>Ga0190274_10000097_pt1 | contig 63388 bp, 48 predicted proteins | sample Popmic531T_FD_133002 | JGI IMG/M metagenome (GOLD analysis project Ga0190274, IMG submission 133002) | Populus adjacent soil microbial communities from riparian zone of Yellowstone River, Montana, USA - 531 T | ecosystem: Environmental > Terrestrial > Soil > Riparian zone | place: USA: Montana...
CTTTCGGACGACGGACGTGACGGGCGTGGCGAGTCTCCCCGAGGGCGTCGAGATGGTGATGCCCGGGGACAACGTGAACCTGGAGATCGAGCTGATTGCGCCGATCGCGATGGAGAAGGGCGTGCGCTTCGCCATCCGCGAGGGCGGCCGCACCGTCGGTGCAGGCACTGTCACGGAGATCCTCAAGTAGTTTCAAGTAGCAAGAACACGCAGGCCAGTAGCTCGAACTGGTAGAGCATCGGTCTCCAAAACCGAGGGTTGGGGGTTCGAATCCCTCCTGGCCTGCCAATTTTTTTTCTGGATCGATCGATCGGGGCGCCAATGAAAGACTGGTGGAAGAAATCTGTCGAGTTCCTCTCCGAGGTGCGCTCTGAGATGCGGAAGGTCTCCTTCCCCTCGAGAGATGAGGTCGTGGGGACGACGATCGTCGTCGTCGTCACCAGCTTCGTCTTCGCGGTGTTCCTGTTTGCCGCGGACCAGCTGATCGTCCAGGGATACCAGTTGCTGGTCAGGGTGTTGGGATGACCGAGACGCCGAGCGTCGGCAGGAAGTGGTACATCGTCCACACCTACTCCGGGTTCGAGGAGCGGGTGAAGGAGACGCTGCGCCAGCGCGCCGAAGCTCTCGGCATGGGAGACGCGTTCGGTGACGTCCGCATCCCGACCGAGACCGTGGTCGAGTACAAGGGCGGGAAGAAGAAGGAGACACAGCGGAAGTTCTTCCCCGGGTACATCCTGGTCGAGATGGAGATGTCGGACGCCGCCTGGCACGTGGTGAAGAACACGCCGAAGGTGACGGGCTTCGTCGGCACCGGCAAGAAGCCGACTCCGCTCTCCGAGGAAGAGGTCAACCAGATCCTCGAGCAGGTGGTGACGGCGAAAGAGAAGCCGAAGCCGAAATACGTATTCGAGAAAGCGGAGCCGGTGCGCATCACCGACGGGCCGTTCAACAACTTCACGGGCGTGGTGGACGAGGTCAACCTCGACCGCAACACCTTGAAGGTCATGGTGACGATCTTCGGCCGGCAGACGCCGGTCGAGCTGGATTTCTCGCAGGTGCAGAAGATCTGATCGGGGGCCGACTTAATCGGGGAAAAACATGGCGAAGAAGATCACTGGTTATATCAAGCTGCAGATTCCCGCCGGCGCGGCGACGCCGGCCCCCCCGGTTGGACCGGCGCTCGGCCAGGCGGGCGTGAACATCATGGACTTCGTGAAGAATTTCAATGCGCGGACGGCGGCCCAGAGCGGCCTGATCATCCCGGTGGTGATCACGGTCTTTGCCGACCGCAGCTACACGTTCATCACGAAGACGCCGCCCGCGCCGATCCTGCTGCTCAAGGCGGCCGGGATCCCCAAGGGCTCGGGCGAGCCGAACAAGAAGAAGGTGGGCAAGGTCACCCGGGCGCAGGTCGAAGAGATCGCCAAGACCAAGCTCCCCGACCTGAATGCGGCCAACCTCGAAGCGGCGATCCGGACGATCGAGGGCACGGCGCGCTCGATGGGTCTCGAAGTCGAAGGCTAGGAGGAAACAGTCGTGGCGAAGCACGGAAAGAAATATCGGGAGGCGGTCCAGAAGGTCGAGACGCGCCCCTATCCCCTGCGCGAGGCCCTCGACCTGGCCAAGGACGCGGCATACGCGAAGTTCGACGAGAGCGTCGAAGTCGCCCTGCGTCTGGGCGTCGATCCCAAGCACGCGGACCAGATGGTCCGCGGCACCGTCGTCCTGCCGCACGGCCTGGGCAAGACGGCGCGCGTGCTGGTCTTCGCGGCCGGCGAGAAGATCCGCGAAGCCGAAGAGGCGGGCGCCGACCACGTGGGCGGCGAGGAGCTCGCCAAGCGGATCGAGGGCGGCTGGCTGGACTTCGACGCGGTGGTGGCGACACCGGACATGATGCGGGTCGTCGGCCGCCTCGGCAAGGTCCTCGGTCCCCGCGGCCTGATGCCGAACCCGAAGGCGGGCACGGTGGCCGTGGACGTGGCCAAGGCGGTCCAGGACATCAAGGCCGGCAAGGTGGAGTTCCGCGTCGACAAGACGGGGATCATCCACGCGCCGATCGGCAAGCTGTCCTTCGGGACCGACAAGCTGAAGGAGAACGCCGACGCCCTGATCGGCGCGGTGGTCAAGGCCAAGCCGAGCGCGGCCAAGGGCAAGTACGTCAAAGGCTTGAGCCTCTCCTCGACGATGGGCCCCGGCATCAAGGTGGACGAGGCCGGCGTCACAGCGGCCGAGGCTTAAGGAGAACGATCTCATGGCGCTGACTCGAGCCGACAAAGAGCAATTGCTCGCCGAATACGTAGAAGGCCTCAAGGGCGCGTCGCACGCGTTCGTGATGGGTTATCAGGGGATCAAGGTCCCCCAGGTGACCGCGCTGCGCGAGAAGGTGCGCCAGAGCGGTGGCCAGTATGTCGTCGTGAAGAACACCCTGGCGTTGCGCGCCATCGACGGAGCGGCCCTCGAGGCGCTCAAGGACCAGTTCACCGGTCCGACCGCCGTGGCGTTCACCGACAGCGATCCGGTCTCCCTCGCCAAGGCCCTGACGGATTTCGCCAAGGACGTGCCGGCGATCCAGTTCAAGGGCGGCGTGGTCGAGGGCCGGGCGATCGGTGCGGATCAGGTGAAGGACATCGCTGCGCTGCCCAGCCGCGAGGAGCTGATCGCCAAGCTGCTCTTCCTGGTGCAGTCGCCAATCTCGCGCTTCGTGCGCGTCCTCGCCGCGCTGGGTCCGCAGTCGCTGGCGATCGTCCTGAACCAGGTCAGCCAGAAGAAAGAGGGCGGCGGAGCAGCGGAGGAGCAGCCCGCGTCCTGAGCCGGGCTCGTCGATTCAACGGAAATTCCGGACTTCTGCAGTCCGTAGTTAAGGAGAGAACATGGCTATCGCGACCGAAGAATTCATCAAGCAGATCGACGGGCTGACCGTCCTCGAGCTGAACAACCTCGTGAAGGCGCTCGAGGATCATTACGGCGTCTCCGCCGCCGCCGCCGTGGCCGCTCCGGCCGCCGGTGGTGGTGGTGCCGCCGCGGCTCCGGTCGAGGAGAAGACCGAGTTCGACGTGATCTTGAAGGCGGCCGGCGACAAGAAGATCAACGTCATCAAGGCCGTCCGCGAGGTCACCAGCCTCGGCCTGAAAGAGGCCAAGGACCTCGTCGAGTCGGCTCCGGCCACCGTCAAGGAGGGGATCTCCAAGGACGAGGCCGAGTCGATCAAGAAGAAGTTCGAAGAGGCCGGGGCGACCGTCGAGCTCAAGTAGAGCGTGGTGTCGTAGGAACAACGCTCTACGCGTGTAGGGCACGTTCATTTCCCTTGGAGCGACGCAAACACGTTCTACGAAGGGACTGCGAACCACGATCTCAAGAGAACCATCTCTCCGGAACACCGCCCACCCGACAGGCTCCCGGGTGGGCGCTCCGCACGCCCAGGGCATAAATCGGGCGGTGTGGTTGTTCTGGACTTCGTGCACCATGCCCGGGCACCCTCCGCACGGCGAGCGGAGGGCCGGGCATGGTGTCTCCTGCTTGCGGTCCAGGAGCCCGGACACACCCCTCCAGAACGGACAGGGCTGCCGCGTAGAGTCTTTACAAGGCATCGAGGAGATAGCAAGGACCACCTATGGATAGAATTTCCACCCCGCAGAACCCAGCGCGCAATGGCCAACGGAAGGACTTTTCCAGGATCCAGACTTCGCTGCCCATCCCCAACCTGATCGACGTCCAGCGGAGGTCCTACGAGCGCTTTCTGCAGATGAACCTGCTGCCCGAGGAGCGGGCCAACCAGGGTCTGCAATCGGTCTTCACCAGCATCTTCCCGTTCTCCGACTTCCGCGAGACCTGCTCGCTCGATTTCGTGAAGTACTCGATCGGCGACTGGCAGTGCAAGTGCGGCGAGCTCAAAGGGCTGGAGTACCTCCGTATGACCTGCACCAACTGCGGTGCCAAGATCATGACGGACCATCCGCACGAGGAGACGGTCACCTGCAACGAGTGCGGTTTCGTCAACAAGAACCGCGTGACGAAGTGCGACATCTGCGGCAACCCCGTGGACCTGCAGCTCAAGTACTCGATCTCCGACTGCCAGGAGCGGGGAATGACCTTCGCGGTGCCGCTCAAGGTCACCTTCCGCCTGTTCGTCTACGACCGGGACCCCGAGACCGGCGCGCGCATGATGCGCGATGCCAAGGAGGAGGAGGTCTACTTCGGTGACATCCCCCTGATGACGGACAACGGCACGTTCATCATCAACGGGACCGAGCGCGTCATCGTGTCGCAGCTCCACCGCAGCCCAGGCGTTTTCTTCACCAAGGAGGGGCCGCGGACCTATCTGTCCAAGATCATCCCGTACCGAGGCTCCTGGGTGGAGTTCGAGTACGACCAGAAGGACGTGCTGTCGGTGCGCATCGACCGCAAGCGCAAGTTCCACGGCACGGTCTTCCTGCGCGCCCTGGGTTTGGAAGCGGACGAGGCGATCCTCCGCCAGTTCTACACCCCGGTCGGCTTGTCGTCGGAGGGTGGGGGCCGGTTCAACCTGCATGTGCCGCCCAAGGTCCTCGAGCCGGAGCGCCTGAAGGACCGCCAGAGCCGCGGCCGCCGTGAGGCGTACCCGATCTTCGCCGGCATCATCCTGACCAAGGACCTGATCGGCAAGCTCGACACCGGCCAGACCCTGGCCTTCGACGTCGGCTCCGAGGAGCTGGAGCGCGCCTATTTCATCGGCGACGTGGTCGACCTGGACACCGGCGAGGTGATCTTCGAGGCGAACGAGCTCGTGCCCGAGGACATCGAGGAGCGGCTCGACGGCCGCAACAACACCCCGGTCGAGGTCTTCTTCCCGGACTGGGAGCTGACCGGCGCGACGCTGTCGAACACGCTGGCCAAGGACACCACGAAGAACTCGCGCGAGGCGTTGATCGAGATCTACCGCCGCATGCGCCCGGGCGATCCTCCGACCCTGGAGAGCGCCCGTTCGCTCTTCTACGGCATGTTCTTCGACGCCAAGCGCTACGACTTCTCGCGGGTCGGCCGCTTCAAGTTCAACATCAAGCTCGACACCGAGGTTCCGGTCGACCAGAAGACCCTCTCGGCGGACGACTTCTTCCGCGTGATCGAGTACCTGCTGCGCCTGCAGAAGGACGCGGGCCGCGTGGACGACATCGACAACCTGGGCAACCGGCGCGTCCGCGCGGTCGGCGAGCTCCTGGAGAACCAGTTCCGCATCGGCTTGGTGCGCATGGAGCGGGCGATCAAGGAGAAGATGTCGGTCCACCAGGACATCGACTCGGCGATGCCGCACGACCTGATCAACTCGAAGCCGGTCATCGCGGCGATCAAGGAGTTCTTCGGCTCGTCGCAGCTGTCGCAGTTCATGGACCAGACGAACCCGCTCTCCGAGGTCACCCACAAGCGCCGCCTGTCGGCCCTCGGACCGGGCGGTCTGTCGCGCGAGCGGGCCGGGTTCGAGGTGCGCGACGTCCACGCCACGCACTACGGCCGCATCTGCCCGATCGAGACGCCGGAAGGTCCGAACATCGGCCTGATCTCGTCGCTCGCCACCTACGCGCGGATCAACGACTACGGGTTCATCGAGAGCCCGTACAAGAGGGTCGAGGACGGCCGCGTGATCGACCACTACCGCATCCTCAAGGTGGGCGACGGCGGGTTCCGCCTCGGCCAGATCGTCACGGGTGACGAGCTCGGGGCCGAGAACGAGCGGCTGGAGAAGGCGAGCAAGCGGCGGGTGGACGCCGAGCCGCACGCGTTCTATCTCTCCGCCTGGGAGGAAGAGAAGTACATCATCGCCCAGGCGAACGCCCGGCTCGACGAGCGGGGCTACTTCGTGAACGACCGGGTGAGCGCGCGCGCCGGCGGCGACTTCGTCAACGTCGAGCGCGACCGCCTCGACTACATCGACATCAGCCCGAAGCAGCTCGTGTCGGTGGCCGCGGCGCTCATCCCGTTCCTCGAGAACGACGACGCGAACCGTGCGCTGATGGGCTCGAACATGCAGCGGCAGGCCGTGCCTCTGCTGCGCAGCGATTCGCCGATCGTCGGCACCGGCCTCGAAGGGATCGTGGCTCAGGACTCGGGCGCGGTCGTCCTCTGCAAGCGGGGCGGCATCGTCGACTCGGTGGACGCCGAGCGCATCATCGTGCGCGTGGAGGGCGAGGATCTGGACACCGGCGAGACGAAGGACTTCGGCGCCGACATCTACCAGCTCATCAAGTTCCGCCGCTCGAACCAGAACACCTGCATCACCCAGAAGCCGATCATCCGCGAGGGAACGCGGGTGCGCAAGGGCGACGTGCTGGCCGACGGTCCATGCACCGAGCTGGGCGAGCTGGCGCTCGGCAGGAACGTCCTGGTGGCGTTCATGCCCTGGCGCGGCTACAACTTCGAGGACGCGATCCTGATCTCCGAGAAGCTGGTGCGGGAGGACTACTACACCTCCATCCACATCGAGGAGTTCGAGATCGAGGCCCGCGACACCAAGCTCGGCCCCGAGGAGATCACCCGTGACATCCCGAACGTCTCCGAGTCGGCCCTGAAGGACCTCGACGAGAGCGGCATCGTCCGCATCGGCGCCACGGTCAAGGCGAGCGACATCCTGGTGGGCAAGGTCACGCCGAAGGGCGAGACCCAGCTCACTCCCGAGGAGAAGCTGCTGCGCGCCATCTTCGGTGAGAAGGCCGGCGACGTCCGCGACGCGAGCCTCAAGGTGCCCCCGGGCATCGAGGGGACGATCGTCGACGTCAAGATCTTCTCGCGCAAGGGTGTCGAGAAGGACGTGCGCGCCAAGGAGATCGAGTCGGACGAGATCGCCCGGCTCGAGAAGAACATCAAGGACGAGGTGCGAATCCTCACCGAGGAGCGCAACAAGAAGGTCCGCGACCTTCTCGTGGGCAAGAAGGTGACCGCCTCGGTCAAGGCGCGCACGGGCCAGGAGCTGCTCAAGACCGGCGATCCGATCGAGGAGGCGACCCTGGAGCGGCTGACCCGCCAGGAGATCCTCCGTCTGCCGGTCGACGAGCGGCGGCTCATCGACGCCGTGGAGATCGTCTACAAGAAGACGGACTCGCACATCGAGGTGCTGCACCGGGTCAACGAGGAGCGCATCGGGCTCCTGCAGAAGGGCGACGAGCTGCCGCCGGGCGTCATCAAGCTGGTCAAGGTCTTCGTCGCGATGAAGCGCAAGCTCCAGGTCGGCGACAAGATGGCCGGCCGCCACGGCAACAAGGGCGTGATCTCGCGGATCCTGCCGGAGGAGGACATGCCGTACCTCCCCGATGGGACGCCGGTGGAGATCGTCCTCAACCCGCTCGGCGTGCCGAGCCGTATGAACGTCGGCCAGATCCTGGAAACGCACCTGGGCTGGGCCGGCCGCGCTCTCGGTCTGAAATTCGCCACGCCGGTGTTCGACGGGGCGCGCGAGGCCGACATCAAGCTGCTCCTCAAAGAGGCGAACCTGCCCGACTCGGGCAAGACGCCTCTGTTCGACGGCATGACCGGTGAGGTGTTCGAGCAGAAGGTGACGGTGGGCTACATCTACATGTTGAAGCTCTCCCACCTGGTGGACGACAAGATCCACGCGCGCTCGATCGGACCCTACTCGCTCATCACCCAGCAGCCGCTGGGAGGCAAGGCGCAGTTCGGCGGCCAGCGCTTCGGCGAGATGGAGGTGTGGGCTCTGGAGGCGTACGGCGCCGCCTACACGCTCCAGGAGCTGCTCACCGTCAAGAGCGACGATGTGGAAGGGCGTAGCAAGGTGTACGAGGCGATTGTGAAGGGTGAAGTGCCGGAAGCCCCGGGTCTCCCGGAATCCTTCAACGTTCTGGTCCGCGAGCTCCAGAGCCTCTGCCTCGACGTCGAGCTCCTCAAGGTCTAAGGGAGGTACCCAACTTGCAGCCATTCAGCAGTTTTGACAAGCCCCAGGCGGTGAAGGACTTCAACGCGATCAAGATCTCGATCGCGTCGCCGGAGAAGATCCGCTCCTGGAGCTATGGTGAGGTCACCAAACCCGAGACGATCAACTACCGGACCTTCAAGCCGGAGCGCGACGGTCTGTTCTGCGCCAAGATCTTCGGGCCGATCACGGACTGGGAGTGCCTCTGCGGCAAGTACAAGCGCATGAAGCACCGCGGCGTGATCTGCGACAAGTGCGGCGTCGAGGTGACGCGGTCGCGCGTGCGCCGCGAGCGGATGGGCCACATCGAGCTGGCCTGCCCGGTCTCGCACGTCTGGTTCTTCAAGGGCCTGCCGAGCCGCATCGGGCACCTGCTCGACATCAGCCTCCGCGATCTGGAGCGCATCCTCTACTTCGAGAGCTACGTGGTCATCGATCCCGGTGAGACGGAGCTCAAGGAGCAGGAGCTGCTCTCCGAAGAGCGTTACCGCGAGGTCCGCGACAAGTACGGCGAAGGCACCTTCGAGGCCCGGATGGGCGCCGAGGCCATCAAGGAGCTCCTGGTGCGCATCGACGTCGACGAGCTGGCCGAGGAGCTGCGCATCGTGATGCGCACCGAGACGAGCCAGATCCGGCGCCTGAAGGCGGCCAAGCGGCTCAAGGTGGTCGACGCGTTCCGCCGGTCCGGCCACCGGCCGGAGTGGATGATCCTGGACGTCATCCCGGTCATCCCGCCGGAGCTGCGTCCGCTCGTCCCCCTGGACGGCGGCCGCTTCGCCACCAGCGACCTGAACGACCTCTACCGGCGCGTGATCAACCGGAACAACCGGTTGAAGAAGCTCCTCGAGCTGCGCGCTCCCGAGGTCATCGTGCGCAACGAGAAGCGCATGCTCCAGGAAGCGGTCGACGCGCTCTTCGACAACGGCCGCCGCGGCCGCGTGCTCAAGGGCTCGAACAACCGTCCGCTCAAGTCGCTGTCCGACACCTTGAAGGGCAAGCAGGGCCGGTTCCGCCAGAACCTGCTCGGCAAGCGCGTCGACTACTCGGGCCGTTCGGTGATCGTCGTCGGTCCCGAGCTCAAGCTCAGCCAGTGCGGTCTGCCCAAGAAGATGGCTCTCGAGCTGTTCAAGCCGTTCATCTACAACCGCCTGGAGGAGAAGGGGCTGGTCGGCACGATCAAGGCCGCCAAGGAGATGGTGGAGGCGGAGGTGGACGAGGTCTGGGACGCGCTCGAAGAGGTCATTCAGGACCACCCGGTGCTCTTGAACCGCGCGCCCACCCTCCACCGGCTCGGCATCCAGGCGTTCCAGCCGACGCTGATCGAGGGCAAGGCGATCAAGATCCACCCGCTCGTCTGCGCGGCGTTCAACGCCGACTTCGACGGCGACCAGATGGCCGTCCACGTGCCGCTGTCGCCGAAGGCGCAGATCGAGAGCCAGGTGCTGATGCTGGCCACGAACAACATCCTGTCGCCGGCGCACGGGCGTCCGCTCGCCGTGCCGTCGCAGGATCTGGTGCTCGGCGGCTACTACCTGACGCTGGGCAAGGTGGGCGCGAAGGGCGAAGGGCGCATCTTCCCGGACTTCGACTCCGTGCTGCTGGCACTGGACGGAGGCCAGGTCGAGACGCTCTCGCCGATCAAGGTGCGCTACTCGGGTCCGTACATCAACCTCGAGACCCAGTTGGACAAGCAGAACATCGTCCACGCGGAGCTGGAGGAGCTGGACGGCGAGCTGATCGAGACGACCGTCGGCCGGGTGATCCTCAACATGCACCTGCCGAAGGAAGTCCCGTTCATCAATGGCCTGCTCAAGAAGCGCGGTCTGCAGGACCTCGTCGGCTACTGCTTCATCAAGCTGGGCAACGAGGCGGCGGTCCGCATGCTCGACGAGATCAAGGAGGTCACGTTCCTCTACGCGACCCGCGCGGGCATCTCCTTCGGCGTGGACGACATGGTCGTGCCGAGCCGCAAGACGGAGATCCTCGATCAGGCGCGCAAGGAGGTGGTCGAGATCGAGAATCAGCGCTCGGCCGGCGTCATCACCGCCGGTGAGCGGCACAACAAGATCATCGACATCTGGCACCGCGTGACCGAGAAGGTCTCCGAGGAGATGTTCCGCGAGATGCGGGAGATCGAGAAGACCACCGGGGTGTTCAACCCGATCAACCTGATGGCCGACTCCGGCGCCCGCGGCTCGCGCGAGCAGGTGCGCCAGCTCGCCGGTATGCGCGGCCTGATGTCCAAGCCCTCGGGCGAGGTCATCGAGACTCCGATCACGGCGAACTTCCGCGAAGGCCTCTCCGTGCTGCAGTACTTCATCTCGACGCACGGCGCCCGCAAGGGTCTGGCCGACACGGCGCTCAAGACCGCCGACTCCGGGTACCTCACCCGGCGTCTGGTCGACGTGGCGCAGGACGTGATCATCAACGAGGTCGACTGCGGCACGATCGACGGCATCACGGTGACGGCGATCATGGAAGGCGGCGAGATCCTCGAGCCGCTGCGCGACCGCATCGTCGGCCGCACCAGCCAGGAAGACATCTACGACCCGATGACCGGCGAGCTGGTCGTCGAGATCGGCCAGGAGATCACCGAGCTCCTGGGCAACGCCGTGCAGGCGGCCGGCATCGAGCGGGTGAAGATCCGCTCCGTGCTGACCTGCGAAACGCGGCGCGGTTGCTGCGCCTCCTGCTACGGCCGCAACCTGGCGACCGGGCGGATGGTGGAGATCGGCGAGGCGGTCGGCGTCATCGCGGCGCAGTCGATCGGCGAGCCCGGCACGCAGCTCACCATGCGGACGTTCCACTACGGTGGTACCGCGAGCCGCGTCTCCGAGCAGTCGAAGCACAGCGCCAAGAACCCGGGCATCGTGAAGTTCCTGAACGTGAACACGGTCGAGAGCAAGCGCGGCGCCCTGGTCGTCATCAACCGCAGCGGCAAGCTGATCATCACCGACGAGAAGGGCCGCGAGCGCGAGCGCTACGCCCTCACCTACGGGTCGCAGCTCCTGGTCCACGAGAGCGACGAGGTCCAGCCGGGTACCGAGCTGGTCACCTGGGACCCCTTCACCTCCGCCATTCTCTCGGAGATCGGCGGCAAGGTGGAGTTCCAGGACATCGTCGAGGGCGAGAACGTCCGCGAGGAGACCGACAAGGTCACCGGCCTGTCGCAGAAGATCATCGTGGAGGCGTCGGCCAACGAGAAGCGCGTGCCGGCGATCCTCATCCGCAGCCAGGACCGGGAGAAGCGGTACCTGCTGCCGTCCGGCTCCCACCTCGTGGTGGCCAACGGCCAGGACGTCTATCCGGGTGACACGCTGGTCAAGATCCCGCGCGAGACGACGAAGACCAAGGACATCACCGGCGGTCTGCCGCGCGTCGTCGAGCTCTTCGAGGCCCGGAGCCCCAAGGAGCCGGCGATCATCACGGAGATCGACGGCCAGGTGCACCTGGGCGACGTCCACAAGGGGATGCGCAAGGTGATCGTCGAGAGCGAGCTCGGCGACACCCGCGAGTACCTGGTGCCGCGCTCGATCCATATCAACGTGCAGGAGGGCGAGCGGGTGCGCGCCGGCGATCCCCTGATCGACGGTCCGATCAACCCGCACGACGTTCTGCAGGTGCTCGGCGAGAAGGAGCTGCAGCGGTACCTCACGGACAAGATCCAGGAGGTCTACCGGTCGCAGAGCGTGGCGATCAACGACAAGCACATCGAGGTGATCGTGCGCCAGATGATGCGGTCGGTGAAGATCGAGGAAGTGGGCGACACCGAATTCCTGATCGACGAGCAGGTGGACCGCTGGAAGTTCCAGGAGGAGAACGATCGGGTCGTGGCCGCCGGAGGCACCCCGGCCATCGGCCGTCCGCTGCTCCTGGGCATCACCAAGGCGTCGCTGTCGACCGACAGCTTCATCTCGGCGGCGAGCTTCCAGGAGACCACGCGCGTGCTCACCGAGGCCGCGATCAGCGGCAAGGTGGACACGCTCCGCGGCCTGAAGGAGAACGTGATCGTGGGCCGGGTCATCCCGGCGGGCACGGGCATGGACTTCTACCGCGACTTCCACATGGCCGAGGACTACGTCGAGTCCGAGCCGGAAACCGAGGAGGAGCTCTTCTTCGAGTTCGGCGAGGAGGAGATCCGCAGCCTGCCGCAGGAGGTCCTCGAAGGGGAGTAAATCCCTCCGGACCTCCGGTCCAAACCAACACCGAAAGGGCGGCCGCGAGGCCGCCCTTTTTGTTTCAGATCCACCAGATCCAGGTAGAGACGCCCCAGTCCTCGACCACCGCGTCAACCGGGTGCACGCCGTCGGGGCGTCTCCCCATCGCAGCCCGCGTCACCCCCGCCGGCCCCGTGGTGCGAAAAAGCCACTTTAAACATTTTTTGTGCTGCCGGCGGCGGTGGTGTCTGGGGCCTTGAGACGCCCCGGCTGTGTACACCCGGTCTGTTCGTGGTCATGGACTGGGGCGTCTCTACGCGCGGGGTCGTCGGTGTGTTACCCGGCGGGTGCGCAGATGTGGCTGAGGGACCAGCAGGGTCGGGCGATCAGTTTTCTTGCCGAATGCGATCACGGCGCAGCGCCCGAAAAATCGCTGTAGATCCGTAGATCTCCCGCAGATCCACAGATCTGGGCCAGATCTCCAGATCTGCCGCAGATCCGGAGACGACGCGCTGCATCCGCAGAATTTGTGACAGATCCGTGGATCTGCCGCAGATCGCTGGATCTCGCGCAACATCCGCAGATCTGCCGGAGATCCTCAGCTCTGTCACAGATCTCCAGATCTGCGGCAGATCTGGAGAAGTTGCCGCAGATCCACGGCTGTTGGGCGAGATCCATGGATCTACGGCAACATCTGCGGCTCTGCGCCGACTTTGGGAACGTTTGGCGGAGATCTGTGGATCTGAAACAGGGAAGGAAAGGGGAGCGTGCCGAAGCACGCTCCCCACGGTGGGATTGCGACCAAAACGCGTATCTAACAAAATCCTGTGTTGCAAAGAGAAGAGCCTCGGAGAGGCTCAAGCCTGTAGCCCGGGGGCAGAGCGCCAGAGGCGCGGCGACCCCGGGTCAGAGTGATCATTTTTTTCCATGAGCCCCAGAGGGGCGACAGAAAGCCGCCTCCTGTTTGCTGAGCTTGCTTCCGCCCCGCTGGGGCTCGAAAACATCTCGTCTCCTTTACTACAGGCTCTGTCCCCTCCGGGGCATTTCCCAACAATCCAGAAATTCCTGCCATGCCGCGGGTATCGCGGAAGGAGACGCCCCACGGGGCGTCTCTACAGCGGGGAGAGAATCTTCATCGGGTCGAAGGGGCGTGCGGGTGCGTAGCCCTGGATTGCAATCCGAGGCGGGCTTTGATGCAGGCGTGAAGGAGGGCCGGGCCGCCGCCCGCCCTCACGACCAAAAGTTTTCTGCAATATACAGGTCGGTTGCCCAGCGTCTCCTCAACCAGCGGCGCAGCAGCTCGAGGAGAATGAAGAGCCCCAGGCCGATACCGCCGATGATGAAAAACAGGAGTGGCTTGGATCTCGCCATCAGGATCCAGAGAGGGCTCACTCTGACATGGGCGTCGCCCAGCACCAGGGGCTCCACGAGAGAAAGCCCGAAAAGGACGAGCAGGGCCAGAGCGAGGAACTCACCGATCAGCAATGCAACGTAGACGCGCCAGCGAAGAGTCGGTGTCATCTCTGAGCCTTGAGGGGGCCTCCGCAATACGGGGCCCCCTGTTTGTGAGTGCCGAGCCGGCCAGAAGTATTTCCGGGAGCCCGGGTCTCGGCCCATGTCCTGGTGCCCCCCCTTTGCTACACTCGGTGGGGTTATTTCAAAGGGGGATGCAACATGGCGACAGAGCCAGAGTGTTGGACGATCGATGACGTCGATCGGCCGGACAGGCCGACTCCCGGTTTCCTGGAGGTCGGGGACAAGATCGTCGTCACGAAGGACGAGGAGGGCATCGTGACGGTGGAGATCCCGGGCAAGGTTCCTCCCCTCAGCGGGACGCGCCGGGTGCAGAGGTGGTTCCACTGGATCGAGGGGTACGTCCTGGTCGATGAGCCCGCGAAAAGGACTCTCTACACCTTCCATGCGTTTCCGCGCGTGACCGGCCAGGAAGATTGGCTGGAGGGATTCGTTGAGCGGATCGCCATCGTGGATGATGGGGTGGGGGACGTCCGGGATACCGAGACCTGGACCGCGATGAAGCAACCGCCTCAGCCGGGCGACGAGTGATCGGACGCCGGGGGGCCGCCGCGGTCCTGATGGCTTTTGGGGCAGCGGCCGGATTCCAGGGAGCTTCGGCCGCGCCGGCCGGGAGTCTGGAACCTGGCGCCGTGCTCGAAGGAGCTTTGGCTGCCGGGGAGGTGCATCGCTTTGCCTTGCCGGAACCGGCGGGCCGCTATGTTCGCGTGGCGGCGGAGCAAATGGGGGTTGATCTGGAGCTCGGCCTGGAAGGTGCGGAGGGGAAGGCTCTGGCGGTGGCCGACGGGCCGATTGGTTCCTGGGGGGTGGAACGTCTCTCGTGGCTCGCCGGGGGGGAGCGCGATCTGACCGTGGTGGTGCGCTCTCTCGCGGCCAGCGGCGCGGGAAAGTACCGGATTCGCATCGAAGAGTGGCGGGAGCCTCGGCCTGAGGATCGGGAGCGGCTGGAGGCCGAACGGCGGACGGGTGAGGCCTTCCTTCTCTATAGCGTGCAGGACGGGGAGGCGCTCCGCCAAGCCCTCGCCGCCTATGGGAATCTGGCTCGACGGTGGGACGCGCTGGGCGACTCCGAAGAGAAGGCGCGCTGTCTGTACATGACAGGCAACATCCAGCGCCTCCTGGGAGAGTCCAGGCCGGCTGTGGAGGCTTTGGAGCGGGCTCTCGCTCTCTGGAAGGCCGCGGGGGATCGGCGCCGCCAGGCGGAGACTTTGAACCAGCGGGGATTGGCGCAGTGGGCCACGGCCGATGGCCCGGGAGCGCTGGCTTCGTTTCAGGAGGCGCTCTCGCTTTGGGAGTCGCTCGGGGACGCCGCCGCGGCGGCACCGGCGTTCAATAATGTCGGGCTCGTCTATCGGGCCACGGGAGAGCCCCGGCGGGCGTTGGAGGCTTTCGAGCGCGCTCTGTCTCTGTTCCGCGCCGGAGGCGATGAGGCGCGGGCGGCCACCGTCCTGAACAATCTGGGGGAGATCTACGACCTTCTCGGAGAGCCGGATCGGGCTCTCGCCAGCTACGAGCAGGCTCTGGAGCTGTTCCGGGCTCTGGGCAACCGTCCCGGCGAGGCGGAGGCGCTCAACAATCTGGGGGTTCTCAACGATCACCTCGGGGAGCCGCAGCGCGCCTTGGAGCAGTACCGGCAGGCTCTCGACCTGTTCCGGCGCCAGGGAGACCGCCGCCGGGAGGCGGCGACGCTGTACAACCTGGGGGGGATCTATCAGGAGCTGGGAGAGGGCGAGCGCGCCCGGGAGCTCCTCGACCAGGCTCTCCCTCTCTTGCGTCAGGTGGGGGACCGGCGGGGTGAGGCCACGGCCCTGTCCTTCCTGGGGCGCCTGCGCTCCGAGACCGGCGACCGCTCCGGAGCGATCGCCGACCTGACCCGGGCTCTGGAGATCAGTCGCGAGATCGGAGATCGGCACGGGCAGGCATTCGTCCTGGAGAACCTGGGAGGTCTGGAGCTGCGCTCGGAAGCGCGCGGGGACGCCGAGCGCCACCTGACCGGGGCGCTGGACCTCCGCCGCGACCTCGGAGACCGCCGGGGCGAGGCCGAGTCCCTGCATCTGCTGGGAGCTTTGCGGTCCGCCGCCGGGGAGGTGGGAGCGGCCCGGGATCTCTTCGCGCGCTCTCTCAAGATCCGGCAGGCGATCGAGGATGGGGAAGGGGAGGCCCGCGGCCTTCAGGAGATCGCGCGTCTCGATCTGGCGGCCGGCGATTTTGGCGCCGCTCGCACGCGTCTGGAGGAGGCTCTGGACAAAATCGAGTCGCTCCGGGCTCGCGTGGCGCGTCGGGACCTGCGCGATACGTTCTTTGCGGACCGTCAGGATGCCTATGAGCTGCTCGTGGAGGTTCTGATGCGCATGCACCGGGCTGATCCGGCCGCGGGACATCAGGTGGAAGCGCTGGAAGCCGCCGAGCGGGGGCGGGCGCGGGGGCTGTTGGATCTCCTCCGCGAGACCCGGGCCGATCTGCGCCAGGGGATCGCGCCGGAGCTGGCGGACCGCCTGCAGAAGGCGCGGCACCTGCGCGATGCAAAGGCGGAGCAGCACGCTCGCCTCCTCGCGGAAGGGGCGCGCGCCGCGGCTGTAGAGGAAGCCCGCGCCGAGCTCGGGACCGCCTTGGAGGATCTCGCCGAAGCCGAAGCTGCGGCCCGGGCCGCGAGCCCGCGCTATGCCGAGCTGACCCGTCCCACGCCGGTGAGATTTTCCGACCTGCCATCCCACTCCCTGGATGGAGGGACGATGCTGCTCGAATACGCGCTCGGCCGGGAACGGAGCTGGATGTGGGCGGTGACGCCGGAGACGGTGGACGTCTACGAGCTTCCTCCGCGCGAGGAGATCGAGACGGCGGCCCGCACCGTGGCCGAGCGCCTGCGCCGTCCGGCCGCCAGCGATCCGGAGGAGCAGGCGGCGCTCGCCGCCCTCTCGCGGATGCTCCTCGAGCCGGTCGCCGGCCGTCTCCCCGAGCGCGTGCTCGTGGTGCCGGACGGCGCCCTCCACTATGTTCCGTTCGCCGCGCTGCCGGTGCCGGGCTCGGAGCAGCCTCTGATTGCGGAACACGAGGTGGTCCACCTGCCGTCCGCCGCCACCTTGTCGATGCTCCGGCGGGACCGCCGTACCGACGATTCGCGAGGGGCGGTGGCGGTCCTCGCCGATCCGGTCTTCACGGTGGACGATCCCCGGGTCGGCCGGGCCCGCCTCGCCAACGCCGCTCCGCGGGCTGGAGCGGAGAGATCCGGAGACGAGGCCCAGCGCTTCGAGCGTCTCCCCTGGACCCGCCGCGAGGCCGAGGCGATCCTTGCCCAGGCGGCGGGAAAGCCGGTGCTCTCCGCGCTCGATTTCGACGCCGACCTGCGGACCGCGCTCTCGCCGGAGCTGCGCCGCTACCGGATCGTCCACTTCGCCACCCACGGCGTCCTCGACAGCCGCCGCCCTGCGCTCTCGGGGCTGGTGCTCTCGCTGGTCGACCGGGACGGGCGGCCGCGGGACGGCTTCCTGTGTCTCCAGGAGGTGTACGGCATGGACCTCGACGCCGACCTCGTCGTCCTCTCGGGCTGTGAGACCGCGCTCGGCCGGGAGATGCGCGGCGAGGGGCTTACTGGTCTGACGCGGGGGTTCTTCTCGGCGGGAACCAGCCGCGTCATCGCCAGCCTCTGGCGGGTGGAGGACCGGGCCACGGCCGAGCTGATGACCCGCTTCTATCGCGGATTGCTGACAGAGGGGCGACGGCCTGCGGAAGCTCTCCGCGCGGCACAAGTCTCGATGTGGAGAGAGAAGCGATGGCGTGATCCGTATTTCTGGGGCGCCTTCACCATCCAGGGGGACTGGAGATGACCGCTTCCACGGATCTGGTCGCCCGTATCCGCGGCGGACAGCCGGGCTCGGAGGAGGAGCTGATTCAGCGCTTCAGCCGGGGCATCACGTTCCTGCTCCGCCGGGTCACTCGCGATCCGGCGACGGCGGAAGATCTGCACCAGGAGACGTTCCGCCTGGCGATCGAGAAGATCCGGAACGGCGAGGTCCGCGATCCCGAGAAGCTTCCTGGATACATCACGAGCCTGGCGCGGAATCTGGCGACCGAGGACGCCCGGCGCGGCATCCGGCGGGGCCAGTGGCACGACCAGGATCCGGAGCGGGCGGAGCAGGCGTCCGATCCGGAGCCCGGACAGCTCTCGGCGCTCCTCCGCAAGGAGCACGCGGCGATCGTCCGCCGGGTGATCGGCGAGCTGGAGCAGGACCGCGACCGCCAGCTCCTCTTCCGGTACTACATCGCCGAGGAGGACAAGGAGCAGATCTGTCGCGACCTGGCGCTCGACCAGGTCCATTTCAACCGCGTGCTCTTCCGGGCGCGCCAGCGCTACAAGGATCTTTACGAAAAGCGGCAGCTCGGCTTCCGGGCTGCGCCGCCTCCGTCCCGGGCTCCGGGCCGGGAACACGGGGCCGCGGCAGAGTGAGGTGCGCCATGGATCACGCCTACATCGAAGAGCAGGAGATCATCCGCCGGTATCTGGCGGACCGGCTGGCCGAGGACGAGAGGAACCGGTTCGAGGCCCACTACGTCGATTGCGACCAGTGTCTGGAGAAGCTGGAGCTGGAAGAGGGTTTTCGCGAGGGGGTCCGCGAGGTGGCCGCGGAGGAGGTGGCCCGCACAGTCGAGCGGGGGATCTTTCTCCGGCTCCTCGCCTCGCGCTCCGGCCGGGCGCTTCTGGGCGCGGCGCTCGCGATCCTGGTGGCGCTTCCCCTCGGGGTCCTGTTGACGCAGAACCGGAAGCTCGACCGGCGGCTCGCCGCGGCCGAGGCGGCCCTGGCCCGATCCGCCAGGCCGCAGGTCCCCGCGGTCCCTCCGGCGCCGACGGCTCCGGGAGAGGAGGATCAGAGGGTCCGGCAGGAGCGCGACCGGCTCGCGAGCGCGCTCGACCAGGAACGCCAGGCCCGCGCGTCCGTCGAGGAGCGGCTGGCCCGGGCCGAGGCACCGCGCGTCAATCTGCCGGTGTTCGTCCTCGCCGCGGTGCGCGGAGAAGGCGGCGAGAGCGAAGATCTCAACCGGCTGGCCCTGAAGGCCGGCGAGGACTGGGTGGTGCTGGCCCTGGAGCTGGCTCTCGTCGAGCACGAGACCTACCGGGCCACCCTGCGCACGGCCGAGGGGCGCCGGATCTGGAGCGGGGACGGGCTCCGGCCGGACGAGCGGGATACCCTCAACCTCGCTTTCCCCTCCAAGCTCCTGCCCGCCGGCCGGTACAGCCTGGAGGTGGAGGGGCGGACAGCGCTGGGTGGATGGGAGCGGGTGACCACGGCGCCTCTCGGTGTGGAAAGGCGGGAGTAGCCGCACCCCTGACAGCGTTGTACCATACGCATGTCCCGCTTCCCGGGATGAAAGGGAGCTTCGATGCGGATCCGCAGTCTCGCCGCCCTCCTCTTCGGTCTCTTGCCGATGGCGCCCGCCTGGGCCGATACGGTCTACCTGGCGAACGGGCGGACCTTCGAGAACGTCATCGCCGAAACCACCGAGACCGAGGTGAAGATCCGCATGCCCGGCGGCTCGCTGAGCCTGCCCCGCAGCCATGTGCTGCGGGTGGAGGCGTCCGATTCGAATTTCGCCGAGTACATGCGGCGCAAAGAGGCGATCCGCCGCAGCGCCTCGGCCGCCGACTGGCTGGCGCTCGCGCAGTGGGCCAAGCGCCAGGGGCTGGAGCAGGGCGCCCGTGAGGCGGCGCTCGCCGCGGCCAGCCTGGACCCGAGGATCGAAGGACTGGCTCCCCTGATGCGCTCCCATGGCTTCGTCCTCGATGCTCAGCTCGACCGCTGGATTCCTTATGCCGACTCCATGCGGCGCCGCGGGTTCGTCTTGGCCGACGGCCAGTGGCTTTCGCGCGAGGAGAGCGCGGCGCGCCAGCGCGCTCGCGACGAGGAGCTCGAACGGCGGCGCGCCGAGCGGGCCGCGACACAGGCCGCTCAGGCCACTCAGGCCGTGCGCGAGGTCGAGCTCGCCCTCGCCAATCTGGAGCTCCGGCAGCGGTTGCAGCGGACCGAGGAGGCGCCGGTCGTGGGCCTGCCGGTCTACGTCTATTCGGGATCCTGGTTCATCCCTCCGACTCCGCCGTGCCACAATTGCGGCAACGAGCCGCGTCCCCGGCCCGAGCCTCCGCCGTCTCCGAGACCGCGCCCGCAGCAGCCGAGGGAGCACCACGGCGTGTTCCACGTTCCCGGCAGCCTGCTCCCTGGGACGATCGGCGCGAGCTCGCATCGGAACTGAAAGCCGCGGCCCCGGCCGGGAGGTGGTACTCTGATTGCTCGTTTGCGGGACGGCCTTCACCGTCCCGCTGAGTCTTTTTGCAGTCATCGAGGGGAAGGGACCAACATGTCGGATACCCGTCTTGCGGGAGTACCGATGTTCCGGGGCCTGGGCCAGGAGCGGCTCGCCCGTCTGGAACACCATCTCGAAGAGAAGCGTCTCGGCACGAACGAAGTCGTCTTCCGCCAGGGCGATCCCTGCGATGGTCTCTACGTCGTAGCCCGAGGCGGTGTGGTGATCCGCTCCGAGACGCCGGGGCGCCCGGTGGAGCGTGTCCGTGACCTGCAACCTGGAGAGGTCTTCGGAGAGACGGGGGCTCTGCTGAACAGCTCCCGCCGCTTCGCGGCGCGCACCGTGGGAGAGACCGTCCTCTGGAAGATCCCCCAGGAGCTGGTGCTGGAGCTTGTCGGAGATCCCACGTTCGATGCGTTCCTACCTTCCTTGATGGTCCGGCGGCGCCCGGCGCGGCGCCGGTCCTTTGCGGCGCCCTGGAGCCGCAAGGAACCGCGCATCTGGGTGGATCGGGAGGTCCAGCTCACCTTGGACCACGGCGAGAAGGTGCAGGCCCATCTCGAAAACCTGTCCGCCGGTGGCGCCTGTCTCCTCGAAGCCCCTGACCATTGGAAGGTGGCCCAGAATCTCGCCCTCGCTCTGGGCCTCGATGGACGGCCCAACCTGCTGCGGGTCCGGGGCATCGTCCGCTGGCGGCGGGGGCGCTCCGTCGGGCTCGCTTTCGATGGCGACGGGCCGGCACACCGGCGGCGGGTGAACGCGGCGTTGCGGGTGTTGGCGCCAGCTACCGCGTCGTCCGGAATCTGAACGTCGCCGAGCTGTCCAGCTCCCATCCTGCAAGGTCCTCGACCGAGCCCGGGACAAGCGTGGCCTCGAAGACGTCATCGCGCGGCAGATCCTCCAGCGGCTCCCAGACGACCCACCAGTGCGAAGGATCGTAAGAGATCCGCCCAGGGATGGGCCCGGTGCGCTCTCCCTCGACGAGGATCGCCTCCGGATCGATCTCGTTCGGATCGATCGGCTCCGAGAGCGCGAAGGTCACCCGGACGCGCCGGGCCGCCACCCAGTCGCCATCCTCCGGAAAATGAGAGGTGACGAAGGGCGGCACCCCTTCCACGGTGGGACCGTGGCCTTCCGAGGCGATCGCCACCTGCACGGCGACCTGGAAGACCGCCTCGACGACCTCCGGTGGGGGAGGAGGGAGCGGCGGCGTCGGCAGGTTGTAGTCGTCGAGCCAGTCCGCGAGCAGCACCGCGGCCACCACCGCCGTCGCGACTCCCGCGGCCACGAGCGCCGGCGGCACGTGCTCGACGACCGTCTCGACCTCGGTCACCTGATCCGAGTGGACGCGGACCATCTTCGGCCGCGCATCCAGAGGAACCTCGTTGCCGGCGTCATCGAGCCGGGCCGGGAAGCGCACCCGGTATTTGCCGGGCTTCAGGCCGAGGACGGTCCAGCGCGCATCGAGGGAGCGGAAGACCGGCACCCAGTGCCCTCCTTCCAGCCGCTCGAGCTCACCCACGATGCCGCCCGAGAGCACCAGCCCGGCCTGGCGGGCCTCATCGTCGGGGAAGACGCGCACCGCCACCCCTCCGCCGTGGCCGGCGGATGGGCGCCGGCCCACCGCCTGCGTCGAGAAACAGGAGGTGAGAAGGAGGGCGGACAGAACGAGCGCCAAAGCGCGGACGGGGCGCGGGCGTGACATGGTGGGCTCCTTCCGATCGGTCTTCCTCAGTCTACCGCTTGAGGCGGATCGCCGAAAGGGCCCGATCGGCCGGCGCCTGGATTAAGTGCGGCGCCAGCGGATCTCCGCCTCCTCAGCCCCCCCGAGAGCGGCCCGGAGCACCGACACCAGGCCGGCGTCCGCTCCGCGCTCCTCCAGGATGTCGACGGTGGCGCGGTTCAGGTAGTAGTCGTCATCGGCCGCCGACTCCTCTTCGAGCTGGTCGGAGAGGAACTGGAACTGCTCTTCCGAGAGGGTTCCCAGAGAGCGGCCGGTCTGCTTGTCCAAGATCTCGATCATTCAGTCACCTCGCGCGGGGATTCTATCCTGTCGCGGAGGCGAGACAAGGAGAGGCCGGTTCGTCCTCCGGAAAGGACGGAGCACCGATCGCATCGAAGAGGTGCCCTTGTCCTGATAAGTTCAAGCTCGCCAGTGGTTTGGCTCGGACCTGGAGATCTTGGAGGCCGCCTGGCACTCCGGTTGCTGAGGCACTGCGATAGATGTCAGAGGAGAAAAAGAAATGAATTCGAAAGCGTTGCGCACGACCTTGGCTCTCGCTGGTCTGCTCCTTGCCGTCACGCCTGCTGCCTGGTCCCAACAGCGGCGCGGTTTCTACGAGCGGGACGGCGCCTTCCGCGTCCACCTGGGAGCCTTCCAGCCCGAAGGGGACTCGGAGTACTGGGACAGCGTAGAGCGCGATTTCACCGGCGGCGTCGACGACCTGGAGAACGTCTCCTTCGGTCTCGACTACCTGCTCCCCCTCAACCGTCACTTCAGCCTGCAGTTCTCGGGCACGGCCTACGGTGGGGACACCACCCAGTCCTACCGGGATTTCGTCGACAACTTCGGTGACCGGATCCGGCACGATACGACCCTCGGGATCGCTTCGGCCACGATCGGCGTGGTGGTCCATCCCCTCGGCTCGGACGCGGCGGTCAGCCCCTACTTCGGCGCGGGCGGTGGCAGCTATTTCTGGAGCCTCGAAGAGGACGGGGATTTCATCGACAACAATGACGATATCTTCTTCGCGAACTTCCAGGACGAGGGAGTGGCCTTCGGCTACTACTACCTCGCCGGACTGGAGGCGCCGATTACGCGGCGCGTATCCATCTTTGGCGAAGGACGCTGGAGCTTCGCGGAGGACGAGCTGTCCGACGACTTCGAGGGCTTTGGCGACATCGACCTCTCCGGCCGCTCATTCCTGGTCGGCCTCTCCTGGAATCTCTAAGCCAGCTTCCGCAGGTCACAAAAGAAAAGGCCGGCGCGCGAGCGCCGGCCTTTTTTGCATCGGTGGGTGAAGAGGGGCTCAGTGCATCAGCGGCACGTCGCCCATCCCCTCGCCGGTCGAGGACTCCCCGAAGAGGAGGCGTCCCTCGCGGAACGAGGCGCCGCGGAGAGCCAGGGCGAGAACGTCGCCCAGCTCCTCGGCGAAGTGGAAGTGGACCTTCTCGGCCACGTTCTCCGGGAGGTCCTCCAGGTCGGCCTCATTGTCCTTCGGCAGGAGGATCTCGGTGATTCCCGCCCGCACAGCGCCCAGGACTTTCTCCTTGACGCCGCCGATCGGGAGCACACGGCCGGAGAGCGTGATCTCGCCGGTCATGGCCACGTCGTGCCGGGCCGGCCGGTTCGACAAGGCCGAGACCAGTGCCGTTGCCATGGTCACGCCCGCCGAGGGACCGTCTTTCGGGATCGCGCCCGCCGGCACGTGGACGTGCACGTCGCGCTCGAAGCTCTCGGACGGGATGCCGAGCAGGTCCGCGTGCGCCCGGGCATACGACCAGGCGGCGCGGGCCGACTCCTTCATCACGTCTCCAAGCTGGCCCGTGAGCACCAGGTCCCCCTTCCCCTTCATGGTCGACGCTTCGACGAACATGATGTCGCCGCCGGTCGGCGTGTAGTACATGCCGGTCGCGACCCCCACCTGGTCCTGCCGCGCGGCCCGCTCCGGATGGATCCGGGGCCGGCCGAGGATCTCGCGGACGCTCTCCGCCTTGATCTCGGCACGCTCGATCTCGCCGGCCGCGATCTTACGGGCGACCTTGCGGGCGAGCTTGCCCATCGAGCGCTCGAGCTGCCGCACGCCGGACTCCCGGGTATACCCCTGGATCACGGCCAGGATCGCCTCGTCGGAGAGCGCGATCTGCTCCGTCGTCAGGCCGTTCTCCTTGAGCTGCCGGGGCACCAGGTAGCGCCGTGCGATGTGCAGCTTGTCCTCTTCCGTGTAGCCGGAGAACTCCACCACCTCCATCCGGTCGAGCAGCGGCCCGGGGATGTTCTGGATGAAGTTCGCCGTGGCGATGAACAGCACCTCCGACAGGTCGAACGGCACTCCGAGGTAGTGATCCACGAAGGTGTCGTTCTGCGCCGGGTCGAGCACCTCGAGGAGAGCGCTCGCCGGGTCGCCCTGATAGGAGACGCCGAGCTTGTCGACCTCGTCGAGCAGGAACACCGGGTTCTTGGTGCCGGCCTGCTTCATGCCCTTGATGATTCGTCCGGGCATCGCGCCGACGTAGGTGCGCCGGTGGCCGCGGATGTCGGCCTCGTCGCGCACGCCGCCGAGCGAGACGCGGACGTACTCGCGGCCCATGGACCGGGCGATCGACCGGGCCACGGACGTCTTGCCGACGCCCGGAGGACCGACGAAGAGAAGGATCGGACCCTTGTTGGTACGCTTCTCTTCCTTGGTCTGGGGCACGTCGGCCACGGCCTCGATCTCGGAATCGTCGTCGCCGCTCTCGGCCTTGGCGGCCTCCGCGGCGGCGAGCTCCCGCAGGAGCTCGGCCTGGCGAAGCTGGCGAACCGCCAGGAACTCCAGGATCCGGTCCTTCACGTCACCCAGGCCGTAGTGGTCCTCCTCCAGGACCTCGGCCGCGCGCGGGATGTCGATGTGCTCCTCGCTGCGGGTGTTCCAAGGGAGCTCCGCGACGGTCTCCAGGAAGTTCCGGATGACCTGCGACTCCATGGCCTCCCGGCCCATGCGGTTGAGCCGGCCGAGCTCGCGGTCGACCTCCTTGCGGACCTCGTCGGGCAGATCGAGCTTGGCGAGCCGCTCGCGCAGCTCCTCGACCTCGTTGCCGGAGTCGCCCTCGCCGAGCTCCTTCTGGATCGCCTTGAGCTGCTCCCGCAGGAACATCTCGCGCTGGCGGTCGCCGAGCTCCTCCTGAACGCGGCTCTTGATGTTGTCCTGCGCCTCGAGAACCGCGAGCTGGCGCTGGACGTGGACGAGCACCCGCCGCAGACGCTCCTCGACCGACAAGGTCTCGAGAAGAGCCTGGCGCTGGTTCGGCGGCACGTCCGTGTAAGCGGCCACCAGGTCGGCGAGCCGGCCCGGCTCGGTCACTCCCTCCAACACCCCGTGCACGACCTCATCGGGGAGACCGGACCTCTTGCCGAGCTCCGCCGCGCGCTCCCGCGCCTCGCGGAGCAGGCCCATGAAGGCGGGATCGCTGGGGTTCAGAGGAGCGAGCTCCTCCGCGTCGCGCCCGACGGCCTCGAGATAGCCGTCCTTCTCGGTGATACGCATCGCGATCCCACGGTGCTCGCCCTGCAGCAGGAGCTGCACGCCGGCGAGGCCCCGCTGGACCTGACCGATGCGCGCCACCGTCCCGATCGTGTGCAGCGACTCGGGGGAGGGGTTCTGATTATTGGTGTCCTCCCGCTGTGAGACGGCGAAGACGAGCCTCTCGGGCGTGGCCAGTGCGGCCTCGATGGCTCGCAGAGTGGCCGGACGGCCCGCGTTGATCGGGGCCGTCACGCCCGGGAACAGCACGAATTCCCTCAACGGGAGCACGGGAAGTGTGAATCTCTCTGACATTTCGTTCTCCTGTTCCCTCTGACTTCCGAGGAGAAACGGCCTCAGCCGATCACCGCGGGCGCTGAACCGGGCCACCGTAACGGGCTGGCTTGTCGATCCATGCATCGAGGAAAACCGAGTGCGCCGGACTCAAATTCCCCACGACCTGAGTGGTGACTGCTCAGGTCTCCGAGCAGTCTGTCGACTCTGAAAGATGGAAGGGATTCGAGATTCGTGCCAAGGGGGTGGCCGCCCCTACAGCACTAGCGCGTAGCCGATCTTGAAGAAGAACGTCCGGTCGGAGCGCGTCAGGTCGATCAGCCGGCCGTCGGCGTCGGTGCCGCCGAACTGGTTGTCCGAGTAGCCGAGGAAGAAGACCGTCGTGGGGTTGAGCTTGTAGGAGAACAGGAGCTGGCTGAACAGGTGCTCGTCGTCCTCGGCGACCGGCGCGGCGGTAAAGAGGGCGCGGTTGATCTCCAGGTCGGTGTACTGGAAGATCGCCCGGACGAACGTCCGGATGTTGATCTGGTAGACCGTGGAGAGCTGGGTGACGTTCAGCTCCAGGAGCTCCCCGCCCTTGACGGTCACGCGCTGCAGGTCGTGGTCGAGCGAGGTCTGCACGTGGCCGAAGAAGTTGTAGAGGATCGATGGACGGATGCGCAGCAGGTTGCCCGGCCGCGTGTGGTCGAAGTCGATCGTGTCACCGTCGTTGACGAGGAGGCCCAGGCCCAGGCGGCCGGTCGGGCGCAGATCGGCGCTCAAGGAGTTGAAGCTCTCGCGGAACGTGACGCCGTTCCAGAAGCGGTGGCGCCACCCGTGGTTGAACAGATACGTCGACTGCCACGGGCCGCGGAGTCTGAAATAGCTCTGGGCGTTCCGTTCCAGGACGGTGTCATCCTCGGCGCTGGTCTGGTTCCAGCCCCCGCCGAGGCTGAGCGAGCTGTACCAGGTCTTCTTGTCCGCCCACCAGGTGCGCTCCACCACGGCGTTGGAGAGCTCATAGCCGACCTGCGGCATGAACCCCAGATCGGCGCGGAACTCGTCATCCACCCTCTCCCAGTTGGCATTCCAGAGCCACTCGCGGGCCGTGTGGCCGTAAGCGAGGATCAGGGCGTCCCCTTCGAGGCGCCCCTGGGGGAGGCCGAACCGGGCGGCGAACGCGTCCGGGTATTCGGTCCGCGCGGTGAGCGCCTGAGCCGTCACCACGTCGGCGGCGGTCGGCCGCCAGCGGCCGTCGATCCCGGCCAGGCCGTTCAGGTAGTCCCCGCCTTCGCGGTAGGTGGCGAGGGCGCCGATGGTCGATCCCTTGCCTACGTCGATCCGGTAGCGCAGGGCGGCGTCGGTGGTCTGCAGGTCGGGGAGCGAGGCCGTGCGGGAGAACTGGTCGCCTGGCAGGAGGAGGTTCGTCCGGTCGTCCTCGGTGACGAAGAACCCGACGGCGTTCCTCCCCTCCTTGCCGGTCAGCTTGGCGCCCCAGCGCGGATCCGCCACCGTGCGGGTGTAGACGGCGGAGAAGGGGGTCTGGAAGAAGTCGGCCGCCTCCAGGAAGAAGGGGCGCTTCTCCGGGAAGAACAGCGCGAACTGGGTGTCGACGTCGAGCTCGACCGCGTCGGCTTCGATCTGGGAGAAGTCCGGGTTGATCGCGCCGGAGAGGGTCAGGTTGGGGGTGATGCCCCAGCGGGCGGTGAGGCCCAGATCCCCCTCCTCATCCCCCTCCTCGAACCCTCCATCGGGGAAGCCGGTCCGCCGGTCGGTGCGCTGGCCGGTCAAGGTCGGATCGAGCTCCAGGTTGCGCCCGGGCTTGACGCCCTCGAAGCCGGTCACCTTCGGCGCCTGGCAGACGAAGCAGTTGTCGTCCGGCGCCATGTAGGTCGAGGCGATCTGGTGGCGGAGGCTGCGCTTGTGCGAGCGGAACGGGCCGATGCCCCAGGTCTGCTCCCCGGCCGAGCGCTGGAAGCGGAGTGAGCTGAAGGGGACCGCCATCTCGACCACGTAGCCCTCGGCGTCGATTTTGCCGGCCGAGGCCCAGATGGCGTCCCAGGCCGTGTCCTCCTCGATGTCCGCCATCTCGTTCAGGGCGAGGTCCATCTGGACGCCGAGGGGATTGACGAACAGCTCGTAGCCGCGGCGCTCGTCGTTGAACGTGTCGAGGATCAGGCCGACGAAGTCGTCCTTGAACGCCGCGTCGCGGTCGGTCAGGTTGGCCCGGATCGCCTCCGGGTCCGGCGCGTTGGCCCGGAAGCCGGCGTAGAGGTTGTCCTCGTCGTAAGCCAGATAGGCGATCGTCGTCACCGGCGCCGCGACGTTGCGGTTGGGATCGAACTCATTGTTTACGTCGATCTTCAGAGCTTCGCCCCAAGCCGGGTCGTCGAGCACGCCGTCCACCTTGATCGGCGTCGAGATCTTCGGAATCCGGTAGTGCGGCTTCTCCGGACGTTGCGCAGGTGTGGGCGCGGGCGCCGGCTCCTGCGGGTCGGGTGCGGCGGCGAGAGCAACGGCCGGGATGGTCAGAATCGCGCCGACGGCGAGCGCGAGGGCGCGGCGGCGGGCGATCGGAAGAAAGAGGGAAATGTCCAAGCAATATCCTCCAGCGCTGGTCCGCATGCGGACCTCAGTACGGCAGATAACGATGCCCGGTTGCGGATCCCGTCAGGTGCGGCGCCGTCGCCGGGCGGTCGCCTCGGCACGGGCGCGGAGCAGGTCGGGAAGATGCTCCTGGATCCACCGGTCTGCCTTATCTAGGTGCCGGTACTCGCGTTCTCTGCGCCGGAATTCCGGGGTATGGAAGCATCGCCGGCCATTTTGGACCACCGGAGGCATGTCGGCGTGCAGCAGCTCATGAAACACGACGGCTTCGATGACGTAGCGGGGGATCCCCGGCTGGTCGAGAGCTCCATGGAGACGGATCAGGCGATCCTCATAGGAGTAGCTGCCGAGCTGGAGGCTGGAGGTCGTCCGGCGCCGCCGGCAGTGGTGGGCCGCGCCGCCCGAGGAGCGGCCCCAGGTCACTCCCACCGAGAGGCGGCCACCGAAGTAGCGCTCGTTCAGATCCTTTGCGATCTCGCGGAGATCGAAGACCACCCCCTCGGGGCGGAGCGCGGCGCGGCGCGGCCGGCGCTCCGGCCGGTGGGCGGCGAAGTGCTGCCGGATAACGGTCAATGCCTCGCGCGAGCGGTCGCTTCCCTTCCGGCTCTCCACGAACGCCGCGACCGCCTGGAGGACTTCCGGCGGAGCTCCCACGAAGGAGTGGTGGATGCGCAGTGTGAGCTGGGACCGGTCGCCCGGCCGGCCGGGCTGGACGCTCAGGATGGTGCGGCGGTTGTCCGTCAGGATCAGGCTGGACAGGCGGCCGCCGGTCAGCCGGTTGAGGGCGCGCTGCAGCTCGAGGCGCGGCGCGTCCGGATGGGGAACGACCGTCGGCAGGACGGACCGCCTACCCTCCGGGAGGACCGGATGGCCGGTGCCGAACAGCTCGAGCTGAAGGGGGTGGCGAGGCGCCGGGACCGCGGCCCGGGCGTGTGTCCGGCGGACAGGGTTTTCGGCAGTTCCAGAAGGGCGACGAAGCGCCTGGGTGGAAGATCTCATCCGACGTCCATCCTCCTCGCATCGCGGACCAGGCCCGGTCCTTCGGGGTTGGGACACTCTACCATGGCTGGCCGGCGCTTCAGGGAATGACCCAGCGCTCGCCAACGGCCAGAGCGCGGACCCGTTCGGGGTCGGCTCCGTCCTGCTGCACGATCTCGTCCAGGACGCGGGGAGGAAGGTCGACCGGCTCGTCCGTGAGATCGAAGGTCCCCCAGTGCATGCCGGCCATCCACCGGGCGCCGAGGTCACGGAAGGCCTGCAACGACTCGCCGGGATCCATGTGCTGGTAGCGCATGAACCAGCGGGGCTCATAGGCGCCGATGGGAAGGAGGGCGACCTCGGGGGAGAACCGCCGGCCGATCTCGGCGAAGCCATGGAAGTAGCCGGAATCGCCGCCGAAGTACCAGCTCCGCTCGCCTGAGTCCAGCAGCCAGGAAGCCCAGAGGGAGGCGTTGCGGCCCATGCTGATCCGGTTGGACCAGTGCTGGGCGGGCAGGCAGGTGAGGGTCCAGCGGCCGTGCCGGGTGCTCTGCCACCAGTCGAGCTCGGTCACCTGGCGCACGCCGCGGCGGCGGAGCCAGTCGCCGAGCCCCAGCGGCACGAACCAGGGGAGGTCCGGCGGCAACCGCCGGATCGTCCAGGTATCCAGATGGTCGTAGTGGTTGTGGGAGAGGACCACGAACGCATCGCCGGGAACCGCGGCCAGGGGGATGCCAGGCGGAGACTTCCGCGGCGGGACGAGCGCCCGAGGTCCCCAGTGCGGATCGGTGACGAAGACGTCCCCTCCGTCCTGCACGGCGAAGGTGCAGTGGCCCACCCAGGTGACCGACGAGGGCTGGTCCCTGTCCTTTAGATAAGCCCCGTCGTTTTCGACCATCGGAACGCGCGGCGGCGTCTTCCGGTCATAGGGCTTCCGCCCGCCGAGCTTCCAGCGCAGCACGTCGAGAGGCGTCGTGGCGAACCGCTGCCATGGGCAGAAGAACTCGCCTGGATGGCCATGTGGGGCGTAGAGGGTGGCGGGATCGTGGGGAGCGGGGGAAGGGGCGGGGGCGGGCATGGTGTCGGGGCGGAGCATATCCGAGGGAAAGCTGAAGGCCCCCATTGCCCCCGATCGGGATGATCTTGCCACCCCCCTGGGACCGCCGGCGTCCCGCCGGCTCACACTCTCCGTGACCACGGTGGCCGGAGGTTAAAGAGGTTGGGCCTTCGGCCCGGTTTTCTTGAAGGCCGGCGGGACGCCGGCGGTCCCAGGGGAGTGGAGTCCCAGAATGTGGCGTCACTCCCGGAGCCGCTCGGTGCTAGCAAACTGGTTTCGCATCAGCACTGCTCAAAGTGGTACCCATAATACGCAAGTTCGTCTAAAAAGCTCGCGGGCCCCACCAGATGCCCGCAGCCCACAACAATTAAGAGGCTCTCCCCAGCGTGCGTGGTGTCAGCGTATGGCTCGGTGTGTCTATAAAGATGTGCTCTCCATGCAAGATCTTCTCTTGGCAGAGTTTCTGGTGATTGGCGCTCAGGGGTGGAAGCTGAGGTCTGGCTCGCCGAGGGCCTGTTTCCGTCGTTCACCGCAGGTTACAACCGCTCTCGATATTCTTCGTGAAGAGCCATGCGTCTTCTCGTTCGAAGGGATCTCGCGCGAGCCCGATGTTTGCGGCCTTCATCTCGTTGAGCACGTCTATGAAGCGTTCGGGCTGCCGAGTGACGCAATTCCTCAGGAGTTCGACCGCCAGACCGGCCGCCTCGTCCTCCCTGAGTAGTTGTCCCTTCCACTCCCGGAGGGCAGCCGCTGCCCTCCATCTCTACGCTTCACATTCCTGGAGGGCAGTCAGCGCCCTCCGTCATTGCGCCTCCCACTCCCAGAGGGCGCTCGGCGCCCTCCAGAATCGCGCTTCGCAATCTCAGAGGGCGGTGAGCGCCCTCCAGACGTACGTCTTCCACTTCCGGAGGGCAGTGAGCGCCCTCCAGGAGTGCGTCATCCAATTTCGGAGGGCGGTCAGCGCCCTCCAAGAGCGGAGAGCGTATTTTCAGAGGGCGCTGAGCGCCCTGCGGAATTGGATGGCGTCAGTCGCGGAGCCGCTCGATCACCACCGGGTCCGCATCCTCCGGCTGTCCGCCGAACCTGCGCAGCAGCGCCTCCGTGCGGTAGCTAAAGATCTTGCGGACATCCCGCTCGACGACCAGCCAGTTCGCGAGCCGGCCGAAGGGGACCTGGTAGCGGACGCGGTCGCGGACGAAGGTGCCGCCGCCGGGGGCGTCTTCGAAGGTGTGCTCGTGAATCCATTGGCGGTAGGGCCCGCGGCGCTGCTCGTCCACGAAGCGGTGGGGGGGCTCCCAGATCGTGATTTCGGTCTTCCAGCGGACCGGGAGGCCGTGCACGCGGAGCCGGTATTCGATGATCGCGCCGGGCCGCATGCCGATCGGCTGCGGCGTCAGGATGTGGAACGCCAGCAGGGAGGGCGTGAGCGCCTCCAGGTTCGCGGTGTCGGCGAAGAAGGCGAAGACCTCCGGGCGGGGCCGGGGGACGCGGAGGCAGGCGCGCAGCTCCCAGGTCGTCACGAGTGCGCCAGGAACTCCTGCCGCACGGTGTCCATCCGCTTGCGGTTGACCCCGAAGTCCCGGCGCCCCAGCCGCGAGGCCGACCGGAAGTGGATGAGCTTCGCGGTGTCGTCGAAGCGGATCTCCACGTCGTCTACGAAGCGGAAGAGGAGGGAGCGGCAGGTGGCCCGAAGCAGAGCCGGCCCTTCCTCCTCGATCCTGGTCCTGGGCAGCGACCGCAGGACGCGCAGCATCTGCTCGCGCGCTTCGCTCAACGGGCCGATGTAGGGGATCGGCTCCATCCGCTGCGAGGGGCGCTCCGCCTGCGTGGAGACGCAGTTCGGGGTGCGCTTGCACGGGGTGAGACGCGCCTCGTCTGTGCTCATCGCTCCGCTCCTCTCCTTCGGGCTCGATCGTACTCTATGATGGACAGCCCCGAACGGCCTGTTCAGGAAAACCATGAAGATCTCGGAGATCGCCACCCCGTCCCTGCTCCTCGACCTCGACGTCCTCGAGCGGAACCTGGCCCGCATGGCCCAGCGCGCCGCCGCTCTCGGCGTGGCCCTGCGCCCGCATATCAAGACCCACAAGTGCGTCGAGGTCGCCCGGCGGCAGCGGGAGCTGGGAGCGGTGGGGCTCACCGTCTCGACCCTCCAGGAGGCGCGGGACTTCGCCGGCCATGGGTTCACCGATCTGACCTGGGCGTTCCCGGTGATCCTCTCCCGCCGCGAGGAGATTCTCGAGCTGGCCGAGCGGGTGACCCTCCGCCTGGTCGTGGATTCGGAGGAGGCGGTCCGGGCTCTGGAGGACATGGGCCTTCCCCTCCACGTCTGGCTCAAGGTCGACTGCGGCTATCACCGCGCCGGCGTCGATCCCGAGTCCCCGGCCTCGCTGGAGCTGGCCCGGCGGATCGCCGGCTCCTATTCGCTGCGATTCGACGGCATCCTCACCCATTCGGGGCATGCCTACCATGGCCGGACCCGTGAGGAGGTCGTTGCCGCGGCCGAGCAGGAGCGGCAGGTGATGGCGGGCTTCGCGGACCGGTTGCGGGACGCCGGCATCGCGGTGCCGGACGTCAGCGTGGGCTCGACGCCGGCGATGTCGGTGGTCGAGCGCCTGGACGGCGTCACCGAGGCCCGGCCGGGCAACTACGCCTTCTATGACTTCATGCAGGTGGGCCTCGGCTCGTGCGGCGTGCGCGATTGCGCGGTGACCGTGCTGGCGAGCGTCGTGTCAGCGCGCCCGGGTGATCCGCGGTGCGTGGTCGACGCCGGCGCCCTCGCCCTGTCCAAGGACCGGGGGCTCGACTGGATCGAGCCGCCGACCCTGGGGGAGGTCTTCGCGGACTATGAAGCCGCCCTCCTCAGCCCGATCGCACGGCTGACCTCGCTCTCCCAGGAGCACGGGATCCTCAGCAAGCGCCGGCCGGTGGGGACGCGCGTGCGCATTCTCCCGAACCACTCCTGCCTGACGGCAGCCTGTTTCGACGAGTACGTGGTGGTCCGCGGCGACGAGGTCGTCGACCGCTGGAGGATCTGGCGCGGCCGTTGAGATCTGCCGGCCGGGAATGAGAGGGAGGGCCGGGGGCCAGCGTTTCTGGAAGCGGCCAGAGACCTCTGCTAAGCTACGCGGGATCGCCTGGCTGCGGGGCCTGTCACGGATTGCACACCCGCGGCACTTAAGATGTGAAACCTGTCCGCCGGTGCGGCCTCTCTCGTGCCGGTTTCTGACCGAGACCTCGAAGGAGAAATACCATGAGCTGGGAAGATCGCGAAGACAATACGATCTACAAAGTCGTCATCAATCACGAGGAGCAGTACTCGATCTGGCCTGCGCATCGCGAGAACCCGCTGGGTTGGAACGATGTCGGCAAGTCCGGTCCGAAGCAGGAGTGCCTGGATTACATCAAGGAAGTCTGGACCGACATGCGCCCTCTGTCGCTCCGCAAGAAGATGGAAGAGATGGAGAAGGCGCGCGAGGCGAACCAGGAAGCCAACTGAGCCGCCCCGCTCTCCCGGAGCCTATTCAGACGTGAAGCACAGCACTGTTCCTGCCGAGCGGTGGCTCGCCTACCGCGAGGCCAATCCCCGTGCGCGTCTGCGAATGTTCTGCTTCCCTTATGCCGGTGGTGGTGCGTCCGCCTACCGTGGGTGGGGTGCATCGCTGCCGCAGGAGGTCGAGGTCTGCCCGGTACAGCTCCCAGGCCGGGAAGGGCGGCTGCGCGAGCAGCCGTTCACCCGGTCCGCGGAGATGATCACCTCCGTGACCGATGCGCTGACCCCCTGGCTCGACCTGCCGTTCGTGTTCTTCGGCCACAGCATGGGGGCGATGATCGGCTACGAGCTGACGCGGGAGCTGCGCCGGAGGGGGAGCACCCTGCCGCTGCACCTCTTCGTCGCCGGCCGCCGGGCGCCGCAGCTTCCGGCGCGCGACGAGCCGATCCACGACCTGCCCGAGCCGGAGTTCATCGAGCGCCTCCGCGAGCTCAACGGCACGCCCGAGGAGGTCCTCCAGCACTGCGAGCTGATGAAGCTGCTGACCCCCCTGCTGCGCGCCGACTTCGCGGTGAACGAGACGTACGAGTACGTCGAGGAGCCGAAGCTCGACGTCGGGATCTCCGCCTTCGGCGGGCTCGCCGATCCGGACGTCGGGCGGGATGACGTGGAGGCCTGGAGCGTGCAGACCCGGGGGCGCTTCCGCATGCGCATGATGCCGGGAGACCACTTCTTCCTGCACCCGCAGAAGGACCTCATCCTCGAATCGGTCGCGCGCGATCTCGCCGAGATCCGAGCGCTGTGACCGGTTTCCCACCCCGCGCCGCCGCTCCAGGCTTGGAGCTGTCCCCTGGAGAGATCCACATCTGGTCGCTCCGTCTCGACCCGCCGCAGGATGTGGTCGAGAGGCTGGGGCGTCCCCTGTCGTCCGACGAGTGGGAGCGGGCGCACCGCTTCCGCTTCGACAAGCACCGCCGGCAGTACGTGGTGGGCCGCGGCGCCCTGCGGACTCTGGTGGCGGCCTACACCGGGACCCGCCCCGAGCTCGTCCACTTCCGCTACGGCGACCGGGGCAAGCCCTACCTCGCCAACCCCGCGGGCGACCTCGAGCTCAATCTGTCGAACTCCGATGAGATGGCCCTGGTGGGATTCGTACGCGGCGTGGAGATCGGGGTGGACATCGAATTCTTGAAGCCGATGCCCGACTGCGAGCAGATCTCCGAGCGGTTCTTCTCTGAAAGCGAGCGGGCCGTGTTGCGCGCTCAGCCCGCGGACCGGAAGGAAGAAGCCTTCTTCAACTGCTGGACCCGCAAAGAGGCCTACCTCAAGGCGGTCGGCACCGGGCTCGCCGTGCCCCTCGATTCGTTCGACGTGACCCTCGCCCCGGGCGAGCCGCCGCGCATGTTGACGCTGGAGGGAAACGCCGAGCAGGCCGCCCGCTGGTACTTCGAGCACTTCCGCCCGGCTGAAAACTACATTGGCGCGCTCGCCATCGAAGGCGAACCGCCCGGAGGCGGGGGGTGGCGGGTGAGCACGTGGGCGTTCGCGCCGTAGGAGAGCACGGGCGCGCCGGCCACCGACCCCGGGTTGAAACCCGGGGCTAGGAAAAGCTGCCGTCCCTGGCGGGACGGAGATCCTCGGTGCTGGCCGAATCCGTCCCGGGAGGGACGGCATCCTGGGGAGCCCCGGGTTTCAACCCGGGGGCGGGGTCTCCCCGCAGCCAATCCTCCAGCCGCTCCTTCTGCTCCGCCGTCGCCCCCGGGTCCACCGCCAGCTTCCAGCGCACCTTCGGCTTCGCGGCGAACGTCGCCGGGAGGCGCACCAGGCGGTCGCGCCGGGCAACCAGGACCTCGACCGTCTCGCCGGGGCGATAGGTCTTCAGCCGGTCCTTCCAGCCGCCGGGGGTGACGCGGTAGTCGCCGAGGCCGACGATCTCATCCTCCACGTTGAGCCCCGCGTCGAAGGCCGGGGTCCCCCGCTTCACTTCCTTGACGAACAGCCGGCCCTCCCGTTCCTCGGTGTCCAGGCCCAGCCAGCCCGCGGCTTCCTTGGGCGCGTCACCGTTCCCTCCGCCGTTGTCCCCATGATCGCCGTTCTCCTCGTCCTCCTCGTCGCCCTTGCTTTCGACGAAGCGCAGGCCGTACCAATCCAGAGCCTCGGTGTAGTCGAGCTCTTCGGTGGTGGACAGTGCGCGGTCGAGCCACGGGTCGAGATCTCCCCCCGCCACCTCCTCCAGCACGGCGCGGAACTCCTGGCTGCGGAAGCCGTGCTCGGCGGAGTAGCGCTGATAGGCCAGGCGCAGCGCGTCGTCCAGGGAGCGTTTGCCGTTCGTGGCGCGGCGGATCCGGGCATCGAGGAGGAAGCCCACCACGGCTCCCTTGGTGTAGTAGCTGATCCCCGTGTTGTTGAAGTTCTCGTCCCGGCGGTAGTACTTGATCCAGGCGTCGAACGAGGCGTCCTCCAGAGATTGGACCTCCCGCCCCGGCGCAGTCTGGAGGGTCTCGATGTCCTTGCTCAGCGCCTTCAGAAGCTCGCCGCGCGTGCTCAGCCCGGCGCGATGGACGAACAGGGCGTCGTAGTACGAGGTGAGCCCTTCGACGATCCAGAGGTCGCGCGTGTAGATCTCGTTCTCGTAATCGAACGGTCCCAGGGCCGCGGGGCGGAGGCGCTTCACGTTCCAGGCGTGGAAGAATTCGTGGCTCACCAGGGCGAGCCAGTCGACGTAGTCCTTGCGGCGGCGCGTCGCCCAGCGGCTCTCCATGAGAACCGTGGAATCGCGGTGCTCCAGCCCGCCGCCCGCCTCGACCAGCAGGTTGAAGAAGACGTAGCGCGGATAGGGGACGAGCCGCCAAAACGCCGTCTGCTCGCGCACGATCCGCTCCACGTCCGCGGCGGAGCGCGGGCCGTCCCAGACGCCCCCTTCCCCTTCGTTGACCAGCAGGTGGGGTCGGCCGGCGACTTCGAACCGGTAGAGAGCGGGGTTGCCGGCGTAGATCGGCGCGTCCACCAGAGCATCGAAGCTCTCGGCGCGGAACCGCCCCTCTCCTTCGGCGGCTCCCGGAGGCGGAGGCAGCGGGCAGACCGCCGTCTTCCAGGTGGGGGGGAGGAGGACCCGCACGTCGTGCGTCCGGTTGCCGTCTCCGGCAAGCGTGAGGAACGTCGGCGCGCCATTGAGGATGGCGAAGCCCGCGTCGACGAAGTTGGTCCGCACCGACATCTCGCGCGCGTAGACCCGGTAGCGCACCACGGCCCGGGCGGCCCCGCGCGTGGTCACCCGCCAGCGATTCTTCACCGTCTTCGCAATCGGGAGAGCCGCGCCGGATTCGGTCGCCGCGGAGACCCCTTCGAGATTGCGGGCGTACTCCCGGATCATGTACGACCCTGGTGTCCAGGTGGCCATCATCAGGTCGATCTCGGGACGGCCTCCGGTAGGGATGGCCGCTTCGACCTCGACGTAGTGGGTTTGTGGTGCGGGGAAGCGGAGAGTGTAGGAAACAGGATCAGGCATGGCGGCGGCTTCCAGAGGTCTCGCGGTAAAAGCGGCGGTAAAAGCGGCGGCAAAAGCGGCGGCAAAAGAGGTTACCGACAGCGAGACAAACATGAGGATGAAGGTATGCCGGATCATAGAATGAGAAGAACCCCGGATCACGCGCCTGAACTTACAGGAGAACGGCGCGGTCGCCAAGACGTCCAACCGGTATACTCCGCCCTCATGGACCCGCGGACCGAGATCAACGCTCTGCTGCAAGATGGTGCTCCCGCGCTATTCCGCGCGCTGTCCCCTCTCGGGCAGAGGGTGTACTTCCCTCCCGACGTGCCGGGGCAGAGCGCCGAGGCGCGCGGCAAGTCGATCAACGGCACCATCGGCCAGATCACCGACGGCCGGGGCGGAGCGGTCCCGCTGCCCGCCATGGCGGCGGCTCTCTCCGGACTCACCTCCGAAGACCGGAGCCGCGCTCTTCTGTACTCGCCCGTGGAGGGCATCCCGGAGGCGCGGCAGCGCTGGCGGGCCTGGCAGCGCCGGGGAGTGTTCGAAGAAATCCCGTCCAGCCTGCCGCTGGTGACCGCCGGCCTCACGCACAGCCTGTCGATCCTGGCCGACCTCTTCGGAGGCGAAGGGCGGCCGGTGGCGATCCCCCGGCCGTTCTGGGGGAACTACCGCCAGACCTTCTCCGTCCGCACGGGCGCGGAGGTCAAGGCGGCGCCCGGATACGTCGAGGGCCGCTACAACACTCAGGCGATCGCCGAGGCGCTGGACGGGGTGCCGGACGGCGAGCCGGCCGTGGCTCTCCTCAATCTCCCCTCGAACCCCGGCGGCTATTCGCTGACGGTGACGGAGCGCCAGGAGGTGCGGGCGTGCCTCCTGGGCGTGGCGGAGCGCCGTCCCCTGGTGGTGGTCTGCGACGACGCCTACGCCGGCCTGGTCTTCGAGCCGGACATCCCCCGCGAGTCGCTGTTCTGGGAGCTGGCCGGCGCGCACCCCAACCTGGTGCCGGTCAAGGTGGACGGCGGGACCAAGGAGTTTTCCTTCTTCGGCGGCCGGATCGGCTTCCTCACCTTCGCCTGCGATCCGGAGTCCGGAGCGGCGCGCGCGCTGGAGAGCAAGGTGAAGACCCTGGTGCGGTCCACGATCGGCTCGCCGGTGGCAACGAGCCAGGTCCTCCTGCTGCAGGCGCTCCGTCAGGAGGGGATCGAAGCCGAGGTCGAGGCGGTCCGCGCGCTTCTCGAAGAGCGCTACCGTGCGCTCAAGGAAGCGTTGGCCGCGGTGGATCCGGAGCTGCTGACGGTCCTGCCGTTCAATTCCGGCTGTTTCGCCCTGGTGGAAATCCCCGAGACGCTGGGCCTCACCTCCGAGCAGGTGCGCCGGCATCTCCTGGAGCACCACGACACCGGGCTGATCTCCATGGAGCCCCGCTATCTGCGGATCGCCCACTGCTCGGTCGACGCGGCGGCGCTCCCGGAGCTGGTGCGGCGGCTGGAGCAGGGGGTGCGGGAGCTCACATGAGCCCCTTCACGTACCCGCCATCCACGGTAATCGCCTGGCCGGTGACATACGACGCCGCGGGAGTGCAGAGAAAACCCACCACCTCGCCGATCTCCTCCGGCTGTGCCATGCGGCCGGCCGCCGTGTTGCCTACCCACATCTGGTAGATCTCTTCCCGCGACTTCCCCGTGCGGGCCGCGTTCGCGGCGGCGAGCTCGTCCTGGCGCTCGGTGAGCGTGTAGCCGGGGAGGACGGCGTTGACCGTCACACCCTCGGCGGCCACCTCGTTCGACAGGGTCTTCAGATAGCCGAGGACCGCCGGGCGCAGAGCGTTCGAGATCGACAGGTTGGGGATCGGCTGGCGCGACGAGATCGAGTTGATCGCCACGATCCGCCCCCAGCGGCGCTCGCGCATGCCGGGGAGGACCAGCCGGCAGAGCCGGGGGATGAAGAGGAAGACCAGCGGCAGGGAGATCTGCCAGTCCTCCTCGGTGATCTCCGCCGCCGGTTTGGCCGGGGGACCGCCGCCGTTGGGCACCAGGATGTCCACCGGCCCCACGCTCCGCTCGGTCTCGGCCACCAGGTTCTCCAGTGACGCCAGCTCGCGGACGTCCGCCGGGATCGCCGCGATCGTCGCGCCGGAGGCTCCGTGCTCGGCGAGCCGCGCCCGGGCAGCCTCCAGCTTGTCGCCGCCGCGGCTCGAGATCACCACGTGGGCGCCGCGGCGGGCCAGGGCCCGCGCGGCGGCGAAGCCGAGACCGCTGCTGCCGCCCGTGACCAGGGCCACCCGACCGGTCAGGTCCTCCAAGCTCATCCGATCTTCTCCCCGTTCTCGTTGTAGGTGTAGACGCCGCGGCCGACCTTGCGGCCCAGCCGCCCCGCCTTGACGTGCTGGATAAGGATGTGGTTCGGGCGGAAGGCCTCGCCCAGGCTCTTGTGCAGGTATTCCAGAATCGACAGCCGTACGTCCAGCCCCACCAGGTCCACCATCTCGAACGGACCCATGGGGTGGTTCAGGCCGAGCTTCAGGGCCTTGTCGATGTCCTCCGGGCTCGCCACCCCCTCCTGGAGCATGCGGAAGGCCTCGTTGCCGATCAGCGCGTTGATCCGGCTGGTGACGAAGCCGGGCGCCTCGTTGACCAGCACCACCTCCTTGCCCATCCGCACACCGACCTGCCGCATCGTCTCCAGCGTCTCCTCCGAGCTCTGGAGGCCGCGCACCAGCTCGAGGAGCTTCATGACGTGGACCGGGTTGAAGAAGTGCATGCCGGCGAAGCGCTCGGGGCGGTCCGAGCCGGCCGCCATCTCGGTGATCGACAGGGCGGACGTGTTGGAGGCGAAGAGCACGTGCGCGGGGCACGCCTTCGCGACCTCGCCGAAGGTGCGGACCTTGAGCGCCATGTCCTCGGGAATGGCCTCGATCACGAGATCAGCCTGGGCCACGGCGTCGGCCAGGCTCTCGTGCAGGTGGAGGTTGCGGCGGGCGGTCTCGGCGGCAGCGGCCTGGACCTTGCCGATCTCGACCCCCTTGGCGAGGTTGCGGTGGATCGTCGCCTCGGCCTTCTTGAGCGCCTCAGCGTTGGTGTCGAACAGATGGGTGACATACCCGGCGAGGGCGGAGACATGGGCGATGCCACGCCCCATGGTGCCCGTGCCGAGCACGGAAATCGTCTGGATCTCTTGGCTCATGACGCTTTGATCAGGGTCAAATTAGGAAACCGGGATGCTGAGGAAGCCGGTCGTCTTGGCAGCCAGGTTGCGGAGCTCGTCCGCGATGGCCAGCGTGTTGCGCACGGCCGCCGCGGCGAGCTCCTGGAGCTCGGGGGTCGTCAGGTGGTTCTCCAGATACTCCCGCCCGAGCAGGTGATGGTGGGCCTCTTCGGGTTGGATCACGTCGGCATAGAGCCGTGCCGTGCCCTCGTCGCCCACCGAGCGGCAGAAGTTGACGAACTGCGTATTGCGGATCTGCGCGATCGCCTCGTTGGCGAACGGGCCGGCGGCGATCCGCTCGACCGTGGTGCGCAGGCCGCGGAGGTACTGATAGAGAGGGCTGTGGCCGTCGGCCAGCGGATCGAACGACACGAGGTCCTCGCCGAGCTCGGCGAGTCGCTGGCTGATCAAGCCGTAGTGCTTCATCTCATCGCCGCACTGCAGAGCGAGGACCATTTTGGCATCCACCTCGGGCGTGGTGGGCATCCAGAAGCCGGCCAGCTCGCTCGCCTCGAGCTCGCTCTTCAAGGCGAGACGGAGGAGCGTGACCACGTCGACCTTGCCCTCCGACTCCGACTCCAGGGTGTCCGTCTCCCCGAGCCGCGCGAAGAGCCGATCCATCTCCTCGACCAGACTCGCGACGAATTCTTTGCTGTTCACAAGAAATCTCCCTTCCAAGCCACGACGCCGAGGACGGCGCGCGGTCTCGCTATTCTAGCGTGCGGAGGATCGCGCGGACCGGCGAAGCGTCGAGCCCGGCCAGCTTCAAGGGGAGGGCGATCAGCTCATAGAGCCCCTCGGGGACCCCATCGAGGATCAGTCCTTCCAGGATGGCCACGCGGCCGCGGGCGAGGGCATGGTGCGCGTCGAGCGTCTTGCTGTCGAACGGATCGACCGACGGCGTGTCGAGGCCCACCAGGAGGGTGCCGCGCTCGCCGAGGAGGCTCGCGAGCTCGGGCGAGAGGGCGGTGAAGCGTTCGGGGAAGGTCTTGCGGTCGCGGATGCTGTCGGTCCGGAAGAGGATGCGGCCGGGATTGGTCAGGTCGATCCCTTCGACGTGCCGGGGCTCGATGACCGGCACCGGCGGCACGCGGATCACCCGGCAGGCGCCGAGGTAGCGCTCCAGCGGGAGATCCTCCATGGTCTCGCCGCGCGGCTCGGTGTGGAACGGTGCATCGGCATGCGACCCGAGATGGGGCGTGGTCACAAGCCGCGAGAGATTGACCGAGGCGCCCTCCTCGAGAGACCAGATGAGGCGGCTTTCGAACGGCGTATCGCCGGGCCAGACCGGAAAGCCGGGGCGGATGGTGGGGGAGAGATCGTAGAGCATGAAAAGCCCTCCTGCCTCGGATCATAGCGTTCCGCGGCGAGAGGGCGAAGGGTACGGTCAGCGGGTGAGGCCGCGACCCGGCTCGGAGATCTCCTCCAGCACCTTGCCGAAGTCCTTGCGGCCGACGGCCTTCTGCTCGCGGGCGAGATCCGCCTGCGCGATCATGCCGCAGACGCGCTTGTTGTCGTCAAGCACCGGGATGCGGCGCACCTGGTGCTCTGACATCAGGCGTTCGATCTTGTCCAGGTCATCCTCCGGGCCGACACAGGCCAGATCGCCGCTCGACATGGCGCTGCTCACCGGCGTGCTGGCGGACTCGCCGCGGCCGAGCACGCGCAGCGCGAGGTCGCGGTCGGTGACGATGCCCACGAGACGCATCGACTCACGGGTTTCCACGACCGGCAGACTGCCGATGTCCTCACGCTCCATGAGGCTCGCGGCCTCCTGGGCGGTCGTCTGAGGGGTGACGCAGGACGGATTCTTGGTCATCAACTCATTGGCTTTCATCGCCATGGTGCAACCTCCTTTTTTTGAGAGTAAACCTGAAGTTCATCGAGCTCCCAGCTCCGCTAACCAGGTTTGCAAGAGCCGGGCCGGCTCAGACGCCGAGCGCGACCGGCTCCTCCAGATGGGCCGGAACCCGGGTCGCATGGGCCTCGTCTTTCGGCCGGATGACCTCCTCGCAGACGGCGTAGTGGACTCGGCTGGCGGGAATGAGGAAGGTCCGCTTCTCGTTTTCCACCCTGACCGGGGCATTGCGCTCGAGGCCGCTGGCGAGCTCTTCGAGAGCCCGGTCGGCCTCGTCCTCGGTCTCATAGAAGCCGTAGTTGAGCCGGTCGAACGCCGGACCGGCGGTCACGCCAGAGGAGGCTCCGGGAGTGAGGCTCGGGTCATAGCGGTGGTCCCGGCTCTCGACGTCCTTTGAAGAGTGCTCGCGATCGACGAGCCAGATCATGACGGTATAAGGCATTCGGCACTCCTTTCCTGACGGCGCCCCACGGCGCGCGTTCAGGAAGGGAGAGGATGCAAGAAATCTACCCGATTCTTACGCGGCGGGTTTCAACTGCGCGGCATACGGGCGCGGCATCCCGGTCTGCGCGGGAGTAGGGATTGGCATCCGGTTTGGTGAAGAGGTGGTCTCCTTCGCCCACGGCGCAGCCAGGGGATTCCGAGCCAGCTCGGGAAGCGCCCCGATCTGCCGCAACATCCCCACTCGATCCCAGTGGAACCAGCTCTCTGTGATCTTGCCATCGGCGAGACGATCGACCCGGATTCCGTTGATATCCACTGGCTTGCCGCTCACCCCGATCCCCATCAGTCGACCGTTCTGAGTGCCTTGCATCCGCAGGCAGGTCACGACCCGATCGTTCTCGGCGATCTGGTCTTGGATCTCGATGTGGAGGTTCGGGAAGGCGGTGCGATAGAGGTGGATCATGTCCGCGAACCACTTGCGACTGTGCCCTGAGGGTACGGACATGCCGTCGATCTCGTGGTGGAGCGAGTTGGGGGAGACGAAGTCGCGAATCGACGCGAGATCACCCTCGTTGAAGATCTGCTGGATGAAGCGACGGCAAGTCGCCTTGTTCTTCTCTCTGTTCATGGTAGAGCTCCAATCTGACACCTGGTAAGGGTGCAACCGAGAGAAAACCCCTTTGTCCCGATCGAAAACCTCGTCAGTAATCCTGATTTTCTCTCTGGTTATTACAACATTGTCGTCCGGCTGTAAATTCCGGCATGGATTACGCGCCTAGGTGATTCCTCCTAGGGATACATAAGCGCCAGATGGACCCCGATGGTGCGCGGCGAGCTCGCGAATTTACGGCTTGGAGGCCACAGCCTCCAGGCCGACGACATGGCCGAGGGTGCGCACCACCATCAGCCCCCCCGAAATCGCCGGGGTCGACATGACGGTCTCGCCCATCGGGTAGGAGCCGAGGAGCACCGGCTCCGGGCCGGAGGCCAGCACGTAGGCCTGCCCCGTCTCGCTGAACATGTAGAGCCGGCCGTCGGCGGCCACCGGAGACGCCGAAACCGAGATGCCCGCGTTGTCCAACCGCAAGGTCGAGAGCAGCTCGCCGGTCGCGGCCCGGTAGGTAGTGAGGACGCCGTTGTTGTTGCAGGTGTGGAAGAAGCCCCGGTAGAGAATGGGCGACGGGATATAGGTGCCGCCCCGGTTCTGGCTCCATGCGATCGCCGGGCTGGAGCGTTCCCCTTTGGGCAACGTCAAGTCACCCCGCTGCCCTGGACGGATCGCGTACACCGGGCGCACCGGCGGGTACCCGGCAGTGACAAAGATCAGGCCGTCTCCCGCCTGCGGCGTCGCGACCACGACCTCCGAGTTCGGCCCGAGGCGCCAGAGCTCCGCGCCGGAGCGCGGATCGTAGGCGCGAATCGTCGGCCCATTGACCACGAGCTCATCGCCCGTCGGCGCCGCGACCAGGGTGGGTGTCGCCCACGTCGAGGGCTCGCTGCGGGCAACGCGCCAGAGCTCGGTCCCGTCGCTGAGACGGTAGGCGGCGAGGAAGGAGTCCTTCTTCCGGTCGGCTTGGACGATCACCCGGTCCCCGACGAGGATCGGCGAGCTGGCATGTCCCCACTCATCAAGCCCGGATTGCGGATCGTTGCTGTCGAGGATGCCGATGTCGCGCTGCCAGAGGAGAGCGCCCGCGCGATCGTAGGCGGCGAGCTTCCCGACCGCGCCGAAGAGCACCACCACGCGCTCGCCATCGGTCACCGGGGTCGAGTTGGCGAGGCTTGATTTCGTGTGGCGCAGGGTTCCGGGAACGCCCCGGTGGACCTCGCGCTCCCAGATCACCTTGCCTTTCGTGTCCAGGGCGTACAGCCGGAAGGAGTGCTCGGACCTGTCCTCGACCGAGGTCGTGTCGCCGTACAGCCCGGTCCGAAAGGTCGTGTCTCCCTTGCTGGAGACGGCGGTCGTGACATAGATCCGGTCCCCCCAGACGATCGGGCTGGCCAGTCCGATCCCGGGGATCGGGGTCTTGAAGCGAACGCCTTCCCCGGTTGCCACATTCCAGGAGGCCGGCGCTCCCTGCCCATCGCCCACGCCGCTCGCCCCGGGTCCGCGGAATTGAGGCCAGGGGCGGGCCGCACCGGTTTGCACGGGAGCCGCCGCCGCGGTCTCCGAGGCGGAGCGCAGCGGCGCCGGCTCGTCCGTGGACTGGGCGAAGAACGAGATCTCGCCGTCCTGATTGACGCGCAGCCACTCGATCGTGCCGCCCCGGCCTCCGAATTGGGCCGAGAGCCGTCCGTCGGGGCTGTCGAAACGGTCGGCCGCAACCGGTGCGACCGCGATCGCCGCCGGCTTGCCCGGGAATTGAAGCTCCAGGCCCTCCCCGCGCACGGCCACCGTCACCGCGGCGGCACCGTTGGGGGACTGGTAGTGCCCCGCGGAGAGCTGCAGCCGTTCGGCGGTGGGGTGGTGGGGTGGGTGCTGGCGCGGTGTCGCGGTGGCCGCCGCGAGCAGGTCGCGCAGCGCCTGAGAGCTTCCCACGGATTCGCGCCGCGCCGCCGCCAGATCGAGCGGCTCCAGTTGGCCGGTCGCGAGGGCCATCCTGGCGAGCTCGAGATTGTCCCGCTCGATCGCGGTGAACAGCATGACGTCCGCCCCCTCGGCCCCCTTGTCGAGGAGCAGGCGCACCAGCTCCAGGTTGTCGGACTGGAGCGCGACGTCGAGGATCGATTGACCAAAGAACTGTTCCCGGGCGTTGACGTTCGCGCCGCGTTCGATGAGCAGGCGGGCGATCCCCAGGTGTCCCTTCTGCGCCGCGAAGAACAGCGGCGTCTGGCCGTAGCGTGCCCCCGCGTCCACCGCCACGCCGGTTTCGAGAAGCGCGCGGACGCGAGCCTCGTCGCCCGCGCCGGCCGCTGCGCGGAGAGCCTCTCCTGGATCGTCGGCCGCCCGAGCGGCCAGAGGGGATAAGGCGATGAAGAACAACAGGGCGATCCCGAGCCGGCGAAGAGAGGTCTGGGTCATGGCTGTCTCCTTGGAAGCACTCCCGCCATGCTAGGCGGAAACCGCCCGCAGAGGAAAGACCCAACGCCTACGCCGTATACCCCCTCTGTCGATCACGAGGTCTGAGCAGTAAGGACTCAAAGGACATAACCCGCCCGCGTATTTTGGGTTTTTGATCTTTGTTGTCCTTTGGGTCCTTTACGTCCTTTAGGTCCTTTCTTCCTTTTCAAACCCCCAGCGCCACCGGCCACCGCCGGCCCAGCTCGCGTGCCCGCGCGGTCTCGCCAGCCGCCACGAGCAACCGGTGAAGGTCGGCTACCGGTGCCCGCCGTGCCTCTTCGACCGCGCGGCGGTCGGCGAGGGAGGCCACAGGGGTGCGGGCGGCGGCCAGCAGGCTCTCGCAGCGCTCCAGGGTCGCGATCGCCAGCCGCTGGCTCCAGGTCTCCTGGGCGAGACCGAGGGCCCAGAGCCCGCGCCACAGCTCGCCGGAGCCGATGCGGGTCAGCAGGTCGACCGCCTCTTCGGCCGCCGCCAGTGCTTCGGCGCGGGCATTCAGAGCCAGATGCGCGACGGCGACCTCGATGAGCGCCCAGGCGCTTCCGTCGCGGCTGCCGAGGTCGAGGGCGATGGCCTGGGCGGATTGCGCGGTGGCGAGCGCGTCCTGCGGACGGCCCTCCTGCCGAAGCAACCGCGCGAGGTCGACCGCGATGCGGAACTCGTCGTCGCGGTCCGGCACCTGGCGGACCGTCTCCAGCGCGCTCTCCAGGAGCGGGCGCGCTTCGTCCAGGCGGCGGAGGTCGACCAGGGCCCGGCCGGCGAGCCAGAGGGCCTCGGCTTCGCAGTGGAGGTCGCCCAGCTCGCGCAGATCGGCCGCGGCCCGGCGCAGCTTCTCGAGACCCTTGGCGGCGAGTCCCTGGGCAACGAGCGCCTGGCCGATGCTCATGCCGGTGCGCGCCAGTCCCAGGAGGTCGCCGGTGGTCCGGAAGCAGGAGCAGGCCTCGGCGCTGATCTCCAGCGCGCGGGCGTGCTCGCCGCGGCCGAGGTGGGCCCACTGGAGGCGCCGCAGGATGCTGGCGAGACCTTGCGCGTCGTCGGCGGCGCGGCGCTCGGCGGCGGCGATTTCGAGCAGCGGGATGGCTTCGGCATAGCGGCTCTGGAGGGCAAGGGCCCAGCCGCGCGGGCCGGCATGGCGCACGCAGAGCGCCGGCCGCAGCGCCTCAGCTTCGCTCTCCAGGCTCTCGGCGGCGGCGCTGTACTCCCCCATAGCGATCCGGATGCTCGCGAGCTGCGAGCGGACCGGAGCCGCGGCGCGCTCGTCCGACTGTGCGGTGAAGAGGGCGAGCGCCCGCTCGCTCGCGGCGCGGGCGTCCGCCTGCCGCCCCTGCGCGACGCGGGCCTGGGCGAGGTGGAAGAACGCATGAGCGAGGGTGCTCTCGTCCTTCAAATCCGCGGCTGCCGTGGCGGCAGTCTCGAGCTCGACCTCGGCTTCGCGCGCCCGGCCGAGCACGCTGAGGCTCCGACCGAGGACGATGTGCAGCTCGATGAGATCGGCCGCCGCAGGACCGGCGGCGCCGGCGCGGCGGAGCTCCGCGGCGTCCTCGCGCGCCCGCTCGGCGCAGGCGAGAGCCACGCGCCATTGCCAGCGGCCCAGGGAGGCCTGGGCGGCCCGCAGGTCCCAGACGAACGAGCGCAGGAGCTCGCCGGCCGCGCGGTGATGGGCGGCGAGCGCCTCGGAGATGCGGTCGGGCTCGGCCGCGAAGAGCTGCTCCAGGCTTCGCGCCCCGTGCGCGTGGTACGTCCGGCGGCGCCAGGGCGCCATATCGTCATAGAGCACCTGCCGGTGGATGGTGTGACGGAAGCGGCAGTCCTCACCCGGGGAGAGCTGGGCTGTGGAGACCACTCCGGCCTGCAGAGCGCGCGACAGGACCTGCTCGATGTCGGCAGCGGTGCGGTCGGCGGCCAGCGCGAGGAGAGGGACGCGGATCTCGTCGCCGAGGACCGCGGCGATCTCCAGAACCTCCCGCACGTCCGGATCGAGCGCTTGGAGGAACGAGCGCGCCGCCGTGGCCAGGGTCTCGGGGAGGCGCAGGCAGCGCAGGCGGTCGCAGCGCCAGCGTCCGTCGAGCGCGCGGTAGACGACGCCATCGGTGGCGAGACCCCGCAGCACCTCGGTCAGGAAGTACGGGTTGCCTTCGGTCAGCCGGAGGAGGCGGCGCAGATCCTCCTCGGCGATCTCCGGCTCGGTCTCGGCTCCTTCGGCACCCTCCGGAAACCCGAGGATGGCGCCGAGCGCCTGCCGGAACCCTTCTTCGCCAAGGCCGCGCAGGGGGATCTCGCACAAGCCGCGGAAGCCCGCCTGCATGCGCCTCCACACGGCCAGCGGCTCGCCGGCCGCCGGTGGCCGGGCGAATCCCACCACGAGGAGCCGCTCGCCGCGGGAAGCGCGCAGCAGGTGGGTCCCGACCTCCAGGGCGAACGGATCGGCCCATTGCAGATCGTCGAGCTGGAGGACGAGCGGCCGCTGCCGGCTCAAGGCCACGAAGCAGGAGGACAGGGCAAGCGCGGTCTGGCTCGACAGGGCCGCGGCCTCGCTGGAGGAGAGCGCCAGCGGCTCGGCCGGAGCGAAGCCGCGGCTCGCCGCGAACAGCTCGGACGGAAGGGCGACCTCCAGGCTCGTCTCGATCGCCGCGCGCAGCTCGTCCGGGCGCTCGACAACCAGCGCGGTGCGGAGCAGGTCGAGAAAGAGCGCGGCCGGCGCCACGCGGCTGCCGCCGTAGTCGAAGAACCGCGTATAGAGGCAGAGCGCGCCCTGCCGGCCGGCCCAGGTCTGGAAATGGCGGGAGAGCTGGGTCTTGCCAATGCCGGCGTCGCCGAGCACAAAGAGAGAGGTGGCCTGGCCGGCGAGGGCCCGGCGATATTCGGCGCGGAGCGCCTCCATCTCGGCCTCCCGCCCGGCGAGCTGGTCGAAATCGAGGTCGTGCTCGTCCTGCTCGCCCCTCTCGACAACCGCGAGGGGCGGCGGCGCGACGGCTGCGGCGCTCTGCACGGAGGCGATGAACCGGTATCCCCGGCGGTGGTACGTCTCGATGAACCGGCTCTGCTGCGGCGGATCGTCCAAAGCCCGGCGGATCTGGGACACGGCTTTTTTGAGCACTCCGTCGGTCACGTAGGTGTCGGGCCAAACCTCGTCCAGAAGCTCTTCCTTGCCGACCACGCGGCCGGCCTGGCGGACGAGATGACGGAGGACGCACACGGCCCGGGGCTCCAGGGGGACGACCTCGTCGCCGCGGAAGAGCAGGTCGAGACCGGCGAGGACCCGGAACAGGCCGAAACCATAGGCCTCGGGAGCGGCGGTGAACGAAGCGATCGGGGTGTCCAGCGGACGAACGAGAGCCAGCGAGGTGTTCATTGGGATGTTCCTTTCACTCTCTGATGCGTAGAGAGCGCGGAACAAGGGACATGGGGCCCTCACCCCCGGCCCCTCTCCCACAAGTGGGAGAGGGGAGCAAAGCGAAAACCAACGAGAGCAGATCCAGGAGGCGACGGGCTTTTCACCCCTCTCCCGCTCGCGGGAGAGGGGCCGGGGGTGAGGGCTCTCCTACTGAATCTTCAAATTCAGCGAGTAGCTCCCATTCGTGCCCGACATCTTTACGTAGTAGGTCTTCGCGATGGGGATGAACCCACCGGAGGGGACCGTGTAGCTCACGGTGACCAGCCCACTCGCGACGGTGGCGCCGCTGGCGTCGAGAAGGGTGATCAACTTGCCGCTGCCGCTGGCCGAGAGCTGGATCTGCTTGCCCTGCAGGGCGGAGATTTTGTAGAGGTCGGCCTCGCCGCTCGCGATTCCGCCGGCCACGTTCATCTCGATGAAGTCCGGCAGCTTTTGAGCCGTCGCCGTGGTGCTGTGCGCGCTCGTCGTTTCCGGACGGGTGAGGATCGCCTTGAGCTGATAGCTGTCGAAGCCGCTGACCGCCCCGGAGGACGAGGTGACGCGGACATAGGCGGGGGGGCCCTGGGTGATCTGGCTGCCCGAGGCGGTGAAGGTGATCGATTCGTTTGCGGTGCCCGCGTTGTTCGACGAGGCCTTGGTGGTCATTCCACCCAGGCTGCAACTGTCGAGCGCGAGCAGACGCGCCTGGAGCGCGAGGGCGTAGTCCTGCGGCAGGCTGGTGAGGGTGGCGTTCACCGTGTCGCTCGCCTGCGTCCCATGAAGGAGAAAGTAATCGACGTCGGCCGAGCGCTCCACGTATCCCGACAGGAGCTGGCCGGACAGGACGGTGTACGCCTGGGAGGACAGATCGTTCGTCTCATAGGGGTCGATCCAGCCCCAACCGCCGAAATCCAGCTTGCCGGCCCCGAAGGCGTAATTGACGTAAAGGCCGTCAAAGGCATCGGTGTAGGCATCGTCCCGCGCGCTCGACATCAGATAGGAGCGCAGATCGGCATTCGTGGCCGTGGGGTCGTACTGGAGCAGGAGGGCCACCACGCCGGTGACGTGCGGGGCCGCCTGGCTGGTGCCCTGGGTCAGAAAGTAGTAATCGTTGACGAGGAAGGGGCCATAGCCCTGGGCGATGATGTAGCTCTTCGCTTCGGCGGCCAGGGGAGCCACGATGCCCATGCCGGGGGCCGAGATCTCCGGCTTCGGGCGGTTGTCGCGAGTCGGGCCGAAGTTGCTGAACGGAGCGATGTCGCCCAGGGGGGGCTTCACCTCATAGCTCGCGGACGCGCCGTACGACGTCCAGCAGACGCGCGTGACGTGCGCGCCCACGGTGATCGCCTCGCGGCTGGTCGCCGGAATGCTGACGGTCTCGTATTCGTCGGCCAGGGTCGAGAAGTATGCCGCAAGCGAATTGTCCGGCGTCCGGAGGCTGTTGACCATCCAGAAATCGACCTCCCCGGTACCGCTGACGCTGTCGCCGGTGACGTTGACCTTCCATTCCCCAGCGGCCGGGGGCGGGCCACTGAAGTTGTCGAAGATGAGGATGTAGATCTCGCGGGCCGTAGTGGCCTGGTCGAACTGCGAGGTCGCGTTGTTGCAGATCTTGACCGTACCATCCGGGCTGTTGGTCGTTTTGCAGCCAGGGCTGAGGCTGCGGCTGAAGATCGATCCATTCGGAGAGACGACCTGGATCGTGAGCGAGCTGGGCGCGTTGTAGTACCCGGCCAGGAGGATGACGTCGTTGGTGGGGCCGCTCTGCGGATCGTAGTCGCTCGACACGGTGATCGTCGGCCCCGCCACGGTGAGGCCCGCCTGCGCCTTGACCTCGGCGTGGTTCTTCGCGTTCCGCGAGTTGCCGGCGGCGACCACCACGGCGCGTCCCGGCTTGGCGGTCACCAGATCGTCGATCGCCTGTTCCATGGGATCGGTGCCGTCGTGAGCACCGATGTCGGTGCCGAAGCTCATATTGACCACGGCGGGCAGGCCGAGAGCGTCCGCTTTGGCGAAGATGTATTCGAGCGCGTCCACCACGTTGTCCGATTTGAGATCGCTCTTGACGAAGACGATGGTGCTCTCTGGAGCCACGCCCACGTGCGTCCAGGACACGCCGTTCTCATCCGGAGCGGCGCCGTTGCCGGCCGCGGTGCCGGTGGTGTGCGTGCCGTGGCCGAGCGCCTCGGGGTCGTCCTGTTCTGTGCACTGGCCGGCGTCGATCGTGGCGGCGGTGCACTCGATCCCGGTGATCTGGTCGAGAAGGAAGGCGATGCGGGTGTTCCCCTGCGCATTCTGGAAGTTGGGGTGGTCGAAGTCGATCCCCGAATCGATCATGCCGACGACCACTCCGGTGCCGGTCGCGCCCGAGAAGGAGCCGTTGGAGAAGGTCCGGAACGCTGGGACGCCGGTATCCGGAAGGCTCTTCGCGAGGGAGAGCTCGAGCTGGCGGGGGAGGGAGATCGAATCGACCTTGGGGCTCGCGGCCAGCGCCGGCAGGTTCTCGGGGAGCACGTTGATGGTGGCGCGGCCATTACGCAAGGTGCGGACCTGGGCGCCGAGCGCCTCCAACTCCTCCCGTGTCGCGCTGGTACGCAGATGCAGGCTGAGCGCCTCGCGGCCGGCGAGGCGCTCGCGCCCCTGGTGCCCTCCCAGGGGGCCGCGCAACACGGTTGGGATCTCCCGGCTCGGATGCTCGAGGAGCGGCGCCAGAAAGTCTGAGACGTTGGCCCGGTGCCCCTGGGCACCGGAGGCGGCCGGCAGCAGGGCCGCGGCGAGGGCGAGACAGGCAAGCAGTTGCTTTCTCATCGTTCTCTCCAAATCGGCGGATTCGCCGGATCACAAGAGGCCGGCGCGCAACATGCGGTACCGGCTGACAGATCCAGGCTAGGCGGCCGCGGGAGAGGAGTCCTGACGGTTTGGTGACGGTTTGGTGGGGCGGTTGGTGACGGAAACAGATCGTCCCGCGGAGGCCCAGCCCCCGCGGGACGTGTGCTTGGAAGGCCGGCCTCCGCGCTACTTCAGGCACTTCTCGCAGATCTGCTTCAAGGCCGCCGCGGCGCTTGCCTTGCCGCGCGAATCCTGGACGCGCAGCGTCGCCCCGTACTGCCCGTCCCGCGCGTACTGATGATCGATGGTCGGCTCGGTGGTGGCCACCGGCGGGGTACCGTCGCCGAAGTCGAAGACGTATTTGACGATGGTGTCGCGCAGCTGCGGATCGGTGGAGGTCGCGTCAGGATCGAACGAGCGCGAGGCGTCGAAATGGACGTTGAGGTTCTTGCGATGACCGATCGGCGTTGCGGAGAGAACCGCGATGGGGGCCTGGTTGGGGCCGCAGACTCCGACCGGCACCGTGCGTACCGCGCCCGTCCCGATGCCGTCGTTGGGCATCAGGTCCATGGGCTGGGAGCCGCCGACGAAGCCGCCGGTGGCGTCGGTCCCTGCGAGCTTCGAGGCGATGGCCAGCAACGAGGTGATACTATGACCGGCCGCGGTGACGCCGACGTCGCTCGCCCGCACCACGATGGTGATCAATCCGTCGGCCGGCGCGTAGCCGCTGCCCGCCTGCGCGGGCTTGGGCGATCCCTCCACGAAGTCGCCGCGCCGTACGCCGCTGCTGTTGGCGGCCGCCTTGTACGACTCGAAGCGCGGCGTGCCGGTGGCGTTGGTGATCATGCGCACGGCGTAGACGACTCCTGCCTCGTTCTTGAACGAGGTGAACCAGGTGGTGTCCGGCGGCAGCGCATCGCCCTTGGCCGCCGTCTTGAGCTGGAAGGTCAATGTCAAGGCACCGCCGGCGACGTACGGCTCGCTCACCGTGAGGAGAGTGAGATCAGCTGCCGCGGGCGCCGGTGCGCCCACCGGTTGACCGAGCACGATGACGACGTTGATGGCATCGCCGATGCCCTCGCTGAGCACCGTCAGGCCCGGCGCAACGCAGATGTTCTCCGTGGGCAGGGCGGGGGCGACGACGTTGCTGGCCGGTCCCGTGCCATGGAGGTTCACCGCCGACACCCGGTAGCGATAGATGGCTGCCGCCTCGATGGCGGTGGTGTCGTCGTGCTTGGTGGCCGTGGGCGCCGCGGTGGCCAGGGTGCGGAAGGGCTCGGCGTTCCTGGCGCGCTCGACGACGTAGCTGGTGATGGGCGCGGTACCGCTGTCGGGGGCCGTCCAGCTCAGGTTGACGCCGAGCGGGTCGCGGCTCGCCGTGAGGGCCGGGCTGCCCGGAAGATCGCCCGGCTCCGGCGGATCGAATTGCGCGAACATGCGCTTGCCGGTGGCCTGGCGCGCGATGTAGCCGCGCCGGGTGAAGTTGCTCGTCCCGCCGGTCACGCAGCCATCGACGCAGCCGTCCGCGTAGCCGACGAGGATGCGGCCTTCGCCGTCGATGTCGGCATCCATGAAGTCGAGGAGGTTGCGATCGTCCGGCGTGTTGTCGCACGTGGTGCCCTGGTCGCAGATCGATCCCTTCTGGGTCGGATCGTTGGGCGTCGCGTTGCGCAGCTCCCAGGTCGAGCCGCCGTCGAAGGTGGTGGCGACCCAGAGGTGCCACTCTGCGTCCGCCGGGAACGTCGCCATGTCGCCGGAATCGCCGGGGGTCGTGGTGCCGTGGAAGATGTAGGCGGCGCGGTCCGGATCGCCGGCCACCACCGTCGAGAAGGCGATGTTGACGAGCCCCGCCGGCGCTCCCACGTCGGTGGCCGGAAGCTGCCAGTCGATCGTCGGGTTGCCAGGGTCGCTCTTGTCGAGCGTGCCCTTGAGGATCATCGGCCGGTCATCGCCCTCCTCGGCATAGCCGAAGTAGATCGTCTGGCCGTCGTTGGCGATGGCGATCGACGGGTCCCAGCGGCCGTTGACGGTGCCCGGCACCTGGATGTAGTGCCAGGTCTCGCCGGCATCGATCGACAGTGTCACACCCTCGTGCCCCTGGCAGGAGTTGTTCATCGGCACGTAGACAGTGCCGTCGGCGCCCACCTTCACGTGACCGTGGTTGTTGCACCCATCCTGCAGCTCGAAGATCGGCCGGCTCGGGTTGAAGGTCAGGCCGCCGTCGTCGCTGCGGGAGCAAAACGCGTTCACCGCCTCATGGGAGCAGTAATAGAGCGCATGCGGGTAGTAGGCGCCCGGCCGCGCCGTCGGCGGCTTCACGTTGTTCGGATAGGGACCTGCGGCGATCGACTGGTTGTCGACGCCGTGGACCTGGCCGGGACCGGTGAGCGAGCGGGTCCAGGCCGAGCTCGCGCTGGCGTTGTCGGTGAACGCCATGTAGCTCGACGCCGCCAGCAGCTGCGCGATCCAGATACGGCTGTTGACGCTGCCGTCCGGCAGCCGGTGCTGGTCCAGGGTCATGAAGGGGTCGGCGGTCGTCGGGGCGCCGCCCGTGCCCAGGTTGCGCCAGGTGGCCCTGGCCGGCGTGGTCGAGTCGTCGAAGGCGGCCTCCAGCACGTCGAGGCGGTACAGCATGTAGGCCTTGTTGGTCCTCAGGTCCACCCCCATCGTCGGCTCGGCCGCGTCATTGGTGCGGGTGCTGACGCTCGTCGGCGGGTTGTAATTGACGAAGGTGGGGCCGCCGAGGAGGACGTCCGGGGACTCGGTCGGGGTCGGCCCGGTGACCAGGGAAGCGGTGACGGTCGCCGAGAGCGCCGCCGGCGCCGCGGGGACGAGAAAAATCCGGTAGCTCGCCGAGCCGGACCGCGCCGGGAGCTCGACAACCTCCGGCGACGGCGGGTTGTTGCGCGACGAACGGAAGGGCTGGCCGGACGCCGTGTTGTAGGGCGGCGTGTAGACGTGCATGTCGAGATCGCTGATCTGCGGGTCCCAGCCCGCCGTAACCCGGATCTTGTCGGTCGGGTGCTGCTGCGCGTAGTCGGCCGGCAGCGCCACCTCGAGCTGCACCTCGAAGCAGGGATTGGCGAGAGCGTCGCAGGCGAAGCTGTCCGCATTCCCCGAGGCGGCGAGCCCCAGAACGAGGGAGGCGGTGTACGTCTGGTTGGGGATAAAGAACGGACCGCCACTGGCGCTGGCCGACCGGTTGGTCTCGGTGATGGTGAGGGTGGCCGAAGGCGCGGCAAGCGCCCTGCCGGCTGAGACCAGGAGGCACGCAGCCACCAGGCTGCCGGCGAGGATGGCCGAGCGCGCGGAAGCAGCTCCGGAGGCTGCGGCGGTTCGATGGGGGAGAGTCTTGGGCGAGCGGTCAACGATTGAATGGATCATGGTGCCTCCTGGCATAGAGTCAGGATGCGCCAGGAGCCACGCGAAGGGTATGGGGTGAAACCCTCATGCCGAGATGGGAGCTTCCCCTACCAGCTCCGAGCTCCTTCAGATCTGGAAAATCAGCCGGTCAGATCGCGCTTGCGAGGGCGACTACGGTGGCGGCGGCTCCGGCGACGAGGGCGAGAGTCGCGAGCACCCCGACAGCGCCCTCGCCGATCTCACCCAAAGTCCTGGTCTGCGGTTGCCGTGCCCAGCGCGAAAATCTCTTTCCGGAGCCCGTTTAGCCCGAGACGTCGACTGGACGAGCCTTGTCGTTCGCGAGGAGCGCTTCGAGAGTCTCCTTGTCGACTCGATGTTCATCAAGAAATTTCTGAACCTGCAACCGAAGAGAGTCCTCAAGCAGGACTAAAGGAGAGTAGACATGAGCCGGTCGGCCCCGGCCGGCTGAGGTCGGTACGGGCGAGGAGCAGAGATAACCCTTCTCCTCCAAACGAGCGAGAAAGATGCCCACCGTCTTAGGGCTGAGCTCCTCTCCAAGCTTGGTACAAAGGTGGTCTGCGACCTGGGGCGGTGTAGCCTCTCGAAGGTCCCAGACGCAGCGCATCAAGCGCCACTCAGTTGGAGAGAGGGGTATGAGCGTCTTCATAGGTTGTCGGCCTCGCAGTGCTACCGGTTACCGGTTGCTGCTCGGGAGGTGGTCAAGCTCAGCCTTGGTCGTTGGTTGATGGTCGAAGTCGGTAGAGCTCGAGGGCAGGCGTTCGTCTGAAGAAGGACTGACGATCGGCTGCTGCTGGGGACTCTCCTAGGTTGCTCATGGGAGCAATTGTAACCTACTTCGGCGCACGCCTGGGGTCTGCCTCGGTGAGGCTAGTAGCTTATTCAGAGATCGTCAGACTCAAAAGGAACTCCACTTACGCGAGACGAAGGAAGAAGCTTCGAAGGCTCGTCATAGCGATTTTTGTAACGCGCTTCGCGCCCTCCTGGCCACGAACTTCGGCGAGGTCGGGCTCGGGAGGAAAGTCGGTCGCAGTCAAGGCAGGCGGTGGCGACAACAGAGGCTCTCCGCCGTGCAGGTGTCGGAGCGCCTGTGTGAGGTCGACCGGGCCCACGGCCGCGATGGAGTCGACCAACGAGGCCTCTGAGGCGTTCGGGGCCGGCAAAAGAACCTCGGTCAGGCGGAGGACTCGGGCGAGTTGGGCAATGGCGATGGCACCTCGGAGTGGGCGAAGCGCCCCATCCAGGCCGAGCTCGCCGCAGAAGAGCCGGCCGGCCAGAGCTTCGGCGGGCAGAAGGCCCTGGGCCGCGAGGAGAGCGAGTGCGATCGGCAGGTCGAAGTGTACGGGTTGCTTGGGCAGCTCGCCCGGAGAAAGCGTGACCGTGGTGCGGCCGGTGACCGAAACGGGGAAGCGTTCGAGAGCTGCGCGGATCCGGGCAGAGGCTTCGCGCGCTGCCGCGGCGATCAAAAGGCCGTCGATCTGGAGCTCCAAGGCGTCTGCAGGGTGAACCCGAACGTGGACATCAACGAGCCGGGCTTCGACTCCCAGGAGGGCGGCGCTCCCGAGGGAGAAAGTATGCGGAGTGGAACGGGTGGTCATGATCGTCTCCTTTATGTTGGTTCCCAGGTCCTTCACTCCGGCAGAGGATCTGGGAACCAACGCAAAGGAGACGGGGCGTGAAAGGGAGGGGAACAGGCGCTCGAATGCGGGGGGCCTGACAGGCGGCTGTAGTCGCCTGGCGGGAGCGTCGCGGAAGAGTGCCTGTCGAGGCAGGAGAAGCAACCCATCGCGAGAAAGGAGGACGGTGAACCGCCAGCCCTGGCGAAAGACTCCGAAGACCTGGACGATCCTCCGGATGATTGGGACGAGACCCGGCCCGCCGGTCGGGTTCTCGGTAGGCCAGTACCCCTCGTCGGGCGATCAGTCCTCCGCGGCCTTCTCCCGAACAAGTCGGAATCCCTGGTTTCGGATGTTGGTCAGCCACTGCAAGAGAAAGGAGTTGAGGTCGTTCCGGAGGTGCTGGAGGGTGACGCCTGGTTCCGGGTGGACCTCACGATACGCCCTCTGGTCCTGGAACGTGAGTGCCTCGACGGTTCCGGCTTCGCAGTCCACCAGGACCTCCATGTCGGGGTCTGGCACGAGGTCCCCGTTCATCTCGAAGTTGTGAGCCAGGGCGATCCGGAGGCGATTCCCTTGGCGATAGAGGACGTCGACCGAGAGGGGCATGAAGGATTTGCCGGCTTCGAAGCGGAGATAGTGCTCCATCTGGAGAGTCGAGAGGTTGGGGATGAGATGGAGAAGCTTCTGGAAGTTGGCGTGAGGGATCGTAGACATGCGCGTAGGCCTCCGTGGATACCGTGAATAGATCGAGGCTCGCGAGAGGGGGAGTTGCTTCCTGACCTTTGTTGCTCGCGCCTCATGTCCCCCGGTAGGGCGGCTGGAGAGGCGGCTCCGCCATGGGCTCCGAGCGGAGCGAGGACCGGAGGCCAGGCCCTTGCGGAGCCGCCGCGCCGCCCAAACTGGGGACGTTGAAGAGGCGCGGCGAAAGGTCAGGGGGCACCTACTGGATGCAGGCCCGAGATGGCATATCGGGGATGGGCCGGCCGAGGCTGAGGCCTTGCGGCGGGTCAGCCTCCGTCGGAGTGCTCAGGAGCGTTCGGAGGAGCTCTCGGAAGGCTGGGGAGCTTCGGCTTCGATCTCGGCGAGGAGGAGACGACAGCGTTTCATCGGCAAGCCGGTCAACTCAGCGATGGACCACCGGACACCGTAAGCCGAGGTGACAGAGAGCCGGTTCTTGCGAACGACGGTGACGGGATCATTGCCGCCGGCGCCTCGTGTTCGAGGCGTGGACCACGCCCGAGCTGTTCAAGCAGTGGTGGGTGCCGAAGTCGATGGGCATGTTCCTGCGTTCCTGCGAGATGGATGTTCGTGTCGGGGGCAAGTATCGTTTGGTGTTCGGCCACGGGGCGGCAGGTTGTACGCATTGTTGCCGAGCTTGGCGAGGAACCAGACGGCGAAAAACGAGCGGCTCAGATTCCAGGTGAACGTCGCGCAGCGGCGCCCGTGAGCTGCGGCGGCTGGTGTTTTCCCCTTTCTGCGATTAGGCAAAGACAGGGGTCGATTCTTGCTGAAGCCTGTCGCGACCTATGTTCTCTTGCCTATCTAAACATCGCTGTTGACAAAGAGCGAGAAGTCGGTTAGGTTGGATGCTCAAGGGAACTTAAAAGATGTCGTTAGTGTCTTTAGAGGAATACGGAAAATTTGTAAAGTCACGGCGGCTATCTGCGGCTGGCACATGGGACAGACCGAACTCCCTGGTGACACTCCTCCGGCGCCAAGCGGCCGAGCGACAGGATCGCGGCTATACCTACCTTGCCAAGGAGAGGAGTTGGCGGACAGGTTTTCTTATGCCGGCTTAGACGAACGTGCCTGTTCAATCGCAGCGGTCCTTGCGGGCTCGGATCGCCTCGACGCTCTGGCTCTCCAACCTGCTGTATCGCATCAGCCCAAACGATCCGGCAAACCTGGCGACCATCGCTCTGCTCCTGATGGTGGTTGCCCTGATCGCAGTCTATCTGCCGGCCCGTAAAGCGACCCGAGTCGACCCAATGCGGGTCCTCAGGCGAGAGTAATCTCATTTCCATCGAGGAGGTGATCTCATGGACCGTGTGACCAAAGCCTTGCACACCCGCATCGACAATCAGTCCGTTTATCCGGCGGTGAGCCCAATCTATCAAAACAGTGCTTTTACAGCGGATTCACCTTACTTCTACACACGCAAGGACAATCCCAACGTGTCGGAGCTTGAAGCAGTCCTTTGCTCTCTTGAGGGAGCTCGTCATGCGGTCGCCGTGGGCTGCGGCATGGCGGCCATCTTCATGACCCTGGAGTTGCTGCGGGCAGGCGACGTGCTCGTGGTCAACAAAGATATCTACGGTTGCTCGTTCCGTCTGTTCCAGCGGCTGAGCGAGCGGCGCGGCTTCTCCGTCAAGGTGCTCGATCTGTCGCTCGAGTCGAGCCTCGAGGAGATCCCGCGGGATGCCAAGATGGTCTTCTTCGAGACCCCGACGAACCCTTTCCTGAAGACCATTCGGATTCGCAAGGTTGCAGATCATGTGAAGTCCTTACGCGCGGATGCCCTGGTGGTCGTCGACAATACCTGGGCGACGCCACTCTTTCAGAGCCCTCTCGAGCATGGGGCGGACATCTCCCTGCACAGTGGGACAAAGTATTTCTCCGGTCATAGCGATGTCATGGGTGGAGTGCTCCTAACCGACCGCGAGGAGCTTGCGGAGGAACTCCGCCAAACCCGTTTCTATGGCGGCACGGTGCTCGATCCTTTCGCCGCATGGCTGCTGCGTCGAAGCTTGCAGACGCTGGATATCCGGCTCCAACGGCACCAGGATGTGACCCTCGAAATGCGCGACTTCCTGACCACCCTTCCCCCGGTCAAGAAGGTGTACTATCCGGAGGTCGATGGTTCCCAACTGACAGGGTACGGCGGCATCCTCTTCTTCGAGCTTCGCGAAGATCTCATGCCGAAGTACCGGGAGTTCGCCCGTGCGCTGGAGCTGTTTGAGACCGGGACGGGGATGGCCTGTGTGAGCTCCATGGTCGCCCAGCCCTACTCCGGCAGTCACGCCTCCCTAACCACCGAGGAAAAGAAGGACATGGGATTGCGAGAAAACCTGGTTCGTCTCTGCTTCGGGCTTGAGCATCCGGAGGACCTGAAGCGGGACATCCTGGCGGCATTCGCAACCCTCGAGTCGGCAGGTGAGCCCCAGGAGGCCGCAGTACGGGCCGAGGTCGGCTGAGCCAGCTCTTGCTAGCTGATCTGGTCGCCGAAATGAAGATTTCCTCGCGAATCCTGCGGGTGGTCGATGCCCCTATCGACGCCCTCAATCGGGAGCGGATCCGTCTTGAGAGATTAGGTGGGCCGATCTTCAATCTCGGGCAGGCGATCCCCGACTTCCCACCTCCTCCGATCGTCCGGGAGGCAACCATCCGCGCCTTGGACGACCCGAACATCCACCTCTATACGCCGGATCCCGGATTGCCCGAGTTGCGTGAAGCGATCGCCGGTTCCATCCGCGCCAGGTTCGGTGCCGCCTCCGTCCAGGCAGAAAACATCGTGGTCACGGCGGGTGCCAACCACGCCTTCTTGCTGGTCTGCAGTGTCTTGCTTGGAGAGGGAGACAGGGTCGGCCTCCTCTCTCCTTACTTCTTGAACCACAAAATGGCGGTCGAAGGCTGCGGAGGAATCACCGTCGAGATCAATCCGGACGAGGATGGCCGCTACTCGGCGGAGTCCGTGGAGCGCGCTCTCGTGGAGAACGATTTGCGTGCGCTGGTGGTCGTCAATCCCTCCAATCCGACGGGCAAGGTCTTCTCCCGACAGGAGCTGCAGGTTCTGCTCGATCTTTGTCGAGAGCATCGAGTCTGGCTGGTGGCCGACGAGGTCTATAGCTCCTTCGTGTACCCGCCTCTGAAAATGGTCTCTCTTGCCAGCCTGCCGGATGCAGCCGACGCGACATGGACGATCGGTAGCTTCTCCAAGGAGTTTGGAATGACGGGCTGGCGGCTGGGATGGCTGCAGGCCCCGCGGGCCTTGGTCCCTCAAGTCCTCAAGGTTCAGGACTACTCGATCATCTGTGCCTCGAGGCTCGCTCAAGTCGTCGCTGTCGCTGCTCTGGAACATGCACCCAATTGGTCGATGTCCCAGCTTGAAAGTCTTTCCGCACGCAGGGCCGAGCTGCTCTCCATTCTGGCGGGGAGTAATCTTTTCGAGATTTTTGATAGCCAGGGAGCCTTCTTTGTCTGGATGAGGCCTCTTCGTGAGACGGACTCCGCGCGCGCGGTCCTCGATATTATGGCTCGCGCCCGAGTCTGCATCATCCCGGGTCTTTTCTTCGGTGAAGCGTGGAGAAGTTGGTTTCGGATTTCTTATGGCTACCTGGCGCTCGATCAGCTTCGTATTGCTGGCCAGATGCTTGTTGAATACTTCGCGAATCCCGTTGATCCTGGGTGATGCCAAGTGTTAGTTTTTGGCTGATCAAGTCGGGAGCGAGAGCAACCGACCGTGCGCACCGGACTTCCCAGTGCGCACCTGGACCGCTAGGGGTTCCGCCTTCGCGATGAGAGCTTCCGTTGGGTCACGAAGTGATATTCAATCGCGGTCGGTGCTGGTTTCCATCGAAAAGGGGCAATGGAGAAATGTCATTCTCGGCGTTCGCCTCCTCAATCGACACAGTCGGGAAGTGTGCGCGATCGAAGACTTCGTGGAGGTTGGATTCCATGGAAGGCTGCAGAGCCACGTCTGGCCCGATCTCGCTCTCGCTGGCCTTCGAAATGATAAACCGCCAGCTTTCACCAGGCATAAGCGTAATAGCTTGCCAGGACAGTGGGCTCTTATTCGAGTCCCTCCGTCGATGGTAGAGGGTATCCGGCTTGCTGCTGGTGTTTCGGACCTGAATGTGCAGCGACGAGATGTCGCCATGCCAGTCAAAGGAACGGACGTGGTGACCGTCCAAGGGAAGCTCGTCAACCATTGCGGCCGGAGGACGGGGCCCGAGGAGCTTGAAATGGTTGTCCCGGCCACACGTCGTGCAGTTTCCTCTCTCATCGAGGCCGAGGATCTTCGCATTGAGGCCGAAACGCGTCACTAGAGTGCTTCCACAGCCACGGCAGAAAGTGCTGGTGCCCGCTGCCTCATAGACGTTCCCGAGATAGACGTGCTCGGCACCCATCTCCATAGCGATTTCGCGGGCCCGATAGAGTCTGGGAATCGGCGTCCGAGTCGTCTCGCGCATCTTGTAGTCCGGATGGAATCGCACGAAGTGCATCGGAACCTCGGGGCCTAGATCTTTCAGTACCCACTCCGTGATTTTGCGCGCGGTTTCCTCGTTGTCGCTAATGTCGGTGATCATCAGCGTGCTGACCTCCACGTGCTTGCCAGCCTTGTAGACCTGTTTCGTCGCATCGAGGACGGGCTGAACCCAGCCTGTTGTCAGCTTGCGGTAGTAGTCATCGTCGATCGATTTGATCGAGATAGAAAAGATGTCGATGTAAGGAAGCAGCTCGTCGACTGCTTCTTCGGTGATGAAAAACGCAGATTTATAGAGATTGATCAGTCCCGCCTCTTTCCCTAGTTTCGCCGTGTCGCGTACAAACTCATGCCATACGACTGGATCGTTGTACGTCCAGGAAAGGACGCGGATGCCATGGCGAATTGCAGTGTCGACGACCTCTTCTGGGGTATAAAGGAAAACGTCCTTGTCGGATATGTAGCGCGCCTGCGAGGTTTTCCAGTTATGACAATAACTGCAGTTCAACATGCAGCCGACATTTCCCAGGGACAGGATCCGCTCGCCGGGAGAATAGTGGTTGACGGCTTCGGTCTCTATCGTCTCTTCTGTGATGTGAACTCCCTTTCCGTAATTGAACGTGACAAGGCGTCCATTACGGTTGCCACGCACACCGCAGAACCCTTGTTTGCCCTCCTTGATAACACAATTTCGCGGCGACAAGTGACACCGTACTCTCCCTTCTTCGAGCCTCTCCTCAAGTCGCGCCTCCTGAAAATCTTCTCTCCAATTAAGCATATTCAACTCCTTTTGGGGACGCGTCTCAGGACAGTCCTGTAAATGCGTTACGCGGGCAGACTGAGTGTTTCCTTCCAATGCGACGTGGTACCGGAACCGGTTGCTCAGGTCATGCGGGACATCAACCGCTTCCGCTTCTAGAGGTGCTTCAAGCAGGTGCATACGTGACGGGCGGGCCGAAAGGTCCTCGCGTGCGCCGGACGCGGGGGCTCTGGCCGCCCGGATCGGCTATCATCGCTGTTTCCATCGCGGCAGGAGCTCGCGAGGAGAGATGGACGACCGATGGCTCAAACGCAGAACAAGCTATCCGGACTTTCTTCTGCCAAGAAGGCGGCCCTTGTTGACCTTCTCCGCAAGAAGAGGCAGGCAGAGCGGGGAACGGATCGCATCGAGCCCCGGGAGGACCGGCTCGCTCCGCTCCCTCTTTCGTTCAGCCAGCTCCGGCTCTGGTTCCTGGACCGTCTGTATCCCGGCGATCCGGTCTACAACCTGCCGTCGGCGACCCGCATCCTCGGGTCTCTCCACCTGCCGTCCCTGGCTCTCGCGCTCGCGGGTGTGGCCGACCGCCATGAGGCCCTGCGCACGACGTTCGCCGCCACCGAGGACGGCGAGCCGGTGCAGGTGATCGCGCCTCGATTCGTGC
>Ga0190274_10000098_pt1 | contig 63072 bp, 73 predicted proteins | sample Popmic531T_FD_133002 | JGI IMG/M metagenome (GOLD analysis project Ga0190274, IMG submission 133002) | Populus adjacent soil microbial communities from riparian zone of Yellowstone River, Montana, USA - 531 T | ecosystem: Environmental > Terrestrial > Soil > Riparian zone | place: USA: Montana...
CACGTCGGCGCCGACCCAGTGGGCGTAGCGGCTCGCGACGGCGCCGGCTGCTCCATACTCCGCGACCAGCGCGTCGCCGTCGTAGAGGAACGTCGTCGTGCCCGACGCGTCGCTGACCTGGTGGAGGCGGCCGAGCGGGTCGTAGCTCAGCGTTACGTTGGGCGAGGCGGCGACCAGCCGGTTCTCGACGTCGTAGGTGAACGTCCGGCTGCCGTCCGAAGTCAGGTTGCCGTTGAGATCGTAGCCGAATGAGGCGCCGCCGGCCGTGCTGTAGCGGTTGAGCCCATCGGTCGCGTAGCTGCGGGTCACCGCATAATGGCCGGTCCAGGCGTAGTTGTTGTTGTCGCGCGAGACGCTGGCGATCTGCCCGGCCGGGTTGCGGGCGTAGGAGAAGGCGGCGCCATGGGTCGAGCCGACCGGATAAATGCCGAGCGCCCACGGCCGCTGGACCGCATCGTAGAAGAGTCCCGACCAGGTGTTGTTCACCCGGCTCATCACCGAGGGGGCGCCGTGGGCCTCGTAGGTCAGGTTGATCGCCCAGCTCGTCGGGGTCGAGAGATAGGTCGGCCGGCCGAGCCCGTCATAAGCGTAGTCGAAATAGAGCATGTCCGGATGGGTGATGCGGGTGCGCCGCCCGGCGGCGTCGTGCTGATAGGCGAGGGTGCGGGTCGTCCCGCCCAGGTCGATGCTGCTCGAGACCATGCGGCCGAACCCGTCATAGGCGTTGGTCACCCCCTCGCCCGAGGCGCTGTCGAACCGGGTGAAGAGCGGCTGGTTGCGAAGGTCGTAGCCGTAATAGACGTCCCGCGTGTGAAGCGCGGAAAGCCCCGAGCGCTCCGGCACCGCCTTCACGATCACCCGGTTGAGATTGTCGTAAATGTAGGCCAGCACCGATCCGTCGCGCTTGCGAAGGTTGGTGCGGTTGCCGGCGGCGTCGTAGCTGTAAGCTTCGTAGTCGGCCGCATTGACGCTGCCCGCGGTGGCAAGGGCGGTGGCCTGGGTGGAGTCATCGTAGGGCGTCGGACGGCTGGCGGGCGGGGCGGCGGAGGGGAAGGTCCAGCGGTCCTGCCGGCCATGGCCGTCGTAGCGAAGCTCGGCCCGGTTGCCGTTGCCGTCGATCACCGTCGTGACCTGGCCGTTGAGATTGTAGGCCCAGGTCGCCTCGGCGGCTTCGTCGCTGACGCTGCCGACGCCTTCGCGCAGCTGCACCCGCTGCCCCGCCGCGTCGTAGACGTTGCGGGCGATCCGGTCCGGCCCGTCGCCCCCGGCCGCATTGGGCAGGCAGGCATCGGGGGTGCCGCTGAGCGCGAAGACGGCCGGGTTCATGCGGGTCGCCGTGCAGGTCGGCCGCCCGGACGCGTCGTAGCTATATTCGATCATAGTGCGCACGGTGCCGGCGCCGCCTTCGCGCACGAACTCGCGGATCTTGCGGTTCTGCGCATATCGGGTCTCGGCCGCGCGGCCGGGGGTGAAGCCGCTCCAGTTCGCCGGCAGGATCGTCTCCGCCTGCCAGGCGGCGAGCGTCCCGGCCTCGACCTTCACCGGACGCCCAGCGCCATCGTACGTGTTCCGGACCGCGAGCAGCGGATTGCCGGTCCCGGCCCCGTCCGGATCGGGCGAGATCGTCCCGGTCAGCTGGCCTGCCGCGTCGTAGCGGTTGGTGATGGTGTCGCCCATGCCGGGCAGCGGCCCGTCGGTTGAGAGCAGCCGGCCCGCATTGTCGTAGCTGTGGCTCGTATCGAGCGTCGCGCCGGTCGCGCCGTCGATCTGCCGCTCGAGCGTGACTCGCCCGGTGTCGCCCCAATATTGATATTGGGTGCGGACCAAAGCGTTCGTTCCGCAGGTCGCGCCGGTATCGGCGCAGACCCTGATTTCGGCCGGCCGGCTGATCCCGGCCGGCGACAAGGCATAGCTTATGCTCGTCCGCCGCCGAACGCCCCCGGCATCCGCCGGATCGAGCCGCTCCGTCAGCTGGCCCCTTTCATTGTAGGAATAATCGGTCTGCCGCGGCATCCCGTTGGTCATCAGCATCCCGTCGCGCGTCCAGGTCGGCCGCCAGCAAAGGACGTCCTCTGCGGTTCCCGGGACCGCGGGCGGGGCCTGATTGCAATTTCCAGTCTCGTAATGGGCGCTTTCGACGATGTCGGCCAGGCCGGCGCCGGGCCTCGCGCGGCGGGTCAGGGAAGTCACGTTGCCGCGCGCATCGTAGGTGATGAGCGCGCTGTTCAGCTCCGGATAGGTGATCTGGGTGACCCGGTAGAGGTTGTCATACGAATAAGCGGTCGTCCGGTTGAGCGAGTCGGTCATGCTCGTGACATATTGCAGGCCCTTGGTCAGATTGACGCCAAGGTTGTAGACCTGATGATAGCCGTCGGAGCCCGTGACCGTGAGCGCGCTGTAGCTGTAGCCGGTCCCCGCGGGCCCGCTCAGCGCCGCCTCGAATTGCGGGTTGGCATAGGAATAGGCCGCGGAGACTCCGTCGCGCGCGACCGAATTGACGAGATTCAGCGTGGGATGGCCGGTGGCCTGGACGGATGGCGCGGCGTCGCCCGGCAGCTGCATGGATGCCGACGCGGTTTCCGTCGGCGCTCCGAGCGACGAGCTGCACGTGCAGGTGTAGACCCGGCCGGCCAGGTCGGTCACGGTGTTGCCGCTATAGGTCAGCCGGCCGAGCGGCGTGGCGGGGTCGGCGCTTGCATAGAGCGTGGCCTGCGCCACCGTGCCCCAGCCGGTCTCGCCAAGCTCGCCCGGCTGATAGGTGAGGGCGATGTAGAATCCGCGGTTGCTCGTGATTCGGGCAGGGCGACGCCAGATTCTCCCATATTGGTCGGTCGTCAGCGTCGCGTCGTCATAGCTGTAGGTCAGCGTCTCTCCGTCCGGATGTTCGACCGAGCCGACATAATACAATATCTGCCGCTCCCAGTTCACGGGCACGGTCGCGAGGTGCGGCACGTTGAAGCGATAGAGGATGCCCGTGCCGGCCTGTGCATATCTGAGCCCGCTCTTCGGAACGATCGCGCCGGACCCGGACTTGCTCTCGCAAGGGGCGCCATCGAAGCACTCGATCGAGTCCGACGCCTCGCCGAGATGAAACGCAAATCTGCGCGCTTCCGCGCCCATGTCGAAATTCTGGTAAATCTTGCCGTGCACATAGAGCGCGGCATTCTGGGCCCGGTCGAAGCGGAGATTGGGTGCCGCCGGAACGGAAAGGACCGGCACGTCCGGAGTCGTCCGGCCGGTGGTTACATTGACACCGTTGACCTCGGACTCGACGCGGAGGGGAGAAATGACCTGCGGATCGGGCGTCGTTTGCCCATGCGCCGGCGCGCTAAGCCCGGCCAGGGCCAGGATCCCGGCTATCGCCCGCCGGAATATCCCAATGATTTTCCCCGTACCCGTCATTCCCGCAACCCTGATCATTCGATTCCGCAACGGCTTCGGACCGTCATGGATTGGGGGAGACGACGTTCACATTGGTACGGTTGTCGGCCTTGTCATATTTATACTCGGCCTTGACGTTGTTGTTGACGGTGCCCGTCCGCTCCACCTTCACGAGCCGGCCGCGCGCGTCGTAGGTGTAGGTGATCGTCTCCGTCGCATGAGCGGCCGCCGCCGCGACGGCCAAGATCGCCGCGATAACCGCCGTTCTTTTTCTGCCCCACATAATCCGCCCCCGGCAACTCGACCGCGAGTCGCAACGGACGCAGAAAATCACCGACGTCCGGACAAGGCAATGTGGAATGAGATCGCCAGGCCCGTTCACAACCGAAACGCATTTCGCTTTCGTCACAGAGCCGTCCCGCGGGATCGTCGACGGGTCATTCGCTCTCCTCGGTCGACGGTCTTCGTCTCCGCCACCCTGCTCCGCTTGATTTTTGAACGGCCCGCCCGCAGGGGTGGCGGCCATGCTCAGCCTCCCGTTCATCCGAGAGAATCCCGACGCCGTCCGCGCCGCGATCGCGCGGAAGAATGTCGCGCTCGATCTCGATGCGCTGCTCGCGCTCGACGGCGCGGTGCGAACGCTGAAGACGCGGGTCGACGCCCTTCGCGCCGAGCGCAATGCGATCAGCGACGGGTTCAAGGGCGCGCCGCCCGAGGAGCGGCCGGCGCTCGGCGCCAAGGCCAAGGCGATCGGAGCGGAGATTTCGGAGGTCGAGGGCGCGCTCGGGGCTCAGCAGGCCGAGCTCGATGGGCTGCTGCTGCGCGTCCCCAACATCCCGTGGGAGGGCGCGCCGGTGGGGCCGGACGAGACCGCCAACCTCGTCGTTCGCCAGGAAGGGACGATCCCCCGCTTCGATTTCGGGCCGCTCGACCATGTCGCCCTGATCGAGAGAAACGACTGGGCGGATCTGGCGCGGATCACCCAGGTGGCGGGCTCGCGCACCTACTGCCTCAAGGGCCGGCTCGCTTTGCTCGAGCAGGCGCTGATGCTCTGGGCGCAGAAAAGGCTCGTCGAGGACGGCTTCACCCTGATGACCGTGCCCGCTCTGGCGCGTCCCCAGGCGTTCGTCGCCACCGGCCATTTCCCCGGCCATGAGGAAGAGGCCTACCATATCCAGGCCGACGAGCTCTATCTGGCCGGCACCGGCGAGATCGCCCTGACCAGCCTCCATTCGGGGGAGATCGTCGAGGCCGACAAGCTGCCGATCCTCTACGCCGGCTATTCGCCCTGCTTCCGCCGCGAGGCGGGGAGCGCCGGCCGCGACGTGCGCGGGCTGCTTCGCGTCCACCAATTCTACAAGCTCGAACAATATGTCATCTGCCGCGACGACCCGCAGGAGAGCGCCAAGTGGCACCAGCGGCTGCTCGCCAATGCGGAAGCGATGCTTCAGGCGCTGGAAATCCCCTATCAGGTGATCGAGGCGTCGACCGGCGACATGGGCAACGGCAAGTTCCGGATGAACGACATCGAATCCTGGGTGCCGTCGCTCGGCAAGTATCGCGAGACGCACAGCTGCTCCACTTTGCACGACTGGCAGGCGCGGCGGGCGAACCTGCGCTGGCGCGACGAGGAGCGCAAGGTCCGCTTCGCCCACACGCTGAACAATACCGCTCTGGCGAGCCCACGGATCCTCGTGCCGTTGCTGGAGAACCACCAGACCGCCGACGGACGCGTCAAGCTGCCCGGGGCGCTGCGCGAGCTGATGGGAGGCGAGTATCTCTAGGCGCCCCGACGACCGGGCGCCGCCCGGCTGGATGCGGTTGCGCGAGGCGGCGGCGCTTTTCGCCCGGATCCATCGTTCGTTCGGCCGGCTCGGCGAGCGCGGCCCGGCCGACGGGCCGAAGCTGATGGTGATCCCCGGCTTCCTCGCCAGCGACCGCACGACGCTGGGGCTGCAGAGAGCGCTGGCCGAGGCCGGCTTTCGAGTGACCGGGTGGGGGATGGGCTTCAACCGGGGGGTGACGGAGGACGTCGTGGACCGCATCGCCGACCGGCTGGAGCGGTTCGGAGCGGGCCGGAAGGTGATTCTCGTCGGCTGGAGCCTGGGCGGCATCTACGCGCGGGTGGTGGCGCAGGACCGGCCCGACCTGGTCGAAAAGGTGGTGACGCTCGGCTCGCCCTTCTCGGGCGATCGCCGCCGCAACAACAATGTGTGGCGCCTCTACGAGCTGGTGGCGGGCCACCCGGTGAACGACCCGCCGATCGACAAGGATCCCGAGACCAAGCCGCCGGTGCCGACGCTCGCCCTCTGGTCCCGCCGCGACGGCATCGTCTCTGCCGCCGGCGCGCGCGGCGAACCCGGGCAGCGCGACGCGGAGCTGGAGCTGGGTTGCGGCCACATGGGCTTCGCCGTCAGCGGCCGGGCCTATCCGAAAATCGTGGCGGCGGTTCGAGGCTTCTAATTCCTCCCCTGCATTTGCAGGGAGGGGGACCGCGCGAAGTGCGGTGGAGGGGCCTCTTGCGGCCGAAGAAGCCCCTCCACCAGGCTCCGCCCTCGTCCCCCTCCCCTCGAAATCGAGGGGAGGATTTAGCCGAGGAAAGGCGCCGCCACTTCGGGCGGCACCCGCAGCGGCCGGCCGGTCGCCTTGTCGAGGATCGCCCAGGTCGTCTTCGCCCGCACCCGAACCTTGCCGTCCTCGCCGAGGAATTCGACATGGCGGTCGAATCGGGCGCCCTTGGGCGGGTCGGGCACCCAGGTCCGGCCGGTCACCGTCTCGCCGGGGCCGACCGCGCGCAGATAGTCGATCTCGTGCCGGGTCACGACCCAGATATAGGCATCGACATATTCCCCCGGAGCGACCGCGTACCAATGCGACGTCGCCACGTCCTGGATCCAGCGCACCCAGGCGGCATTGTTGACATGGCCGAGCTCGTCGATGTCCCCGCTTTGCGCGGTGATCCTTTTCTCGAACGGAGTCACCGCGCCTCGGCGCCGCCCATCTGGGTCAGGATGAAGGCATAGGCCTCCGCTACCTCCCTGAGCCGGGTCCAGCGGCCCGACTGCCCGCCATGGCCGGCGCCCATGTTGATCTTCAGCAGCTGCAGGTTGCGGTCGGTCCGTGTCGCCCGCAGGCGCGCGTTCCACTTGGCCGGCTCCCAATAGGTCACCCGCGGATCGTTGAGGCCGCCGGTGATCAGCATCGGCGGATAGGCCTGGGGCCGGACATTGTCGTAAGGCGAGTAGCTCAGCATGTAGCGGAACGCCTCCGCATCGGTGATCGGATTGCCCCATTCGTTCCACTCGCCGGGGGTGAGCGGCAGGCTCTCGTCGAGCATGGTGTTGACCACGTCGACGAACGGCACGTCGGCGACCACCGCGCCGAACAGCTCCGGCGCCTGGTTCACGACCGCCCCCATCAGCTCGCCGCCGGCCGAGCCGCCCTGCGCCGCGATCCGGCCGGCGCGCGTGTAATTTTGCGCGATCAGGCCGCGGGCCGCGTCGACGAAATCGTTGAAGGTGTTGGTGCGGTGGGTGCGGGTGCCGTCGAGGTACCAGCCATAGCCCATGTCGTCGCCGCCCCGGATATGGGCGATGGCGAAGGCATAGCCGCGGTCGAGCAGCGAGATCCGGTTGGTGCTGAAGCCCGGCGGCGTGGCGATGCCGTAGGCGCCATAGGCGTAGAGGAAGAGCCGGCCCTGGCCGTTCCGCTCGAAGCCCCTTTTGTAGACGATCGAGACCGGGATCTGGCGACCGTCGCGCGCCGGCACCATGATCCGCTCGGTGACGTACTGGCTGGGATCGTAGCCCGAGGGGATGCGCTGGACCTTGCGGGTCTCGAGCCGGTTGTCGGCCGGATGGTAATCGTAGGTGGTCGGCGGGGTGACCATCGAGCTGTAGGACAGACGATAGGCGGCCGGGGCATATTCCGGATTGTTGCCGAGGCCGACCGTGTAGCTCGCCTCCTGGAACGGGATGCGCCGTTCGCCGCCGTCGTAGGAGCGCAGCCGGATCTGGTCGAGGCCGTTGACCCGCTCGGTGATCGCGAGATGGTCGCGGAAGGCGGTGATTCCGCGCAGATAGACCTCGTCCGATCCCGCGATGACGTCGCGCCACTCGCCCGGGCGCTCCGGCGTCGCTTCGGCGAGGCGGAAATTGACGTGATCGTCGTTGGTCAGGATCCACAATTTGCCGTGGCTCGAATCCACCGAATATTGGATCATCGGCCGGCGCCTCGCGATCAGCACCGGCGCCGCCTCGACATTGTCGGCGGGGACCAAGCGGACCTCGTTCGAGCTGTTCTCGCCGGTCGAGATCAGGATGAAGCGGCGGTCCTGGGTGCGGCCGACGCCGACCGTGAAGGCGATGTTCTCGGTCTCCTCGTAGAGCGTCTTGTCGCTCGCCAAAGGCTGGCCGATCCGATGGAGCCGGGCGCGGTAGCTGCGCCATTGGTCGTTGACCTCGGTGAAGACGATGCCGCGGCTGTCGGCGGTCCAGACCGGCTCGCCGATGCCGACCTCGGTCACCGTCTCGACGTCGCGGCCGGTGGAAAGGTCGCGGATTCGAAGCTGGAAGCGCTCGGAGCCGTCATCGTCGACCAGGGTCGCGGCGTAGCGGCCGTCGGGGCTCACCGCCATCGCGCCGAGCCGGAAATATTGCTTGCCCTGGGCCTCGGCCGGCTCGTCGAAGACGGTCCGCTGCTCGCCGCCCGCCGCGGGACGACGGTACCAGGTCCGATATTGCGCGCCGGGCTGGAACGCCCACCAGTAGAGCCAGTCGCCGTCGCGGACCGGGACCGAACTGTCGTCCTCGGGGATTCGGCCGCGCATCTCCTGGAACAGGGTCTCGATCAGCGGCCGGTGCGGCGCCATCGCCGCCTCGAAATAGGCGTTCTCGGCGCGAAGGTAGGACAGCACCTCCGCGTCGTCGACGGTCGGATAGGACTGGTCCTTCAGCCAGTGATAGGGATCCTGCACGGTCACGCCGTGGCGCTCGAACGAATAGGGGCGCTGCTCGGCGACCGGCGGCGGCGGAAGCGTCGTTTTGGCTGTCATTTTCTCACTTTGGCTCTGGGCGAGGGCGGGAATTGCGGCGAGCAGAAGGGCGGCAAGGACAAGACGCATTGGTGGCTCTCCGCTTGTGGTCCGCTCTCGCTTAGGGGCAGCAAACCGGGGCGGCAACCGTCTCGATCTCGCCGCGCTGGCGGCACGATCGTCAACCCTATATGCCTTGGGCGTGGCGTATCTGGCACATCTGCTTTCGGATGCATTGCGACACTGGGTGATTGCCCTTGTCGCCTTCGTCATTCTGGTCCTGATCGCCTGGAGCGGCATTGCGTTGCTCAGGTCCAGGGCAGGGCGGCGCCGGGCCGTCCGGATTGCCGTCGCGGAGAATCTGAGGGGCCCGACCGCCTATCGGCAGGCGCGGCAACGCGTCGGCTTCCACAAGGCCGGCCGGGGCGCCACGATCATTCTGGCGGCCTTCATCGGCTTCATCCTTTTCGTCTTCTTCGGCTCGTGGCTCACCGTCCCTCTCATCTACCGCCATGGCGAGACCGGCGAGGGCGTCGTCACCGGCCAGTATCGCACCGCCGACTTCTACAATGACGAGCCGGTGATCGGCTTCAACGTCATCATCCGCAAGGCGGACGGCGGCATCGTCCGCACCGGTTTCCGAAGCGACAGCTTCAACGTCTATCCGCCGGCCAATCGGGTGCGCTACCCGCCGGCGGGGGCGCGGTTCAACGTGCGCTATTTGCCCGACCATCCCGAGGATTTCGTGATCGTCGCCAATGACGCCAGCGCCTGGGCACGGAGCCTCCGCTGCGACGACCTCCGCCTCGCCGCCGCCGCCGCGCAGCGCGAGCGCGACTTCTCACCGGCCGATGCGGCCGCGGCGGAACGGCACGGCCAAGCGCTCGACCAGGCCCGCAACGCCGGTTGCGGATGAGGATTCGCGATTGGCGGGATTGCCCATCCCTTCTCCCCTCTGCATTTTCCCACACCCCCGCATCCGTGCCATAATCGACTTATGTCCGATGCCCGATTCGCTGCCGCTCGATCGATCCGGTCTGAGGTGCGTTCATGCGCGCGCGGAAGGTTCGGATTTTTCTTCCCCATGGAAGCTGAAACTTTGAAACTTCCGTTCATGTTCGCCGCGCCCATGGACGCGGCAGTGGAAGAAACGCGCACTGCCTTGGCGAGTGCGAACATTGGGACCATTCGCCGCAGAACCGAAGCCTAGAGGAACACCATGTCCAGCTATGAAGACCGTCTCGCCGCGCTCCGCGAGCAACTGAAATCCGACCGGCTCGACGGCTTCGTCGTGCCGCTGACCGACGAGCATATGAGCGAATATGTCGGCTCCTATGCCCAGCGCCTCGCCTGGCTGACCGGCTTTCAGGGCTCGGCGGGCTCGGCGGTGGTGCTTCCGCAAGAGGCGGCGATATTCGTCGACGGGCGCTACACGCTCCAGGTCCGCGACCAGGTCGACGGCAGTCACTGGAGCTACCAGTCGGTGCCCGAGACCAGCATCGCCGACTGGCTGAAGGTCCACGCGCCCGACGGCGGCCGGATCGGCTACGATCCCTGGCTTCACACCAAGGATTGGGTGAACAAGGCGCGCGAGGCGCTGGCCGAGAAGGGCGCGGAGCTGGTCGCGGTCCGCAGGAACCCGATCGACGCGGTCTGGAACGACCAGCCCGAGCCCTCGCGGGCCCGGCTCATCGTCCATCCCGACGAGTTCGCCGGCCGCTCCTCCGCCGCCAAGCGCCAGGAGATGGCGGACTGGCTGAAGGAGCAGCATGCCGACGCGGCCGTGCTCGCCGCGCTCGATTCGATCGCCTGGACGTTCAACGTGCGCGGCCAGGACGTCGATCACACGCCGGTGGCGCTCTCCTTCGCCCTGGTCCGCGACGACGGCACCGCCGATCTCTTCGTCGCCTCGGAGAAGATCGGCGACGACGTCCGCCAGCATCTCGGCAACGGCGTCAGGATCCACGAGCGCGACGAATTCGAGCCGATGCTCGCCAGCCTCGCCGGCAAGACCGTGGCGGTCGATCCGGAGCGTTCGGTGGCGGCGATCTTCGAGGCGCTGGACAAGGCCGGCGCCAAGGTGGTTTCGAAGCGGGACCCCTCTATCCTGCCCAAGGCGATCAAGAACGAGGTCGAGATCGGCGGCCACCGCGCCGCCCAGGCCCGCGACGGCGCGGCGCTGTCGCGCTTCCTGCACTGGCTCTCCGTCGAGGCGCCCAAGGGCGGCGTCGACGAGCTGAAAGCGGCGGCAAAGCTGCAGGAATTCCGCCAGCAGGGCGGCGACCTTCGCGATCTGAGCTTCGACACCATCTCGGGCGCGGGGCCGAACGGCGCCATCGTCCATTACCGGGTGAGCGAGGCGACCAACCGGCCGCTCGAGATGGATTCGATCTATCTGGTCGATTCCGGCGGCCAATATCCGGACGGCACCACCGACGTGACCAGGACGGTCGTGATCGGCACGCCGACGGCGGAGATGAAGGACCGGTTCACCCGGGTCCTCCGGGGCCATGTCGCCGTCGCCCGCGCCCGCTTTCCCGAAGGCACCCGCGGCTCGCAGCTGGACAGCTTCGCCCGCCAGTTCCTGTGGCAGGCCGGCCTCGATTACGCCCACGGCACCGGCCATGGCGTCGGCAGCTTCCTGTCGGTCCATGAAGGCCCGCAGCGAATCTCGCCGGTCGGCAGCGCCCAGGCCGGCGGCGACGAGCCGCTGAAGGCCGGCATGTTCCTGTCCAACGAGCCCGGCTATTACAAGACCGGCGAATACGGCATCCGTATCGAGAATCTCGTGCTCGTCGTTCCGGTCGAGGTCGACGGCGCCGAGAAGAAGCTGCTCGGCTTCGAGACGCTCACCTTCGCGCCGATCGACCGCAACCTGATCGACGCCGCCATGCTGTCGGCGGACGAGCGGCGCTGGGTCGACGATTATCACGCCGACGTGCTGCGCATCGTCGGCCCGCAGCTGGAGGGCGAAGCGAAGGCCTGGCTGGAAGCGGCCTGCGCGCCGCTTTAGGGCGGGCGCAATCGAACCCCATCCTGGTCGTCATCCTTGACCGCGGCTTCCCGCGCCTGCGCCTTGCGCCGCTTGAGGTTTTCGCGAAGCGCGGCGGCGAGCCGCTTTTCCTTTTCCTCATCCTTTCTGGCCATGGCCCGCCTTGACATTATCTTGCGCGAACGGCCATAGCGCCGCCTCCCCGGAAAGCGATAAGCTGCCGTAGCTCAGTGGTAGAGCGCATCCTTGGTAAGGCTGAGGTCGTGAGTTCAATCCTCACCGGCAGCACCATCGCCCCGGCGGATCAGGCGGTCAGATCTTCGGTCCTGAGGCGGGTGGTCACGTCAACGCGGACGCGCTCCGCGGCCCTGGCGGCGAACAGTGTGGCGAGTTCCCGATGCCGCTCGCGGGCTTCGTCGGTCACCGCGAAATTGGCTCTGCGCTGCTCCTCCAGAGCGCGCCGCGAATAATAGCGGAAATCCGATTCCATGTGTCGTGCCTCCCCTCCGACTCGGATGGCTTAACACAGGATATTGGAGAATCCGAATCGGACGAATTTCCGCCCGAAGACAGGCCGTTGCCCGCCTTAGGAGCCCTGGAATTTGCGGACGATCATATCGAGGACGGCCGGGTGGAGCGGCCGTTCGAACGCGCAGCCGACCATGAAGCCTTTCTGCCACGCCACCTTGGCGTGCGAGGCCTCGAGCCCGGGCAGGCGCAGCCAGACGTCGGTGCCCACGTCGAGGTTGAGATGGGTGGCGGCGCGGAAGCCGTGGGTGGACAGATCCATGATCTGCACCGAGACTCCGTGGGCGCCGCGCTGGCGCAGACCCGCGCCCATCTCGATCTGAACCCGCTCCGAGACGCGACCCCGGGGCGCCGGCCGCGACGGATCGGCCGCGAAGCCGAGCGTGCCGCTGAATGAAGGCCCGCTTCGCTCGGAAGGTTGCGACCAATCCGTGCTCCAGCTGTCCATGGCGCCGCGCTCAGCTTTCGCTTTCCGGTATCGCCAGCCCGACCGCGATACCCCAGGCCTTGGCGAGCTTGCGTTCGTCGGCGCTCAGGCGTTCGCTCAGGCCCGGCCGGCGGAAGGATTCCGGTTTCACCGTCGGGCCGCGCGAAAGCTGCACGAGCACCTCATGCTCGTCGATCGGGTAGTGGAATTCGAGGCCGACGCGATTGGTCCCCGCCCAGGCGACCCGCGCCGGCACGACGATCTTGCCGCGGGCGAAGACGACCTCGGTGGCGACCGGCAGCATTTCGTGGCATTCGACCAGCGCGCCCCGGCTCGACAGGTCGCGCAGCCGCGCGTCGACCTCGCCGTGCGGCGTCTGCAGCTTGGCGGCGAGCAGAACGCGCGCCCGCTTCGCCGTACGCTTTCCCTCTGCGGCCTTGCTCGCGAAATTCTCTACGCCCATCACTCACTTTCCCGGTTGTCGCGGTCTTTTACGGCAAGGGACCTAAATTCGGGTAAACGGCCCGGTAGGATTGCGGCGCCGCCCGCCTCTCTTTTCGAAATCCTCGTTGACGCCCGGGCGACCGCCGATCATGGCCCGGCCATGCGCTTTTTCTCCGACAATGCCGCCGCCGCCTGCCCGGAGGCGCTGGCGGCGCTGAGCGAGGCCAACCGGCTCGACACCGCCTATGACGGAGACGCCTGGAGCAAGCGGCTCAACGGCGCTTTTTCAGACCTGTTCGAGCGCGAGGTCGAGGCGCTCTGGGTGTCGAGCGGGACCGCGGCGAACGGCCTGGCGCTGGCGGCGCTCTGCCCGCCCCACGGCCGCATCCTCTGCCACAAGCAGGCGCATATCGAGATCGACGAATGCGGGGCGCCGGAATTCTACACCGGCGGCGGCAAGCTGATGCTCGGCGAGGGCGATGGCGCGAAGCTCGGCGCGGAGACAGTGGCCGGGATGCTCGCCGAGGTCCGCGACGACGTCCATCAGGCGCCGGCGGCGGCGCTGTCGATCACCAATGCGACCGAATATGGCCTGGTCTATACCCCGGAAGAGACGGGTGCTCTCGGCGCGCTGTGCCGGGAGCGCGGGCTCGGCTTCCATGTCGACGGCGCCCGCTTCGCGAACGCGGTGGCGAGCCTCGGGGCTTCGCCCGCGGAGCTGAGCTGGCGGGCCGGAGTCGACGCTTTGTCCTTCGGCTTCACCAAGAATGGCGGGCTCTCCGCCGAGATTCTGATCCTGTTCGACCCGGCACTCGCCAGGATTGTCCATTACCGCCGCAAGCGGGCCGGCCATCTGCTTTCCAAGGGCCGCTATCTCGCCGCCCAGATCCTGGCCATGCTCGACGGCGACGTCTGGCTTCGGAACGCCCGGGCCGCCAACGACGCCGCCGCCCGCCTCGCCGCCGCGGCGGGCGCCGACCGACTGCTCCATCCGGTTCAGGTCAATGAGGTCTTCGTGAAGGTGGGCGCCGAGGAAGCGGCCGCGCTCCGCGGCCAGGGCTTCGACTTTTACGACTGGGGCCCCGGCGAGGCGCGGCTGGTCACGGCCTGGGACAGCGATCCCGCCGATGTCGACTCGCTCGCCGCCGCGATCCGCGCGCTGTGAGCGAGAGCGGCGGCGGATTCCGCGATCCCAGGATTCTTCTACCCTTCCTGCTGATTACCCTGATCTGGGGCTCGACCTGGATCGTCATCAAGGACCAGTTGGGCGCGGTGCCGCCGGTCTGGTCGGTCAGCTATCGCTTCCTCATCGCCGGCGCCGCGATGATGGCGATCGCCCGCGCTACCGGCGCCGGCCTCGGCATCGGGCGCTCGGGGCACGGCCTCGCGGCGCTGCTCGGCGTGCTGCAGTTCGTGCTCAACTACAACCTCGTCTATCTCGCCGAGCTCTACATCACCTCGGGCCTCGCCGCGGTCGTCTTCGCGCTTTTGGTCGTGCCCAACGCCGCTCTTGCCCGGGCCTTTTTCGGGCAGCGGGTCAGCGCGGGCTTCGCCGCCGGCTCGGCGGTGGCGATGGCCGGCGTCGCCTTGCTGTTCGTCCAGGAGGTGCGGCTGTCCGCGGTGCCGACCGGAGCGATCCTCGCCGGCCTCGGCTTCACCCTGCTGGCGGTGCTCGCCGCTTCCGTCTCCAACGTCATGCAGCTGTCGACGGCGATGAAGGCCCGCGCCATCGCGCCGATGCTCGGCTGGGCGATGCTCTACGGCGCTTCGATCGACGCGATCATCGCCTGGGCGGTCGCCGGACCGCCGGTCGTGGAGACGCGGCTCGGCTATTGGCTCGGCCTGCTCTATCTCGGGGTCGTCGCCTCGGCTTTGGCCTTCTGGCTCTATTACGGCATCATCCGCCGGATCGGACCGGCCAAAGCGGCTTATTCGGGCGTGCTGATCCCGGTCATCGCCATGGCGATATCGACGGCGGCCGAAGGCTATCGCTGGTCGATTCTGGCTCTGGCCGGCGGCGCGCTCGCGGTGGCCGGCCTGATTATCGCGCTCGGCGCGGGCCGGCCGGCGCCTGTGCCGCCGAGCGACTGAGGTGGAGCACGGCACCAGCCGGCCCGCCGCGCGTTGCGAAGACCGGACGGGGTGATTCCATGCGGCTGAAGATCGACGTCGAGCTCGACTATCATTTCCCGGCGGCGGCGGACGTCTTGCTGGCCCTCGAGGTCGCGCAGACGCCGGATCAGCTGCTCATCGAGGATCTGCTGACCGTCGACGGCTCGGGTCCGCTTCGGCCGATCCTCGGAGAGCATGGCATCGGCCAGCGCACCTGGCTGGCGGCCGAGGGCCCGCTGCTGGTTCGCTACGCCGCCAGGGTGGACGTCGACCGGCCGGCGACCGACCTCGCCGGGCTGGCCGCGGCGCCGCTGCACGAGCTTCCGCCCGACGTCGTCCCCTATCTCTGGCCGAGCCGTTATTGCGAGGCGGACAAGTTCGAATCCTTCGTCGAGCGGCGCTTCGGCGACCTCGAGGCCGGCGCCAGGCTGGTCGCCATGGCCGAATGGATCGAGGCCGAGATGGATTATGTCGCCGGCTCCAGCGACAGCGAGACCACCGCCGCCGACGCTTTCGTCGCTCGCCAGGGCGTCTGCCGCGATTACGCCCATCTGCTCGCCAGCTTCGCCCGCGCCGCCGGCATCCCGGCCCGGCTGGTATCGGCTTATGCCTGGCGGCTCGACCCGCCCGATTTCCATGCCGTGGTCGAGGCCTGGATCGGCGGCGGCTGGCGGCTGATCGACCCGACCGGCCTCGCCCCGGTCGAGGGCCTCGCCCGAATCGCCGTCGGCCGCGACGCCACCGATATCGCCTTCATGACCATCTTCGGCGAGGCCGAGATGCGCAGCCAGAGCATCCGGGTGACGAGGCTGGACGAATGATCCCGGCCGCGCCTACAGCCTCGCCATGCTAGACGCCCAGAATGCCGTCGCGGCGCCCGCCGCCGTCCGCCGCGAGGATTATCGGCCGCCCGACTGGCTGGTGCCGGAGATCTCGCTGGACTTCGAACTCGATGCGGAGCGGACGACCGTTCGCTCGGTGCTTCGGGTCGAACCGTCGGCGACCGCCGAGGGTCGCCCGCTCCGGCTGAACGGGGACGGCATCGAGCCGGTCTCGGTCAAGATCGATGGCGGCGAGGCCGAATGGCGGATGGACGACGGCGATCTGGTGCTCGACCTGGCGGGCCCGCGCGAGATCGAGATCGTCACCGAGATCCACCCCCGCGCCAACACCAAGCTGATGGGCCTCTATGAATCGGGCGGCCATCTTTGCACCCAGTGCGAGGCCGAGGGCTTCCGCCGGATCACCTTCTTCCCCGACCGGCCCGACGTGCTGTCGCGCTACCGGGTCAAGATGAGCGCCGACAAGTCGCTCTATCCCGTGCTTCTCGCCAATGGCGACCCGGTCGCCTCGGGCGACCTCGACGGCGGCAGGCACTGGGCCGAGTGGCACGATCCTTTTCCAAAGCCCTGCTATCTTTTCGCGCTGGTGGCCGGCCGGCTCTCGGCCAATCGCGACAGCTTCACCACCGCCTCGGGTCGCAAGATCGATCTCGGCATCTGGGTCAAGGAAGAGGATCTGCCCCGAACCGAGCACGCCATGGCCTCGCTCAAGGCGGCGATGGCGTGGGACGAGGCGGTCTACGGGCGCGAATATGATCTTGCCGCCTTCAACATCGTCGCCGTCTCCGATTTCAATTTCGGCGCGATGGAGAACAAAGGCCTCAACATCTTCAACTCGCGCTACATCCTGGTCGATCCGGAGACCGCGACCGATGCGGATTTCGACGCGGTCGCCGCCGTCGTCGCGCACGAATATTTCCACAATTGGTCGGGCAACCGGGTCACCTGCCGCGACTGGTTCCAGCTCAGCCTCAAGGAGGGCTTCACCGTCTTCCGCGACCAGAGCTTTTCGGCCGACATGGGCTCGCCGCCGGTCAAGCGGATCGAGGACGTGCGGGCGCTCCGCGCCGCCCAGTTCCCCGAGGATGCCGGCCCGCTCGCCCATCCGGTGCGGCCCGATTCCTATATCGAGATCGCCAATTTCTACACCGCGACCATCTATTCCAAGGGCGCCGAGCTGATCCGGATGATGCACACCCTTCTCGGCCCCGAGAAGTTCCGCGCCGGCGCCGACCTCTATTTCGAGCGCCATGACGGTCAGGCCGTGACCTGCGAGGATTTCGTCTGCGCGATGGAGGATGCGAGCGGCATCGACCTTCAGCCGTTTCGCGCCTGGTACAGCCAGGCCGGGACGCCCCGGATCAGGGCGAAGCTCCGCCGGAAGGGCGAGCGCGTGGTGCTGACCCTGGCCCAGGAGACGCCGCCGACGCCGGGCCAGCCGGTCAAGCGGCCGCTGCCGATCCCGGTGAAGCTCGCTCTGTTCGGCGCGGAGAGCAAGGCGAAGCTCGCCGAGCAGCTCGTCCTGCTCGAGGGGGCAAGCGAGGAGATCGCCTTTCCCGGCATCACCGAACGGCCGGTTCTGTCCATCAACCGCGGCTTCTCAGCGCCGGTGGTCGTCGAGACCGACCGCGGCCAGGAGGATCTCGCTTTCCTCTCCGCTCACGACGACGATCCGTTCGCCCGCTATGAGGCGATGCAGCAGCTGATGCTTTCCACCCTGCTCGACGCCATCGCGACCGGCGCCGACCGGCACGAGCCGGTGGTCGAGGCGGTGCGCGACACGCTTGCCGATCGGGCGCTCGACCATGCCTTCGTCGCCGAAGCGGTGCTGGCGCCGACCGAAAGCTTCATCGGCGACCAGATGAGGGAGGTCGATCCCGAGGCGATTCACCAGGCGCGCGAGCGGCTGCGCCGCCGAATCGGCGCCGAGTTGGAACCGCAGTGGCGCGCCGCTTACGCCGCCACCGCCGCCAATCGCTTCGAGCTGTCGCCGGCCGCCAAGGGCGCGCGCCGGCTGCGCACGGTGGCGCTCGGCTATCTGATGGCCTCGGGCGCGGCCGACGCGCCGGCGCTGGCGCTTCGCCAGCATGACGAGGCCGACAATATGACCGACCGGCAGGGCGCGCTCGGAATCCTCGCCAACAGCCATGCGGCGGAGCGCGAGACGGCGCTCGCCTCCTTCTACGAGCGCTATAAGGCCGATCCGCTGGTCGTCGACAAATGGTTCACCGCCCAGGCGCTGTCGACCCGGGAGGACACGCTGCAGGCGGTGATGGACCTGCTCCGCCACCCCGATTTCACCCTGACCAACCCGAACCGGCTGCGCTCGCTGATCGGCGCTTTCGGCGCGAACCAGCGGGCGCTGCACAGCCGCAACGGCCGCGGCTACCGGTTCCTCGCCGACGCGATCATGGCGGTCGACAAGCTCAACCCGCAAAATGCGGCGCGGATGGTTCCGCCTTTGGGGCGCTGGCGGCGCTTCGGCGAAGCCCGCGGCGCGATGATGCGGTTCGAGCTCGAGCGGATCGTCGCCACTCCGGGCCTTTCCAAGGATGTGTTCGAGCAGGCTTCGAAGAGCCTGGGCTAAGCCCTTATTGCGCGACCCAGGCGGCGACCGCGACCGCGACTTCGTTGGCGGCCTGGTTCAGCGCCGGCGCGACCGCGGCGGCGCTTGCTTCGGGCACGGAGACTCGCGCTTCGAAGCGATTGGTGGTGACTCCGCCATTGGTGCCGCGGGCGATCGCCGCGTCATAGGTGACCACGACTTCCATGCTGTTCGGGTCGAGGCCGAAGCGCTGCAGCTGACCGGTCAGGCGGGTGCCGGGATCGTGGCTGTACTGGCTGGGATCGAGCACCACCCGGCCGGTCCGCGCCGAGATCGTCTCGCCGACGAGCCGGCCGAACAGGGACCCGGGATTTTCCACCCAGACCGCGTCCTTCAGATATTGGACGACGGTGTCGCTGACATAGACCGGGACCCGGGTGGTGCGCAGCGCCTGCGGCACGGTCGGCTCGACCACGGTGATCGCCTCGCCCTGGCCGGCGCTGCGCGGCTGCGCCGCCGGGCGGACCTCGGCCGGAGTCAGGTTGAGCAGCTGGCTCGGCGCGCCGCCGCCGAAGCAGCCGGAAAGGCAGGCGAGGATCGAGGCGGCTGCGATCAGCTTCAGGCGCATGGTCAATTCCTTCTTCCGCCGCCGCGATAATCGGGCAGCCGCTGGCCGCCGATCACGCCGCCGACGCCGCGCTGGTTGAGCCGGTCGGTGATCTCGCGCAGCGATTCCGACGTCGAGCGCAGGTCGCGGATCAGCTGGCCGACCTCGGGCAGGGTCTGGTTGGAGAAAGCCTGGATGCCGGGCCGGGCATCGCCGATCGCGCCTTCCAGCTCGCCCATCGTCCGCTCGGCGCGGCGAAGCGTGGCGCGCAGATCGTTGATCATCGGCCGGCCATCCTGGTTGAGCATGGCGTCGGTGGTGCCGGCGAGCTGACCGATCCGGTCGGCGGCGTCGCCGGCCTGGCGGATGGCGACCCGCGCCTCGGCCAGGGTGGCGGCGATCTCGGGCGAACGTTCGGCGAGGTTGCGGCTCACTTCCTCGAGATTGTCGAGGATTCCGGCGATCGATTCCTGGTTGCGGTCGGAAAGCAATTCGGTGAGCCGCTCGGTCAGCGTCGAGACCCGCTCGAGCAGCTCCGGCGCGGTGTTGAGCAGCTGGCCGAGCGCGCCGGGCTTGGTCGGGATGACGGGAACGCCATAGGGGCATTCGGATTCCGGATTCTGCTCGGGGCAGGCGATCTCGCGCCGCGGCCGCCGCGCCTTGCCGGGCTCCGGCGTCTCCTCCGGGTCGAGCTGGATCTGCGAGACGCCGGTGAAGCCGACGCCGCGGATGGTCGCGGTCGAGCCTTCATAGACCGGCGTGTCCTCGCGAACCTTGATACGCACCCGGATGAATTGCGGGCTGTCGGGCACCAGGTTGATCGATTCGATCGAACCGACGGGAACGCCCGAGAAGGTCACCTGCGACCCCTTGGCGAGACCTTCGACCGACTGGGTGAAGAAGACGTCGTAGGTCTTCTCGCCGCCGTCGCCGACCTGGCTGAGCCAGACGATGAACACCACGAGAGCGGCGATCAGCCCCAGCGTGACGCTGCCGACGAGGATCTGGTTCGATCGCGTTTCCATCAGGCGCTGGCCTCTTCCCGTTCAGCGATGCTGGCCGCGGCACGTCCGCGCGGCCCTTTGAAATACTCCTGGATCCATTCGTGGTCCAAGGCCAATAATTCGGCGATGGTCCCGACCGCCACCACCTTCCGGTCGGCGAGCACCGCGACCCGGTCGCAGATCGCGTAGAGCGTGTCCAGATCGTGGGTGATCAGGAAGACGGTGAGGCCGAGGGCGTCGCGGAGCTCGGAGATCAGCTGGTCGAAGGCGGCGGCGCCGATCGGGTCGAGGCCGGCGGTCGGCTCGTCGAGGAACAGCAGCTCGGGATCGAGCGCCAGCGCCCGGGCGATTCCGGCGCGCTTCCTCATGCCGCCGGACAATTCGGACGGATATTTGGCGCCGGCGTCGGTCGAAAGGCCGCTCATCGTCGTCTTGTAGGCGGCGATCTCGTCGAGCAGCTCCTGATCGAGCCCGGGATAGAATTCCTTGATCGGGACCTGGATGTTCTCGGCGACGGTCAGCGTCGAGAACAAAGCGCCGCCCTGAAACAGCACGCCCCAGCGGCGGCGGACGTGCTTCGCCTCCTCCTCGTCGCGGCCGATCATCGGCTCGCCGAACACCTCGATCTCGCCTTCGTCCGGAGTCTGCAGGCCGATGATCGAGCGCATCAGCACCGACTTGCCGGTGCCCGATCCGCCGACCACGCCGAAAATCTCGCCGCGCTTCACCTCGAGGCTCAGATCCTCGTGGACGATCTGGCTGCCGAAGCTGTTCCTGAGGCCCTTCACCTCGATGATGGTTTCGCCGCCGCGCGCCATCACAGCCAGCCGATCTCGGTGAAGAACACCGCGAAGAAGGCGTCGAGGACGATTACCAGGAAGATGCCCTGAACGACTGCGGCGGTGGTGCGAAGGCCGACCTCCTCGGCATTGCCCTCCACCTGCATGCCCTGGAAGCAACCGGCCATGGCGATGATCATGCCGAAGGTCGGCGCCTTGATCATCGCCTGCCAAAGGTCGGTCATCGGCGTCACCTCGCGGATTCGCTGAATGAACGTCACCGGCGGGATGTCGAGCGAGATCCAGCAGAAGATGCCGCCGCCGATGATCGACAGGATCGCGGCGTAGAAGCCGAGCAGGGGCATCAGGATCACGGTGGCGAGGACGCGCGGGAAGACCAGAGCCTCCATTGGCGACACGCCGATCGTGCGCATCGCATCGACCTCTTCGGAGAGCTTCATCGATCCCAATTGGGCGGCGAAGGCGGAGCCCGACCGGCCGGCGACCATGATCGCGGTCATCAGCACGCCGAGCTCCTTCACCGAGGAGCGGCCGATCAGGTTGATCGTATAGATTTCGGCGCCGAACTGGCGCAGCTGGACCGCGCCCTGCTGGGCGATGACGATTCCGACCAGGAAGCTCATCAGGCCGATGATGAAGAGGGCGCGGACCCCGACCACCTCGAATTGCTGGGTGATCGCGTTGAGCCGGAAGCGGCGGGGATGGCGGGCGATGTTGCCGACGGAGATCAGCAGCGCGCCGAAAAAGCCGAGCATTCCGAAGATGGTCCGCATGGCCATCTGCGACGCGCTGCCGACTTCGCCGACGACCCGCAGCAGCGGCATTTCATAGTCGCGCTTCAGCTTCACCGGCTGATCGGCCTGGGTGACATGGGCGATCAGCAGCCGCTGCTCCTCGGTCGCGCCGACGATCGTGGCGCCCCGGTCGCGCTCGAGCTTGTGCACCAGCCAGGCGCCGACCGTGTCCATCCGCTCGACCTCGCTGAGGTCCACCGTCACCTGGTCGGCGTCGATCCCCTTCAGCTGCTCCGAAAGCTTACGGACCCTGAGCATGGTGAGGTTGCCGCTGAACCTGAGGACGCAGCGGCCCTCCTCCATGTTGGCGTCGAAATCGGCGGTCACGGTCATCGAAGGGACGGAATGCTTCAATTCATGGCCAGCGGCAAGGCGTTAGGATGGACAGAAGCCACTATTCCATGGTTGCAGAGGCACGATGACCTCGACGCTCGCCATTTACGACATGGACAAGACCGTCACCCGGCGGCCGACCTACGGCGCCTTCCTGTGGCACGCGCTGTGGCGGCTGGCGCCCTGGCGGGCGGTGCTGGCGCCGGTCGCGGCGGTGGCGACCTTGGCTTATGCCCTGCGCCTCATCGATCGCGCTCGCCTCAAGGAGTGGAATTATCGGCTGCTGATCGGCGCCGCGGCGCCCGAGCGGCTGGAGCGCGTCGTCGAAAGCTTCGCGGCCCGGCAGGTCGCGACCAACGTGATGGAGGGCGCCCGCGCCCGCATCGCCGAGGACAAGGCGGCGGGGCGGCGCCTCGTGCTCGCTACCGCGTCCTACCGGCTCTACGCCGCGGCCATCGCGCGCCGGCTCGGCTTCGATGACGTAATCGCCACCGATACCAGGGTCGATTCGCGCGGCCGGACGGTGGCCCGGATCGACGGCCGCAATTGCTACGGAATCGCCAAGCTCGACATGATCGAGGCCTGGCTGCAGCGCGAGGGCCTGGCCCGCGACGCCGTCCACATCCGTTTCTATTCGGACCATGTCTCGGACGCGCCGGTCCATCACTGGTCCGACGAAGCCTTCGCCACCAATGCCCACGCCCGCCTGATCCGGCTCGCCGAGATCGAAGGCTGGCAGGTGCTCGACTGGCGCGACCGGCGCCGGCCCTGACCTTTAGTGCTCCGGCGAAAGCAGGAGCCCAGCTTGTCATCCGCCGCGTCACTGGGTTCCTGCTTTCGCAGGAACACGGGCTGACCGATCAAACCGCTCCCAAAGCCTGATCGAAATCGGCGATCAGATCGTCGGGATCCTCCACCCCGATCGAGACCCGGACGAGATTGTCGGTGATCCCGAGCGCCTGCTTGCGCTCCTCGGGCACCGACAAATGGGTCATCGCCGCCGGCGCGCTGGCCAGGGTCTCGGTGCCGCCCAGGCTGACCGCGAGATGGGCGATCTTGAGCGAGTCGAGGAAGGCGAAGCTCTCCGCCTCGCCGCCCTTCAGATAGAGCGAGAAGGTCGAGCCGGCGCCGGTGCAGTGACGGCGGTAGATATCGGCCTGACGAGCATCGCCGCCATCCTCCTCCAGGAAGCCGAGATAGCCGACGCTCTCCACCTTGGGATGATCGCGCAGGAAACGGCAGATCTTGTCGGCATTCTCGCCGGCGCGGGTCATTCTGAGCTCCAGCGTCTCCAGGCTGCGCAGCAGCATCCAGGCGGTGTTGGGGTCGGTGATCGTGCCGATCGTGTTGCGAAGCATCCGGATGACGTTGATCAGGTCCTTCGATCCGGTGATCCCGCCCGCGACCAGATCGCTATGCCCGCCCGCATATTTGGTGAGGCTGTAGACCGAAAGATCGGCGCCGTGGCGCAGCGGATGGTGCCAGAGCGGGCCCAGAAAGGTGTTGTCGATCGCGATCGGCGGGCGCTCGCCGGCCGCGAAGGCGGTGTCGGCGACTTTGCGTACCGCCTGCACGTCGACCAGGGCGTTGGTCGGGTTGGCCGGGCTTTCCAGATAGATGAGCGGCACCCGGCCGATGGCCTTGGCGCGCTCGACCACCTCGGTGATCTCGTCCTCGGTGGCGCCGGCGGGGAAATCGAGCCATTTCACCCCGAAGCGGCCGAGGATCCGGCCGATCAGGGTCTCGGTCGCCGCGTAGAGCGGCCCGGAATGGACGACGACGTCGCCGGGCTGGACGAAGGCGAGCAGCAAAGTGGCGATCGCCGACATTCCGGAGGAGAAGGTGAGCGCGTCCTCGGCATCCTCCCAGACGCTGAGCCGATCCTCCAATATTTCCTGATTGGGGCCGTTGAACCGCGAATAGACCAGGCCCTCGGCGCCGCCGGGGCGCTTGCCGGTGACGCCCTCGAAATGGCGCTTGCCGGCCGCCGCATTCTCGAACACGAAGGTCGAGGTCAGGAAGATCGGAGGCTTCAGCGAGCCTTCCGAAAGGGCCGGGTCGAAACCGTGCCCCATCATCAGGGTCGAGGGCTTCAGCCGTCGTCCGCCGATCTCCAGCACGTCGGGCTTGGGGCGGCGGCGCGGGGTCGCGCCGGTGAGGTCGGATTCGTCTGCCATTTCAAGTCTCCTCCGCTGCGCGCGGTCGCTGTGTGGAGACCGAGCCTGCTTCAGCGAGCCAGGCTCAAGGCCGCTCAGCCGGCGGCCCAGGGGTGAGGTCCGTTGCCCGCGCGGCTTCTAGCGCGGCAGCGCGATCAAGGAAAGCTGCCGCCCGTAAGTCGCCTCGCCCAGATGGGTGCTTCGCCGATAGCTGAAGAAGCGGTCCGGATGGGCGTAGGTGTCGAGGCCGAGCGCCTCGGCCCGGGCCACGCCGGCTTCGGCCAGGCGGGCGAGGACATAGGCTTCGAGGTCGAACTGGCAATGGCCCTCGCGGCCGGCCGAGAAAAAGCGCTCGTTCTCCGGATCGGCCTCGGCGAAGCGGCGGAACAGACCGTCGTCGACCTCGTAGCTCTTGCGCGCGATGACCGGGCCGGCGGCGGCGACGATCCGCTCCCGGGCCGCGCCGCGCTCGATCATGGCGGCGACCACGGAGTCGATCACTGCGGCGAAGGCGCCGCGCCAGCCGGCATGGGCGGCGCCGATCACGCCCGCCTCCCGGTCGGCGAGCAACACGGGCGTGCAATCGGCGGTCAGGATGCCGAGCGCCAGGCCGGGCCGGTCGGCGACGATCGCGTCGGCCTGCGGCCGGTCGTCGTCCGGCCAGGGCGCGCTCGCATGGACCGTCTCGGCCGAATGGACCTGATGCACCGTCACCAGCTTCGCGCCCGGCGCCACCGCCTCGACCGCGCGCCGCCTGTTCTCGGCGATCGCCGCATGTTGGTCGCCCGAGCCCCAGCCGACGTTGAGCCCGGCGCAGACGCCCGCCGAAACGCCCCCTTTGCGGCCGAGGAAGCCGTGTGGCACGCCCGCCAGCGCCGCGGCGCGGATGACCTCGATCGTCACAAAGCCAGCCGCATGACGGGGTCCTGATAGGTCCGGGTGCCGAGGACGAACGGCGCCACCCCGACCGTCGCGAAGCCCTGCCGCCGGTAGAAGGCGATGGCGCGCTCGCCCTGCTCCCAGACGCTGAGATAGATTGCCGGGGCGTGGTCCGCGCGCGCCGTTTCAATCGCCCATTGCATCAAAGCCGCGGCGACTCCGGCGCCCTGCCAGGGCTCGAGCACATAGAGCTGCTTGATCTCGAGCGAGTTGGGCTCGTGAGGGACCGGCAGCGTCATCGGCGCAAGCTTGAGGTATGCGGCGGCCTCCCCGTCCTCCTCCGCCGCCCTGATCCGATAGGCCGGGTCCTTCAGCTCCTCGGGCAGGCCGCCGGGGCCGAACATCCGCTGCAGGTGGATCGCCATGTCGTCGGCCGGGAAATGCGCGCCGAACGTCTCGACGAAGCAGCGCCGGCCCATGTCGGCGAGCGCGGCGCCGTCGGCCGCGCTGGCGAGGCGGTAGGACAGGCTCAAAGCTTCAGCCGCATGATGATGTCCTCGTCGGCATGGGTGCCGACCATGAAATCGTAACGGCCGACAGGCTCGAAGCCGTAACGCTCGTAGAAACGCCGGGCGCGGACATTGTCGGTGAACACGGAGAGGTAGATTTCCTCGGCCCCGCGCCGACGCGCCTCGGCGAGGACCCAGGCCATCATCGCCGGCGCCAGGCCCGCGCCCTGCCATGGCTTCAGCACATAGAATTGGCGAAGCTCGATGCTCGGCGCCTTCACCTCGAACGGCAGCGACGGCGGCCCGAGCTTCACATAAGCGGCCGTCTCCCCCTCGACGAAGCCGAGCCGCACCTTGAAGCGCGGATCGGAGAGCTCGGTCCGCCAATTCTCCTCGCTGTGATTGACGAGGAAGGCGGCGAGATTTTCGGGGCTGTAGAGGTGGCCGAACGTCTCGACGAAGCTCTGCCGGCCGATCTCGCCGAGCAGGAGCGCGTCGTCCGGCCCCGCGTCGCGCCAGATCACCTCCACGTCAGAACCCCGCCGGATCGGGCCAGGACGGCGCCACCAGCGCCATCGCCTTGAACAGCCGGCCCATCTGATCGGGCGCGGTCAATCGGTCGCGATCGGCCATGATGTCGGCGGCGCGCTCGGGCGCGGCCCTGGCCAATGCGGCGGCGCGGACGTCGATGCCCATCGCCTTCAGCCACGCCCCTTGCTCAACCGGGCCGAACACCCGCGCGCCGGCCGCGCGGGCGGCATCCGCGAGCGCCTCGAAATCGACATGGGCGGTGAGGTCGCGCTCGCCCGGCGCCTCGAACGGATCGGCATAGGCATGGCGGGCGAGCGACTGAAGCGTGTCGCCGGTGCCGCTGCGCATCGGCCCGTAATCGACGATCAAGGCCGCGCCGCCCTGCGCGGCGATCCGGCCGGCGAGATCGGCGGCGACGGCCAGCGAGGCGGGCGAGGTTTCGGTCACCGCCTCGCCTTCGCGGACGAAGCGGCCGTCGGCAAGGGCGACGGTCAGCTCGCGTCCGTCGGCTGCATATTGATGCACCGGCAATGCATCGAAGAATTCGTTGGCGACGACCAGCAGCGGGCCGCCTTGGGGCAGCGTCGACAGATCGTCATGCCACCGCGCGAGAAGCCTTTCCGCCTGCGCCGCGCGAAGCACCGGGCTGGTCTCGACCAGCTCGACCGGGGGCGCCAGGCCGACGCCCCGCATCGCCCGCAGGGCGTCCTCGGCGAGCGTGCCCCGGCCCGGCCCCAGCTCGACATAGCGGGCGCCGGGGGGACGGCCGCCGCGCACCCAGAGGTCGGCGAGCCAGATGCCGACCAGCTCGCCGAACATCTGGCTGATCTCCGGCGCGGTGGTGAAGTCGCCCTCGGCGCCGAGCGGATCGCGGGTCGCATAATAATGCGCGTTCGCCTCGGCCATGTAATCGGCGACCTTGATCGGCCCCTGCTCCGCGATCCGGCGCCTCAGCCTGTCCTCAAGCGGCGGGTTCGGGTTCATCGGCGGGCACCGCGCTGACCCGGTCGGCGCGCTTCTTCGCGGTCGCGACCAGATAGAGGCCGCCGACGATCATCGGCAGCGACAATGTCTGGCCCATGCTGAGCCCCCAGGAGAGATGCTCGAGCCCCTGATCCGGCTGGCGGACCAGTTCGACGAGAAAGCGGCTGATCCCGTAGACCAGGATGAAGGCGCCGACGAGCTTGCCGGGCTGATAGCGGGCGCGGGTCTTCCAGAACATGAACCAGAGAATGAGGAAGAGCAGGATGCCCTCCAGCCCCGCCTCGTAGAGCTGACTCGGATGGCGGGCGATCTCGCCGCCATTGGGGAAGACCATCGCCCAGGGCAGATCGCTCTCGCGGCCCCAGAGTTCGCCGTTGACGAAATTGGCGAGCCTTCCGAGGAACAGGCCGAACGGCACGCAGCAGGCGACGTAATCGTGAATCCGCAGCCAGTCGAGCTTCTGCCGCCAAGCCATGTAGAGGATGCCGAGCGTCACCCCGATCACGCCGCCATGGAACGACATGCCGCCGTCCCAGAGCCGAACGATCTCGATCGGGTTGGCGAGATAATCGGCCGGGCGATAGAACAGGACGTAGCCGAGGCGCCCGCCGAGGATGATGCCGAGCGTCGCGTAGAACACCATGTCGTCCGCATGCCGCCTGGCCATGGGCGCGCCGGGCTCGCGCAGCAGGCGGAGCAGATACCACCAGCCGAGGATGATCCCGGTGAGATAGGCCAGGCTGTACCAGCGAAGCTCGAACCAGCCGAGCTTCAGCGCCACCGGATCGAGGCCGAGCTCGGTCCAGCGGATGGCATCGCCCGCGCTTGCCAGCGATGTCAGTAAGGCGTCGATCAAGGCTTCCCCCATCAGGCTTGCGCCTTCATAGTGGTGGCAACAAAAAAGGCAAAGGAGAGCGCGTAGGGATGCCGAGTGAGCTCGACCGCAAATATGACGCGGTGCTGGCCGAGGTCACCGGCGAGACCGGCCGGGTCCGGATCGGCCATGACCCGGCGGGGCGGGCGATCATCGCCAATTTCCCACCGACGCTCCCCGGGCTGTTCGACGCCTTCTGCCTGCTGAACGGCCAGGTCGAGGCGGTGATCGCCGGCGAGGAGCGGCTCACCTTCGCCCAGCTGAACGAGGCCGCGACCCGGCTGGCGCGGGTGCTGGCCGGCAGCTGGAACGTCGCGAAGGGCGACCGGGTCGCCATCGCCATGCGCAACTGTCCGGCCTGGATCGTCGCTTATATGGCGGTGCTGAAGGCCGGCGGGATCGCGACCCTGATCAACGGCTGGTGGCAGGCCGATGAGATGCGCCACGCTCTCGACCTCTCCGAGCCCGAGCTGATCGTCGCCGACGAGGCCCGCGCCAAGCTTCTGAAGGCGGGGGGCTGCACGATTCCGACCGTGGCGCTGCCGATCGCGCAGCCCCTCGACGCCGCGCTGGCGCCGCTGTTCGAGCGGACCGCCGAGGCGAGCCTCCCCGAGGTCGACGAGGAGGACGACGCCACCATCCTCTTCACCTCGGGCTCCACCGGCCTCGCCAAAGGCGCGGTCTCGACCCACCGCGCGGTCACCACCGGCGTCTACACCTATACGATCGGCCTGCTGGTCCTGCTCGGCATCAAGGAGAGCGAGGGCGAGACGCCGCCGAGCCCGCCCAAGACTTTGGTCAACGTGCCTTTGTTCCACGTCACCGGCGAGGTGCCGGTGCTTCTGAACAGCTTCGTCATCGGCCGGACCATGGTGCTGATGCACAAATGGGACCCCGGCGAGGCGCTGCGGCTGATCGCCCGGGAGAGGATCACCTATTTCGTCGGCGTTCCGACGATGAGCCTGGAGCTGATGCAGCATCCGGATCGGGACAAATATGATCTGTCCTCGCTCACCGACATCGCCGCCGGGGGCGCGGCTCGGCCGGTCGCTCACGTCAAGCGGCTGGAGGAGAGCTTCAAGGGCGCCCAGCCCGCTCTGGGCTACGGTCTCACCGAGACCAACGCGGTCGGCTGCAGCAACTTCTGGTCCAATTATCACGACAAGCCGGCCTCGACGGGCCGGCCGCACCGGCCGACGGTCGAGATCGCGATCCTCGGCGCCGGCGACAGCCACTTGCCCACCGGCGAGCGCGGCGAGATCGCGATCCGGTCGGCCGCCAACATCCGCGGCTATTGGCGCGACGAGGCCGCGACCGAGGCGGCGTTCACCGCCGACAACTATCTCAAGACCGGCGACATCGGCTATCTCGACGAGGATAATTATCTCTTCATCGTCGACCGGAAGAAGGACATCATCATCCGCGGCGGCGAGAATATCAGCGCTCAGGAGGTCGAGGCGGCGATCTACGCCCATCCCGCGGTGTCAGAGGCCGCCGTGTTCGGAATCGCCGACGACCGGCTCGGGGAATCGCCGGCGGCCGTGGTCTATTGCGAGGAAGAGGGGCCCGACGCGGCGGCGCTCACCGCCTTCCTCGGCGAACGGCTCGCCCAGTTCAAGCTACCGGCCCGGATCTGGTTCTCGCCCGAGCCATTGCCCAAGCTCGGCACCGGCAAGATCGACAAGGTGAGCCTTCGCGAGCAATATCGAAGCGAGGCGGCGCAGCCGGCGTGAAACCGCCAGGGCGCTCGGACATTCTTTCGGGGGACTAGGAGCGACCGACCATGTGGAGACCCGCCATCTGCGCCCTTTCGGTCCTCGCGCTCGCCGGCTGCGGCGACACCGGGGCACCGCCCGCAAACCAGGCGGCCGCGAGGATCCGGATGGCGAATCCGGGCAGCGACCGGCTGAAGGCGCTGTCGCCGCTCTATCAGCGGATCGGCCTGCTCCGCGCGATCCGGAGCAGCGGCAAACGCTGCCGCCGGGTCGACCGGCTCGGCTACCAGCAGGAATATGAGCAGCTGGCGATGTGGGTCGCCCTTTGCGACGACGGGAAGCACTGGTCGGTGTTCATCGCTCCCAGCGAGGACGTTCAGGTCCGCGACTGCGCCCAGCATGCCGAGCTCGGCCTGCCGGTCTGCCGCCCGCTGCCGCCGCTGCCGGCCGATCCCCATGCGCCGCCGGGCACCGAACCGGTCGAGAATTCAGCCGCCAACGGCGCCCGCTAGCAATTCTCGTATTTCCAGTTCCGCCTCTTGCCCTCGGCGAGCCATTCGACGGCCTGGGCGATGCGCTTGGCGCGGGTTTCCTCCCGCTTCGCCTCGGTCACCCACTCGACATATTCGCGCTGGCAGGAAGGCGGAAAGCCGTCGAACGTCGCGGCGGCGGCCGCATTGGCGTCCATCGCCCTGCGCAGGTCGTCGGGGACGGTGAAGGGCGCCTTGGGATGCTTGTTGCGCGGCGCCTTCACGCCCTCTTCGGTGAGCTTCATCGCCTTTTTGATCAGGCCGGTCAGCTGGTCCGGCGGCGGCAGGTCGGCGACCGAGCCGAGCTTGCCGAACTGGCCCATGCCGCTCATCTGAGTCTCGCCCTCGCCGATCACGAGGCTTCCCTTCCAGAAGCCGAACGTGGCGTGCGCCTTGAACGCGGCCATGCTCGCCAGCATCTCGCCGCGGTACATGAAGGTGGGCGAGCTCCACTTGAGCGTTTCCTCGCAGTCCGGACAGGCCTCGTGCACGGTCTTGCGCAGATGCTCGAGGATCGGCCGGGCGAAATCGGCCTGTCGGGCGATATAGGCGTCAATGCGCGGATCGGTCTTCATGGAGCGCGACTCTCCTCCGTTGCGACGCCGATCATCGCGCGGAAGCGGACGCGAGGCAACTTCGCGTCCTTATGCTCGTTCGTCCGCCGTCACGATGGAGGCCCAAGATGGTCGGACGCAATTTCTGGGCGGTGTCGAACGGCGGCGAGTGGGTCGTCTATGAGGAAGGCCTTCCCGACCGGACCACCGCCCACGCCGACCGCGACGAGGCCTGGGCCGTCGCCAACGAGCGCGCCGCCGAGTGCAAGGGCGAAGCCTTTTTGCAGGACGCGGACGGCGCTGTCGTCGACCGGCGCTGGCACGGCGACCTGCCTCGGGACATTAAGCCCGTTTAGGGCGTGCAGCACTCCGCTTCGGCGCGGGCGCGCGAGGCGGCGCGGCCCTGCCGAAGCCCTTCGAAGGTGAAGATGGCGAGCGCGCCCCAGATCGCGCCGAAGCAGACGATGTGGGTTCGGGTCAGCGCCTCGCCGAACGCCAGCACGGCGAGCAGGAATTGCAGCGAGGGCGCGATATATTGGAGGAAGCCCAGCGTCGAATAAGGCAGCCGCTTGGCCGCGGCGGTGAACAAAAGCAGCGGGATGGCGGTGACCGCGCCGCCGAGGATCAGGAGCGTGTCGGTGCCGATTCCGAACCGGCCGAAGCCGCCCTCTCCCTGCTGGTTCAGCCAGATCACCCAGCCCAGCGCGAGCGGGGCCAGGATCACCGTCTCGATCGACAGCCCCTCGAGCGAATCGACCGGCGCGACCTTGCGGAGGAAACCGTACAGCCCGAAGCTGAAGGCGAGCGTCAGGCTGATCCACAGGTCGTTGCCGGCGCCCGAGGCCAGCACCGCGACGCCGCCCGCCGCCAGCATCACCGCGCCGATCTGCGCCCTGGTCAGCCGCTCCTTCAGCAGCGCCACGCCGAGGAGCACGTTGACGAGCGGGTTCAGATAATAGCCGAGGCTCCCGGCCAGCACATGGCCGTTGATCACCGCCCAGATGTAGACGAGCCAGTTCACCCCGATCAGAAATGCCGTAACGGTCAGCGTCATCAGGACTCGGCCGGTGGTCACCGCGGCGCGGATGGCGGGCCAGCGCCGCCAAAGCGTCGCGAGGATGGCCAGGAAGACCACCGACCAGATGATCCGGTGGCCGACGATCTCGCTCGGCGGAACCTGCGTCAGCAGCTTGAAATAAAGCGGCAGAAAGCCCCAAAGAAGGTAGGCGCCGAGCCCGTAGAGGAGTCCGGCCCGGCTGAGGCTTTGGTCGCTGGCCATGGCGCCGCCGCTAGGCGAGTATCGTGGCGGCAACAAGGCCGGTGTTGTATTAGCTGGCTAATACAGTTATTTTTCGGCGTCACGCGAAAGGACATGGCCATGATTCGCCCGAATTTGCTCCCGCTCGCCGCCGTCGCGGCGCTGGCGCTCACCGCCTGCGAGGCGAGGTTCGGCAACGACGCTCGAAGCGACGGCAACGGCTCGGCCGAGGGCAAGGCCGAGGAGGGGCGGCTCAGCATCTCGACCAACGGCTTCGAGATGAAGATCGACATCCCCGAAAGCCTTCGCCGCGAGGCGCGGATCAACGACGACAGCCGGATCATCTATCCGAACAGCCGGATGAACGGGATTCATGTCGAAGGCGGCCGCGACGGCGGCAACGGCAATGACGGTGAGGTCGAGCTTCGCTTCACCACCGCCGATTCGCCCGATCTGGTGGAGCGCTGGTACCGCGATCCCGGCCGGGCCGCCGATTTCACCGTCGAAAGCGCGGTCCGCGAGGGCAACGCCTTCGTCGTCGCGGGCGCCCGCAAGGAGGATCAGGGCCGGTTCCGGATCAGCCTGACGGCGCGCCAGGGCGGCGGCACGGACGGGCGGGCGGTGCTGTCCGACAATTGATGACCGAGCGCTTGGCTGATCCGGACGAGGTGCGCGCGCATCTCGTCGCCGCGGCGCGGGCCGGGACCGCGCTCACTTATTCGGAGATGCTGGAGCGGCTCGGCTACCATTTCTCGCGGCCGAAGATGCGCCAGCTCTGCGCGGTGCTCGGCGACGTCGACCGGGAGGCGGAGGCGCGCGGGGAGCCCGAGCTCGCCGTGCTCGTCGTCCGCCAGAGCGACGGCATTCCCGGTCAGGGCTGGTGGATCGCCGGCGGCGCCCGCTCGCGCGGTTATGAAGGGCCTTGGGAAGGGCCGGAGGCGGCGCGGTTCATCCGCGCCGTGCAGGGCGAAACCTTCGCCTTCTGGCAGTCCGGAAACGGGACAGTCCCTCGGCGGGTCGGCCGTTAACCATCTCCGCTCACCCATTGCTCGGCGGTTTGCGGCATAAAGGGCCCGATCGAGGACCCGCTATGAAGAGCCGCACCGCCAGCTTCGCCCGTTCCGCCGCTTTTGGCCTGGCCCTTGCGCTCGCCGCCTGCGGCGGCGGCGACGGCAACAACCTTTCCGAGCTCGACAACGAGCTGATCGGCAACGGCACCGATCCGGCGCTGACCAGCGCGCTCAACGATCAGATCCTCACCGATCCCAACCTCGCCCAGCAATCGAATCGCAACGCGGCCCGGCCGGCCGAAGCGCCGGTCCAGGCGCAATATCCGGCCGGCTCGGACGCGCGCGTCAGCCGCGCCTCGGCCGGCGACGTGCCCGGCTCGGCCGCAGCCATGCCCGGCAGCGCCTGCGGGGCGCCGTTCGAATACGGCCCGCAATGGGCGCGCCGCTTGCCGGCGGAATTTCCGCCTTACCCGGGCGGCCGGGTCACCGAAGCGGCGGGAAGCGACCGCGGCGACTGCCACATGCGGGTCGTCACCTTCGTCACCCGCGATCCCTATAACCGGGTGCTCGAACATTATCGCCGCCTCGCCGCCCACGCCGGCTTCACCGCCGAGCATCAAGTGCGGGGCAACGACCAGGTGCTTGGCGGGGTCAACGAAGCGAGCGACGGCGCCTTCTACCTGATCGTGACCCCGGCCCGCCAGGGTTCTGAAGTCGCTCTGATCGTCAATCGCGGCCGCTGATCCAAGAACCTCCCCATGACGTACGTAAGGGACACACACCTTTGTGTCCCCAAATCACGGCGTGATCCCCGGCGGCGTTTGACCGGGTCCGATCCCGCCAATTCGGACCAGACTGCCCTTGCCTGTTTGTTCCTTTTATGTTCCCAATCGCCGCATGGCCGACTCGCCCAGCCGCCCGATCCCGGCTTTCACTCCGGTTCCCGTCCGCGCCCGCAAGGACGGCTGGACCGTTGAGCTGCAGCGCGAGTTCATCCGCCTGCTCCATGTCAGGCCCAATATCGGCGAAGCGGCCAGGGCGGTCGGGATGAGCCGCCGCAGCGCCTATCGCTTGCGCGAACGGCCGGGCGCGGAAAGCTTCGCCGCGGCCTGGGATTCGGCCTTCGCCCTCCGGCCGCCGCCGGCGACGACCAACTTCTCACAGCTCTGGCACCGCGCCCTGTTCGGCAAGACGAGACCGATCGTCCGCCGGGGCGAGCAGGTCGGCACGATCACCCAGCCCGACGACGCGGCGTTGCTCAGATTGCTCGACCGGTTCGAGCGCAAGGATCGCGCTGCCGCCGGGCAGAGGCGTTCCGGGGCCACGGACGAAGTGCCCACGAAAAGTCCCAGTGAAAAACGTCCGCCGAATCGCGGACCATTGTGACCTTTCGAGGCCGTGCGATGGTCGGCGTCTAACCGGAGCGTCGCCGCGGACGTCGAAGGCCGGGATGACCCGATGCTGGCGTCGCCGCGCCCGCGTCGCTACAGCCGCGGCGATGCCCAATCTCCTCCTCGTCATGCTGGGCGGCGCGATCGGCGCCGGGCTCCGCCATCTGGTCGGCGCGGCGACGCTGGCGCGGTTCGGGCCGGGCTTTCCCTGGGGCACCTTGCTCGTCAACCTGTCGGGCGGGCTGGCCATCGGCCTGCTCGCCGGTTGGCTCGCGCGCGCCGGCGGCAGCGAGCAGATGCGGCTGTTCCTCGCCGTCGGCCTGCTCGGCGGCTTCACCACTTTTTCGGCGTTCAGCCTCGAAACCTGGCTGATGATCGAGCGCGGCCAGGCCGGGGTGGCGGCGACCTATGTCGCGGCATCCGTGATCGGCTCGGTCGCCCTGCTCTTCGCCGGCCTCTGGCTGATGCGGACGACCGCGGCATGAGCGGCACCGATCAGGTCCGGCTGTTCACCGTCAGCGAGGAGGATGACGGCATCCGTCTCGACCGCTGGTTCAGGCGCAACCTCGCCGAGGTCGGCTTCGGCCAGGTCTCGCGCTGGGCCCGCACCGGCCAGCTCCGCCTCGACGGCAGGCGCGCCACGCCCGGCGACCGCGTCCTCGCCGGGCAGAGCATCCGGGTGCCGCCGCAGGGCGAGGAAGCGCCGGCGCCGAAGAAGGTGCAGAAGCGCCGCCCGGCGCTGAGCGCGGACGAGGCCGAGTTCGTCCGCTCGCTGGTCATCCACGAGGACAAGGCGGCGATCGTGGTCAACAAGCCGCCAGGCCTGGCCACCCAGGGCGGAACCAGGACCAAGGACCATCTCGACCGGCTGCTCGACGGCCTCGCCGACGAAGGCGCGCCGCGGCCCAAGCTGGTTCACCGGCTGGACAAGGATACGTCCGGCGCGCTGCTGGTCGCCCGGACGCCGCGCGCCGCCGCCGCCTTCGCCAGGAGCTTTTCGGGCCGCACCGCGCGCAAGGTCTATTGGGCGATCGTCGTCGGGGTGCCGTCGATCGACGACGGCCTGATCGAATTGCCGCTGGCCAAGCAGCCGGGCACGGGCGGCGAGAAGATGCATGTCGACGAGGAGGAGGGGCTGGCGGCCCGCACCCGCTACCGGGTGATCGAGCGCGCCGGCAACCGCGCCGCCTGGGTCGAGCTTCAGCCGCTCACCGGCCGCACCCACCAGTTGCGCGTCCACATGCTCGCCATCGGCCATCCGATTCTCGGCGACGGCAAATATGGCGGCCAGGACGCCTTCCTGACCGGCGCGATCAGCCGCAAGCTCCACCTGCACGCGCGGCGGCTGAGGATCGACCATCCCGACGGCGGCCGGATCGACGTCAGCGCCGAGCTGCCCGAGCATTTCGCCACGACGGTGAAGTCGCTCGGCTTCGATCCGGCGCTCGCCGACCTGCCGCTCGACGAGATCAAATATTCCGAGACCGCGGAAGGGAAGCGCAAGGCCGCCTCCGCCGCCGCCAAGGCGCGGCGCAAGGAGCGCAAGGGCGAGCGCCGAAGCCGGGGACGCGGCTGATGCATCCAAATCGGGCCTTCGCCTGGGAGGATCGCGAGGCGATGCTGGCGCTGCTCCGCGACATCGCCTTCTGCACGATCTGCGTCGACGGGCCGTTCCTCGTCCACGCGCCGGTGATCGTCGCGGCACCCGACCGTATCCGCTTCCACGTCGCCCGATCCAACCGGGCGGTGCCGGCGCTGGACGGCAAGCGCGCCTTGCTCTCCTGCCTCGGCCCGGACGCTTATGTGAGCCCCGACTGGTACGGCACCGCCGACCAGGTGCCGACCTGGAACTATCTGGCCGTCGAGGCCGAGGGACCGCTGCGCCGCCTCGACGAGACGGAGCTGACGGAGCTCCTCGACGACCTCAGCGCCGATCATGAAGCGAGGCTCTCGCCGAAGCGGGAGTGGACACGGGACAAGATGACGCCGGGCCGGTTCGAGGCGATGCTGAAGGCGATCGTCGGCTTCGAGCTGGCCGTCGAAGAGCTGCGCGGGACCCGCAAGCTCGGCCAGCACAAGAAGGAGGCCGAGCGCAGAGGCGCGGCGGACGGCCTCGCCCCGATCAACCCCAGGCTTGCCGCCTTGATGCGGCCGACGCAGGAGAGGCCGTCATGACCCCCGATCAGCAGGAAGCGCAGGCGCGCAACCGCTTCGTCATCATCAATCTCGTCCGCATCGGCGGCACGATCCTGACCCTCCTCGCCTTGCTGCTGTGGCAAAGCGACATCTTCGTCGAGGGCGGCACGATCCTCGGCTTCCCGCTCGCCCTGATCGGCCTGGCGATCAGCTTCCTCGGCCCTCAGCATTTCGCGCGCCGATGGCGAACTCCGCCCGAGCCGTGAGGCGCTTCTACAAGCAGGCGGTCGCGGATCGCGACCGCCATATCCTGCTCGACGGCCGGCCGGTGAGGACTCCGGGCCGCCGGGACCTTCAGCCGCCGACCGAGTCGCTCGCCGAAGCGATCGTCGACGAATGGAACGCGCAGGGCGACACTATCGACCCGCGCGCCATGCCGCTCACCGGCCTCGTCAACGCCGCCATCGACCGGGTCGCGCCCGATCCGGCGGCCTTCGCTTCTGGGCTCGCCGCTTATGGCGAGTCGGACCTGCTCTATTACCGCTCCGAAGGGCCGGCCGGCCTGGTCGCGCGCCAGGCCGAGCTTTGGGACCCGATCCTGGCCTGGGCGCGGCAGCGCTACGACGTCGTCTTCGAGCTCGCGACCGGCGTCATCCACATGCCGCAACCGCCGGCAACGGTGGAGAGATTGCGGGTCGCCGTCGCCGCCCTCGATCCGTTCGCGCTCGCCGGCCTGTCGCCCCTGGTCACCGTCTCGGGCTCGCTGCTGATCGCGCTGGCCATCGCCGAGGATGCGATCGGCCTGGACGAGGCCTGGGCCGCGGCCACGCTCGACGAGCAATGGCAGGCCGAGCAATGGGGCGAGGATCCGGAAGCGGCCGCCGCCCTCGCCGGCCGCCGACGCGACTTCTTCGCCGCCGCCCGATTCCTGGCGCTGCTCTAGACGTCCGCGGGCGGCGCCGGGTCGACGGCGCGGGGCGCGGCCGGAACGAACCAGCGGGCGATGACGAGGCCGCCGGCGATCAGCGCCACCGTCTCCGACACGAACAGATAGACCCAATAGCCCCAGCCGAAATGGTTGAAGACCGGTTGGGCGAGGATCGTCCAAATGGTGACTCCGAGCGAGAACAAAACGACCAGTCGCGCCACTTCCGCGAAGCTGTTTTCGCGGCCGACCGCCGCGATCCCGAACGCCATCATCAGCCCGGAGACCAGAGCGAAGATCAGGCCGGGCAGCATCATGCTCATATCCTCGGCCGCGAAGCCGCCAGTGTTGAAATGGACCATGGCGATCGGCCCACGTCCGTAAAGCTCGGTGCCCTGGGCGGTCGACGGCGTCGGAATGACGTAGGTGCCGGTGCCGCCCCGCCCGAGATGCTGAGCGAGCGCGGTCTGCACCGCGGCGCTTTCCGCGTCGTTCGCCTTGGAGAATGCGGCCTCGGAAAGTGGCGTGCCCCAGAAGACGAAGCCGATGAAGAACATCACCAGGCCGGCAACCAGCCCCCCGATCAAGCTGCGCACCATCTCGTCTCTCCCCGTCGTTCGAAGCGGCGAGACTAGACCTTCCGGCGGGCGACGCAAAGGCGGGTCAGCCGATCAGCTCGCGGACGAAATCGTGGAGGAAGACTCGCCGGGTCGCCTTCAGCCGCTCGGCCTTCAGGATGTTGTGCACCAGCTCGCGGCATTTCTCGGCATTGTTGTTGATCAGCACATAATCATATTCGGCCCAGTGGCTGATCTCGGCGGCGGCGCGGTCCATCCGGCGCCGGACCACCTCGTCCGAATCGGTGCCGCGGCTGCGCAGCCGGCGTTCGAGCTCCGGCATGGACGGCGGCAGGATGAACACCCGGACGATATCCGGATCGACCTGCTTCAGCTGCTGGGTGCCCTGCCAGTCGATGTCGAGCAGCACGTCGCGGCCGCCCTCGATCACCTTCATCACCTCGCGCTTCAAGGTCCCGTAGCGATGGCCGAAGACGTGCGCCCATTCGAGGAACTCGCCATTGGCGACCATCTCGTCGAAGCGGGAATCGTCGACGAAATGATAATCCCGGCCGTCGACCTCGCCCGGGCGGATCGGCCGGGTGGTGGCGGACACCGACATGGCGACGCCGTCGTCCGATTCCATCAGCATCCGCGCGATCGTGGATTTGCCCGCACCCGAAGGACTGGAAAGGACGTAGAGGAGGCCCCGGCGCTGGAAGGCGGCTGCGATTTCCATGGGCGCTACTGGCGGACGGGACGCGCGCGCGTCAAGGGCAGACACGCGCCGAACAACCGCTAAAGTGAGGGCATGGGGCGGATGGTCGCATTGCTGAGGGCGGTGAACGTAGGCGGGCGCAAGCTTCCCATGGCCGAGCTTCGTGCACTTTGCGAGGAGATCGGCTGGAAGGACGTCGCAACCTACATCCAGAGCGGCAATGTCGTCTTCACCGCCGCCGGCCAGCCTGAAAGGGTCGAGCAGCAACTGGAGGAGGCGATCGAGGCGCGTTTCGGGCTCGACGTGCCGGTGGTCGTCCGTTCGGCCGCCGAATGGGCGAAGCTCGCGGCCGGGAATCCGTTCGCGAAGGAGCCGCCCAACCGGGTCATGCTCCTTCTCTCCAAGGCGAAGCCGGCGGCCGGCGCGGAGAGGGCAATCGAGGAGCGCGGTCGAAACGGAGAGCGGGTCCGGCGCGTCGGCGATGCTCTCTGGTTCCACTATCCGGAGGGCGCCGGGACCTCGAAGATCGCGCCGTCGCTGATCGACCGGGCCGTCGGCTCGCCGGCAACGGCCCGCAATTTCAACACGGTGCTGAAGCTTCGGGAGATGCTCGAGAGATGACCGCCGCGCCGCTCATCCCCCGCAAATATTGGCTGATCGCTTTGGCCCTTGTCGCTTTGATGGCGGCGATCCTGCTGTGGATGGGCCGAACGCCGATCTGCACCTGCGGCACGGTGAAGCTTTGGGTCGGCACCGTCCACGGCCCGGACAACAGCCAGCATCTCGCCGACTGGTACACGCCGAGCCACATCATCCACGGCTTCCTCTTCTATCTGCTCGGCTGGCTCTTTCTCAGGCGCAACCCGCCCGGCGACCGCCTGATCGGCGCGGTCGTGATCGAGGCCGCCTGGGAAATCCTCGAGAACAGCCCGATCATCATCGACCGCTATCGCGACGCGACCATGGCGATGGGCTATAGCGGCGACAGCGTGATCAACTCGGCCGCCGACGTGGTCTGGATGATGGTCGGATTCGGAATCGCCCGGCGCCTTCCCGTCTGGGCGACGGTGGCGGTCGCCCTTGCGTTCGAGTTGCTGACCTTGCTCATCATCCGCGACAATTTGACGCTGAACGTGCTGATGCTGCTCTGGCCCGTGGACGCAATTCGAGTCTGGCAGGGAGGAATTTGATGCGCTTGCCCTTTGCCGCCGCCCTGCTCGCCGTCGCCGCGCCGGCGCAGGCTTCCGAAATATTCGGCGGCCTTCTCGCCCACGACGTCGATTCGCCCCTCACCAAAGGCGGGCTGGAGAACGGCGCGGACGTCCAGCTCGGCTGGCGCGGCGACCGATTGCGCGCCCTCGGCCTGATCGGCTCGCCTTCGCCTTACGTCTTCGCCTCGGCGGCGACCGGCGCCGACACGCATTTCGCCGCGGCCGGGCTCAGCTGGCGGATCGGCGGGCGGCTGTTCGTCAGGCCCGGCATCGGCCTCGCCGTCCACAGCCGCTCCAGCCGCGGCGTCGTGAACGGCCTGCGCACCGATCTCGGCTCCCGAATCCTGTTCGAGCCGGAGGTCGGCGTCGGTTTTCAGGTCAGCGAGCGCGTGGCGGTCGAGGCCGCCTGGGTCCATGTCAGCCACGCGCAGCTGCTCGGCCGGCAGAATCCGGGCATGGACAGTATCGGAATCCGGTTGAGCTGGCGGCTGCGCTAGCGCCCCAGCATATGCTCCGGAATGACGACGCGGTCGAACGTCGCTTCGTCGACCAGGCCGAGCTCGAGGCCGGATTCCTTGAGCGTCAGCCCTTTCTCATGCGCGTTCTTGGCGATCTTGGCGGCATTGTCGTAGCCGATCTCAGGCGCCAGCGCGGTGACCAGCATCAGCGACTTGTTCATCAGGTCGGCGATCCTTTTCTCGTCCGGCAGCATGTCGTCGAGGCAGCGGGCGGTGAAGCTCTCCATGCCGGTGGCGAGAAGATCGATCGAGCGGAGCACGGCCGCGCCGATCAGCGGCTTGAACACGTTCAATTCCATATGGCCCTGGAGGCCGCCGATCGTGACCGCGACATGGTTGCCCATCACCTGGGCGGCGACCATGGTCAGGCTCTCGCACTGGGTCGGGTTGACCTTGCCGGGCATGATCGAGCTGCCGGGCTCGTTCTCCGGCAGGACCAGCTCGCCGAGACCGCAGCGCGGGCCCGAGCCGAGCAGGCGGACGTCGTTGGCGATCTTCGAGAGCGAGACGGCGATGACGTTGAGCGCGCCTGACAGTTCGACGAGCGTGTCGTGGCTGGCCAGCGCCTCGAACTTGTTGGGCGCGGTCTCGAACGGAAGCCGGGTCAGCTTCGCGATCTCGGCGGCGAAATTCCCGGCGAAGCCCTTGGGCGCGTTGAGACCGGTGCCGACCGCGGTGCCGCCCTGGGCGAGATGGTAGAGCCGGGGCAGAACCGCCTCGATCCGGGCGCGGCCCGATTCGATCTGATAGGCGTAGCCGGAAAATTCCTGGCCGAGGGTCAGCGGCGTCGCGTCCTGCAAATGGGTGCGGCCGATCTTCACGATCCGATCCCAGGCCTCGGCCTGGGCGGAGAGCCGGCGGTGGATCGCGCCGAGCGCCGGCAACAGCCGCTGGTTCACCGCCCGCGCGGCGGCGACGTGCATCGCGGTCGGGAAGCTGTCGTTGGAGGATTGGCCGCGATTTACGTGGTCGTTCGGGTGGACCGGCGATTTGCCGCCGCGATTGCCGGTCAGAATCTCGTTGGCGCGGCCGGCGATCACCTCATTGGCGTTCATGTTCGATTGGGTGCCGGAGCCGGTCTGCCAGATGACGAGGGGGAACTGGTCGTCGTGCATGCCGCTCGCGACCTCGCCCGCCGCCTGCTGGATCGCCTCGGCGAGCTCCGCGTTGAGCCCGCCGTCGCGGGCGTTGACCCGCGCCGCCGCCTGCTTGACGAAGCCCAGAGCGTGGACGATCTCGACCGGCATCCGCTCCTGCGGCCCGAACGGGAAATTCTCGATCGAACGCTGGGTCTGCGCCCCCCAATAGCAATCGCTGGGGACCTCGAGCGGCCCGAAGCTGTCGCTTTCCGTGCGGGTGACGGTCATCGAATTCCCCTTCGCTGTTCAGCCCCGCCCTAGAACGAACCGGCTTATCGGTGAAGGGGCTCGGCGATCACGCCTTCGATCCAGCGGGAATAAGCGGAGACCCGGGTGTAGACGACCAGCGGCGCTTCGGCCGCGCAGCCGGAGCCGAAGCTGACGATTCCGGCGAGCCGGTCCGAGCCTTCGTCCCGCCCCACCACCAGCGGCCCGCCCGAGTCGCCGAGGCAAATCTCGGCGGCGGAGCCGGTGCAGAGCCGATAGGCCCCGCTCGCCTCGCCGCCGGCACCGAGCCCGGCGGCGCAAATTGCGGGGTCGACGAACGCGACGTCCGACTGGCGCAGCCGGTCGGAGACCTGGGCGACCGGCGCTCCGGTCGGCGACAGCGCCCGCCCCGCCAGCCGCCCCTCGTAGAAGCTGCCGAAGCCGAGCACCGTCGCCTCGCCATCGCCCGCTCCGGCCCCGTGCGCCAGCGTCGCGATCAGCGGTCCGGCCTCCTGATCGAGGCGAACCAGGGCGAGGTCATTGGCCTGGCTCGCCGGGTCGTAATCGGGATGGACGAAGATCCGGTCGAAGCGCACCTGCGCCGCGTCCGGCACCTCGGCCAAGCGGTCGCCGCCGACCTCGGCCCACAGATCGCCCTCGTCGATGCGCTGGCCGCGCGGATTGTGGAAGCAATGGGCGGCGGTCAGGATCCAGCGCGGCGCGACCAGGGCGCCGGCACAGAAATAGACCCGGTCGCTGCCGGATGTCCGGGACAGAGCGGCCACATAGGGATAGCGGACAATGTCGGCGGGCTGCTGGGCGGCAGCCGCCGAAGCGGCGGAGCAGGCGAGCAAGGCGGCCGTCCAGACGGCCGGCCGGCGCCTATTTCTTCCGGCTGAAATCGACCGAGACCACATTGGAGCCGTCCTCGATCGGTTCCGCGGCCGGTTGGTCGTTCTCGGCATGCTCGTGGTCCTCGAGCGCCGAATCCTCGCCCTGCGCCTGGAATTGCAGCGCGAAATTGACCGCCGGGTCGACGAAGCCGGTGATCGCGGCGAACGGAATCGAAAGCTTGGCCGGCGCCTGGTTGAAGCTGAGGCCCACCTCGAAACCGTCGTTCCTCACCTTCAAATCCCAGAAGCGGTTCTGGATGACGATGGTCATCTCGTCCGGGAATTTCTCGGAAAGATGGCGCGGGATGTCGACTCCGGCGGCGCCGGTCTTGAAGGTGATGTAGAAATGATGCTCGCCGGGAAGCCCGGACGCCTCGACCTCGCCCAGCACCCGGCCGACCACGGCGCGCAAAGCCTCCTGGACGATTTCGTCATAGGGAATCAGGCTGTCGGGCGGCGGCTGATCGCTCATAGGGCGAGTGGTAGCGCGGTGGCCAAGGCGGTCAAGGCGTTCTAACCCGGAGAGGAGGAGAAACCCATGCCGATCGACGCGACTCTGCCCTATGACGACAGCAATATTTTCGCCCGGGTCCTCCGCGGCGAGATCCCGGCCAGGACCGTCTTCGAGGACGAGCACGCGCTCGCGTTCCACGACATCAACCCGCAGGCGCCGACCCATATCCTCGTCATCCCCAAGGGCGCCTACGTCTCCTGGGACGATTTTTCGGAACGGGCGTCGGAGGCGGAGATTGCCGGCTTCGTCCGCGCCGTCGGCAAAGTGGCCCGGGACCAGGGCCTGGTCACCCCCGGCTACCGCCTGCTCGCCAATGCCGGCATGAACAGCGGCCAGGAGGTCCCGCACCTCCATGTCCATATTTTCGGCGGCCGCGGGCTGGGGCCGATGCTCGCGCGTTGATCTCCGCCGAATAGAGGCTTGCCCCTGCCGATTTACAGTCTAGGCTCCGGCCAAACCAAAGCGGCCGCAAAGCGCCGCAGGCTCAAGGGGAAGACCATGATTTTTGGCCGCGTGAAGCCGCTCGACGCGATCCTCGCCACCGCCGAAAGGAAGTCTCTGAAACGGTCGCTCGGCCCGTTCCAGCTGACCCTGTTCGGCATCGGCTGCATCATCGGCACCGGCATCTTCGTGCTGACCGCGGCGGGCGCGCAGAAGGCCGGTCCCGGCCTGATGCTCTCCTTCGTCATCGCCGGCGCTGTCTGCGTCGTGGCGGCGCTCTGCTATGCGGAAATCGCCGCGATGGTGCCGGTCGCGGGCTCGGCCTATACCTACACTTATGCCGTGATGGGCGAGTTCCTCGCCTGGACGGTCGGCTGGGCGCTGGTGCTCGAATATGCGATCGCGGCGAGCGCGGTGTCGGTCGGCTGGTCGGGCTATTTCTCCGGCACGATCATGGAGGCGACGCTCGGCATACACGTGCCCGACGCGCTTCGCGCCGGGCCGCTCTGGCTCGGCGGCGCGGAGGGCGGCATCTTCAACCTGCCGGCCTTCGTCATTGCCCTGCTGGTCACCGGGCTGCTGATGATCGGGACCAAGGAATCGGCCACCTTCAACGCGGTGCTGGTCGCCATCAAGATCACCGCCCTGACGGTCTTCGTGGCGCTCACCCTGCCGATGGTCGATCAGGGCCATTTCAATCCGTTCATGCCGGGTGGCTTCTTCGAGGCCGGCGGAGTCGGCGTCGGCGGGGCGGCGGCGACCATCTTCTTCGCCTATGTCGGCTTCGACGCGGTCTCGACCGCGGCCGAGGAAACCAAGAACCCGCAACGCAACGTGCCGATCGGCCTGATCGGCAGCCTCGGCATCTGTACGGTCTTCTACATCCTGGTCGCGGCCGGCGCGATCGGCACGATCGGCGGCCAGCCGATCATGGGCGCCGACGGCATTCCGCTGATCACCGGCTCGCCCGAGCTTGCGGCCGCCTGCGGCCGACCGGAGAACGCCGAGCTTCTGGTCTGCTCGAACGAGGCGCTGGCGCATGTGCTGCGCACGATCGGCTACAGCCAGGTCGGCAACTGGATCGGCTACGCCGCTTTCCTGGCATTGCCTTCCGTCATCCTGATCCTGCTTTTCGGCCAGACCCGCATCTTCTTCGTCATGTCGCGCGACGGCCTGCTTCCGGACAAGCTGTCGGAGGTCCATCCGAAGTGGAAGACGCCTTATATCGTCACCGCGATCACCGGCGTCGGCGTCGCCTTCGCCGCTGCCCTGCTCCCCGTTGGCCAGCTCGCCGACATCGCCAATGCGGGCACGCTCTACGCCTTCTTCATGGTGGCGCTGGCGGTGATGCTGTTGAGGAAGCGCGACCCGGACCGGCCGCGAACGTTCCGGGTGCCCGCGCTCTGGCTGATCGGCCCGCTGACCATGGTCGGCTGCCTCGGCCTCTATCTGCTGCTGCCGATCGCGGCGATCCTGGTGCTGCCGATCTGGGGCGCGGTCGGCCTGCTCATCTATTTCGGCTATTCCTACCGGGCGAGCCATCTCGGCCGGGGCGTCGTCGAAGTGCACGAGCCCGAGATCCGCGATCTCGAGCCGCCGATTCCGGGCGTCGACGAGCCGCGCTGACGAGGATGAAGGGGCGGCGGCGCGATGCCGCCGCCTCTCGCTCGCCTGCTTTCGAAACTTGCGGGCCGAGCCGGCGTTCTCCTGGTGAAGGAGATCCACATGGCAACCCAGCCGCCGCCGGCGCACCCCTCTCAGCCCGGCCAGCCGACCGAGCCCGCTCAGCCGGCGCCAGCGCCGCCCGAAGTGTTCCCGCCCGGTCCCGACGTAGACGTACCCGCTCCCCAGCCCGGTCCGCCGACCGCGCCGCCGCCGGGATCTCCGACCGCTTAGCCGAGCCGTTCGGCGACCAGCGCCTCGAGGTCCTTCTCGGGGCGGGCGCCGTAATGGGAGATGACCTCGGCCGCGGCGATCGCGCCGATGCGAAGCGATTCCTCGAGGCCCCGGCCCTGAGTCCAGCCGGCCAGGAAGCCGGCCGCGAACAGGTCGCCGGCGCCGGTCGTGTCGACGACATGGTCGACCGGCTCGGCCGGCACCTCGGCCCGCTCGCCGCCGGCGACGGCGATCGCGCCTTTTTCGCTGCGGGTGACGACGAGCGTTTCGACCTTGTCCTGGACCGCCGCCACCGCGCTCTCGAAATGAGCGAGGCCGGCCAGCGCCTGGATCTCGGCCTCGTTGGCGAACAGGAGGTCGATCTTGCCGCCGTCGATCAGCGCGTTGAAGCCGTCGCGGTGCCGATCGATGCAGAAGGTGTCGGACAAGGTGAAGGCGACCTTGCGGCCGGCCTGACGGGCGACGTCGATCGCCTTGATCATCGCAAAGCGCGGCGTCTCCGGATCCCAGAGATAGCCTTCGAGGTAGATCACCTTGGCGGCCGCGATCTGCGCCTCGTCGAGCGCATCGACCGGGAGCAATTGGGCGGCCCCGAGGAAGGTGTTCATGGTCCGGTGCGCGTCGGGCGTGACCAGCACCATCGAGCGCGCGGTCGGCACCCCGAAATCGCGCGGCGCGGTGGTGAACTCGACGCCGGTGGCCGTGAGGTCATGGACGTAGAACTCGCCGAGCTGGTCGGGCGCCACCTGGCCGACGAAGCCGGCCTTGCCGCCGAGCGCGGCCACGCCGGCGGCGGTATTGCCGGCCGAGCCGCCGCTGATCTCGCGCGCCGGACCCATATGGTCGTAGAGCCGGGTCGCCTCCTCGGCGTCGATCAGTCGCATCATGCCCTTGGTCAGCCCCTCGGTCTCCAGGAAGGCGTCGTCGCAATCGGCGATGATGTCGACGATGGCATTGCCGATGCACAGCACATCGAGGCGGGTTTCAGTCATTTTCTGCTCCGGTCCGGGAAAGCGGTGGCCCTAGCCGGGGCCGATGGAGGGGGTCAACCGCGCCGGGGCGTCAGCTCTCGGGAAGCGCGCCGCACAAGCGGTTGGCCGGAACCGCCAGGTCGATCTTCTTCGGATAAGGCAGGTCCAGCGCCGCCATGATCTCGACGAACTCCCCGATCGTCCGGCCGCCGCCGAGCCGCGGGTTGCGCGCCCGCTCCTGGCCGACGCTGCTCACCCGCCGTCCCTGATAATCGTGCGCCGGGTAGACCAGGGTCTCGCAGGGCAGGCTGAAAATCTTGTCGTGCACCGACCGGTACAACGTGGCCGCGCAGCCGCCCTGGAAATCGGTCCGCCCACAGCCGTCGATCAGTAGCGCGTCGCCGGTGAACAGGCGCGCGGCCGCCGACTGATCGACCAGATAACTATGGTGATTGTCGGTGTGGCCGGGCGTGAACAGGGGCCTGAGCGCGATCCCTCCCATCTCCAGCGGCTCGACCTCGCTCAGGTGGCGATCGGCCAGGGACGTGTCTTCGCCGGCCGGGAAGGCGATCCGGCAACCGGTCAGCGACCTGAGGCGCGACGCGGCGGTGACATGGTCGGCGTGGATATGGGTGTCCACCGTCCAGGCGAGCTCCAGCCCGAGCGCTCGCAGCTCGCACAGGTCGCGCTCCGCCGTCTCGATCACCGGATCGATCAGCAACGCCGCCCGAGTCTCGGGGCAGCCGAGCAGATAGGTGTAGGTCGACGATTCGGGCTCGAACAGCTGGCGGAAGATCATCGGCGCTCGATAGCAGATCTCGCGGCGCCGATCAGCGGCCGTCCGCGAGGTTCGCCCGCATGATCGCGGCGCGCGGGCCCGCCGCATATTCACGCGCGCTGACCCTGCCGTCGCCGTCGCGGTCGTAGGTCGCGATCCAGGCGGAGCCCGCGCTGCCGGCCGGCCCCCCGGGGCCGCGCGTCACCGCCACCCTCGGCGCCTCGCTCGCGGTCACGAAACCGTCGCCGTCGCGGTCCATTCGGCGGAAGCGGCTTTCCATGCCGCCCGGCGGCGGCGCGGCGAGCGATGCCGCCGGGCCGGCCAGGCACGACATTATAAGAAAGACGACCATCTCGCCCCTCCAAGTCGACTGCCGAACGATTGTGGCAGCGCGTCCTTAATTCATCGTGCATGGACAGTAGAGCGGGAATTCTGGGCCAATTCAATGGCGATCACCGCCGGGAAGCGCCGGACCTGGAATGAGACTCGACGGGCGGGAGGCACGGGCCGCCCGCCGCCGCCGCTTGCCATTGACGCGGCCGCGCCGCCATCCCCATAGCGGATCGCGATGAAGCTGCTCGGCCTTTCCCTGTTTGCCGGCCTGATTTCGGCGCTCGGCTTCGCCCCGCTCGGCCTTTGGCCTTTGACCATCCTCGCCTTCACGGTCCTGGCCTGGCTGGTCGAGACGGCGCCGTCGCTTCGTTCCGCTCTGGCGCGGGGCTGGTGGTTCGGGGTCGGGCAGTCCGTGCTCGGGCTGAACTGGATCGCCACCGCTTTCACCTTCCAGGCGGCGATGCCGGCCTGGCTCGGCTGGATCGCCGTGGTCCTGCTCTCGCTCTACCTCGCCGTCTATCCGGCCGCCGCCGCCGGCCTCGCCTGGCGCTGGCACAGGGCCAACCGGCTCGTCCTCGTCCTGCTGCTCGCCGCCGCCTGGATCGTCACCGAATGGATGCGGGGCACGCTCTTCACCGGTTTCGCCTGGAATCCGGTCGGGGTCGCGCTTCTCCCGACCGCGGCATCCTGGTCCGCCGCCTGGATCGGCACTTACGGCCTGTCCGGAATCGCGGCGCTTCTCGGTGGAGCGATCTGGCTCGCCTTCGCGGGCTCGGCTCAGAAGAAAGCGTCCGCGATGCTGATCACCGCCGTCGCCGCGCTTTCGGCGTCCGCCTGGCTGGCGCGGCCGGCGCCGATCGCCGGGGCCGGCCCGCAAGTTCGGATCGTCCAGCCCAATATCGGGCAGCAGAACAAGTGGGACCCCCGCTACGAGCAGGAGAATTTCCGCCGCTTCGCCACCATGTCCGGCCGGCCGGGCACGACTCCGCGGCTGCTGCTCTGGCCGGAAGCGGCGACACCCGATTATCTGACCATCCAGCCCGGCGCCCGCCGCCGCCTCGCCGCCCTGATCGGTCCGGGCGACCTGCTTCTGCTCGGCGGAGTCGAGCTGGTGTTCGGAGCCGACGGCCGCTCCACCGCCGCCTATAACAGCGTCTTCACGCTGCGGCCGGACGGCGGGCTCGGCGAGCGCTACGACAAGGCGCACCTCGTCCCCTATGGCGAATATCTGCCGATGCGGCCGCTGCTCTCCGCGATCGGCCTCAGCCGGCTGGCGCCGGGCAATCTCGACTTCCTCGGCGGCCCGGGGCCGCGCACCATCGATCTCGGCCGCTTCGGCCGGGCCGGGCTCCAGGTTTGCTACGAGATGATCTTCTCCGGCAAGGTCGTCGACCGCGCCGACCGGCCCGACTTCATCTTCAACCCCTCCAACGACGCCTGGTTCGGCGCCTGGGGCCCGCCGCAGCACCTCGCCCAGGCGCGGCTTCGCGCGGTGGAGGAGGGGCTCCCGGTCATCCGCGCCACCCCGACGGGCATCTCCGCGGTGATCGACGCGGACGGCCGGCTGCTGCAGAGCCTGCCGCTCGGCACCGCGGGGGTGATCGACGCGCGGCTGCCGCCGCCGGAGCCGCCGACCTTGTTCGCCCGGCTGGGCAACATCCTCCCCTTCGCCTTCGCGTTGCTGCTCGTCGCGGCGGCGATTGCAGTGCGCCGCAAAACGCGCTAGCGGGCACCGCACATAAGGATATCTTTATATCCGCAACTCCCGTCCGCATGAGGATCGAGTACAGCGATGCGCAGCAATTATCTCTTCACGTCCGAATCCGTCTCCGAGGGCCATCCCGACAAGGTCGCCGACCAGATTTCCGACGCCGTCGTCGACCTGTTCATCGGCAAGGACGCCGAGGCGCGGGTCGCCTGCGAGACGCTCGTCACGACGCAGCGGATCGTGATCGGCGGCGAGATCCGCTGCAAGGGTGTGTTTGACGAGGAGCGGTTCGCCGACACCCACGGTTGGGCCCCCGGCGTGCGCGACGAGATCGAGCAGGTCGTCCGCCATGTCGTCCAGAAGATCGGCTACGAGCAGGACGGCTTTCACTGGTCGACCGCGGATTTCGACAACCATCTGCACGGCCAGTCCGCGCATATCGCTCAGGGCGTGGACGAAAGCGGCAACAAGGACGAAGGCGCCGGAGACCAGGGCATCATGTTCGGCTACGCCACCGACGAGACGCCCGACCTCCTTCCCGCTACGCTCTATTATTCGCACCGTATCCTCGAGCGGCTCGCCGCCGACCGCCATAGCGGCGCGGCGCCGTTTCTCGAGCCGGACGCCAAGAGCCAGGTGACGCTGCGCTACGAGAATGGCGTGCCGGTGGCCGCGACCGCTCTGGTCGTTTCGACCCAGCACGCGCCGGGCTATTGCGACGACGGGCGGGAAGGCTCCGATCCGGCCAGGTACAAGGAGCTGCGCGACTATGTCGTCGGTGTGTTCCACGATGTGCTGCCCGCCGGCTTCATTACCGACGAGACCAAGATTTACGTCAATCCCACCGGCCGCTTCGAAATCGGCGGACCGGACGGCGACGCGGGCCTCACCGGTCGCAAGATCATTGTCGACACCTATGGCGGCGCCGCCCCGCACGGCGGCGGCGCGTTCAGCGGCAAGGACCCGACCAAGGTCGACCGCTCGGCCGCTTATGTCAGCCGCTATCTCGCCAAGAACATCGTCGCCGCCGGCTTCGCCAAGCGCTGCACGATCCAGCTGAGCTATGCGATCGGCGTCGCCGAGCCGCTCTCGCTCTATGTCGACCTGCACGGCACCGAGCAGAACGGCGCGAGCGCGGAGCGGCTCGAAGAGGTGCTGCCTAAGCTGGTGCGGCTGACGCCCAAGGGCATCCGCACCCATTTGGGGCTCAACAAGCCGATCTACCTTGCGACCGCCGCCTACGGCCATTTCGGCCGCAAGGCCGAGGGCGACCTGTTCAGCTGGGAAAAGACCGATTTGGTCGACCGGTTGAGGACGGCGCTCGCCTAACCTTCTTCGTCGCAGCGGACCCGCCAGGTCCGGCCGCGGTGGATGAGAGTGCCGGTATAGACCCAGCCGCGGCGGCGGCGCGTGTCGAGGCGGACGACGAAGCTCTCGGCATCGGCGTCGACGATGTCGAGCTTCAGTTGATTCCGGTCGAGCCAGGCCTGGGAGATGGCCGGCGCGCCCGAACCCTGGCCGGTCGTGAAGGTCTCGTTGCCCTGCGTGAAATGCGCCTGGACGATGCCGGCGGTCTCGCCCGTGCCGACCACCAGGCTCAGCGACGGGCCGTCGGTCGGGCTGATCGTCGATCGGCAAAGGATCGTGCTGGTGGCGAAGGCGGGGGTGGCGGCCGCGAGCAGGATCGCGGCGATGCAGCTTGCGAGTCTCATGGCAAGCAGGATAGCGGCGTTTCGCCTAAGCAAGCATGAACGATCCGACCACCATCCGCCGCCTCTACGGGCGCTCCAAGGGACGGCCCTTGCGCGCCGGCCAGTCCGCTCTGGTCGAGGAGTTGCTGCCCGCGCTGGGCGTGCCGGATGAAGGGCCGATCGACTCGCGCCGCCTGTTCGGCGACGACCGGCCGCTCCATTTCGAGATCGGCTTCGGGGCCGGCGAGCATCTCGCCTATCGCGCCGACCTTTTGCCCGATCACGGCTTCATCGGCGCCGAGCCCTTCCTCAACGGCGTCGCCGCGGCGCTGGGCCATATTCGCGACCGGCGTCTCGCCAATGTCCGGCTGCACATGGGCGACGCGCTCGAGGTGCTGGAGCGGCTGCCCGACGCGGGCCTTCGCTTCGTCTACCTGCTCCACCCCGATCCCTGGCCGAAGGCGCGGCATGCCAAGCGCCGGATGGTCAATCACGGCCCGCTCGATTTGGTCGCCGCGAAGCTGGAGCCGGGCGGCGAGTTCCGGCTGGGCACCGACGATCCCGTCTATTGCCGCTGGGCGATGATGGTGATGGGCCGGCGCCGCGATTTCGACTGGCTGGCGGAGAACGCGAAGGACTTCCTGACCCGCCCCGGCGGCTGGCCGGAAACGCGCTACGAAGCCAAGGCGCGGCGCGAGGGCCGCGAGGTCTGGTATTTCCGCTATCGCCGCTGCTAAGCTTGGCGGCGAGGGGGAACGCGCCATGTCGCACAGCGTCTGCAACGATCCCAAATGCGCCGAGCTTGCCGAGGGGCGGGTCGCCGCCTGCCCGAAATGCGGGGGTTCCATGCGCTCGGTCGGCGAATCGCCGGGGCGCGGCATCCTGCTCCTTTTGTGCGGCCTGTTCCTGCTCGGCCTGATGGGGTCGGTCACCTGGTACATGCTGCCGATGCTGCTTCGGCCCGGAGTCGAGATGGCCGACGGCAGCAGGTTCACCGGCACGCCGGAGCAGGCGCGGATGGCGCTCGGCCTGTTCGGCCTGGTGCTGCTGTTCGGTCTGGTCGCCGTCGCCAACGGTATCTTCATGATCGTCACCCGCCGTCAGAGCTGGGCGTTCATCGGCCTTACGCTGGGCCTGGCCGGGCTGCTGCTGATCGTCGGCTTCGTGTTCATGGGAACGGCGGGATGATCAGCGCGCCGGCACCAGCCTGAGCAATCGGCCGCCCGAGCCACGATCTTCGTCCTCGAGCAGGTAGACCGAGCCGTCGGGCGCCTGCTCGACCTCGCGGATCCTTTGGCCCATGTCCCAGCGTTCCGCTTCGCGGGCGGTCTCGCCGTCGATGTCGACCCGGATCAGGGCGTGGCCGGAGAGGCCGGCGACCAGCGCGTCGCCGCGCCAGGCGGGGAACATCGAGCCCGAATAGACGATCATGTCGCCGGGCGAGATCACCGGAGTCCAGAAGACCAGGGGGGCAACGAAGCCGTCGCCCGGGCCGTGATCGGGGATGTCGCGGCCGTCATAATGATCGCCGTTGGAGACCCGCGGATAGCCGTAATTGCCGCCGCGCCGGATCAGGTTGAGCTCGTCGCCGCCGCGCGGGCCCATCTCGACCTCCCAGAGCCGGCCGTCGGGCGCGAAGGCGAGGCCGAGCGGATTGCGGTGGCCGAGGCTCCAGATCTGGGCGGTGACGCCGCCGCGCGACGCGAAGGGATTGTCGGCCGGAACGCCGCCGTCCGGATCGAGACGCAGCACCTTGCCCGCGTTCGACCCCATGTCCTGCGCGGGCGTGAACTCCTGCCGCTCGCCCGAGCTGATGAACATGAAGCGGCCGTCCGGCGAGAAGGCGATGCGGTGGCCGTAATGGCCGCGGCCGCTGAATTTCGGCTGCTGCCGCCAGAGCACCTGGAAGCCGTCGAGCCGCGCCGCCCCGTTCTCGACCACCAGCCGGCCGCGGCCGACGGCGGCGCCGCGGCTATTGCCCTGGCCGGCTTCCGCGTAGCTCAGATAGACGAAACGGTTGCCGGCGAAATCGGGGTGGAGGACGACGTCGCCCAGACCGCCCTGCCCGCCATAGTCGACCGCCGGCACGCCGACGACGTCGATCGCGTCGCCGCCGACCGTCCACAGCTTCAGCCGGCCCGCCTGCTCGGTGATCAACGCCTGCCGGCCGCCGGGCAGGAAGGTCATCGCCCAAGGCTCGTCGAAGCGCGCGATCTCCTCGACCTGGAACGGCCGGGTCTGAGCGAAGGCGGGGCCGTCATCGGCCGAGCAGCCGAGCAGAAGGGCAAGGGGAATCAAAGCGGAGCGCAAATATCGCATCACCAACCTCCGGCGCCCACCGCACCGCCGCAATGCCCAGACGGCGGCGGGGCCGTCAAGAGAGCCGGCGCCTCAATTTCAAGCGGCCGTCCGGCCTGGTCAGAGCGTCATCACGCCCTTTTTCGGCCGGCGGGTGCCGACCGTCTCGGCGGCGAGCGGCGCGCCGGCGTCGAGCAGCGCCTGCCGGCGGCCGGCCGGGTTGGTGGACAGCTGGGCCTGCTCGAACTTGAGCGTCGCGGCGAAGCAGGGATGGGCCAGAGCGCGCTCGACGAAGCCGGCGGTGCGGGGCCAGCGCTCCGAATCGGGCGTGAAGCCGGCGTAAGCGGCGTTGCGGAAGAAGCTGGCGACGGCGATGTCGGCAAGGCCGATCTCGCCGAACAGGAAGCCCTCGGCCGGCAGCTGCCCCTCCAGATAATCGAGCGCGGCCGGCGCGTCCTCGGCCAGCGTCCTGTCGATCCGCGCTCGATCGCCGAGCTCGCCCCAGACGGCGGGGTGGACGAGCTTCTGGTAGAACAAACCCCAGATGAAGACGTCGCCGAGCCGGGTATCGGCATATTCCTCGAGCCAGCGCGCCCGCGCGCGCCCGGCCGGATCGGCGGGCAGCAGCGGGTGGCCCGGAAAGGCCTCATCGAGCCAGGCGCAGATCACCGTGGAATCGCAGAGCACCAGATCGCCATGGACCAGCACCGGGATTCGCCGCAGCGGCGACAGGCGATCGAACTCGTCGCCGCCGAAGAAGGGGGTGATCGGATCGATCTCGTAAGCGAGTCCCTTCAGCGCCAGGCAGGCGGTGACCTTGCGGACATAGGGACTGACGTAACTGCCGATGATCTTCATGGTTCGATCTTGCCAAATTTTGCCAAAAATACTATTCCGCCGCCATGGCAACGATGAACGTGTCCCTGCCCGACGACCTCAAAGCCTTCGTCGATGAGCAGGTCGCCGGCCGCTATAGCACGAGCAGCGAATATGTCCGCGAGCTGATCCGGCGCGAGCAGGATCGGGAAAGGCTGCGCGATCTGTTGCTGGAAGGCGCGGCATCGCCGCCGGGTGGCCCCGCCGACGAAGCCTATTTCGAAAGGCTGCGCCAGCGCGTCGCGAAGAAGGCCGCCAAGCGGGCGTGAAGCGGATCGTCCCGCGTGTCGCGGCCGAGCGCGATATCGACGAGGCTGCCGATTATTACGCGGAGGAAGCCGGCGAAGACATCGGCCAAGCCTTCGTCGCGGCGGTGGCGGAGGCCTATCGGGCAATCGGCGATCATCCCGGCACGGGGTCCCCGCGCTACGCCCACGACCTCAAAATCGCCGGCCTCCGCGCCCGCAAGCTGGGCCGTTTTCCATTTCTCGCCTTCTATATCGAGCGCGAGGACCATATTGACGTCTGGCGAATTCTCCACGCGCGGCGCGACATATCGGCATTCCTGGCGGAGGAGGATGAGTGAGCTGACGGTCGACAAGGCTTGAAGAAAGCGACCGCTTTGGGCGCCCGACGGCTATCCCACTCGCCATTACGGACATGCTGCCTTTCCGGCATCCGCGGCCTGTGCCGGCTCCCAACGAACTGCGCATTGTGCCGTGACCCATCCTGCGCGATACTCCCCGACCGCAATGGACGCCACGCGCCTCGACCGGTTGACCGAACAGCAGCGCGTCTGCCTGCGGTTCGTCTATTCGCACATGACCTCCAAGGAGATCGCGCCGAGGCTCGGAATCGAGCCCGGATCGGTCGACCAGCATATCAAGGCGGCGATGCGCGTGCTCGGCGTCAGCGACCGGCGCGCCGCCGCGCGAATGCTGGTCGAGCACGAGCATTCGGGCGCCCAGCCGTTGGTATACCAATCGCCGGACGTTGCCATCGGCCCGGATCCGGCGACACTGGCCGCATCGACTGAGAGCGGGTGGCAGCACGGCCGAACCGCGACGGTCGCGGCGATGCACGAGGACCAATCGGGATTTGGAGTATCGCCGTACGACCGGCCGCGGGGATTTCAGCTGCCGCTCCCGATCCGGGGAGGAAGGCCCGGTGACCTGGGTTCGCTGCAAAGGCTGGGGTGGATTTTCGCAATCATGCTTCTGATCGCTCTCTCCTTCGGTGTGTTCATGGCCGGTGTCGAGGCCCTGTCCAGGCTCGGTCGAGCGCTCGTTTAGCTTCCGACGTCAACGATGAAAGACGCGCCGCCGGAGTCACGCCGGCGCGAGGGAGATTGCTCATGCCAAGGACAAGACAAATCGTCGCCCAGCAAGTGGCCGATCGGCTGTTCGCCGTCGAAACCGCCATCGATGTGGCGCTGACCCGAGCGGCCGAGCTCAGCGCCGCCATGCCGCAGGCCCGCGCCGAGGCGCGGCTTCCGGCGATGATCGGCCAGGACGCGCTGGCCGGCGCCGCCGAGACCTTCGCGGCGCTGGTCGAGGCCCGCCGCCAGATCATCGCCACCCATGCTTCGCTCGACGTTGCGCGGGAACAGATCGGGCTGAGGGAAATGGCTGCGGGTGACATGGTGCCGAAACCGACCACTGCCCCGTTTACCGAGGCGTCATCGCCCAGCTCGCCTCCGACAGGTCATATTCGCGCCGTCGCCTGAGAATGCAGCCGCTTGACCGGGCCTGACCAGCATGGTCCGTTCAAGCGGTGAGCTTTCTCTTCATACCGCTGCTCGTTCTGGGTTGTCTCTATGCCTTGGTGGCTGGTGGCGGGCCCGAGCGGGTGGGAGCTGCGGTTTACGGTCTAGCCTGTTTTTCAAGCTTGGCCCTCTTCTCCGCACCGACAGCCCGCTTCCGGTCCATTGAAGTTGGAGTGTTCGCCGTTGATGTCCTGGTCTTCATCGCCTTCCTTATCCTCGCGCTACGCGCCAATCGGTTCTGGCCGATATGGGTGAGCGGGCTCTTGGGACTGGGCGTGCTCGGCCATCTGGCGCGCTGGGCTGGGCCGGAGGTGATTCCCTGGGCCTATGCGGTGATCCTTTCGATCTGGAGCTATCCGATCCTGGCGATCATCGTGATCGGGACCTTCAACCATCGGCGGCGGCTGGCCCGGCTCGGTGCCGACGCATCCTGGTCGAGCTCCTCCGCCCCCTTGGCGACGAAGCGGAGGGCTGGGCCGACGGGCTGATCGACGAGTTCGGCTCGCTCGCCACCGCGCTCGCCGCCGGCGCCGCCGCCCAGCGCCGCGTGCTCGGCGACGACCGGCCGGTGCGCCAGCTCGCCGCCGTCCGCGAGGCGATGCTTCATGCCCTTCGCACGGAGGCGCTGACCGGCCCGGTTCTCGCCGATTCCGATGCGCTCATCGCCTATCTGTTCGCGGCGATGGCGCACCTGCCCACCGAGCGGCTGCGGATCCTGTTCCTCAACGCGCGCAACCAATTGCTGAGGGACGAGACGTTCGCGCAGGGCTGCGTCAGCGAGGTTCCGATCTACCCGCGCGAGATCATGCGCCGGTCGCTGGAGGTGAGCGCGACCGCTTTGATCCTCGCCCACAACCATCCCTCCGGCGATCCGCAGCCAAGTCCGGGCGACATCGACGCCACCCGGCGGATCGTAAACGCGGCCGCCGCCGTCGGGATCTGCATCCACGACCATGTAATCGTGGCCCGTTCGGGCTGGATCAGCTTTCGCGCTCTCGGCTTACTCTAAGGCCATGGAAAATCGTCATGAATAGCTTCCGAAAATTATACTTTCTCCCGAAGATAAAGTCGTTACTGTATCTTGCGGGACTAGGCCGGGATGCAGCAGCACGATTCTCTTTTGATCGAAGAGGCGATGGTCTCGGTTCGCCAGGCGCTTTCGCGGATCGCCTCCCTGTCCAAGGCGTGGCCCGGCGGCCGCGCCGGCCTGACCCTGTGCGCCATGGCTGAGCGGCTTTATTCCGAGCGCCGCCAGCGGGACGCGCTCTTCCCCTCCGGCTTGTTCGGCGAGCCCGCCTGGGACTTGCTGCTCGCGCTCTTCGTCGCGGAGGAGGAAGGACGGGCGCTCGACGTCGCGGCCGCGTTCGAGGCGGCGCATATCAAGCCTTCGGCGGGCCGAAGGCTGATCGCCAGGCTGGAGAGCATCGGCCTGATCCATCGCGAAGCGGACGTGGCCGATCGCCGCCGCCGAATCGTCGGCCTCACCGAGGATGCGCGCGAGCGGCTGGCGGACTACCTCACCCGACTGCTTTAGAGCCGATCGCCTATTTATAGGCGATCGCCGCGCTTGCCGGGCCGCCGAGCGGCAGGATCTCGCAGCGCTCGAAGCCCGCCTCCAGGCACCAGGCGGTGAAGTCGGCGCCGGTGAAATCGAAGGCGTCGCCGAACTCGATCAGCATGTTCAGCGACATCATCAGGCCGAACGCGTTTTCGCGCCGGGAATCGTCGATGATGTTCTCGATCGCGACCAGGGCGCCGCCTTTGGGCAGGGCACGATAGGCTTTGGCGATCAGCATCTTCTTATGCTCGAGATTCCAATCGTGCAGGATCATGCCCATGGTGATCAGGTCCGCGGTCGGGAATTCGTCGCGAAGGAAATCGATCTCCTCCGCACCGACCCGGCCCGCGAGGCCCGCCTCGGCGATCCGGCGTTCGGCGATCGGCTTCACCACCGGCAGATCGTAGCTGGCGGAGGCGAGGTGCGGATGGCGGGCGGCGACGATCGTGGCGAGCTGGCCGGTCGCGCCGCCGATATCGGCATGGCTGCGGTAGGGCGCGAAATCGAACCTGTCGGCGAACGCCTCGAAATTGCCGCGCGACACGCCGGACATCGCGTCCATGAACTGCTCGAGCCGCGCCGGGTCGGCGTAGAGCTCGTCGAACATCGGCCTGCCCGAATGTTTCACCTCGTTCTGCGGCTGGCCGGTGCGCAGCGCCGGGGTGAGGTCGGCCCAGAAGGGATAGAGGCGGCTGTTCGCCATTTCGAGAATGCCGCCGACATAGCGGGGGCCGTTCCGGTCGAGATAGAGGGCGGTGGCGGGGGTGTTCATGTAGCGGCCCTCGGCGCCGTCGCCGCGGCGGGCGAGCAGGCCGAGCGCGACCAAAGCGTCGAGGAAATCATAGGTGGCGCGCGGGTGCAGGCGAAGCGCCCGTTCCAGCTCCGCGCCCGTCTTCGGGCCGGCGGCGAGCTCGGTGAACAGGCCGAGCTCGACGGCGCTGAGCAGGGTCTTCGACGCCCAGAAGCCCATGCCGATCTGGAGGATGTCGGCGGGCGAAGGATCGGCCTCGAGCTGCGGGCGCGGTTCGGCAACGGACTTAGTCATTCCTCGTCTCCTGAAAAGGTGCGGCGGCGCGCTTGCCGCCGAGCGCCGGGAAATGCGCGCGGCCTGCGACGAAGGCGGCGGGATTTTGCGACGAAGCCGACGCTCAGGCGTCGTCCGGGCGCTCGGCGAGGTCCATGAAGTCGCGCGCGGCGTCGCGGTCCGCCGCGTCCTCGAACGCGACGTCGAGATCGGGCGCGGCGCCGAGCATGTGCAGCAATGCCCAGAGCGCGAAGCGGCGGCTGCGGTCCTTCTCCAGTCCGAGATCGACCTGCATCCGCTCGATCCCGGCGTCGAGCGCCTCCGGGCGAAGGGTGGTAAGGTCCTCGGTGCCGAAATAGCGGCGCAGCTGGTCGTCGAAATCCATGGTCGCTCCTTCGCCAATCCGCGCTTGCCCGATCTCGCACTCCTTCCTATATAGCGCTCACCTTTCTCGACATCGTCAAACATGTTGAGGCTGGTCCCGGGGACGGGGCCGGCGCGAGGAAGGTTTTGTTTTGGAGCATGGATGGCGGACGTCGCCGAACTGCAGAAGCTGATCGGGCCCGAGGTGGAAGCCGAGGGGCTTCGCCTCGTGCGCGTCAAGCTGACCGGCGGCGCGTCCGATCCGACCATCCAGGTGATGGCCGAGCGGCCCGACACGCGGCAGATGACGATCGAGGATTGCGAGCGGCTGCACCGGCGGATCGCCGAGCGGCACGAGAGCCTCTCCGACGATTACCGGCTGGAGATCAGCTCGCCGGGCATCGACCGGCCGCTGACCCGCCCCGCCGATTTCGACGATTGGGCGGGCCACGAAGCCCGCATCGGCCTCGCCGAGAAGGTCAACGGCCGCAAGTCGCTGTCGGGAACTTTGCGCGGGTTGGACGGCGAGAATGTGCTGATCGAGATCCCCGGCCAGGGCGAAACCCGCCTGCCGCTCAGCGGCATTCATTCGGCGAAGCTGGTCTTGACCGACCGGCTGATCGCCGCGACGGCGCCGCTTTCCAGCGAAGGCGCCGACGAGATTGAGGAAGAAGATTCAACTGGACCCCGGCCTTTGCCGGGGAACGAAGAAGGACAGGACTGACCATGGCCACTGAAGCCCCGGCCCCCGGCGCCGTTTCCGCGAACAAGGCGGAGCTGATCGCGATCGCCGACGCCGTCGCCCGCGAGAAGCTGATCGACCGGATGATCGTGATCGAAGCGATGGAGGACGCGATCCAGCGCGCCGCCCGCGCCCGCTACGGCGCCGAGAACGACATTCGCGCCAAGCTCGACCCGACTTCCGGCGACCTTCGCCTGTGGCGGGTCGTCGAGGTCGTCGAGGAGGTCGAGGATTATTTCAAGCAGGTGAGCCTCGAGGACGCGCAGAAGCTGCAGCCCGGCGCCGGCGTCGGCGACTTCATCGTCGATCCGCTGCCCCCGATCGAGTTCGGCCGGATCGCCGCCCAGGCCGCCAAGCAGGTCATCTTCCAGAAGGTCCGCGACGCCGAGCGCGAGCGCCAATATGAGGAGTTCAAGGACCGGGTCGGCGAGATCATCACCGGCGTCGTCAAGCGGGTCGAGTTCGGCCATGTCGTCGTCGATCTCGGCCGGGCCGAGGGCGTCATCCGCCGCGACCAGCAGATCCCGCGCGAGATCGTCCGGGTCGGCGACCGCACCCGCTCGTTGATCCTCAACGTCCGCCGCGAGAATCGGGGGCCGCAGATTTTCCTGTCGCGCGCGCATCCGGACTTCATGAAGAAGCTGTTCGCCCAGGAAGTCCCCGAGATTTACGACGGCATCATCGAGATCAAGGCCGCCGCCCGCGATCCGGGCAGCCGCGCCAAGATCGGCGTGATCAGCCACGACAGCTCGATCGACCCGGTCGGCGCCTGCGTCGGCATGAAGGGATCGCGAGTCCAGGCCGTGGTCCAGGAGCTTCAGGGCGAGAAGATCGACATCATCCCCTGGTCCGATGACCTCGCCACCTTCGTCGTCAATGGCCTTCAGCCGGCGACCGTCGCCCGCGTCGTCATCGACGAGGAGGAGAGCCGGATCGAGGTGGTTGTGCCCGACGACCAGCTGTCGCTCGCCATCGGCCGCCGCGGCCAGAACGTTCGGCTCGCCAGCCAGCTGACCGGATCGGCGATCGACATCATGACCGAGGCCGACGCCAGCGAGAAGCGCCAGCGCGAGTTCGTCGAGCGCTCGGAGCTGTTCCAGAAGGAGCTGGACGTCGACGAGACGCTGGCCCAGCTGCTCGTCGCCGAGGGCTTTGGAGCGCTCGAGGAGGTCGCCTATGTCGAGCTCGACGAGCTGTCGTCGATCGAAGGCTTCGACGACGAGCTCGCCACCGAGCTTCAGAGTCGCGCCGCCGAGGCGCTTCAGCGCCAGGAGGAGGCCGCTCGCGAGGAGCGCCGCGCCATGGGCGTCGAGGATTCGCTGGCCGAGATGCCCTACCTCACCGAGGCGATGCTGGTCACTCTCGGCAAGGCCGGGATCCGGACGCTCGACGACCTCGCCGACCTCGCCACCGACGAGCTGGTCCAGAAGAAGCGGCCCGAGCAGCGCCGCCAGCGCGAGACCAACCGGCCCGAGGACAAAGGCGGCGTGCTCGCCGAGTACGGCCTGACCGACGAGCAGGGCAACGAGATCATCATGGCCGCCCGCGCGCACTGGTTCGAAGACGAGGACGAAGGCGCCGGCAAGGGGGAGGACGCGGTTGCGGACAGCCCCCAATGATCGGCTAGAGCGCGAAGCGCATACGCCGGAGCGTAAGTGCATCCTGAGCGGCGAACATGCCGCTCGGGACGACCTGATCCGCCTTGCGCTCGGCCCCGACGGCCAGGTCGCGCCGGACGTGCGGGCCCGGGCGCCGGGGCGCGGGGCCTGGATCGGCGTGGACCGGGCGACGCTCGAAGCGGCGCAGGCCAAGGGCGAATTGAAGGGCGCGCTGGCACGGGCGTTCAAGACCGGCGAGGCGACCGCGCCCGCCGATCTGGGGGAACGGATCGAGACGGCGCTTCGCCAGGCGGCGCTCGACCGGCTCGGTCTGGAAGCGCGCGCGGGCAACCTGATCCTGGGCAGCGAGAAGATCGAGGTCGCCGCCCGCCGCGGCGCGGTGGAGCTGCTGCTCCATGCCGCCGACGCCAGCGAGGAAGGACGGCGCAAGCTCGACCAGGCCTGGCGGGTCGGCCGCGAGGAAGAAGGAACCGGCCGCAAGGGTCTGGTTTTGCCGGTGGAAAGAACCATATTGTCGTTGGCGCTGGGCCGCGAAAATGTGGTACATGCCGCAATCATAGATCGGGCCGCCGCGGCGCGTGTCGCTCACGCGCTCGGCCGGTGGCGCGCTTTTATCGGACGTGAGAATGAGCTAAGCGCCGCCACGGCGGAAACGCCGGGCGCTTCGGCATTGGAATGACAGAAGGATTTTGAGTGAGCGAGACGACTGACAAGCCGAAGCTGGGTGCGCGGGCGCCGCTGGGTCTCAAGCGCACGGTCGAGGTGGGCAAGGTGAAGCAGAGCTTCAGCCACGGCCGCTCGAACACCGTGATCGTCGAGACCAAGAAGGCGCGTACGTTGCGCCGCCCCGGCGAGCCCGAGGCGCCGAAGGTCGAGGCCGCGCCCGAGCCGGTCGCGCCGCCGCCCGCGCCGAAGCCCGCCGCGCCGAAGCCGGCCGCGCCGCCGGTCGACGCCGCCGCCGCCCGCAAGGAATTGCAGGAGAAGCTGCTGCGCGAGGCCGAGGACGCGCGCCTCTCCCAGCTCGAGGAGGCCCGCCGCCGCGAGGACAAGCAGGCCAAGGCGCAGACCGAGGAGGAAAAGCGCCGCGCCGAGGAGAATCGCAAGGCCGAGGAGGCCGCCGCCGAAGCCGCGCGCGTCGCCGCCGAGGAGGAAGCCCGCCGCGCCGCCGAGGCTCCGGCCGAAGCGCCCGCGCCGCAGCCCGCGGCCGTGGAAGAGGACGAGCGCCCTCGACCCCGCCACGGCCAGGGTCACGCCCCCGCCAAGCGGCCGGAGCCCGCCCGGCCGGGTCGCGGCCGCGAGGAGCATCGCCGCGAGCGCGGCAAGCTCACCGTCAGCCGCGCCTTGGGCGAGGATGGCGACGCCCGCGCCCGCAGCCTCGCCGCGCTCAAGCGCTCGCGCGAGAAGGAGCGCCGCGCCCATATGCAGGCCGGCCCGTCGGCCAAGCAGGTCCGCGACGTGGTCGTGCCCGACGCGATCACCGTCGCCGAGCTCGCCAACCGGATGGCCGAGCGCGCCGCCGACCTGGTCAAGTCGCTGTTCAAGATGGGCATGCCGGTCACCGTCAACGAAGTGATCGACCAGGACACAGCCGAGCTGCTCGTCACCGAGTTCGGCCACAACATCCAGCGCGTCAGCGAAAGCGACGTCGACATCCAGTCCGAGGAGGATGTCGATGCCGCCGAGACTCTGCAGCCGCGCCCGCCGGTGGTCACGATCATGGGCCATGTCGACCACGGCAAGACGTCGCTGCTCGACGCGATCCGGGGCGCCAACGTCGTTTCCGGCGAGGCCGGGGGAATTACCCAGCATATCGGCGCCTATCAGGTGAGCCTGCCCGACAAATCGAAGATCACCTTCCTCGACACGCCGGGCCACGAGGCGTTCACCGAGATGCGCGCGCGCGGCGCCAACGTCACCGACATCGTCATCCTGGTGGTGGCGGCCGACGACGGGCTGAAA
>Ga0190274_10000099_pt1 | contig 62262 bp, 68 predicted proteins | sample Popmic531T_FD_133002 | JGI IMG/M metagenome (GOLD analysis project Ga0190274, IMG submission 133002) | Populus adjacent soil microbial communities from riparian zone of Yellowstone River, Montana, USA - 531 T | ecosystem: Environmental > Terrestrial > Soil > Riparian zone | place: USA: Montana...
CGGCGAGCATGTCGTCGGCGGCAACATCATCGTGCGCCAGCGCGGCACCAAATATTATCCGGGCCAGAATGTCGGCATCGGCAAGGACCATACCCTGTTCGCGCTGACCGCCGGCACCGTCGCGTTTCGCGACGGCAAGCTGGGCCGCAAGTTCGTGTGCGTCGACATGCCGATCACCAGCGCGGCGGAATAGGAACGGTCGATAAGGGGCCGTTCCGGGAGGAGCGGCCCAGGGTTCCCGAAGCGGAACCGAGTGAGGGAGAGGGTCGCACCTCTCCCTTTTGCTTTGTCTCCCTCACGCAAACGTGTCGCCTGCCCGTAACCCTTCGAGGCCACGGGCCGGTGCGGTGAGTGAAGGGAGCGAGACGATGTTCGCGAGAACGCAGAGACTGACGCTGAGACCCGGCTGGCCCGAGGATGCGCCGGCGCTGACCCGCGCCGTCGCCCATCCCGAGGTCGTTCGGATGCTGGCGCAGGTGCCATGGCCCTATGGCATCGAGCATGCCGAGGCGTTTCTCGCCCGTCCGCGCGGCGCCACCGACGTCGCTTTGCTGATTCTCGCCCACGAAGACGATCGCCCGCGCCTGGTCGGCGGCATCGGCATCCATCCCGACCCGGAGCAGCCGGGCGGTCACGAGCTCGGCTACTGGCTGGCGCCCGACGCCTGGGGCCGCGGCTACGCGACCGAGGCCGGCCGTGCCGTGCTCGACATCGCCCGGCACGCGCTCGGCCTCAGCCGGCTCTCCTCGGGCCATTTCGTCGACAATCCGGCCTCGGGCCGGGTGCTGAGCAAGCTCGGCTTCCGCCCGACCGGCCGGACGGCCACGCGCTACAGCGCCGGCCGCGACGCGGACGTGCCTTGCGCCCTGTTCGAGCTCGATCTGGCGGAGGCCGATACCCGGGCCTGCGCGATGGCGGCCTGAGCGGCTTGCCGCTGCTCGGGGCGAATATGGGCACGCTCGATGGGCTGACCTTGTACGATTATGCCAGGCTGATCATCGTCCTTGCCGCCGCGGTCATGACGCTCCGTATCTTCTCGACATCCGAGCGGCGGCTCTATGCCTATGCGCTGCTCGGCCTCTACGTGGCGATCGTCGGCGCTTTCCTGTTCCTGCCGGGGCAGCGGCCCGAAGCGCTCGCCGAGGATGACGCGGCGCGGCTCGCCGTCACGCTCGCGATCTGGCTGGGCGCGGTGCTGACGGTCGAATTCTATCCCGTCGCGGAGGTGGAGGACGAACGGGCTTAGGGTCGCGGCGCGCCGTCAGGCGGCGGACGCCGCCGGCATCAGGGCGTCGGCATAATCGCTCTCGGTCCGAGCGATCAGCGCCCGGTCGTCATGCTTCCAGGGGTGGAAGCCCGGCAGGAAGAAGGCGAGCCAGGCGCCGAGGATCTTGCGCAGCATGCCCGGCCGCACCCAGGCGAACCAGAGCATCCGCGCCCAGGCCCTCGGCCCGGCGATGCCGTCCTGGCGAAGCAGCTCGAGCGTGCCGAAGCTTCGGTCGACGACGAAATTGCGGGTGACGAACAGCATCACCTTGGCCTTGATCTTCCAGCGCTTCCAGCGCGAAAGGCCGCGCGTCGCGTGCAGCCAGGTGTCGTAGGCGACGCCCTTATGCTCGATCTCCTCGATCGAGTGCCAGCGCCAGAGCGCCGCATTCTCGGGATCGGCGCGGTCGAGATGGCGCGGGTTGCGCAGCAACTGGTTGGCGAGGATCGCGGTGAAATGCTCCAGGCACATGGTCGCGGCGAGATTGACGATCGGCGGCCGGCTCTTGGTGATCGACAGTCGCCATTCCACCCGCTTTTCCAGCCCGGACATGTCGTAGCCGGCCTCGAGCGCGCGCTTGTTGAACTGAACGTGCTCGCGGCTGTGCATCACCTCCTGGGTCACGAACGCCTTGATCTCGGCGGCGAGCTTGGGCGGCGTCCCCTCGCGGAACATGCGTACGCTCTCGACGAAGAAGGCCTCGCCCTTGGGGAAGGTCGCCGACAGCGCGTTGTAGAAGGCGGTCGCCACCGGATCGCCGCCCATCCACCAGCGCTCCTGCCGGGTGCCGCGTCCGAATCGCCGGTCGCGGGGGGTGATCGTCAGGTCCTGGGGTGTTTCGGCGCGCGCCATGCTGTATCTCCGGTCTGACTCGGGGGCATAGATTGTACTTACACCCATGTCAATAACTCGCGAACGCCTATCTCCGGAGGAAAGCCGCGCCGCCGCGCTGGAAGCCGCGCGCCGGCTGCTGATCGAGCACGGTCCGCAGGCGGTGACCCTGAAGGCGGTGGCCGCCGCGATCGGCAAGACCCACGCCAATTTGCTCCACCATTTCGGCTCGGCCGCCGGCCTTCAGTCGGCGCTCGCCGGCCTGATCAGCGACCGGGTCTGCGCCGGCATCGAGGAAGCGGTGAAGCGCGCCCGCGCTCATGAGGCCGATCCGATCGAGATCGTCGACCGCACCTTCGACGCCTTCGGCAAGGAAGGCGCCGGCGCCCTCGCCGCCTGGATGATCCTTTCCGGCAACCGCGACGCGCTCGATCCCGTGCTCGACGCGATCCACCAGCTCGTCGACCATCTCCGCGCCGGCCACGAAGACCGACCGGTCCGGGAGACCACGCTCTGGCTGGTGCTGGTCGCCATGGGCGATTCGCTGCTCGGCCCCGAAATGGCCGAAGCGCTCGGCCTCGACCCCGGCAAGGCGCGCGAGGTCGCCCGCCGGCAATTGCTCGCCACCACCGCTTTGGGAGAAGGAGGAAAGCCATGATCAGCGGCGCCCATGTGATGATCTTCACCCAGGACGAAGCGGCCGACCGGGCCTTCCTCCGCGACGTGCTGGAGGTGCCCTGCATCGATTCCGGCGGCGGCTGGCTGATCTTCAAGCTGCCGCGGACCGAGATGGGCGTGCACGGCCACGAGCAGAACGACCTCCACAAGCTCTATTTCATCTGCGACGATCTCGACGCCGCGATCGCAAGCCTCGCGGAAAAAGGCGTGACCTGCGACGAGCCCGCCGGGGCGAGCTGGGGCCGCTTCACCGGCGTTCCGCTGCCCGGCGGCGGCAAGATCGGCCTCTACGAAGCCCACCACGCCCGCCCCTGACGGGGTTTCCCAGCGCCGCGCCCTGCCCTACATGGCCGGCCATGCATTTCCTCGACCAGGCCAAGATCTTCATCCGCTCGGGCACGGGCGGGCCGGGCGCGGTCAGCTTCCGGCGCGAGAAATATATCGAATATGGCGGGCCCGACGGCGGCGACGGCGGCAAGGGCGGCGACATCGTCTTCGAGGCGGTCGAGGGCCTGAACACCCTGATCGACTTCCGCTACACCCAGCATTTCAGGGCGCCGCGCGGCAAGGGCGGCGCCGGCCAGAACCGGACCGGCGGCGGCGGCGGCGATCTCGTCATCAAGGTGCCGGCGGGCACTCAGATTCTCGACGACGACAGGGAGCATGTCCTAGCCGACCTGACCGAAGTGGGGCGGCGCGTCGTGCTGTTGAAGGGCGGCGAGGGCGGCCGCGGCAACGCCTCCTACAAGACCTCGACCAACCGCGCGCCGCGCCAGCACGGCACCGGCTGGCCCGGCGAGGAAATGTGGGTCTGGCTTCGCCTCAAGCTGATCGCCGATGCCGGCCTCGTCGGCCTTCCGAACGCCGGCAAGTCGACCTTTCTCAACGCCGTCTCCAATGCCAAGGCCAAGGTCGGCGACTATCCCTTCACCACCCTGCATCCGAAGCTCGGCGTCGTCCGCCACAAGGGCGTCGACTTCGTCCTCGCCGACATTCCCGGCCTGATCGAGGGCGCCGCCGAGGGCGCGGGGATCGGCGACCGTTTCCTCGGCCATGTCGAGCGCACCCGGGTCCTGCTGCATCTGGTCGACGTCAATCACGAAGACGTCGCCGTGGCCTGGCGCACGGTCCGCGACGAGCTCGAAGCCTATGGCGCCGGCCTCGCCGACAAGCCGGAGGTGATCGCGCTCACCAAGCTCGACACGGTGGGCGCCGAGCTCGCCGAAGCGCTCGCCGGCGAGCTTGCGGCGGCCTCCGGCGCCCGCGTCATCCCCGTCTCCGGAATTACCGGCGAGGGCGTCGACACGGTGCTCGACGCGCTCGTGGAGCGGATCGGCAAGGTCGCCAGGGCGTCCGCGGAAGACGAGCCCGGCTGGTCGCCCTTATGAGCCGCGGCCAAGTCCTGGCGGTCACCGGCGGCACCGGCTTCGTCGGCTCGCACCTGATCGCGCTCGCCCGCGAGGCGGGTTGCGAGCTTCGCGCCCTCACCCGCGGTTGGCGCCCGGCCGAAGGGGGCGTGACCTGGATCGAGGGCGCGCTCGACCGCCCCGACAGCCTCGAAACGCTCTGCCGGGGCGCCGACGCGATCGTCCACATCGCCGGCCTGATCAACGCCGCCAGCCGGGCCGGCTTCGAAGCGGTCAATGTCGGCGGCGCCGCCGACATGATCGACGCGGCCCGCAAGGCCGGGGTTCGCCGCTTCGTGCACATCTCCTCGCTCGCCGCGCGCGAGCCGGAGCTTTCCGATTACGGCTGGTCGAAGGCCAAATCGGAGCGTCTCGTCGCCGCCGCCCCGCTCGACTGGACGATCATCCGCCCCCCCGCCGTCTACGGTCCCGGCGACCGCGAGACGTTCGAGCTCTTCAAGATGGCCCGCCGCGGCCTCGTCGCGCTGCCGCCCCGGGGCCGCTTCTCGGTCCTCCATGTCGACGACCTGGCCCGGCTGATCCTCGCCGTCATCGACGCCCCCGACACCTACGGCCAGGTCTACGAGCCCGACGACGGCGCCGAGAACGGCTGGAGCCACCGCCACTTCGCCCGCACCCTCGGCCGGGTGTTCGGCAAGCGCGCCGCCACCGTCGCCATGCCGAAGGCGGTCGTGAAGGGCGCCGCCCGGGTCGACAAATTGGTCCGCCGCGGCAAGGCCAGGCTCACTCCGGACCGCGCCCGCTATTACTGCCATCCCGACTGGGTGGTCACCGCCGAGGCTCGTCCCCCGGAGACGCTCTGGCGGCCGAGCGTGCGCACCGCCACCGGCCTCAAGGCGACGGCCGAATGGTATCGGGCGCAGGGCTGGATCAAATGACCTACAGGAATTGCTGGATCACATAGGCGGCGCAGCTTGCCACCAGCCCCACCAGGAATACCCGGTAGGCATGAGCCAGCATCCGGTATTTCTTCTTCTGGAGCACCATTCCGTTCTGGTGGATGTCGCGCGCCATCGTCCGGTAGATGCCGTCCTCGGTCCGGATCCGCGCGGTCACCTCGTCGATGAACGCCTCCTCGCTCATCTGGGTGAACACGCCGAAGAACAGGATGTTGCTCTCGCTCGTGCGCTTGGGCTGGCCGACCTTGGGCAGCACCGCCAGCACCGCGAAGATCGCCGAGAAGAAGGCCGCGCCGCCGAGGATCAGCAAAGGCAGCGGCGCTCCGCCCTCCGCCCGCGCCTGGCCGATGGTGATGGTGAAGATGACGAAGGTCGCGCCCATCAGGATGCTCGCCTTGCTGTCGGCCATGGCGGAAAGCTGCAGCTGGGCGAGCTGGGTGGTACGCATCAGATGCGCCGCGTTGACCGGATAAGTCGGCGGTTCGGGTGCCTTGTCGTCAGCCACGTGTCACTCCCCTGTCCCGATCCCCACATGCCCGCCGCCGCGCGGCTTGCCAAGCGGCCGCCTCGGTCCCGCCCTATTTCCTTGGCACGAAGGACGGCGGAACCTAAAGGGCAGCCATGACCGACCGGGACGAGACCTTCGACAAGGTCGCCAAATTGATCGCGCCCTTCAACCAGAAGGGGGTGGCGCTCACCGAGGCCACCAGCTTCGCGGGCGACCTCGAATGGGATTCGCTGGTGGTGATGGATTTCGTCGCCTCGGTCGAGGACGAGTTCGACATATTGATCACGATGAACATGCAGGCCGAGATCGAGACGGTCGGCCAGCTGGTCGACGCGGTCGAGACGCTTAGGACCGAGGGCTGAGGGGGGCGCTCGAATGACCGAATCCGTCGCCAACGCCATGAATCCGGCCGACGAGGCCCCGCTCGCCCCCTCCGGCCGCGACCTCTTCTCCAAGTTCGACGCCTTGATCGCCGAGCGCGACGCCCTGCTCGCCACCGGCGTCCGCAATCCGTTCGGCCTGGTGATGGAGAAAGTGCTCTCCCCCACCCGCGCGATCTGCAACGGCAAGGAGACCATCCTGCTGGGCACCTACAATTATATGGGGATGACCTTCGATCCCGACGTCATCGCCGCCGGCAAGCAGGCGCTCGACGAGTTCGGCTCGGGCACCACCGGCAGCCGCGTCCTCAACGGCACCTATCAGGGCCACAAGGAGGTGGAGGCCGCGCTTCGCGAGTTCTACGCCATGGACCATGCCATGGTCTTCTCGACCGGCTACCAGGCCAATCTCGGCGTGATCGCGACGCTCGCCGGCAAGGACGATTATATAATCCTCGACATCGACAGCCACGCCTCGATCTACGACGGCTGCGCGATGGGCGACGCCCAGATCGTCCCCTTCCGCCACAACGACGTTTCCGCGCTCGAGAAGCGCCTCGCCCGAATTCCGGCCGAGGCCGGCAAGCTGGTCGTGCTCGAGGGCGTCTATTCAATGCTCGGCGACGTCGCCCCATTGAAGGAGATGATCGCGGTGTCGAAGGCGGCCGGCGCGATGGTGCTGGTCGACGAGGCCCATTCGATGGGCTTCATCGGCCCCAACGGCCGCGGCGTCGCCGAGGAGCAGGGCGTTCTCGACGACGTCGATTTCGTCATCGGCACCTTTTCGAAGAGCGTCGGCACGGTCGGCGGCTTCTGCGTCTCCAACCATCCCAAGTTCGAGATATTGCGCCTGGTCTGCCGCCCTTACGTGTTCACCGCCTCGCTGCCGCCGAGCGTGGTCGCCACCGCCGCCACCTCGATCCGCAAGCTGATGCATGGCCATGACAAGCGCGCCCATCTCTGGGAGAACAGCAAGCGCCTTCATGCCGGCCTCAAGGCGCTCGGCTTCCGCCTCGGTACCGACGAGCCGCAATCGGCGATCATCGCGGTGATCATGCCCGACCTCGAAAAGGGCGCGGCGATGTGGGAGGCGCTGCTCGGCGAAGGCCTCTACGTCAACCTCGCCCGCCCGCCGGCCACCCCCGCCGGAATGACCCTTTTGCGCTGCTCGCTCTGCGCCGAGCATAGCGACGCGGAGGTCGGCGAGATCCTGACCATGTTCGAGACCGCCGGCCGCGCGACCGGGGTGATCGGCTAGGCGTCGACCGCCGCCCGCTAGGCGGCGAACCGGCCCCTCGCCTGCCAGGCGAAGGCGAAGAAGCCGAGCGCGATGAACAGCTCCTGATATTCGGTCGAATCCGGCACCGGCGGCAGCGACGGGCCGAAGATCAGGAACGCCGCCTGACCGGCCGCGACCGCGGCGGCGAGGAACAGGAACAGCCGGCCCTCGCGCGCGTCGCCCCGGCGCCGCGCGAGCCCGGCGAAGCCGAGCAGGGCGCACAAGCTGAGCATCAGGCTGAACTGGATCGGCACCAGGTTCCAGTGGCCGAAATTGAACATCGAAACCGGCGCGCTGAGCGCGGCGATAGACCGCCATGGCAGGTGCCCCTCGACGGCGAGCAGCGGCGCCCAGTTCGGCGCCGCCTCGGCCAGCAGCGGCAGCAAGACGAGGAAGGTCGCCGACCCGGCATAATAGACGCAGTTGAACAGGAAGGTGTGGGTGTTGTGCAGGTTGAACTCGTGCTGCCAGTTCGCCTGCGCGACCGCGGCCGGAGTGTCGAAGCCGAGCAGCCGCTGCAGCCACGACACCTCCTCCATCCCCGCCGCGAACAGCAGCAGCGCGAAGATCACGGAAAGGAGCAGGCCGAGCAGGGCGATCGGCCGGCCGCCGCGCCCGCGCCAGCGGCGGCGGACGTCGGCCGCGAACAGGCCGCTCGCGCCGAGCAGCAGAAGCGCGGTCAGCCACTCCACCGGGGCGTCCTCCGCCGCCATCCGGTCAAGGCGGCGGGATCGGCGACGAACAGGCCGACGCAGCCGAGCGCGAGCGCCATCGCGCCCAGCGCCAATCCGCTTTCGGCGAGACGAAGCGGGCGCCGGCGCGGGCCGGCGGAACGGGCGGCGCCGTCGGCGAGGATCCGGACGAGCAGCCAGGCGGCGACCGCCGCGAAGCCGGTGCGGACCAGCCCATAGCCGCCGAACGCGGCGGGCTCGTAGCGGAACGGCGCCAGCCCGAGCGCCCGGCTCTCATAGCCCATCAGGACGAGGCAGCCGCACAGAGCGGCGCCGAGCGCGACGGCGAGGCGCCCGAGAAAAGGCGGCCGGCCGCGCCCCAGCCAGGCCCACAGGGCCCGGGCCGGAAAGGCCGGCCCGCGGCGCCTCGCGCCGATCGGATAGCGGGTATCGCCCATCCCGCCGATCAGAAGAAATTCCGCTTCGCCGTCAAGCCGTTGGGGGCGCCGCCGAAGCGCCGGTCCCTTTCTGGCACGACGCCGGGCGGATCGATTAACGGCCCGCCGGTCCGGCGCTGTAGAGTCTATCCGCTCTCGCTCGGTTCCCAAGGGCCGACAGTAGCGCTCCCGACCTTCATTTCCCCAGTGGCATCGCGGACCCAGATTTGCAGGACCCGCGCCCGTTCGTAGCGAGGATCGGCCTCGCTCCCTTCAACGGTGCGGCTGAGCATTGCGACAAGGCGGACCCGGTCGGCGGTCTCGCCGTCGACCGATTGCACGAAGAAGCTCGGCCGCCGCGCCGCCCAGATCCGCTCGATCCAGAAGGCGAGCGCGCTTCCATCGCCGCTGTTGCGTACGCCGTTCCAGTCGATGGTGGCGCGCCGGTCGAACCTGCTGCGCATCAGGCCCGCTTCCTCTCGCGTGCTCACGCGGTTGAACACATGGGCGAGATTGAGCACTTCGGCGGCGGCCAGCCGGTCCCCATGCAGCAACCTGCAGGCATCCAGCATCGATGCCGGATTGCGAAAGAGATCGGGATCGAGGGCGGCGCAGTGCGGGAAGAGGGGCAGCGCCAGCCGCTCGACGTCCCGCGCGAATCGGGTGCCCGGGCCGCGCTCGCAGGCTCCTTCCGTTTTGCGTCTGATCCGGGCCGGCTCGTATCCCATCGGGCGGCTGGCCGCCTCGATCGTGTAGGTCCATGCGTGCCCGCAAATGAGCGGTCCCTCGGAATCCGCGTCAGCCCGCGGCGCGAAGCTCCGGTCGAAGCCGTCGGAGCGCTGCACAACTTCGTCCCACACCGCCTGGGGCACCGGCGCCTGCATCGGCTCCGGCCGCGCCTGCCCCTCGTGCCGGGGATAACGGACCCAAACCGCGGGACCGCGCCCGGGCGACCGCACGAAGGCGATCAGCACCAGATCGCGGCCATAGCCGTCGACGTAGAGATTCGGCGAACCTGGTCGCCCGCGTCCCGATGCTCCTCGATCGAGCGCACGCCATAGAGTTCGCGCATGCGCTGCTGCTGCGCCTCGGCGCACCTTTCGGCACCGCTGTCGTCCCGGCAACGCCGCTCGATCTGAGCCTGCGCTGCCGAAGGGGAAGGGGCGACTGCCAGCAAGAAGGCAACCAATGTCGAACGTGCATGAAGCATCAAATATTCCACCTCTGGCGGGCCCGAAACCGGCAACGACATAGCCTAGCGAAACCAGAAATCGTCGGGACGGCCGGCACGGCTCTCGAGACGGTCATTCAGCTGCTTTCCCTTTCCCGGCAGGGCGCGAAGCGGTCGAGCGTGGTGAGAGCGAACCGGTGCTGCTGGGGCAGGGTGGCCGGGTCCAGGCCACGCCGGACCTCGCCGACCAGGTCCGGATGGCGGGTGAGACCAAGGTAGATCGCCACCACGCCGCCCGCCCCCGCATAGCCGTAGACGACCCCGGGGTTCGACCCGTCCCCGAGATAATAGAGGACGGAGGGCCGCTGCCGCCCATGGTAATCGAGATGATCCCTGACCGGCCCGGCTGGCGCTTCGATCCGCGCCAGCACGGCGGTGCGCACCTCGCCGCTGCGCCAGCGGTCGCCGACGCGGAAATCGGCACAGCGGCGCGGACCGGCATAGGCGACCAGGCCGTCATTCCGGCCGCGCCGAGCTGTCAGGCAGAAGACCTGGTCGGTCGAGCAATCGGCAAGCGGCGTCAGCCGCCCCGGCACCCAGCGCTCGCGCTGTCGGTTCAAATCGAGCAGAAGCGGCCCGAAGGCGTAAATGCCGGCGCCTTCCCAAGGCGGGAAGACGTCGCGGGGTGCGCGAGATGCTGGCTGTGCGTATTGAGCATCCGTGAACGCGCTGCTGGATGGTCGAGCTTCGACGGCCGTAGCCGGATTGGCGCAACTTACGGCGCCGCCTATCAGCAAGAGCCCAAGGATCTTTCGAGAGCTGAGCAGGGCCAATTTATCCTCCACAAGTCCCCGAATGCATTCGCCAATAGGCGCCTCAGTTCATTCGAATGCTTCCGTCCTCGTTTATGGTAAAACTAATCGATGTGGGTCGCGGCCGCTCTCTCGCTCGGCCCTCTCCGACCGCAGCCCAGGCTTCCGCGTTCATTCCAACCACTGTGAGATACACCTCGCGGTTGAACCGCGTGCACCGAGCGGTCACACGCTCGATCCAGGAGAAGCTGTGGAATCGTCGCTCCAATTCCCGCATGGAGCTCGGCTGGATTTCGCGATCGGACACCACCAGACCCGTGAGAGAGATCCGCCAGCGATCGGCAAGATCGAGATTCTCGTCGCCCCCGCGAAAGCGCTCCACGAAGGCCAAAGAAATGCGGTTCTCCTCACAATGGAAGACGTGATTTGTTTCCGAGACGTGACTTCCGATGCTGTCCGTATGCAGGTATCTTTCCTGCGCGGAAATCGGCGCCCCCAGAAGAACAAGGCAGGGAAATAATGCGAGCCGATAATCTAGCATGTTGCTGTTCGTTTGACACTCAGCATAGAGACTGGTCCTAGTTTGAAATATCCAGATTCACATTGGTCAAGGACCATCTTATCAGTATGACGGAGTGGACTCTGCCGTTCATCCCTCCTACAGTAATGGTATCGTCCTGCAACCCGCATTGAGTATACAAGCCAGATACATAATTAAATCTACCGATGAGGCGATTTACCTCATCTAATACACTTGCCGGGGCGGTTTGGTCGTCTCTTATCATGCTCACAACTTGGCCCCTTGGTGGATTGCCGTATGCCATCGTTATCGATCTTTGGCGTCCGTCGAAGCATCGGTACGTCATAACAACCCGCCGCGATTCGGCATTTCTGTGGTGGCCGGCCGATGGCGGGCCGGGTGGAATGGGGGCAATCTGGCCAGTGGCAGGGTGAGCGCAGTTCGCGGCGCCGCCTATCAGCAAGAGCCCAAGGATCTTTCGCAAGCTGAACAGGGCCAATTTATCCTCCACAAGTCCCCAAATTGGGATTCACATTCTCTGCGTTGGCGGTCTGATTCTCGCTGGATGTGTTTTGACGGGCCTCGTCTCCATCATCGTAGCGCATCAACTCATAGCTCCCGCTTCCGACTTCATCGGAGGCGCCACTTATGAACTGTACGAAACTATTCGCCTGAGCCCAAGCCGCTTCGAAGGAATACCCATGGTTCGCCATCAGATCCTGCGCGATTAGCGCTTGCCTGGCATTGAATGCGCCCCAGTCTTGATATGGCGTGGGATGCAGACGAAAGCTGGGAATGAAGCTGTCATAGAGAATCGCTGGGTGCGAGTGGACCATGCTCAGCGCGCTTCCCCAGCCGGGCAACCCCGCCGGCCATGGGTCCCGTCACGGATGTCGCGTTGCCGCCCGCGATTGGGGTGTGGGTAATCACGCCGTTCGCGTCACGGTATATGATCGAGCCATATTCGATAAAATCGCGATCCGGCATTAACGCGATCTCCCGGGCGATCTCCGCCGCCTCCACGGCCACAAGGTAATCCTCTTGCTGCTCGGGGCTCAACTGGTTGAACTCCTCCGCGCTCAGGCAGTGATCGTAAAGGTCCGAAGACTCCCCACCGCCATCGCCGCTCCCTTCGCCACCGCCGCCCTCCTGGCCGCCGCCGCCGCCGGTGCCGCTGGTGAGGCCGCCGCTGCCGCCGGGCTCTCTCGGCCGGATGCCGTCGACGACCACTTCCTGGCCCTCGCCGTCGTCGCCGCCGATCGGCTCGGTCCAGATGACCGGTTCCGAACCGCCGCCGTCCAGGACCTGGAAAGCGGCCCTCATCAGCAGGCGCTGAATCGTCGTGCCGGACCCGGACGGGCCGTCCGTCGCCGGCGAAGTCTCCGCCGCGACCGGCGTCCGCGCGACGCGCGCCAGCGCCGCGTCCAGCGTCGGCGAGTCCTCGGCCATGCCGATCGCCGCCGCCAGCATGTCGGTCGCGCCGTTGGTTTCGATCAGAGCCTGCCCTTCGAAGCCGTCGAACGTCATGATGCCCCCTTTTTGCCGATCGCTTGTGCCGATGAAGGCGAACCCGACTCGACAATAACAATGAGTCGCGGTCAGATATTCATCATTCGCAATAAACGGAGTCAACCGCGATTATACGATATCTCGGGGACGTTGCGCTTTTGCATATGGATTCGCGATATATAGTCCCGAAACCGCCCTTCCGCTCGCCCGGGTAAGTTGCGTTCGAATACTCATCTTCGGTCTCGGCCCGGCCTATAGTCGCCAAGCTCGCCCGACATCAGGCTGCCTCGAAGATACGGACCCCGCCCGCGTGACCGCCCGGCGAGCCCCCGACCCCTCCCGCAACCGCTTCATTTCCAACGCGAAGTGCGACCAACCGTCCCCCTCAGCGCGGCGGGCCGTCCGCTTCCCGCTTCCAAGGCCGGCGCCGATGCCGTAATCTTACGCGATGGCGGAGGTGGGGTTGGAGCCGGCGGCGGAGGAAAGCGCGCCCTCGACGGGGCGGGCGCTGTGGATCAGCGTCGGCGCGTTGCTGGCGACTTTGGCCCTGGTCGCGCTCATCTTCATGATCACCTTCTCCAACCGCGCCCGCGACGACGCGCTCGGCTGGGAGCGGCGCACCTATGAGGTGATGCTGCTGTCGCGCAACATCGACGGCGCCATCGCCCGCTCGGAGGCCGCTCTCGGCCGCTACGTGCTCGACGAGAACGACGTCACCGGCACCCAATATGTCAACGAATGGCGCTCGGCCGCCTGGCAGGTCGGCCAGCTCCAGCGCCAGGTCCGCGACGATCCCGCCCAGGCGCGGCGAACCATCGAGCTTCGCGCCCTGTTCAACCGGCGCGGCGCCGAGCTCGCCCCGGCCGCCACCGCCGCCCAGCGCGGCGAGGGCTCGGGCGGCCTCAACATCCTCTACGCGGCGAGCAAGTCGAGCACCCTGCCCGCCTTGCGCGGCAAGCTCGAGGAGATCGCCGGGGCCGAGCGGTCCAACCTCAACCGCCGGATGGAGGAGACCCAGGGTTTCGTCGCCCGCGCCGACGCCTATACCGAATGGCTCGGCTGGCTGGCGATCCTGATCGGCCTCGGCGCGATGGGTCTCGCCGTCCTCGCCTACCGCTCCTTCGTCGAGGGCGTGCAGGCGCGGCGCGAGGCCGAGGCGCAGGCGTTGCGCGCGCTCGACCTCGAACAGGCGGTACGGGCGCGCACCTCGCAGCTCTCCGACGCCAATGCCCGGCTGAAGGCCGAGGCGGCCGAGCGCGCCGCCGCCGAGGCGCAGCTCCGCCAAGTCCAGAAGATGGAAGCGGTCGGCCAGCTGACCGGCGGCATCGCCCACGATTTCAACAATATGCTCGCGGTGGTCGTCGGCGGCCTCGATCTCGCCCGGCGCAAGCTTCACGGCTCGCGCCGCGAGGTCGAGTTCCATCTCGACAATGCGATGGAGGGCGCCACCCGCGCCGCCGCCTTGACCCGCCGGCTGCTCGCCTTCGCCCGCGCCGAGCCGCTGCTGCCCGAGGCGGTCGCCCCGGCCGAGCTGGTCGAAAACATGCTCGAGCTGATCGACCGCGCGATCGGCGAGCGGATCACCGTCCACACCCGCTTCGCCGACCCGCTCTGGCACGTCTGGGCCGACCCCACCCAGCTCGAGAACGCGGTCCTCAACCTCGCCGTCAATGCCCGCGACGCGATGGAGGGCAGCGGCGACCTGCAGATCCAGGTCGACAACGTCACCCTCGACGAGGCCGAGGTCGAGAACCTGCCCGGCGGCGACTATGTCCGGATCCGGGTCGCCGACACCGGCCGCGGAATCGCGCCCGAGCATCTCGACCGGGTGTTCGAGCCCTTCTTCACGACCAAGGAGGTCGGCAAGGGCACCGGCCTCGGCCTTTCCCAGATTTTCGGTTTCGCCCGCCAATCCGGCGGCGAGGTCGCGATCGCCTCGGCGGTCGGCCAGGGCACCACGGTCTCGCTCTATCTGCCGCGCTCCGCCGCCGCCGCCGAGCAGGCGGCCGAGCGGCCGCCGACCGTGGCCCGCCGCCACGTCGCTCAGGCGCCGCGCAGCGGCAAGGGCCTCGGCATCCTCGTCGTCGAGGACGATCCCCGGGTCAGCCGCTCGACCGCCGCCGCGCTCGAGGAGCTCGGCTATCGGCCCATCCCCTGCGCCGGCGGCCGCGAGGCGCTCGATCTGCTCGCCGCCGATCCCGCCATCGGTCTCGTCCTGACCGACGTGATGATGCCGGAAATGACCGGCACCGAGCTCGCCCAGCAGGTCCGCCGCGCCTATCCGGCGATGCGCATCCTGTTCGTCACCGGCTATGTCGGCGAGGCCGGCGACGCCGGCGACCTCGCCGGCCACGAGGTGCTGCGCAAGCCGTTCACCGTCAACGCGCTGGCCGACGCGGTCTCGGCCGCGCTGGCGCCGCCGCTCAACGGATCGCGCCCCGCCGCCAGAGAAGAGGCAGCAGAGTAAGCGCGCCCAGGATCGGCCAGCGCCGCTGCCAGGGCTTCACCTCGATCTTCGTTCCGGCGTGACGGTTGATCTTCCAGGCGAGATAATCGGCGCCGTCGGCGAAGGTGGTCGTCGCCTTGGCCAGCCGGACCAGGCTCAGCAGCTTGCCCCGCCGCCGGAACCGCCGCCAGGCCCGCGCCGAGTCCGGCACCGGCTCGGCCAGCTCCAGCGCCGCCGCGCCCAGCCGCCGGTAGCGCTCGACGTCGGTGTCGACGATCGATTCCGATCGCCCCTTGCGCTCGGCGCGAAGCTCGCTGTCATAAGTGAGCTCGAACCCGCGCCGCCAGATGTCGAGCACGTCCGCGCCCTCCTCCGTCATCGGCGAGGCATATGAGAGCAGCGTCGGCGCCGCCCGCGCCACCGCCTCGGTCGCCCGCCCCCGCGCCTCGTCGTCGCTCGCCCAGACCAGCCGCGACGGCTGCGCGAACCGCGCCCAGACCGACACGTCTCTCGCCTCGACAGTGTTCAGCCGCGCGAAATCCACTTCGCTCAGCACCGCATATTTCGCCGCCAGCCCCTCATGCTCGAACGGGAACACGTTGGGCGGGATCAGGCTGTTCGCCACCGTCAGCCACTTGCTTCGATAGGCGTCGCGATAATCGGAGACGATCAGGTAGAAGTCGAGCATCAGCCCGTCGAGCTCGCGCTGCCTCAGGCACGACCCGTAGAAGAACACCGCCCGCGCCGATCCGGGAAACTGCGCGGCGATCGCCGCCGCCATCGCCGCCGCGCGCGGATCCACCGGCTCGGCCAGCTCGGCGGCGACGAGGCTCCTGAGGCTGCTCATGACGCTCCTTATCGCCCCCGCCGCCTGCTGTGGAGGGGTGGCGGGCGGCGTTTCTTAACCTGCGGCAAGCCCCAGCTTCCCCTCGCCGGCGATGCCCGCTAGCGTGACCCCGGGGCTAAAGGGGGGCGTGCCGGTTGATGCAGGCTTGTCGACCGATATTTCGAAACGACGTCCCGCCGGCGTCGGCGGCCTTTCGCTGATATGGCGAGAATCCTGCTGAGCGCGCTTTCCGCGCCCACCGGCGGCGGAATCACTTACATCCGCAACATCGTCCCCGCCTTCCCGCTCGGGCCGGGCGACCGGCTGTCGGTGCTTTCGCACGAATGGCACGAAGGCTTCGCCGGCCGCGCCGACATCGAATGGATCAGGGCCCCGGGCTGGTCGCGGCCGCCCATCACGCGATTCCTGCTGGGCCTCCTCTATTTTCGTTTCTTCTGGCCTCGCCGGCATGATTTCGACGTCGTTTATTATGCCGGCGGCACCTTCGACGTGCCGTTGCCGGCGCGGGTTCGGACCGTCGCCGCCTTCCGTAACATGCTCGCCTTCGATCCGGCCGCGCGGCGCCGTTACCGGCCCGGCTGGACCCGGTTTCGCAACTGGCTGCTGTCCTTCGTCCAGGGCTGGGGTTTCCGGCGGGCAAATCTCGTCATCTTCATTTCCGAGCACGGCCGGCAGGTGATCGACGCCCGGGTGCGCAAGCGGCGCGGAGGCTCGCTCGTCGTGCCGCACGGCGTCGCCCGAACGCCCCGTCCGCTCGATTCCGAGATGCTTCGCCGGCTGCCCGACCGCTTCGTCCTCTATCTGTCGACCCTCGCCGGCTACAAGGCGCAGCTCGAGCTGGTCGAGGCCTGGGCCTGCCTGCGCCGGCGGCGCCCGCCGGTCGAAAAGCTGGTCCTGGCCGGCCCGGTCTACAAACCCTATGCCCGCCGGGTCCGCGCCGCCATTCGCCGGCACGGCCTGGAGGAAGAGGTCCTGCTGATCGGGGAGATCGGCCACGACCAGGTCTTCGACCTCGCCGGGCGGGCGGCGCTGAACCTGTTCCTCTCGTCCTGCGAGAATTGCCCGAACATCCTGCTCGAGCTGATGAGCGCGGGCCGGCCGATGCTGGTCTCCTCGCGGGCGCCGATGCCGGAGTTCGGCGGCCCGGATCTCGAATATGTCGATCCCTTCGACGTGCCGGCGGTGGCGGCCGCGCTCGGCCGGCTGATCGGCGACTCGGCGCTGCGCGATCGCACCGCCGAGGCCGCCAGCGCGCGTTCGGCGGCGTTCGACTGGCGGCGAAGCGCGGCGATGACCTCGGAGGCGATCCGCGCCGTCGCCCTCGATCCGGCGCCCGCGGCCGGCCGCGCCGGGGAGAGCCTCGGCTTCAGCCTGACGCAATAGCCGCCGACGCGGCCGGCCGCCGGCCGGTCTCGGCGGCGAGCCTCCGGTACAGGTCGGCATAAAGGTCCGCCGCCCGCTCGATGCAGAGGTCGCGAACCCGCTCTCGCGCGGCGCCCGCGATCGCCGCGGCGCGATCGCGATCGCGGATCGCCGCCAGGATCGCCCCGGCGAGCGCGTCGGGATCGTCGGCGTCGGCGAAGAGCGCCCCCTCGTCGCCGACCGCGGCGCGGTGCATCGGAATGTCGGAGAGCACCTGCGGGACTTCCGCCGCGGCCGCTTCCAGAACGGCGTTCGGATGGCCCTCGAACGCGCTGGTCAGGACGAAAACCCCGGCCGCCTTGAGCCAGGACCAGGGCTCCGCCTGGAAGCCTTTGAACAGGACGTGGCGCTCGATGCCGAGCCTGGCCGCCAGTCGCTTCAGCGCCTCCTCCTCGGGGCCTTCGCCGACGATCACGAGCAACACGTCCGGAACATGCGGGCGCAGCCTGGCGATCGCGCGCAGCAGCCGGTCGAGCCGTTTCTGCGCGGCCAGGCGCGCGATCGAGACGATGATCGTCCGCCCGGCATCGTCGCCGAGCGACGCCACGGGCGCCGCCCCGATCGCGTCGAAATCCAGGCCGTTGCCGATCAGCATCCGCCGCGGATGGCCGGGCCAGACGTCCAGCCCGAAGCGGCTGTTGGCGACGACCATGTCGGCCGATCGGCCGAGCGCCGAGCGAAGCCGGCTCTTGGCGCCGGCGCCGTGGCCCTCGGCCGAAACGCGTTCGGAAAGGATCCAGCGGCGGCCGGTGGCGAGCGCGACGGCGCCGCCCAGAATGTCCATCTGCGGGAGCAAGCTATGGAGCAGGGCCGCCCGGCTTGACCGCGCCGCGCGGTACAGCGCGGGCGCGAGCCGCGGATCGTGATTGCCGCGATAGCGGATCGGGAAGCAGGCGACCCCCGCCTCGCCCAGCGCCGCCGCGTCGGCCGCGTCCATCCGGCTGAACAAAGCGAGGCCGATGCCGCGGGCCGCGAGCCGCGGCGCGAGCAGCCGCACCTGTCGCTCGGCGCCGCCGCTGCCGAGTGTTGGGATGCAGATCAGAACCCGGGGCTCCATGGTCGGCTGCCTAGCATGCGGGCGGCCGCTCCGCACGCCGATCCATGACGCGCGCGGATATTGACCCGCGGCCCTAGTCGCGAAGCGCCGAGCTTTGCATGATCGCGGTCGACAGCCCCTCGCGCGCAAGCACCAAAAGATCGATTCGCCTGGCGAGGATTTCGAGCGTGTCGCCGAGCTGGCCGCAGCGCGGACTGACCGTCGCCGCCGGGTTCTGGGCCTCGATCCGGCAGTCGATATAGGCGTGAAGCACGGTGCGGGTCAGCCGGAAGTTGGTCTGGAAGCCGGCCGGGTCGAGCTCGGCCGTGCCCCGCTCGGCGACGTCGGCGCGCAGCCGGTCGACGAGCCGCCCCAGCCGCAGCGCCTCGGCCCGCCGTCGCGCCGGACAGTTCCTGTCCGCCGCCGGATCGCCTTTGCCCAGCTCGACGTTGCAGATGTCGAGGAGGCGCGTCTCCTCTCCCGGATGGTAGATCAGGTTGCCGACCCGATGGCCGTAGATCTGGGCGCCGCGGACTCGAAACGAGAGCCGCGCCAGCCGCCACTGGTCGGAGAGCTGGTCGAGCCGGGCGTGGATCGCGGGGTCGACCGGGGCGGTCGGATTTTCGGTCAGGCTTTCGAAGATGTCGATCATCTCGTTTTCGATATGGCCGGTCCCCTGGAACAGGGCGGCCTGGAACTGCGCGCCCTGCTCGCTCTGCCGCTGAAGCACCTCGAGATGCTGCTGGTAGGTGATCTGGGCGAAGGTGACGATCATCGTCAGGAGGCCGCCGCCAACCGTCGCCAGAGCCGCCTTGAGGCTGAACAGCCAGGCCGAGCTGCGCGCCTCCGCGCGCTCCTCGGCGGCCACGTCCCTCGCCGCGGTCGCAGGCGCCTTCGCGTTGGTCTCGCGCTCCCCCATCGGCCGCAACCTACCCCAAAACGAGGCGCGGCCCAAACCCGAAGTCGAAAGCCTCGGCGGCTGTCAGACGGCCAGCCGCAGGAAGGGTACCGGCGCGGTCGGCCTGAGCACGATCGGTCGGCCGGTATCGGCCTCGAACGTCTCGCCGTCGAGGATCACGTTGGAATGCCGGCCTTCGATCCGGATCTCGTCGCCGCGCTCGAAATGGACGCCGCGGATCCGGCTGAGGCCGAGCCGGCCGCGGACCGCCGCGAACAGGGCGCCGAGGATCGAGAAGAAATTGCGCTCGATCACCAGCAGCTGCATCGCTCCCGGCCGCATTCCCGGGCCCGCCATCCGGCTGTTGAGCAGCAGCCGCTCCAGCGTCGTCACCATCAGGAAGGCGAACTTGCCCTGCATCTCGCCATGCTTGACGATGCTGATCTTGAGCGGCGCCCATTTCGCCGGAAGCAGCCGCGAATTGCGGCCCACCACCACCGAGACCATCCCCAGAACGAAGGTCAGGAAATGGGCCAGCCAGTTGGGCAGGCCGAGCGGATAGATTTTGTGCCGGCAATAAAGGATCGTGTCGGCGAGGCCCGCGCCGCCCAGGAACATGCCGAGCACGGCCCGGGCGCCGTTGCCGTCGGTCAGCGCGATCAGCTCGCGCGAGACGATGTGCGGCACCATGTCCGTCCGCGCCAGATCGAGCACCCGCTCCAGCGCCGCGATCGGGTCCCCGTCGGCACCGAGATCGTGGGCGATCAGATTGGTCTTGCCGTTCGGCAGGACCGCGACCGGCGGCGGCCCGCCGCCGTCCTCGACCCTTCCGAAATGGCCGCCATGGTGAAGCGCCGTCAGGGTCGCCTGGACGGTGCCGTCGCCGCCGTTGATCACCAGCACGTCGGGCTTCACCCGGGCGATCAGCTTAAGCGCCTGGTCGATCTGGCTGACGTCCTCGACCTCGTAGTGGAAGATGTCCTTGTGAGCCGCGCAGAAGCTCCGCACCCGCGGCAGCAGCGCCCGGTTGCCGGTCGATTGCGGGTTGGAGAGAAGCGCGACCGAGGCCATCAGGCGACCGGTCGGATCGACAGGCCGAAGCGATAGTTCAGGACCACCCGCACCCGGGTGATTCCGCGGCCCGCCTCGATCGCGACATTGTCGTAGCGCGGCCGAAGGTTGGTCAGCGAGATTCGCGGATTGCGCGAGAAGCCGCCGCCGTCGCTCCAGCCGGAGCGGCCGTTGCCGTCCTGGTCGTGGCGGACCGCGACGGCGTAGCGCCCCGGCCCGGGCACCCGGACGCAGATTCCCATGATGCCGCCGCGCGTGACCGGAACGTCTATCTTGCGCAGGGTCTGGCCGCGCTGCAGGAACTTGCGCGGGTCGCTGCCGTAGAGCGCGACCCGGATGTTGCCGGTGCGCGCTCGAAAGCCTTCGACATTGACCAGGATGCCGTTGCCGCCCGGACGGCAGGCGGCCGCATCGGGGCCGAGCTGCGCCGCCGCCGGCGTCGCCGCCAGGACGAAAGCGAGCGCCGCTCCCGAAGCCTGAAATTTCAACATGACCTTATACTCCAAAAAGCATCGGCCGCCTCGCGCAGACGCACAGGCGGCCCTTCAAGGCCCCCATCGCGGCCCAAATGCCCTCCGCTTGCGGCCAAAATATGGTCAAGTCGGGTCGAAAGCTTGGATTTCCCTCGAATCTTCGCCTCGGAGCGCCCGAATCCGGGGCTCGGCCGGCGCGGATCGAAGGGCAAAGGGGCGGTTGCGCTTCGGCTCGCCGTACCGCCGCTGCGACCGTTTGGGGATCTGAGGAGGAGCCCCTCGCAGCGGCGGCAGACCTGACGACCAGGCGCGCGCGTCCGGAACAGCGAATTCGGGCGCTCGTCCCGTCTTCAGAGAAAGCGGCCTAGCCCGACGACGCGACGGCCCGCCATAACGAAGGTTAGAGTCGCGAAGGCTCCGCCATCCGGATCGTGGTGACGGTCCGCACCCGCCGCGCGCCGCACCAGATTTCGACGACGATTCCCTCGGTGGTCCGCTCCCTGGCGATCGACATCGCCTCCGAGTCGCCGTTCGCCGGCACCTCTTCCGAGCCGACGAGCATCGTCCCGCGCAAGCTGTAAAGGCGGTAGATCGCCATTTCTTCCGAGCCACCCGACTCAGGTCAGGACGCTCACAATATGGGGCGGGCCGACCCCTTTCGTTGATCTGGATCAGGGAAAGCCGATAGGGTCGACCTAAACCGGCGTCGCGCTCGGAGAGGCGCAGCAATGGCCAGCCCGCCGAAGGAAGACACCGAGCGCGCGCAAGCGGCGCAAATCGCCCTCGCCGAGAGCATCGAGCGGGCATGGGAGCTGGTCTGCGAGGCCAGGTTCATGCTTCGTCCGCGAGAGACGCCGGAGGGAAAGTCTACCGCCGAGCCGCCGGCGCCGGGGTTGCGGTCGCCTTAAGCTGCATCAAGGACATGAGCGACGAAGCGAATTAAAGGCGATCACTCCCATGCTCATCCAGTTCTTCTTGTCGGTCGCCCTTCTTGCCTTGATCTATGGCCTGTTTCGCTGGCGCCAGGGGAAGATCGAGCAGCAGAAGCGGCTGTTGCGGCAACAGCGTCACCAGCAGCAGCTTGCGGCGTGGGAGACGATGCTCGCCGAGCGGGGCGCCGCCGGGCGGGCCCGGGACGGCTGAACCGGCCCGCCTCGCGCTATTGCGGCCGCCAGAAGGCGGCGACGGTCATGACCGCGATGATCGCGCCCAGCATGACGAGCAGGGCGATACTTTCAAATGGCACTATCTTTTCCGAATTATGTCCGAATCGGAATGACTTAGTCATGTGGCCGGAGCCCGGGCAATAACCCAGATCAAGCGCCTGCGCCCGACGGCCCGGTTCCGCCGCAGCTCGCGCCGATTTCCCCGATGACCTCCCTGTGTCCGCCGTCTATAGCCTGACCCCGGACGCTCCGGCGGCCGTGGCAGCGAGGCGAAGCTTGAAATTCCCGACCCAAATCGACCGCTATCTGGCGAGGCTGATCCTGGTGCCGCTGATCGGCACGCTCTGCCTCGCCGCCATGCTGCTGCTGATGGACCGCATGCTGCGCCTCTTCGATTTCGTGGTCAGCGAGGGCGGCCCGGTCGCGATCGTGTGGCGGATGCTGGCCAATCTCATCCCCGAATATCTCGGCCTCGCCATCCCGGTCGGCCTGTGCCTCGGCGTCCTCCTCGCCTTTCGCAAGCTCGCTCTGTCCTCGGAGCTCGACAGCCTGCGCGCGGTCGGGCTCGGCTACGGCCGGCTGCTCGCCGTCCCCTATCTCTATGCGGCGGCCTTGCTCGCCGCCAATTTCGCGATCGTCAGCTTCGTCCAGCCCTTCGCTTATTATTCCTATCAGAGCCTCCGCTTCGAATTGAGCTCGGGCGCGCTCGGCGCCTCGATCAAGGTCGGCGAGTTCACCAATCTCGGCCGGCGGATCACCCTTCGCGTCGAGCGCAGCGAGAATAGGGGCACCGACCTTTACGGCGTGTTCGTCCGGATGACGACGCGCGACGGCCGAAGCCTCGCCGTCACCGCCGACCGCGGCACCTTCCTCTCCACCGACGATCCCGACACCATTCTCTTCCGCCTCGCCAACGGCCGGATGGTCCACAACGCGCCGAGCTACCGGACGCCGCGCGTGCTCCGCTTCGTCCAGCAGGACCTGCCGATCGAGCTGCCGACGATCGAGCGCTTCCGCGGCCGCGGCAACGGCACCAGGGAGCTGACCATCCCCGAGCTCGCCCGGATCGGCCAGGACGCCCGAGCGCCGGCGGCGCGGCGCGACGCGGCCCGGGCCAATTTCCATTTCCGGCTGGTCGAAGTGGCGATGATGCTGCTCGTCCCGCTGCTCGCCGTCTCGCTCGCGGTGCCGCCCAAGCGAAGCACCTCCGGCCTCGGCATCTTCGTCGCCATCGTCTTCGTCGTCACCTATCACAAGGTCAACCAGCAGGCCGAGACCCTCGGCGCCCTCGGCCGCGTCGACCCGTTCATCGCGCTCTGGGCGCCGTTCCTGCTCTTCGCCGGCCTGATCCTGTGGATGTACTGGACCCTCGCCCACAAGCCCGGCGGCCAGCCGATCGGCGCGCTCGAGCGGCTGTTCGCGCGCGTCGCCAGGACCTTCGGCCGGCTCGTCCGCCGCCGCGCCAAAAGGCCCGCCGTGTCGTGATCAACCTGCAATTCTTCCCGTCGCGGCGGATCGCGCTTTACATGGCGCGCCTGTTCGTCAGCCGAAGCCTCGCCGTGCTCGTCGCCCTGGTCGGCATCCTGATGATGCTCGATCTGCTCGGCAATAGCGGCGACATCCTCGCCCATCCGGGCAATGGCGACGCCGAGCTGTGGCGCTATGTCGGCCTGCGCATCCCGCAGCTCGTCGCCCGCTTCCTGCCCTTCGCGGTGCTGCTCGGCACGCTAATCACCCTGGCCGGCCTCAACCAGCATAGCGAGGTCATCTCGATGAAGGCGGCGGGGATCTCCGCGCACCAGATCATCGCGCCTTTGATCCTGGCCGCGGCGCTCGTCGCCGGCGCCCATTTCGTCTTCAACGAGCGGGTGGTGACCCGCGCCAATGCCGCGCTCGCCGCCTGGGACGCGGTCGATTACGGCCCGATCCCCGAAGGCACCGACATCCGCAACAACATCGCGATCGTCCATGGCGACGACCTGATCTTCGTCCGCCGGGTCAGCGGCCGGGGCGACGATGTGCGCCTTGCCGGAGTCGGCATCTACGACCGAAGCGGAGGCACGCTGCAGCGCATCCTGACCGCCGAAAGGGGCCGCTACGCCCCCGGTCGCGGCTGGGATTTCGAGGCCGCCACCCTGTTCGACGTCGACAGCGGCCGGCTGCAGCGCATGGGCCGGGTGACCCTGGGCCGCGATATCCGCCCCGACGAGTTCACCCTCGCCCAGGTCGATCCCGACGAGCAGAATTTCTGGCGCTTGCGCGAGACCATCGCCGATCTGAAGAGCGCCGACCGCGCCACCGCCACCTTGGAATCCAACCTCTGGCACAAGCTCGCCGGGCCGTTGTCGACGATGTTGATGCCCCTGCTCGCCGCCACCGCCGCCTTCGGCCTCGCCCGCTCCGGCCAACTCATGCTCCGCGCCGTGATCGGCATGGCGCTCGGCTTCGCCTATTTCGTCGCCGACAATTTCGCCCTGGCGATGGGCAATCTCGGCGCCTACCCGCCATTCCTCGCCGCCTGGGGCCCGTTCCTCCTGTTCCTGCTGGTCGGCGAGGCGGTGCTGATCAGGACGGAGGAATAGCTGGGAAAGCTTGACTCTCCAGAAAATCGGTATTATCCGGCTAAATGACTGTAGGGCCAACGGTAGGCTGCCTGATCCGGCAGTCATGCAGTCGAGGTACGGAACATGACGGAACCGCTGAAAACGGTCTCTGCGAAGGAGGTTGCGAGCAAGTTCGGTTATTATACCGATGAGGCGATGCTTCATCCGGTCGGTATCCAGCGCCACGGCACGACGCGCGTGGTGATGCTCTCGCTGAAGGAATATGAGCGCCTCCTGCGCCGGGATCGACAGGTTCTTCTTGTGAAAGAACTCGACGATGACACGATCGAAGCCATTCGCAACGCCGAAATTCCCGACGACGCCCGGGCCCTCGACTACCTCATGGACGACCCCGAGACCGACTGACGTCCTCGCTTATTCCTATCTTTGGCATCGCGAGGCGCGGACCGGCCAGGAAGAAGGTAGCAAAGATCGGCCGGTCGTCGTGGTTCTTGCTGTCCAGAAGAGGTCGCACGGTACCCAAATTCTCGTCGCGCCGGTCACCACCCGCCCACCGCGCGAAGGCAACGCCGCGATCGAAATGCCGGCGCGTGTACAAGCCCACTTAGGACTCGGCGGTGAACGCTGCTGGATCGTCGTGAGCGAGCTGAACTTCTTCACCTGGCCCGGCCCGGATATTCGTCCGATCCGGCGCGGCAAGGATATTAGCCCACGTTACGGTTCGATCCCCGGCAAGCTGTTCGAGCAGGTGCGCGGAAAGATTGTCGAGATCGAGCGCGCCGGCCGGCTGCAGGTCACCAAGCGGACCGAGTAGGCAAAGCGGGCGCGACGGACTACCAATTCGTCCACTCATGCCGACGGACGCCCCCGCCCCCCCCGAACCCGCCGTCACCCGCGGCGAGGTCGCGCGCGGCGCCGGTCTCGCCGGCCTCTCCCGCGCCGGCGCGCTGATCGAGGCGCTGGCGCAGCCGCTCTACACCTGGCTGTTCGGGATCGCGACCTACGGCATCTACGTCGTGCTCTGGGGCGCGGTGAATCTGATCACCAACATCGTCGACCTGTCGATGACCAGCGCGCTTCAGCGCGTCGTTCCCACCCAGGAAAGCGAGGAGGGGGTCCACGGCGCCGTCAAGCTCGCGCTCATCGTCTCGGTCGGGCCGGCCGCGCTGATCGCATTGCTGATCACGCTCAACGCCGATGCCGTCGCCGCCATCTTCTCGGCCGCGCCGGAGGATGCCGAGCGGCTGCCCGTCGCCGTCGCCCTGTTCGCCTGGGCGCTTCCCTTGTGGACCTTCGTCGAGGTCGCCACCTCCGCCGCCCGCGCCCGTCGCGCCTTCGGCCCCGAAATCCGCCTGCGCATCTTCTGGGAGCAGATCGCCCGGATCCTGTTCGCGGTCCTGTTCTTCCTGCTGGGCTTCGACAGCATCGGCCTGATGGTCGCCCACCTGTCGTCGCTGGCGCTCACCGCCTTGCTCTGCGTGCCCTTGCTCGGCCGCTATTACGATCTGAGGCTGCTGCTCCGCGCCCCGGTCCCGGCCGCGCTCGCCCGCAACCTGCTCGCCACCGGCGCCGGCCTGCTGCCCGCCAACCTCGCCCGCCGCCTGTTGATCGACGCCCCGCCGGTGATCCTCAACCTCACCATCCCGGGCGCGCGCGGCGCCGCCGCCGCCGGCCTGTTCGAGATCGCCCGCAAGCTTTCGACCGTGCCCTATGTCGTCCGCCAGGCCTTCCAGTACGTGCTCGGCCCGCTCTCCTCGGCCCAGGCCCATGCCGACCGCGCCCAGGTCGCGCCGCTCTACCATTTCGCCAGCCGGGTCTCGACCGCCCTGGTCGTGCCTTTGTCGGGCCTGCTCGTCTTCGCCGGCGTCGACATCCTCTCGGTCTACCGGCCGGAAGCGATGGCGGCGCTGCCGATGCTCTGGGTGCTGGTCGCGGCGCGCGGCATCGAGGCCGTGGTCGGCCCTGCCTCGACCATCGTCGAGATGATCGGCCACCGCGCTCTGCCCCTGCTCAACAGCGTCGTCGCCATCGCCTTGTGGGTCGGCCTCTCGCTCTGGCTGATGCCGGCCTGGCACGAATTCGGAATGGCCGTGGCCGTCGCCGTCGCCGTGGTCGCCTCGACCTACGCGGCGACGCTCGAGCTCCAGCTCGCCGACGGCCTCTCCCCCTTCGACCGCAAGCTCTTCCAGGGCCTGGCCGTCGCTCTGGCGGGGGTCGGCTTCATGGCCCTCGGCGAATATCTGTTCGACGGCCCCGCCCGCTTCGCGCTCGAGACCCTGCTCTGGGCGATCACCTCCTGGCTTGCGCTCCGCTACGGCCTCACCCGCGACGACCGCCTCGCCCTCGGCGGCCTGTCGCGCAAGCTTCGGCTGGTCTGACCCGCTTGCCTTCGCCGCGAAACCTGTTTCCATAAGCGGCTCGTCAGCAGGGGGATCGATCGATGGCCAGGTTCACGCGCCCGTTTCTCGTCCTCGTCGCCGGTCTGGCCGCGCTGCTCTCGGGCAGCGCCCGAACTCAGCCCGCCGCCAATCCACCGGCCCTGATCCGCGAGCGCGGCCCCGTCACCGCGATCGAGCATGTCCTCGTCGTCGACGGCACCGGCGCCGCGCCGCGCGCGAACCAGACCATCCTCATCGACCGTGGCCGGATCGCCGCGATCGGCCCCGACGGGTCGGTCGCGATCCCGGCCGGCGCGTCGCGGATCGACGGTCGCGGCCGGACCGCGATTCCGGGCCTGGTCGGAATGCACGAGCATATGTACCGCACCTCCTCCGGCGACGGCGCGTTCAACGTCATCCAGGCCCCGGTCACCTTCCCTCAGCTCTACCTCGCCAGCGGCGTGACCACCGCGCGCACCGCCGGCTCGGTCGATCCGCACGGCGATCTCGGCATCAAGAGGGAGATCGAGGCGGGGCGGCTGATCGGGCCCGATCTCGATCTCACCACCCCCTATCTCGAAGGGGCGCCGCCGGCGATCGCCCAGCTCTATCCCTTGCGCGGGCCGGCCGAGGCGCGCGCGGCGGTTCGCCACTGGGCCTCGCTCGGCTTCACCTCGGTCAAGGCCTATATGAACATCACGCCGGCCGAGCTGTCCGCGGCGATCGCCGAGGCGCGCCGCCACAATATGCGGGTGACCGGCCATCTCTGCTCGGTCGGCTATGAGGAGGCGGCGAGGCTCGGCATCGACAATCTCGAGCACGGGCCCTTCGCCGCGCCCGACGGCGGGCTCGATCCCGAGCGGGCGGCGGGCCGCTGCTCGCGCCCGGGCGCCGAGGCGGCCGGCGGCCGTCCGGTGATGATGCACATCATCCGGAACGTCGCGCCCGACTCTCCGGAGGTGCGACGGATGATCCGCACCCTGGTCGAGCGCCGGGTGGCGATCACCTCGACGCTGGCCGTGCTCGAAGGCGGCGACCGGCCCGATCTCGAAGCGATGCCGCACCTTCGCGACCTGTTCGCGCCCGACGGCTGGGCGGTCCAGCTCCGCCGCCACGCCGCCCAGCGCCCCGCCGCCGCCTTCCTGGCGACGATGCTTCGCAAGGAGATGGCGTTCGAGCGCGCCTTCGTCGCCGCCGGCGGCCTCTTGATGGCCGGCGCCGACCCGACCGGCGACGGCCACGTCATCGCGGGCCTCGGCGACCAGCGCAACGTCGTCCTGCTACGCGAGGCCGGCTTCTCCGTCCCCGAGGCGATCCGAATCGCCACCCTGAACGGCGCCACCTACCTCGGCCGCGCCACCCGGATCGGCAGCCTCGAGCCCGGCAAGCAGGCCGACCTCGTCCTCCTCGACGGCGACCTGACCCGCGACATCCACGCGATCGAACGGCCGCTGCTCGTGTTCAGGAACGGCACCGGCTACGATTCCGAGGCGATCTACGCGAGCCTCAGGGGGCAGGTGGGCCTGCACTGACGCGGGCGGGCGCGGCCGCCGGCTGGGCCTTTTCGCGAACGGCGAATGAAGACAGCCGATTTGCGGCCAGTTCGATCATTCAACGGTACGTCCCCCGCCGGCCCCCGCCGGCTCGATCGCCTCATCCAAGCTCGTCGAAGCCGCTCGCCGAAACGACCGCCGACGGGCCGGCCCGCGGCGGGGCCGCCGCTGATCGTGTCGGGAATGGCGCGGCGAGTGGGGCTGCGCTGAGGCCCGCGCTGGGCTAGGAAGGCGCGCATGCGCTACGCCATCGCCGCGATCCTCCTGCTCTACGGCCTGGCCTGCCTGATCTGGCCGGCCAAAGTGCTTCACTTCCTGCAGGGCGGGTGGCGCAAGAGCGTCTCGGAAGGCTATTGGAAGGGCAGCATCGTCGCGCTTCGCCTGATCGGCCTGCTCATCCTGGCCGGCGTCCCCGCCCTGTTCCTGCTCGGCTACGTGCGATGAGCGGGGCCAATCCCGTCCTCGCCTACGGCGCCTGGCTCGCCGAGACGCCCGCCGACTGGCCCGAGCCCGCCTGGGAAGCCGCCCACCGCGCCTTCATCGACATAATCGGCGTCGCCATTCCCGGCGCCGCCGAGCCCGTCACCCGCAGGGTCTTCGACACCGTCAAAGCCTGGGGCAGCGGCCCCGCCACCGCGATCGGCATGGGCGCGTCGCTTCCCGCCCCCTGGGCGGCCCTGGTCAACGGCGCCGCCGCCCACGCGCTCGATTTCGACGACAATTTCGATCCGGCCAAGGCCCACGCCACCGCCGTCCTCGCCCCCGCCATCCTCGCCCTCGCGGAGCAGGAAGGCGCCTCGGGCCGGCAATGCCTCGACGCCTATGTCGCCGGCCTGCAGATCCTCGGCCGCGTCGGCCAGGGGGTGAACCCGGCGCACCGCAACCGCGGCTGGCACGCCACCGCCACCGTCGGCGCGATCGGCGCCGCCGCCGCCTGCGCGCGCCTGCTTTCGCTCGACGCGCGCCGGGCCGCCCGCGCCGTCTCGCTCGCCACCTCGATGGCCGCGGGCTTCATGAGCCAGTTCGGCACCATGGCGAAACCCTTGCACGCCGGCCTCGCCGCCAAATCGGGCGTTCTCGCCGCGAGCCTCGCCCGCGCCGGCCTCGATGCCGGCCTCGGCACTCTGGACGGCCCCACCGGTATGAACCGCCTGATGGTCGGCCCGGATTACGAGCAGCTGCGCGACTCGCTCACCCATGTCGAGCACGGCCAGAACCTGCGCTTCGAGACCGTCCGGGTCGGCGAGCCGCTGCTGCTCCTCGCCAGCGGGCTCAAGCTCAAGCGCTTCCCCAATTGCGGCAGCGCCCACCGCGCCATGGACGGCCTCGCCGACATCATCGACCCGCTCGGCGTCCGCCCCGACGAAATCGCCGCGATCCACGTCCGCGCCCCGGTCACCCATCTCAACAACCTCATGTACACCGACCCGAGGAACGCGCTGGAGGCCAAGTTCAGTCTCGAATACGGCCTCGCCTGCCTCCTCGTCACCGGCCAATGCACGCTCGCCGACTTCACCGATGAGGCCGCGATGCGCCCCGAAATCCGCGCCCTCTATTCCCGCATCCATCGCCACCCGGTCGACAAGGCCGAAGGCGAGTTCCCGACCGAAATCGAGGTGATCCTGACCGACGGCACCCGCCTCGAAACCGCCGTGCCCTGGCCAGCCGGCAGCCTCGCCGTCCCCTTCACCGAGGCCCAGCTCTGGGCCAAGTTCGACGGCTGCGCCGCGCCCCTGCTCGCCCCGGACGCGCTCGCGGCTCTCCGCCAGGCGCTTGCAATATTGCCACAATTGCCCGGAATAACGCCGCTGACGGCGCCGCTGGCGGGGCCCTTCCCTTCCTGAACGCCGCGCCGGCGAGTAGAAGGCCGTTATATGGGGGAAGCGAAATATAACGCACTGGTGCTGGCGGCGAGCCGCGGCAACCTCGATCCGCTGGCCCGGGCCGGCGGAGTCTCCCACAAATGCTTCATCGACATCGCCGGCCGGCCGATGCTCAGCCGAGTCGTCGAAGCGGTGATGGCGAGCCCCCGGGTCGATCGCACCATCGTCGCCATCGAGCCCGCCAGCATGGAAGAGGCGCGCTCGATCCTCGCCCCCCTAACCGGCTCGGACGCGATCGACTATGTCCCCTCCGCCGCGACGATCGGCGCCAGCGTCGCCGCCGTCGCGACCGAGGAATTACTCCCCCTCATCATCACCACGGGCGACAACGCCCTCCACACCGAGGCGATGGTGACCTATTTCTGCGACGCCCTCGACGGCCTGGACGGCGCCGTCGACGGCGCCCTCGGCCTCACCCCGGCCGAGGCCGTGCTGGCGAAATATCCCGAAGGCAACCGCGCCTTCCACCGCTTCCGCGACGGCGCCTTCTCCTCGTGCAACCTCTACGCGATCCTGAGCGAGCGCGGCCTCGACGGCGCCCGCGTGTTCAACTCGGGCGGCCAGTTCGGCAAGAAGCCCCGCCGGCTGATCGGCGCCTTCGGCCTGTTCGCCTTCCTCCTCTACAAGAGCCGCCTGTTCACCCTGAAGACCGTGCTCAAAGCCCTGTCCCGAACCGTCGGCGTCCGCACCGCCCCGATCCTGATGCCCTTCGCCGAAGGCCCGATCGACGTGGATCGGCAGGTGGATTGGGATCTGGCCAACCGGATCGTGAAGGAGCGGGAAGGCGAAGCCGCCCGGGAATAGTGCGCAGCCTTATTCCCGGAGTCGGCGCCCGCCCGGCCGACAGGTCCGCGGAGCGGAACCTGATCGACGAGTCAGGGCACGATGGTGCCCTGACCAACCTTCCTCCTCCTCCCCCACGGCCCGGGCTGAAGCCCGAATGGTCCCAATGGTCGCGGTGCCCATGGACGCCGACGAACTGTGACCGGCCGGCGACGCGAACGACGCGGAAGTTTCATAAGTTTCAGCTTCCCGGAAGGAAAAAACTTCCTCACCACGCGCTGACGTGGTGACAGCACGGCGCCGCGTCCCCACCGGCACCGCACCAATCGGGTTCGACTTGCTGTCATCTCGATTTTTCTCCGCCCCACCACGATCCGAGTCGCGCAGTGTCTCAAAAGAAACCCTACAAAGCGAGTCTTATTTTCATGTTTTGTTCTGGACCTTGTGCACCCTCGACTTTCCGCCGGGTTTGCTTAGGTCGAGAGCGTGGATAGCCTCAGCCCTCAGGAACGCAGCCGACGCATGTCGAAGGTGCGCGGGCGGGACACGAAGCCCGAGATGGTTGTGCGCCGCATGGTCCACGGGATGGGATTTCGATATCGTCTACATGATCGCAGACTGCCCGGTTCCCCAGATCTGGTGTTTCCGAGGCTTCGCAAGGTAATCCTCGTTCACGGCTGCTTCTGGCACAGGCATCCCGATATCCACTGCAAACTGGCTCGGATGCCGAAGTCCCGGCTAGATTTCTGGGAGCCCAAACTGCAAGGTAATCTCGAGCGGGATCTCAGGCACCAGGCGGAGTTGAAAGCGCTGGGATGGCGATTTCTAGTTGTCTGGGAATGTCAAATGCGCGATAGAGAACAATTGAGGAACACGCTCAAGACATTCCTAACGGAAGGGGACGCGGAATGAGGGCCATCGAATTGTTCGCTGGAGCCGGCGGGCTGGGGATGGGCATCAGCAAGGCGGGCTTCAAGCCGCTTGAAATCGTCGAGTGGGATCGGTGGTGTTGCGACACTATCAATCGGAATCGCTGGGGCCGAAAGAAGCCGGTGCTGGCTTGGCCCGAGCCTATCCAGGGGGATATCCGGGATCTCGACTTCGAGGAATTCGAAGGAAAGGTGGATTTGGTCAGCGGAGGACCACCCTGTCAGCCCTTTTCGCTAGGGGGCAAGCACAAGGCCCATGCCGACGAGCGGGATATGTGGTCGGAGGCCGTTCGCGTGCTCCGGGAGGTCAAGCCGCGCGCCTTCATCTTCGAAAACGTGAAGGGGCTGACCCGCGCCTCCTTCGCGACCTACTTTTCCTACATCAACCTCCAACTCCACCATCCCGAAATCGAGCGCGGACGTGACGAGGGCTGGACGGAACATCTGGCTCGCCTCGAACAACACCATACCTCCGGCTCCGCTCAGGGCCTTCGGTACGAGGTCGTCGTGCGGGTGCTAAATGCCGCCGATTACGGCGTGCCACAGCGGCGCGAGCGGGTGGTTTTCGTGGGTTTCCGTTCCGACACGGGCATTCGTTGGAGCTTTCCCGAAAAGACCCATTCGCTCGAGGCGTTGCTTTGGGAACAGGTCCGATCGGGGGAGTATTGGGAACGGCATCGCGTGCCGGGCCTGCATCGCGATTTGGACTGTCGGTTGTACGGCAAAGGCATGAAACTGACTGGAAAGCCCGAGGAAAAGGCTTGGCGCACGGTTCGCGACGCAATCCACGATCTGCCCGATCCGACCGATTTTCCCGATCCCAAGATCCTCAACCATCGTTACCAAGCGGGTGCTCGCTCATACCCCGGTCACACCGGCAGTCCGATGGATGAGCCAGCGAAGACCCTGAAAGCCGGCGTGCATGGAGTGCCCGGGGGCGAGAACATGCTGGCCCGTCCCGATGGGACGGTGCGTTATTTCACGGTTCGCGAAAGCGCCCGGCTTCAGACCTTCCCCGACCATTACGAGCTGCATGGTTCCTGGACCGAAGCAATGCGCCAACTCGGCAACGCCGTTCCGGTCGAACTCGCTCGGGTCATTGCCAGCGACGTGGCGGACCGTTTACGAAAGGCCGCATGAGCGCTGAGCCGTACAACCCGCTAGACAAACTGAATTTAGCCGAGAGCATTCAGCGACGGATTCTGGCGGAACCGGTTCATCCGCTGATCGATGATGAAGCGCGTAGCCAAACGGGCGGGGCCGGAGTTTACGTACTCTATTACGCAGGCTCCTTCCCCCCATACATAGAGATTGCGCGTAGGAACCAAGATCACGGTTGGAATCTTCCAATCCATGTTGGAAAGGCTATCCCACCCGGCGGGCGGACTGGTGGCCTGGATCAAGCGGCGCGCGCTGTAGGGGCTTTGAGAGACCGCTTGCGTCGGCATGCCGTCTCGATCGATCAGGCTATTAATCTCGAGTTGGCGGATTTCTACTTTCGTTTCCTGGTCATTGATGACGTCTGGATTCCTCTTGGCGAAAACATGCTAATCGAGTCATTCAGGCCTTTATGGAATACGAGCTTGTCAGGCTTCGGTAGCAATCCGACAGGAGGGCCTCGCGCTACACAAGCAAGCTCTCGCTGGGACACTCTGCACCCGGGAAGAGCCGGCGCTGGACAATCTAGTGGTCCGAAGCTTGAGGAAGTCCACAAAATCGTGGCGGAATACGTTTCGTCCCTCAAAGAGGGCGAATAGTCCATCTACCGCCGGGTCGCCTCCGGGCGGCCGCTCTTGGTCTGCCCGCGTAATAACCTGCGTTCATCCGCCGTTCAGCCAAGAGTGCGACAAATGTAGCACGTCTTTAACGGGAGAATGGCGGTGATCAGTGGGCTGGGCTTGAGCGCTTTGGGTGTGGTGATCGCGGGCGCGTTGGCGGTGGCTGCCGCGCCGCAGGGCGCGCAGGCACCGGCGGGAGCCGCGGCGCCGGGCGCTGCGACCTCCGCCGAAGCGAGCGGGGAGGCGCTTGGGCGGACGATCGAGAGCCGGTTGCGCGCGGACGGGCCCTTCTTCACGCCCGAGGAGCGGGTCGTGATCGAGCGGGCCTGCGGTTATGCGCCGGGCGAATGGGACGGATTCGAGATCAGCCTCGGCGGCGACGTGCTGACCTGCACCAACGGCCGCCGCGCCGAAGGCGCCGAGGTGCGCGCCGTGCTGGCCGCGGCCAGGCCGAGGATCGAGGCGCGGGTCGGGCGGGTGATGGCGAGCGCCGAGGTCAGGGGAGCGATCGCCCGCGTCGCCGAAGTTGCGGCCGCCGAGGCGACCCGCGAAATCGCGCTGGCCATGGCCAATCTCGACGACGAGCTCGACATCGACGTCGACGTCGATCCGGACGGCATGGATCTCGACGCGGATGTGGATGTCGATGAGGACGCCGATGCGGATGCGGAGGCTGACCGGGACGGCGATGAGGACTGAGCCCGCCTAGAGGTTCCCGTCAACTCCCGGCGATGAGCGGCGATACATGGGGAAGCCAAGCCACTATGACCGCGAAACCGGTTCGTGGTACGGTGCGGAACCATCGCCAGCGGAAGCAGATCGCGGCCAAGAGTACCGAGAAAGCAGCCCAATATTCTGGTCGGGCGACGGTCGCATTCAAAAAACTGAGCAGTAGGAAGCAGGCGCACCACAAAGCGCTGATCAAGGCCCTTCGATGCGACACCGTCTCTCCGAACCGGACAAGCACGAGAATGTCCCAGACCACGTATAGCCCGAAGATTATGCCCACTAACCATAGAAAAACGTTCGGAGAGAGGGAGAGAAGCAGCATCAGCAGATAGGAAAACACAATGACCACATCCAGGTAGAAAACCAAGATGCTGCGATCTGTCTTCTCGATGTGTCGATGATAGCTTTCCCAGCTTCCGATCACCAGGATCATACCGGCAATAAGGCAGGCCAGTCTGGGGAGCTCATCGGCCGCCGGCAATCGCCCAGCTTCGACCCAGGCGGCATTGGCGAGCGCACCGGCAAATCCGACGCTGACTGCGATTGCGAACAGCCGGCGGATAAAGTCGCTTCGATGATCGGAGGCCGGGTTCAACCGCTCTTGGCCGCCAACGGACATGATTCGCCCCGCTCAAGTTCAGTACCCCGGCCTAAAGTAGCACCCTAGGCCGATTTGTCCCGCTGCCTCGGATGCCCCGTCGCGACTCCGCCGCTCAGCTCCGCCACCCAGGGATAGTCCTCGGCGACCTCGGGCGTGTAACCGAGGTTGAACACGGTCGGGCTCTTCTCGGGCCGCTCGGGGCGGTCGTACCAGGTGTTGAAAACCTTGTCCCAGAAGAAGGTGGTGATCCCGTAATTGCCGTTTTCGTCGTGGAAATGGTGGGCCATGTGGCGGCGCTTCATCTCGGCAAGCGCCTTGTTCTTGGGCTTGTAGGCGAGGTGCTGGATGCAGTGGACATATTCGTAGACGCAGGTGGTGACGAGGCCGGTCGCAAGCGCCGCGAAGCCGCCGCCGGGGCCGGCGCCCTGAAGCGTCCAGTCGCCGCTCCACGCCCCGCCGATCGCAAAACCGAGCGGGAAGACGCCGAGCGCGATCGTCGGCAGCGTGGTGTGGAGCGCGCCGAACAGCACTTCGAGATGGTTCGGGTCCTGGTGGTGGTCGTAATGGATCCGCTTCCAGGTGCTCGCCGCCCATTTGTGGCGCCACATCCAGCGGCTGTGCAGGACGTAGCGGTGGATCAGGTACCAGAAGAGCGGGTAAGCGAGGCTCGCCGCGGCGATGCTCGCGAGGGTGACTCCGAGCGGCGCCGGCCGCCACGCGTAGAGGCCGATCGAGACCGCCGCCAGCGCCAGATAGGCGATGATCGCCGGATATTGGAAATAGGCCACGACCAGCTCGCGCAGGCTCATCTTGTCGAGATGATGCTCGCGTCTCCAGAAGGGCGGGCGGAGTGTCTGTGCGGTCTTCACGAATGATCCTTGCAGCGTGCCGGGCACGATCAGGGGAGCGTCATAGCGCATCCATGTGGGCAGCGGTCATATTTTTGCAATGCGGCGGAAGTGGGGCCGCCGCGCCATCGCGATGCGGCAGACGCGGTGACTCGTGCGGAGCGAGAGGCTAGGAACGGCCGCATGACCGTCACCATCCGCCCCGTCGTCTCCAAGGCCGACAAGAAGGCCTTCGTCGAGCTCGCCTATCGGCTGAACGCCGGCGATCCCAATTGGGTGCCTCCCCTGAAGGACGAGGTCAGGGGGCTGATCACGCCCGGGAAGAATCCCTGGTTCGAACATGCCGAGGCGGCCTTCTTCCTGGCGATTCGGGACCCCGGATCGGGGTCCGGGGCGACGCCGGTGGGGCGGATCTCGGCGCAGGTCGACCAGCTGGTGCTCGAGCATATGGGCGCGGGATTGGGACAATGGGGGATGTTCGAGGCGGCTGACGAGGAGGCCGCCCGGGCGCTGTTCGAGGCGGCGGAGGCGTGGTTGCGCGGCAAGGGAATGACGCGGTCGATGGGCCCTTTCTCGCTCGGCATCTGGGACGAGCCGGGCCTGCTGGTCGAAGGGCACGATCATCCGCCCATGGTGATGATGGGGCACAACAAGGCCGAATATCAGGCGTGGGTGGAAGGGGCGGGCTATCGCGGCGCCAAGGATCTCTACACCTACGACGTGTCGGCCACGCAAAGCTTCGCGCCGATCGTCGACCGGATCGTCGCCTCGGGCGAGAGGAACGAGCGCATCCGGATCCGCAAGGTCGACAAGAGCCGGTTCGACGAGGAGGCCTCGCTCATCCTGGCGATCCTCAACGAGGCCTGGTCGGACAATTGGGGGTTCATCCCGCTGACCGACAGCGAGATCGCCTATGCGGGCAAGAAGCTCAAGCCGATCGTGCTCGAGGACATGATCCTGATCGCCGAATATGACGGCGAGCCGGTGGCGTTCATGATGGGCCTGCCCGACATCAACGAGTTCATAGCCGACCTCAAGGGCGAGCTGTTCCCGTTCGGCTTCGTCAAATTGCTGTGGCGGCTGAAGCGGATGCGGCCCAGAGGCGGGCGGGTGCCGCTGATGGGCGTTGTGAAGAAGCTGCACGCGACCCGGCTCGCCTCGCAGCTCGCCTTCATGATGATCGAATATATCCGCCGCGCCGGCAACGGCCATTACGGCATCACCCGGGCCGAGGTCGGCTGGATCCTGGACGACAACAGGCCGATGCTGTCGATCGCCGACGCCATCCACAGCCGCCGCAACCGAACCTACCGGATTTACGAAAAGTCGTTGTAACGGCGCGTATTTTCAGGGACTTCCGCTGTCGCCGGGGGCGCGTTATGCTCCGCGCTTTCGTGGGGGCCGCGGGGAGGCACATGAAGGCAATCGCGATGGCGGCGGTGGCGCTGGTGGCGCTGGCCGGCTGCGACCGGATCGGCACCGGCGGCAAGGCGCAGGGCAATGACGCAGCGAACGCCGGCAACGGCAACGCGCCGGCGACCGGCGGCAAGCCTCGCTCGCGCGGCGGCGATGTCCAGGCGGCGGCCGACGCGGGGCCCGGCCTCGGCCAAGAGCCGGCCGGCGCGATCCAGGCGAGCGCCGGCACCGGTTCGGGTGGCGCCGTGGTCGACCGCGCCTATCTGCTCGGCCGCTGGACCGACACGGGCGACTGCGACAATGCGGTCGACTTCAATCCGGACGGCCGGTTCGTCGGGTTCGACGGCACGGTGGGGCAATGGGCCCTCGCCGGCGACCGGCTGACGGTGACCCGCGACCGGACGCTGACCCTGCAGCTGGTGCCGATCGATCAGAACCGGATGAGCGTGGTCAATCCCGACGGCTCGCTCGGCGAATCGAGTCGCTGCTGATCCAGCCGCTGCGAGTTCCTAACCCTCGGTGACGGAACGGCTTTCGCGCGAGACCGGATTGCGCTATGCTGAGCGCGTGGGAGGGGCAGTCATGAAGGCGTTGAACCTGTTCGCGGCGGGCCTATTGGCGCTTGCCGCTGCATCGCCTGCCGCGGGGGCGCAGGCGCAAGGCAAGCCGGGCGAAGGCGCGGCGCGCAATGCCACCGAATTCCGTCTCGACCGCGCCTTCCTGATCGGCACCTGGGCCGACGACGAGGAATGCGAACAGGGTGTCGAGCTTCTCGGCGATGGCCGCTATTTCAACGCGGACGGCGTCGGCGGCATCTGGTATCTGGAAGGCGACGAGCTGACCCTGACCAGCGAGAATGCCGTAACCGTCCGGGTCGTGCCGATCGACCATGATACGATCGGCTTGATCAACTCGGACGGCTCGCTCGGCGAATCGACCCGCTGTGACCGGGCGGAGATGCTTCAGCCCGGCCCCGATGAAATGGTCTGAGCGCGCGGCGGCACTGGCTATCGCGCTCGCCGCCTGCCCCGCCGCCGCGGCCGCGGCGCAATCCAGGCCGCCGGCCGTCGAACGACCGCTGCCGATCACGCCGGTCGGCCTGGTCGGCCGCTGGACCGACAGCGGCGACTGCGCCAAGTTCGTCATCTTCCGCAGCGACGGCACCTTTCTCGCCCGCGACGGCGGCCAGGGCACCTGGCGGCTGGCTCGCGGCCGACTGACTCTCGCCGGCAGGGGCGGCACCGTCATTCTCACCGTCCGAAGCCTCACCGCGCGGCAGATGGTGGTGGTCAACGCCGACGGCAGCACCGGCACCTCACGACGCTGCTGAGCGCTCTTCGAGCCGTTCAGCCGGGGCCGGGGCGCGACCGGCGCCCTTAACCATCCCGCGCCGACATGCTATGAAAGAACCGGCGCGCGTGACACGGTGAATCTTGCTGCCGTAGCACGGGTCCGGCCCTCAGGCCGACCGAAGCCATTGTGGGGAACGCAAGTCCCACCGCGCGCCAATTCTTCCGATCGAAACTAGTCGATCTCCACCCAGGTCGGCGCATGGTCGCTGGCCTTTTCGCGGCCGCGATATTCCTTGTCGACGCCGGCGTCGCGCAGGCGGTCGGCGGCCTGCGCGGAGAGCAGGAGATGGTCGATGCGGAAACCCGCGTCGCGCTGCCAGCAGCCGGCGGTATAGTCCCAGAAGGTATAGACCTGCCCCTCCGGATAGCGGGCGCGGATCGCGTCGGTGAAGCCGAGGTTGAGGATCCGGCGAAAGCCCTGCCGGCTCTCCGGCTGCATCAGCGCGTCATGACGCATCGCCCTGGCCGAGAAGACGTCGTCGGGATTGTCGGTGGGGATCACGTTCCAATCGCCGGCGAGCACGGTCGGCCGCTCCTCGGCGAGCAATTCCTGCGCGTGAGCGCGCAGGCGATCGAGCCAGGCGAGCTTGTAGGCGAATTTCTCGGTGCCGACGGGATTGCCGTTCGGCAGATAGATGGACGCGACGGTGACGCCGCTCACGTCGGCTTCGATATAGCGGCTGTGGGTGTCGTCGGGGTCGCCCGGAAGGCCGGTGCGGCGGAGCGTGGGCGGCGCGCCTGGGGTGAGGATGGCGACGCCGTTGAACCCCTTCTGGCCGTGCCAGATGCCGTCATAGCCGACGGCGCGGATGTCGTTGATGGGGAAGGCGTCGTCGTCGCACTTGATCTCCTGCAGGCAGAGCGCGTCGGGCTTCTGCTCGTCGAGATATTCGATCAGCCGCGGCAGCCGGGCGCGGATGCCGTTGAGGTTGTAGGAGACGATCTTCATGGCGCGGGCTTAGCGCAGCCGGATCAGATCGAGAAGCTGGTCCCGCAGCCGCAGCCGGACTGGGCGTTGGGGTTGGTGACCTGGAAGGCGGCGCCGCCCAAGCTTTCGACGAAATCCACCGTGGAGCCCCTGACCAGATCGAGCGAGATCGGATCGACCACCAGGGTCACGCCGTCGGCCTTGGCGACCGCGTCGTCGTCGGCGACGTCTTCGGCGAGCTCGAACCGATATTGGAAACCGGCGCAGCCGCCGCCGTCGACCGACAGCCTGAGAATGGCCGGCTTGTCCTGTCGCTTCGCGATCGCCGCGACGCGAGCGGCGGCCGAAGAAGAAAGGGCGATGTCGCTCATGGCACGAAGATAGGGACTGGGGCACGGCGAAACCAGCCCCGGGCGCTTGCGGCGCGGCCGGCTTGCCGCCATAGGGGCGGCCATGAAGGTCCGTGTCCTGGTGACGCTCAAGAACGGCGTGCTCGATCCGCAGGGCAAGGCGATCCATCACGCGCTCGAAGGACTCGGTTTCGCCGGGGTCAACGACGTCCGCGCCGGCAAGCTGATCGAGCTCGATCTGGCCGACGGCACGGGCGACGCCGAGATCGAGGAGATGTGCCGAAGGCTCCTCGCCAACACCGTGATCGAGAATTTCCGGATCGAGCGCGCAGAGCAGGCGGCGTGAACAGCGCCGTCATCGTCTTCCCCGGCTCCAATTGCGATCGCGACCTGGCCGAGGCGCTTCGGCTGGTTTCCGGCCGCGCTCCGGCGATGGTCTGGCACCGCGAGAGCGAATTGCCGCACGGCCTCGACCTGATCGCCGTCCCCGGCGGCTTTTCCTATGGCGACTATCTGCGCTCCGGCGCGATGGCGGCGCAATCGCCGGTGATGCGCGCGGTCAAGGAAGCCGCCGAAGGTGGCGTGATGGTGCTCGGCATCTGCAACGGCTTCCAGGTGCTGACCGAGGCGCGGCTGCTGCCCGGCGCGCTGATGCGCAATGCGGGGATACGGTTCATCGGCCGGGACGTCGCGCTCAGGGTCGAGAACGGCCAGTCCCCCTTCACCGCCCGCTACGATGCCGGCGAGGAAATCGTGTTTCCGGTCGCCCATCATGACGGCAATTACCAGGCCGATGCCGAGACGCTCGACCGGCTCGAGGGCGAAGGCCGGGTCGCCTTCCGCTATGCCGGCGACGTGAACGGCTCGGCGCGGGGCATCGCCGGTATCCTCAACGAAGCCGGCAACGTGCTCGGGCTGATGCCTCACCCCGAGCGGATGGTGGAGCCCGCCCATGGCGGCGAAGGCGGACGCAGGCTGTTCGAAGGACTGCTGGAAACGGTCGGCTGACAGCCTCGCCGATCGATCCTGACCCGATCGAGGCAAGTAACGATCCAGACTTGCCTCCCAGAGAGGCCAGTGTCATCTTGCTCGACTTGCGACGGAATCCGCGCGGCGATCGTCCGCGGTCCTTCGCGGGGGAGCGCGATATGGCCGACCAGGACCCGACGAGCGTGGCGGCGGGCAAGCCGCGGACCGACGGACGCCGCAGCGGCAGCCGCGACCCGAAGGTGTTCGTGCTGCTGCGCGAGCTCAGCGAAGTCCACCTGCTGCTCGACAACGTCTCGGCCAATCCGAGCACCACCGTCGCCGATCATCCCGCCGCGGCCCGGCCGAAGGAGCTCAAGGACGACTGGATCGAGGAGGTCTGCAAGATCAGCTGGCCGCCCGACGGCTCCAACGAGGATCGGGCCGAGGATGCCGCGCTGCTGATCCGGGCCAAGGATTATCTCAATCGCCTGTCCCATCCGGCGAGCGGATCGACGATCGCTTTCACGCTGCTGGTCACCCAGGAAGATGCGCCGCGCTGGTGGATGCGGTGGTTCGGCTGGCTGTTCAAGCGGAAGCATGAAGATGGGCAGGAAAGCCCACGCCCGGCGCGCGAGCCGACGCGAAACTCGCTGGCCCGCGCCGCCTATCCGGACCTGGTCCACAAGGCCGAGGGCTTCCGCCGGGCGATGTGGTGGATCAGCATCCTCCTGGTCGTCGCCTTGTTCATCACCTGCGCCGTCTCCTGGTACGTGGCTTATGGCAATGCCGCGCTGGCGGAGCTGCAGACCGCGCGCCAGTCGGCCACCGAAGCGCAGGCCGCGGTCGTCCAGGCCGAATCCGGCCAGCAAGGCGCCGAGGCCGGCGACGACGCGGACGAAACCGCCGGACGGCTCGAGACCGCCGCCGCCGCGTCCGTCGAGCCGCCTCCGGCCGAAACAGCGGGCGCGCCCGCCCAGCCGGCGCCCGGCGAAGCGGGCCCGCAACCGCCTTATGTCGGCTATTGCCGCCAGGAGCCGTCGAACGCCACCCAGGAACGCTTGTGCACGGCCCGCACCGAGGCCGAGACCAATGTGAGCCGGATCGAGCAGCGCCTGGCGAGCTGGCTGTGCCGGCTGCCGTTCACCGATTGCGCCGGAGACAAGATCGCCGACGCGCCCGCGCGGGCGGCTTCCCTGGCCAACATCATGGGCTCGGCGATGCTGCCCTTCCTCTACGGCCTGCTCGGCGCGGGGGCCGCCATCATCCGCTCGCTGTCGCGCAAGATCCGGGCAAGCCTGTTGAGCCCGCGCGATCTCCATCTGTCCTTCCAGCAGCTCGCTCTGGGCGCGGTGGTCGGCGCCTGCATCGGCCTGTTCGTCGCCGCTCCGGACGCCGGCGAGACGGGCGAGAGCCTGCTCGGGCCGGTGACGTTGTCGGCCTCGGCGATCTCGTTCGTGGCCGGGTTCGGCGTCGACGCCGTGTTCCAGGCGCTCGAGGCGCTGATCACCCGCATCTTCAACATCTCCCCGCCCGTGACCGGCAATCGCGGGGACGGCACCCCGAGCAACTGAGCGCCACGCCGGGTTTGAGCTTGATTATAATGAGCCTGCTCATTATGTGCGGGCCATCATGGAAAATTTCGCATTCGAGGTCGCCGAAACGGCGCGACTGATCCGCCGCGAGGCGAACAAGCGGGCAGCCATATTGGGCGCGACCAAGGCGCAATGGCGCGTGCTGGCGCGGCTCTCGCGGGTCGGCGACGGCATCCGCCAGGTGGAGCTTGCCGAGGCGCTCGACGTCGAGCCGATCACGCTCTGCCGGATGATCGACCGGCTCGAGGAAGCGGGGCTGGTCGAGCGTCGCCGCGACGAGGCCGACCGGCGCGCCTGGCGCATCTTCCTGACCGGCGAGGCGGCGCCGGTGCTGGCCAAGCTGGAGCTTATGGGCCTCGCCTTCAACGCCGACATCCTCGCCGGTATCTCCGAAGCGGACCGCGCGGCGGCGCGGCGCGTTCTCGCGCGGATTCGCGACAATATCGACCAGATCGAACAGGGAATTGAACAGGCGTCATGAGCGAAGCAGACCCAAAGGTGCAGACGGAGGGCGCGGCGGTCGACGCCGCGGCCGAGCCCGCGCGCAGGAAGAAGAGCTGGCGGCTGATCCTGATGCTGTCGGTGCCGCTGCTGCTGGCGGCGATCGGCGGCTATATGTGGCTGACCTCGGGCCGCTACGTTTCCACCGACAATGCCTATGTCCAGCAGGACATGGTCTCGGTCGCCCCCGAAGTCGGCGGCGTGATCGCCGAGGTGCGCGTTCGCGAGAACCAGCATGTGAGGCGCGGCGACGTGCTGTTCAGGATCGATCCGCGGCCGTTCCGAATCGCTTTGGCCCAGGCCGACGCCCAGATCGCCGCGGCGCGGGTGCAGGTGAACCAGCTCGAGGCGCGCTCGGCCGGCACCGGCGCCGACATCCGGGGCGCCGAGGCCAATCTCTCCTATCAGCAGCGCGAATTCGCCCGCCTCGAGCAATTGATGCGGCAGGGCTGGATCACCCGCTCGCGCTACGACGAGGCGATGCATAACGTGCAGGAGGCGCGCGAGCGGCTCGCCAATGCCCGCGCCGAATCGCAGACCGCGCAATCGGCGCTGGCCAGCGGCGGCACCGCCGACCAGCCGGCCCTTCAGGCGGCGCTGGTGGCGCGCGAGCAGGCCTTGCTCAACCTCTCCCGGACCGAGGTGCGCGCGCCCGCCGACGGCACGATCAGCCAGACCGACCGGCTGCAGGTCGGCGCCGCCGTCGTCGCCAACGTGCCGGTGGTCACCGTCGTGCGCAGCGCCACCACCTTCGTCGAGGCCAATTACAAGGAAACCGACCTCGCCAACATGTATGTCGGCCAGCCCGCCGAGATCGACGTCGACGCTTATCCCGGCGTCGAGATCCGCGGCCATGTCGCCTCGATCGGCGCCGGCACCGGCTCGCAATTCTCGGTGCTGCCGGCGCAGAACGCCTCGGGCAATTGGGTGAAGGTGACCCAGCGGGTGCCGGTTCGGATCGCCATCGACGGCGATCCCGGCCGGGCGATGATCGCCGGCCTTTCCGCCGACGTCACCATCGACACCCGCGACCGGCCGCCGCAGCGGGTCGCCGCGCGGAGGTAAACGATGAAGCTCACCCCTGTCGTCATTGCGAGCGCAGCGAAGCAATCCAGCCACGCTCCCGGGCGGGCTGGATCGATTCGTCGCTTTGCTCCTCGCAATGACGGACCACTTTAACGATGCACAGCTACGATCTCAGCAGGTCCCAGCGCGCGCTGATCACCATCGCCGTGATCCTGGCGATGCTGATGCAGGTGCTCGACACCACCATCGCCAACGTCGCCCTGCCGCACATGCGGACCAGCCTCGGGGCCACGCCCGAGACCGTCACCTGGGTGCTGACCTCCTATATCGTCGCCTCGGCGATCGCGATCCCGATCACCGGCTGGCTCGCCGAAAGGGTCGGCCGCAAGCGCCTGTTCGTGTGGGCGGTGATCGCCTTCACCATCGCCTCGCTGCTCTGCGCGCTCGCGCAGAATCTGGAGGAGATGGTCGCCTTCCGGGTGATCCAGGGCGTCGCCGGCGCCTTCCTGGTGCCGCTCGCCCAGGCAGTGATGTTCGACATCAACCCGCCCGAGAAGCACGGACGCGCCATGGCGATGTTCGGCGCCGGCGTGATGATCGGGCCGATCCTCGGGCCGGTGCTCGGCGGCTGGCTGACCGAGAGCTACAATTGGCGCTGGGTGTTCCTGATCAACCTGCCGATCGGCATCGTCGCGACCGTGATGATGCTCCGCTTCATGCCGGCGACGCCGAAAACGAAGCGGCGCTTCGACATATTCGGCTTCGCGATGATCGCGCTGGCGCTGGCGGGCCTGCAGATGATGCTCGACCGCGGCGAGCAGCTCGACTGGTTCTCGAGCTGGGAGGTCAGGATCGAGTTCGGCCTCGCCATCGCCGGCGCGTGGATGTTCGGAGTCCACATGCTGACCGCGAAGGACCCGATCTTCGATCCGAAAATGTTCAGGGACCGCAATTTCGCGACCGGCCTTTTGTTCATGGCGGTGACCGGGGTGATGTTGCTCGCCGGCCTGGCGCTGCTGCCGCCGCTCCTGCAGGGCCTGTTCGGCTATTCGGTGCTTCAGTCGGGCTTCCTGACCGCGCCGCGCGGGATCGGCACCCTCATGTCGATGATCATCGTCGGCCGGCTGGTCGGCAAGGTCGACGCCCGGCTGCTGATCCTGTTCGGCCTGTTCCTGATGGCCTGGTCGCTGTGGCAGATGTCCGGCTTCTCGCTCGACATGGACCGGCGGCCGATCGTCGTCAGCGGAATCATCCAGGGGCTGGCGCTCGGCTTCCTGTTCGTGCCGCTGAACACCATCGCCTTCGGCACGATCGACCCCAAATATCGCACCACCGCCGCGAGCCTGCTCAACCTCGCCCGAAGCGTCGGCGGCTCGATCGGCATTTCCGTGGTGACGGTCCTCCTGGCGCGCAACCTGCAGATCAGCCACTCCGACCTCGCCGGCCACGTCACCCAATATTCGCTGCCGCCGGTCAATCCCGCGATCGTCCAGGGCGCGCCGCCGATCACCGAGGCCGCGGTCGCGGCGCTCGACGCCGAGATCAACCGGCAGGCGCTGATGATCGCCTATATCGACGATTTCTGGCTGATGATGCTGATCACCCTGGCCGCCGCGCCTTTGCTCCTGCTGCTCCGCAAGGGCCGCAAGCCCGCCGGCGGCGCTCCGGCGATGGCGGATTGAAAACACGAAAGGCCGCCCTCGCGGGCGGCCTTTCCATTGTCAGCCTGAAGCGGCCCGATCCTCAGGCGCGAGCCTCCACGAAGGCCGCGCTCAGCGGATTCGCCGCATTCGGCATATGACAATGAGACATCGGACCACCTCCTTTCGCTTGTTCGACACGAGCAAGGAAGATGGGCCCTGGGCCGGCTTTTTCAAGGAAGCACAAGTGTTTAGCCGTGCCTGGCAATCCACTCCTCGAGCACCGGCGCGATCCGGCCCCGCCACTTGCTGCCGTGGAAGATGCCGTAATGGCCGACGCCCCTGGCGAGGTGATATTTCTTCAGCTTCGCCGGCAGGCCGGTGGAGATGTCGAGCGCGGCCTTCGTCTGGCCGACGCCGGAAATGTCGTCGCGCTCGCCCTCGATGGCGAGCAGGGCGACGTCGGCGATCGAGGCCGGGTCGACCCGGCGGCCGCGGTGCGTCATCTCGCCCTTCGGCAAGGCATGACGCTGGAAGACGACGTCGATCGTCTGCAGGTAGAATTCGGCGGTCATGTCGCAGACCGATCGATATTCCTCGTAGAAATGCTTGCTCGCTTCGGCGCCCTCGCCGTCGCCCTGGACGAGATGCTTGAACATCTCCCAGTGGCTGTTGAGGTGATCGCCGAGGTTCATCGCCATGAACCCGGCGAGCTGCAGGAAGCCCGGATAAACGTGCCGGCCGCCGCCCGGATAATGATAGGGCACGGTGGCGATCACATTATGCTCGAACCAGGCGTAAGGCCGCTGGGTGGCAACGGTGTTGACCTCGGTCGGCGCCCGGCGCGTGTCGATCGGCCCGCCCATCATGGTCAGAGTCTTCGGCCGGCACGGGTGCCCGTCGGCGCTCATCACCGCCGCGGCGGCATAGGCCGGAACCGACGGCTGGCAGACCGCGAGCATGTGCGCGCGCTCCTCCCCGTCCTGGCTCCCGATATGTTCGAGGAAGGCGACCAGATAGTCGATATAGTCGTCGAGATCGAAGCCGCCGTCGGCGAGCGGCACCAGCTTCGCGTCCCGCCAGTCGGTGATGTAGACGTCGTACCCGGGCACCATCCGCTCGACCGTGCCGCGCAGCAAGGTCGCGTAATGGCCCGACATCGGCGCCACCATCAGCAGCTTCGGGCCGGCCTCGACGCCTTCCTTGCGGAACCGCTTGAGCTGCCCGAACGGCTTCCGGAGCACGATCTCCTCGCTGACCGGCACGGTCCTGCCGTCGACGATGACGCTGCCGATTCCGAACTCCGGCTTGCCGCGCGGGGCCGAGGCGTGAGCGAAGACGTCGAGCGCCGACGCGACGATCGGCCCCATATGCGAGTAACTGAATGGATTTGCCGGGTTTTGCATCCAACCGGAGCCGAGATTGGCAAGCGTGCTGGCACCGGCGAGCAGCGAGCGCTGCATTTCATACGCGTCGTATAACATTCGTTCTCCGCCCCCGCTTTGCGACCTTATGGGCGGCCGCGAGTCCGAGGTCCACATGAGAATAACCGACCGGTCGGTCAAAGGCTCCGGCAGCGGAGATTGAGCCTCCCCTTCCCCCCTGCTACGCCCCAGCGCATGGCAACAGCGAGCATCGACGACGCGCCGACCGGCAAGATCGGCAATTTGCGGATGATCTGGCGCTATGCCTCCCGCTACAAGTGGACGATCGCCTTCGCCGCGGTGTCGCTGCTGCTGGCGGCCGGGGCGACCCTGGCCATCCCCGACGGCTTCCGCCGGGTGATCGACCGCGGCTTCACCGCCGGCGGCGGCAACGTCGCCCACCAGTTCAACTATCTGTTCGCGATGGTGATCGTGCTCGCTCTGGCGACGGCCTGCCGCTTCTATTTCGTCTCCATGCTCGGCGAGAAGGTGGTCGCCGACATCCGCGGCGCGGTGCACGACAATCTGCTTCGGCTCGAGCCCCGCTTCTTCGAGGAGAACCGTCCTTCCGAGATCGCCTCGCGGGTCACGTCGGACACGACGGTGATCGAAATGGTGGTGGGCTCGACCGTGTCGGTCGCGCTCAGGAACATCGTGCTCGCCATCGGCGGCATCATCTATCTTCTCGCGCTCGCGCCCAGGCTGGCCGGCTGGCTGATCGTCGGCCTTCCCTTCATCGTCGTGCCGATCACCCTGATCGGCCGGCGGGTGCGCAACATCTCGCGCAGCAGCCAGGATCGGATCGCCGACCTGGGCTCGATCGTCGCCGAAACGCTGGGCGCGATGAAGATCGTTCAGGGGTTCGGCCAGGAGGAGCGGGAGAGCGACCGCTTCCGGGCGGCGGTGCAGCGCGCGCTGATGACCGCCCGCCGCCGGGTCCTGACCCGTTCGCTGATGACGGCCATCGTCATCAGCCTGCTGTTCGGATCGATCACCATGCTGGTCCGGCAAGCGGCGGTCGACGTCTCGCAGGGCACGGTCAGCGGCGGCACGGTGGTGGCGTTCGTCGTCACCGGAGCGATCGTCGCCGGCGCCTTCGGGGCGCTGACCGAAGTCTATGGCGAATTGCTGCGCGGCGCCGGCGCCACCGGCCGGATCGCCGAGCTGATGGCGCAGGTGCCGCAAATCCGCGCCCCCGCCGAACCGGTCGCGCTGCCGGAGCCGGCGCTCGGCACGATCGAGTTCGATTCCGTCACCTTCCGCTACCCGACCCGGCAGGACGTCAGCGCGCTGCACGAATTCAGCCTGAAGGTCGCGCCCGGCGAGACGGTGGCTCTGGTCGGCCCGTCCGGCGCCGGCAAGACCACGATCTTCCAGCTGGCCCAGCGTTTCTACGATCCCGACGAGGGCGAGATCCGCCTCGACGGGGTCGAGCTGCGCGCGGCCGATCCGGCCGCCGTCCGCGCCCGGATCGCGGTGGTGCCGCAGGAGACGGTGATCTTCGCCGCCTCCGCGCGCGACAATCTGCGTTACGGCCGCTGGGAGGCCGGGGACGACGAATTGTGGGCCGCGGCCGAGGCGGCGAACGCGGCGGAGTTCCTGAAGCGCCTTCCCGAAGGGCTCGACACCTATCTCGGCGAGGGCGGCGCCCGCCTGTCCGGCGGCCAAAGGCAGCGGATCGCCATCGCCCGCGCCTTGCTCCGCGATGCGCCCCTGCTGCTGCTCGACGAGGCGACCTCGGCGCTCGACGCCGAGTCGGAGCGGCTGGTCCAGGCGTCGCTCGAACGGCTGTTCGAAGGGCGGACGACGCTCGTCATCGCCCACCGCCTCGCCACCGTTCGCGCCGCCGACCGGATCATCGTCCTGGACCATGGCCGGATCGTCGAGGAAGGCAATCACGACACCCTCTCCGCCCGCGGCGGCCTCTACGCCCGCCTCGCCCGGATGCAGTTCGAGGGAATCGCGGCCTAGAGGTCGCGCGGCAGGCCGAGCTCGGCGCGAAGCACAAGAAGTAGCCACCGCCGCCTCAAACGAAAAAGGGCGGCCCCCAAGGACCGCCCCGACTCGTTCCAGGCGCGGAGGCGCTAGAAATTCTGATATTGCTCGTTGCCGACGAACCCCATGGCGGTGACGTTGGCGCGCTTGGTGACCGCGAGCACCTCGTCCACCAGCTCGTAGCGCGCCTGCGGGTGCGGCTGCAGGTGCAGCTCGGGAACCGGGCGCATCGTCGTGGTGATCTCGAGATACTGGCGCAACGTGGTCAGGTCGACCGGAGCGCCGTTCCAGAGCACCGCGCCGTCGGGCATGACGACGATCTTGTTCTTCACCGGCTCGATCGGCGGCGGCGGCGCGTCGGTCTGCTGCGGCAGGTCCAGCTTCACCGCGTGGCTCTGGATCGGGATGGTGATGATGAACATGATCAGGAGCACCAGCATGACGTCGATGAGCGGCGTCGTGTTGATGTCCATCATCGGTTCGGAGGATTCGGGATCCGTGACGGATGCACTCATCTCATTACTCCTGGGTCGCCGGGATCACAGCCGGATTCCGCCCTGGGGCGGCGGCTCGGAAATGAAGCCGATCCGGGCGAAGCCGGCGCGTTGCATGGCATAGATCGCGCCGCCAACGCAGCGGTAGGGCGTGTTGATGTCGCCGCGGATATGGGCTTCCGGCATATTTTCTTCGGTGATGTTCTCGGCGCCGCCGACGTTTCGCACCAGCGTCTCGAGCTCGTTGACCGCCCGGTTGTAAAGCTCCTCGGAATTCACCTTCTCCAGGCCCCAATAGACCTCGCACTGGCCGTTCGCCGCGCGGACCGAGAGATTGACGTTCTCCGGCTTGGTGACGGTGGGCTCGTAGCGGACCTTGGGCAGCTCCACGTCCACGGTCTGCAGCACGACCGGGACGGTGATGAGGAAGATGATCAGCAGCACCAGCATGACGTCGACGAGCGGCGTCGTGTTGATGTCGGACATCGGTGTGTCTTCTACGCCGCCTGCTTCGCCGACCTGCATTGCCATGACTTAAATCCTGTTCCTGACTTCCAACGGCCCGCGGACGGGCGAGCGGCGGCGGTCTGTCCGCCGCCGCTTGGCGTCACATCTTGTTCGGGCTGGTCGTCGTCGTGCCGGTAGCGCTGCCGGTCGCGGTGGTGCCGCTGGGAGCGCGGGTGGTGGCCGCCCCGGCCGCCGGACGCGACGGCGCCGCCGCCTGCACGGATGGGCGGACCGCGCCGCCCGACATCATGTAGCCGTGCACGTAATTGGCGAAGCGGGCGAGCTCCTCGCCGATCGACTTGTTGCGGCGCATCAGCCAATTGTACTGCATGACCGCCGGCACCGCGACGGCGAGGCCGAGCGCGGTCATGATCAGCGCCTCGCCGACCGGGCCTGCGACCGCGTCGATCGAGGCCTGGCCGGACGCGCCGATCTTGATCAGCGCGCGATAGATGCCGACGACGGTGCCGAACAGGCCGACGAACGGCGCCGTCGAACCGACGGTGGCGAGGAAGGCGAGACCCGACGAGAGCTTCGCGGTGATCGCGCCCTGGCTGCGGGCGAGCGAATTCTGCATCCAGTCGTGCTGGTCGATCGGATCGGTCAGCTTGTCATGCTGGTCCTGGGCGAGCAGGCCGTCGTCGACGATCTGGCGATAGGCGCCGTTCTTGTCGAGCTTGTTGGCGCCTTCGCGAAGGTTCGCCGATTGCCAGAAGGCGGTCCGCGCGCGGCGGCCCTCCTTGATGATCTTCTGCTGCTCGAACAGCTTCACGAAGAAGATGTACCAGGAACCGATCGACATGATGACCATGATGCCGAAGGTGATCTGGGCGATGATGCCGCCCTCCTGAAGCGCCTTTACGATGCCATAAGGGTTATCGCCGCCAGGTGCTGCTGCTGGTGCTGCCATGTGACTAACTTCCTCTCATTCAAAACGGATTCAAAACGGTTGAACTATAATCCCGGGATCATTCCTCCGGCAGGCGCCAGGTTACGCTGCCGCTGTCGTTGCCGGAGGTCGGATTGCCGCTGCTGTCGCGGGCCGGCGTGTAGCGGGCGCGGCTGCGCAGGATCCGGCAGGTCGCCTGGTCGAGCGCGCTGTTGCCGCTCGACCCGGTAACCGAACAGTCGGTCACCCGGCCGTTCGGCCCGATCGTCAGCCGGAAGCGGGTCGTTCCCTGCGCCTCGGCGCGAATCGCCGCGGCCGGATAATCGTCCGTGGAGAAATAGGAGCCGAGGTTGGTCCGCGCGCGCTGCGGCGGCACGACCCGCGGCGGCGGCGGCGGCGTGGGCGCCGGGGCGGGAGGCGCCGGGACCGGCGTTATCTGCCGCGGAACCGGCGTCGGGATGCTCTGGATGGTCGGCTGCTGCGGCATCTGGATGCGCACCGCTGCCGGCGGGGTCACCGGCGGCGGCTCCGTTTGCGGCGTGTCGGGCGGCGGCGGCGGCGGCTCCTCGGGGGGCGGCGGCTCCTCCTGCACGTCGAATGTCTTGAGGTCTTCCTGGACCTTCTTGACGAAATTGCCGGCGAGGCCGGTGACGAAAGCGAAGCCGAGGAGAGCATGGAGGACGGCGACCGCGACGATCGCGTACATCCTGCCTTTGGTCATCCCCTGATCAACGTATGACATTAACCAGCCGCGCTCCCTCTATCCTGTTTTTGGACCGTCCTGCTCAACGCAGGGGGCCAGCTTCGGTTCATCCGTGTAACGGACTCGGCCAAGGCCGGGTCTCTATCGCGGCGCTCAGGCCGACGCAATCCTTCTGTGACTCTGTTACGTGACGCCAGCGCGGCGGCGAATTTCCGCCGCAATCCGTGGTTAATGCAATGGAGGCTAGCGGCCGGAGCGGGCATGACAAGGATTGATAATGCGAATCAAACTCGTTGCCGCAGCCGCCATTCTCGCCGCCACGACCGGTCAAGCCGTTGAGTCGCAACCCGTTCCCACGCCACCGGCGCTGAGCTACGCGGACCTTGCCGACCTCGCTTTGAGCGCGCCGATCGTCGCCCATGTGCGCGTCGCGGATGCCGACCGGCTGGACGCCGAGCTGGCCCCGAACGTCCCGGCCGGGCACAGGCGTTTTCTCGTCGAGGCCGACGTCGTGGCGCTGATTCGGGGCAGCGGCGGCATCGAAGGCCGGGTCAGCTATCTCGTCGACATGCCGGCCGATTCGCGGCTGCGCCGACGCAGCGAGCATCTCGTCCTCGCCCGGCGCGCGCCGAACCGTCCCGCAATGCTGCAGCTGGTCGCGCCGGACGCGCAGCTCCCCTACACGCCCGAGGCGGCGGAGCGCCTCCGCGCCATATTGCGCGAGGCCGGCGCCGCCGGCGCTCCGGCGCGGATCACCGGCATCGGCCGCGCCTTCCATGTGCCGGGGTCGCTGGCGGGCGAAAGCGAGACCCAGATTTTCCTTCAGACCCACGACGAGCGGCCGATTTCGCTGAACGTGCTGCGCCGTCCGGGCGAGCAGCCGCGCTGGTCGGTCGCCCTGTCCGAGATGGTGGACGAAGCGGCGGCGCCGCCGGCGCCGGACACCTTGCTCTGGTACCGGCTGGCCTGCACCCTGCCCGCCCGGCTGCCCGGTGACGTGCTGCGCGAGGCCGGGTCCGAGGAAGCGCAGGCGATCCAGGCCGATTACCGGCTGGTCATCGAGGGTCTCGGTCCCTGCACGCGGTCCCGCGCGCGGCGCTAGCCTCCTTGTTCGTCAGCCCCCTATTCGTCATTCCAGCGAAAGCTGGAATCTCCCTGTCTCTTACAGGAAATGAGATCCCAGCCTTCGCTGGGATGACGGCCCGTGAGGGCCGTCAGAAGGACGAGAGCTCGACGCCGACGCCGGCGCAATCGGGATAGATGTCGGGCTTGCGGGTCGCGACGCGCAGGGCGGTGACCCCGCGGCGGGCGGCCACGAGGTCGTAGATTTCGCGGACGAAGGTTTCCTGCAGGTTGAATCGGCGTCCTTGCGCGAGCGCGCCGATCTCCGTGCGCAGGAAATCATAATCCCAGGCGCTGGCGCGGTCGTCGGAAGCGGCGAAGGCGCGCTCTTCGACCCAGACCTCGACCGTCACCAGCAGCCGCTGCGGCTTGCCGACCTCGAAATCGTGGAAGCCGATGTCGACCGGCAGATCGTAACCGTCGAGCACGATCTTGCGCGTTTTCGGCGCGAGCCGCTCGGGAACGAGCCCGTCCAGATGGGCGATGTTCTGACTCATTGCGGCTCCAGGAATTGCACGTCGCGCGGCAGGGAGAGGAAACGCTGGCCGCCGTCAAGCAGGATCGTGTGGCCGGTCAGGCTCGGCGTGGCGACGATGAAGCGAAGCGCCGCGACGATCTCCTCCACCCTGACACCGCGGCCCAGCGCGTTGAGGCCGTGCACTCGATCGAAATTGGCGCGGCTCTGCGGACCGGAGACCATGGTCACCGAGGGCGCGATGGCGTTGACCCGGATCCCGGGCGCGAAGGCTCGGGCGCAAAGCTCGGTGAGGCCGGCCAGCCCCATCTTGGAGATGGTGTAGCTGAAGAAATCGGGATTGGGAGCGGCGAGCTTGGCATCGAGCATGTTGACGATCAGCCCCTCGCCGGCATGCGCCGCGAAGGCGCGCGACAGCAGGGCCGGCGCGCGCAGATTGACGTCGAGATGGGCGGCCCAGCTTTCCGGGGTGAAATCGCCGATGTCGTCATTCGCGAACAGCGACGCATTGTTGACCAGCAGCCGCGCGGGCGGGAGGCCGTCGAGCGCCGCCAAAATGGTTTCGGCGGCCGAGGGGTCGGCCAGCTCGGCCCCTACGATAGAGGCGCCGCCGAGCTCGGCGGCCAGCGCCTCGGCCTCGGTCCCGGACCGATTGTAATGGATCAGCACGTGCCAGCCGTCGGCGGCGAGCGCGCGAGCGATCTCGGCGCCGATCCGCTTCGCTCCGCCGGTGACGATGGCCGTTTCCATGGGCGGCGAATAGCGGCGCGCTTTCCGCATGGCCAGCCGGGCGCTACAGGCCCTGATATGCCCATGGCGCCCGCCCCCGACGATCTCAGCAGCCTCAGCCTGGCCGACATCGCCCGGCTCGCCGAGGCGAAGCGGCTGCCGCCGGTGGAGAAGTGGAATCCGAGCCATTGCGGCGACAGCGCGATGCGGATCGGGCGCGACGGCACCTGGTTCCACGAGGGCTCGCCGATCGGCCGGCCGGCCATGGTCCGGCTGTTTTCGACCATCTTGCGCCGCGAGCCGGACGGCGGTTTCGTGCTCGTGACGCCGGTCGAGAAGCTGTCGATCCAGGTCGACGACGCTCCCTTCGTCGCGGTCGAGCTGAAGAGCGAGGGCGAAAGAGAGGCCCGCACCCTCGCCTTCCGCCTCAATACGGGCGACGTGATCGTCGCCGGACCGGAGCATCGCCTGCGCTTCGAAAGCGGGCCGCATCCTTATGTCGAGGTGCGGCGTGGGCTGGACGCTCTGGTCGCCCGCCCGGTCTATTACGAGCTTGCGGAAATCGCCCTGGCGGAAGGCGCGAGGCCGCCGGGCGTCTGGAGCGAAGGCGCCTTCTTCGCGCTGGAGCAGCGGCCATGAGCCTGGCGGCGCGATTGCGCGAGGCGCTCGAGATGGGCCATCGGGCCAGCCCCGAGCTGATCGGCGGCGACGTGCTCGACGAGGAGGCCGAAGGTCACGGCATCACGCCGGCCGCCGTGCTGGTCGCAATCGTCGACCGGCCCGAGCCCACAGTGATCCTGACGCTGAGGCCCGAGACGATGCGCAAGCATCCGGGCCAGGTCAGCTTTCCCGGCGGTCGCATCGATCCGGACGACGACGGCCCGGTTGCCGCCGCCTTGCGAGAGGCCGAGGAGGAAATCGGCCTGCCGCCGCGCGAGGTCGAAATAATCGGCATCGCCGATCGCTACCGCACCGTCACCGGCTTCGAGGTGACGCCGGTGCTCGGCATCATCGCGCCCGATCTGCCGCTCGTTCCGCATCCGGGCGAGGTCGCCGCCCTGTTCGAGGCGCCGCTCCACTATCTGCTCGATCCCGCCCACCAGCAGGTGCGCACGGCGGTCTGGCGCGGGCGCGAGCGGACCTATTATGAGATCCTGTGGGAGGACCGGAAGATCTGGGGTGCGACCGCGGCGATGATCGTCAATCTCGGTCGCCGGCTGGTGCTGGCGTGAAGCTGCCCGGCGCGCTTTGGCGGAGCCGACCCGGCATGGAGCGGCTGCTCAAGGCCCTGGCCGCGGCCAAGGGCGACACCCGCTATGTCGGCGGCTGCGTCCGCGATACCTTGCTCGGCCTAGAAGTCAGCGACGTCGACCTCGCCACCCGGCTCGCGCCCGACGAAGTGGTCCGCCGGCTCGAGGCGGCGCGGATCAAGGCCGTTCCGACCGGCCTCGCCCACGGCACGATCACCGCGGTGATCGGCGGCGCCCCGGTCGAGGTTACGACGTTGCGGCGCGACGTCTCCACCGACGGCCGCCGCGCGACGGTCGCTTATACGGGGAACTGGCGCGAGGACGCCGCCCGGCGCGACTTCACCATCAACGCTTTGTCCGCGGACCCGGGAAGCGGCGAGATTTTCGACTATTTCGGTGGCCTCGCCGATCTGGAGACACGCCGAGTCCGCTTCATCGGCGATCCGCTCAGGCGAATCGCCGAAGACCATCTCCGAATCCTCCGCTTCTTCCGCTTCCATGCCAGGTTCGGCGCCGGGGAGCCCGACGCGCCGGCGCTCGACGCGTGCGAGGCTCGGGCGAACGATCTCATGGCGCTGTCGCGGGAGCGAATCGCCGACGAGCTGTTGAAGCTGCTCGCTTTGCCGGATCCCGCGCCGACCGTCCGGCTGATGATCGGGCGCGGCATTTTCCGCCCGGTTCTGCCGGAGGTCGAATCGGCCGATCGCCTCCAGGCGCTGGTGAAAGCCGAGGAAATCAGCGACATCGGAGCGGATCCGGTGCGCCGGCTCGCGGCCCTGCTTCCGGTCGACACCGAAATCGCCGCCTCGGTGGCGGCGAGGCTGAGGCTGTCGAAGCGCGCGGCCAAAAGGCTGATCTCGGCCGCCGACCCGAATATCGACGCGCCCGAGCCGCTCGCCTATCGCATCGGCGTCATCGAGGCGGTCGATCGCCTGCTGCTGCGCGGAGACTCCGGTCCGGCCGTCAAAGCGCTGGAAGGCTGGCAGCGCCCCCGATTGACGGTGGGCGGCGGCGATCTGGTCGCGATGGGGCTGGAGGCGGGGCCGGCGATCGCGGCGACGCTGCAGGCGATCGAGCGGGATTGGGTGGCGGCGGGATTCCCGGCCGATGAGGATGCGGTCCGCGCGATGGCGCGGGCCCATGTCGATCAGGCGTTGCGCTCGAGCCAGTAAGCGAGCGCATCGTCGCCCGGCATCGGCGGCGAATAGAAATAGCCCTGGCCGAAATTGCAGCCGAGATCGGCCAGCATCTCGGCGAGCTCCGCCGAATCGATGCCCTCGGCGGTCGCCTGCATGCCGAGCGCCCGCGCCAGCGACAGGACGGCCCGAACGATGGCGGTCGAATCGCCGTCGGCCAGCATCTGGCTGACGAAGCTCTGATCGATCTTCAAATCGTCGATCGGCAGCCGCTGCAGAAGCTCGAGCGAGGTGTAGCCGGTACCGAAATCGTCCATGGCGATTCGGACATGGAACCGTTTCAGCGCCGCCAGCGCCCGCGCCGCCCGGCCCGGATCCTGGATGATCGCGCTCTCCGTGAGCTCCAGCGTCAGCCGGCCGCCGTCGATGCCGCTGGCGGCGAGCGCGCCCGAGACCGCGGCGGCGATGTCGTCGCGGCTGATCTGGATCGGCGACAGGTTGACGCTGATTCCGATCGGCAGCGCGACGCCGATCTTTCGGTCCCACTCGGCGAGCGTGCGGGTCGCCGTGTCCAGCGCCCACCGGCCGAGCTGGACGATCAGCCCCGATTCCTCGGCGACCGGGATGAACTCGCCCGGCTCGATGACCCGACCATCGTCGTCGGTCCAGCGCGCCAGCGCCTCGAAGCCGGCGACCCGATCGGTGGCGAGGTCGATCAGCGGCTGATAGGCGAGAGTCAGCTTGTCCGATTCGATCGCGACCCGAAGCTCGGTCTCGATCGAGAAGCGCCGGCGAACCGCCTGCGCCTGGATCGGCTCGTAAATCTGGGTGGTGCCGAGCTTCTTCGCGTTCTTGAGCGCGAACTGGGCGTTGCGGAACGCCTCGTCGGCGCTGGTCACGCCCTGGTTCAGGATCGCGCAGCCGATAGCGCAATCGACCCGGATCTCCAGATCGGAAAGGCGGAACGGCAGGGTCAGCACCGCCTTGATGCGCTCGGCGGCGCGCATGGCGTCGCCATGCCCGCGGTCGAGCCGGAGCAGGATGCCGAACTCGTCGCCCGCGGTCCGCGCCAGAATGTCGGTCGGGCGAAGCGCGGAGACCAGGCGGCGGGCGAAGGTGATCAGGAGCTCGTCGCCGGCGATCGCTCCCATACATTCGTTGACCCGGCTGAATCGGGTCATATCGACCGCGAGCACGGCATAGGAGTCTTCGCGGAATCCCGGATCGGCGAGCACCGCCTCGACCTTCTCGTTGAAGGCGAAGCGATTGGGCAGGCCGGTGAGGGTGTCGCGCAGCATTTCCGAGCGCAGGCTCCGCTCGGTCTCGACCTGCGCGGTCTTGTCGATCAGCGAGATCAGGCAGCGCTCGGGCTGGCCGGGCAAGAGGGTCAGGCGAGCGAAGCGGACCGTATAATGGCGTCCGCCGATGCTGCGCCCTTCGGACGTGTCGAACTGGAAAGCCGGGTCGTCCTTCTTGAGGAAGGCGGTGAGCCTGGTGCCGATCGGGCCGGAGCGGAGCATCGGCACCTGCGCGATTCGGCGCTCGCCGAGCCTTTCGTCCCATTCGGTGAGAAAGCGGAACTGATCGTTGGCGCAATCGAGGAAGCTGTCTTCGCCGATCGTGATGATCGCGGCGGCGATGGGCAGGGCGTCGAGATAGCGCTGGCGCACCGTCTCCAGAACCGACTGAAATTGCGGCGCCAGCTCCGGCGGCACGCCTCCGTGCGGCGGGAGGTCCCCGGCCGCGATCTTGGTCCGCGCGCGCGTCTTTGCAGCCTGCATGGCAGCGGCGATAATGAAACAGGGTTAACGCATCGTTGAGAAATGGCTTCGGCTGACGCGGTAACCATCGGCTCGATCGCGGAAAAGGGAGGGCTCAGCCGAAGGGATTTTCCCTCGGGAAGCCCATCGGCGGCATCCGCCCGGCCGCGCCGCGCGCGGTCCGCCACGGATTCATGTCCGCCTCCGTCCGGGTCCGGCCACTGCCGCCGCCCATCGGCCAGCTGAGCCCTTCCGCGAGCAGGAAGCCGGTGGCGTCGGCGAGACCGCCGTCCCGGTAGCGCTGCAGCTGGACGCCCTGGCCGCGGCCCATGTCGGGCAGCTCGCTGAGGGGGTAGACGACCATCTTCCGGTTCTCGCCGATCACCGCGACATAGTCGTCCGTCGCCCGCAGCGGTCGCACGACCGCGAGTCTGGCGCCCGGCCGCAGGTTGACGATCTGCTTGCCCTTGCGGGTCTCGGCGACGGCGCCGGCGGCCGCGGTGACGAAGCCGCGGCCGTCCGAGGAGGCGACCAGCAATTTCGCCGCCCCGGCGGCGCGCAGCAGGGCGACGACATTGCCCTCGCCCTCGATATCGACCATCGCCTTGACCGGCTCGCCGAAGCCGCGTCCGCCGGGCAATCTGTCGGCGGCGAGCGTGTAGAAACGGCCGTCCGAGGTCGCCAGCAGGATTTTGTCGGTGGTGTGGGCGTGGAGCAAAGGAAAAGCGAGGCCGTCGCCTTCCTTGAACTTCAGCGCCTCGGCATTGGTGAGATCGACATGGCCGCGCATGGCGCGGATCCAGCCGCGCTTAAACAGGATGACGGTGATCGGCTCGCGCTCGATCATCGCCTCGAGCGGGATCTCGCGCGCCGGGCCGGCCTCCTCGATCAGGGTGCGGCGAGGGCCGAGCGGGGTTTCGGGGCCGTAGCGCTCGCGCAGCGCCGCCAGGTCCTTCTTCAGCCGGGTCCGCTGCCGCGCCGGCGATTCGACCAATTTGGTGAGCTCGTCCTTCTCCTTTTCGAGCGAGTCCCGCTCCTTGCGGATCTGCATCTCCTCGAGCTTGCGCAGGGAACGCAGCCGCATGTTGAGGATCGCCTCGGCCTGGCGGTCGGAAAGGCCGAACTCCGCGATCATGACCGGCTTCGGCTCGTCCTCGGTGCGGATGATCTCGATGACCCGGTCGAGGTTCAGATAGGCGATCAGATAGCCGTCGAGCAGCTCGATCCGGTCGGCGATCTTCTCCAGCCGGTGGTTCGAGCGGTTGACAAGCACCTCGATCTGGAAGGCGAGCCATTCGGTCAGCACCTGCCTCAGGCCCATCACCCGCGGCGTGCGGTTGGCGTCGAGCACGTTGAGGTTGAGCGGCACCCGGGTTTCGAGGTCGGTGAGCCGGAACAGGCTGTCCATCAGCAGCTGGGGATCGACCGTGCGGCTCCTCGGCTCGATCACGATCCGGATATCCTCGGCCGATTCGTCGAGGATGTCGGCGAGGATCGGCAACCTCTTGTCGGCGATCAGCTGGGCGATCTGCTCGATCAATTTGCCCTTCGCCACCTGGAACGGGATTTCGGTGACCACCGCCGACCAGGAGCCTTGCGGTCCCTTCTCCAGCATCCAGCGGGCGCGGACCCGGAAGGCGCCGCGCCCGGTCGCGTAGGCGAGCGCGATCGCATCGGCGCCGTCGACGATCTGGCCGCCGGTCGGGAAGTCCGGCCCTTTGACGTGCGTCATCAACGCCGCATCCTCGGCCCGGGGATCGTCGATCAGGTGGACGGCCGCGTCGATCAGCTCTGCGACATTGTGCGGCGGGATGCTGGTCGCCATGCCGACGGCGATTCCGGCGGCGCCGTTGGCGAGCAGGTTCGGGAACAGGCCCGGAAAGACCTCGGGCTCCTCTTCCTCGCCATTATAGGTGGGCCGGAAAGCGACCGTGCCTTCGTCGAGCCCGGCCATCAGCTCGCCCGCCGCCGCGGTCAGCCGGGCCTCGGTATAGCGCATCGCCGCCGCATTATCGCCGTCGACATTGCCGAAATTGCCCTGGCCGTCGACGAGCGGGTAGCGGAGCGAGAAATCCTGGGCGAGGCGGACCATCGCGTCGTAGACCGACTGGTCGCCGTGCGGGTGATATTTGCCGATCACGTCGCCGACCACCCGCGCGCATTTCTTGTAGCCCGCCGCCGGATCGAGCTTCAGCAGCCGCATCGCCCATAACAGCCGCCGGTGCACCGGCTTCAGCCCGTCGCGAAGGTCCGGCAGCGAGCGAGCGGTGATCGTCGAGAGGGCGTAGACCAGATAGCGCTGGGACAAAGCGTCGTCGAACGGATGGTCGACCACGGTATCGAATTCATCATTCATGGGCAGGCGTTAGCAGCGGGGATTCGAGAATGAAAAGGCTCTTGCTTTTGTCTACCGCCAGGATAATGTATCACGCAACAGAAGGGGAGAGTCGCCATGCGCCGTTCCGTTCCTTTTCTCGCGCTGCTGCTCGCGACCACGGCCTGCGGCGAGGAGGATCGCGGCGGCGGATCTCCGCCCCAGAACGAGCCTGCGAGGGTGCGAACCCAATCGGTCCCGCAGGAGGTGATGGTCGCGCCGCCAGCTTCCGAAGCCTCCTCCGACGCGGCGCCGCGCGCCGCCGCCGGCCCCGATATCGGCCCGACCGCCGCCCCCGGAGTCGCCTTCAACTATCGCTACGCCTTCCGGCTCGCCGCGCCGCGAATCGCCGAGGTGCAGGAGCAGCACGCGCAGCTTTGCGAGCGGCTGACGATCGCCCGCTGCCGGATCACCGGCCTTCGCTACCGGGTCGTCAACGACCGCGACATCGAGGCGATGCTCGCGCTGAAGCTCGATCCGGCGGTCGCCCGCCATTTCGGTCGCGCCGGAGTCGAGGCCGTCACCCGCGCCGAGGGAATGCTGATCGAAAGCGAGATCAGCGGCCAGGACGTCGGCACCGACATCCGCCGCGCCAGCCGCTCGATCGCCCAGCTGAACGAGGAGCTTCGCCGGATCGAGGCGCGGCTCGCCGGCCGGATCTCCGCCGACGAGCGCGCCCGCCTCGATTACGAGGCGCAGCAGCTTCGCCAGTCGATTCGCGCCGCCGAGGCCGGCCGCGAGGAACAGCAGGATTCGCTCGCCACCACGCCGATGGTGTTCAGCTACGGCTCGGGCGAGCTCGTCCCCGGCTTCGCCGACCGGCCGACCTTCGCCAAGGCCTGGGACCAGGCCTGGGGCAATGTCAAAGAGGGCGTCCTCGCCTTCTTCGTCATCCTGGTGACGCTGACGCCGTGGATCCTGCTCGGCCTGTTCGGCTGGTGGGCGACGATCCGCATCCGCCGCCGCTGGTTCGGCAAGCCGCCGGCCGCAACGGGCGAGGAGAGCACCGCCACCGCATAATTCAAAGGATGCGCCGCACGCGCTCGGCCCTGTGCGGACAAATTCTCTATCGATTTAGTTGAGTAACAATGACAACCGAAGAGAGGAGACTGAAATGCGCCGTTCGCTTCCCTTGCTCGTGCTGCTTCTCGCCACCGTCGCCGGCTGCGGCCGGATCGACGACAATTCCACCACCGCTTCGGACGCCCCCGTCGCGAACGAGGCGATGGCCGATTCGGATGCGATGACGATCCCGGCCGAGCTACCGGTCGCGCGCGGTCGGCCGAGCCGCGAGACCGGGCCCGATCTCGACCCGTCCGACGCGCCCGGCGTCGCCTTCGAGCATAGCTATGCCTTCCGCCTCGAGGCCGAGCGGATCGCCGAGACGCAGCAGCAGCATCAGCGGCTCTGCGCCCGCTACGGCCCCGCCTGCCGGATCACCGGCATGGACTATCGCGCCGCCAACGAGGAGGACGTCCAGGCGACCCTGTCCTTCCTGGTCGACCCGCGGATCGCGAGCCAGTTCGGCCGCGAAAGCGTGCGCGCGGTGGAGGCCGCCGACGGCAGCCTGGCCGGCAACGAGATCAGCGGCACCGAGATCGGCACCGCGATCAAGACCAATGTCGGCAATCTCGAAGAGCTGCGGGCCGAGCTGGCCCGAGTCGAAGCCAGGCTCGCCCGCCCCAATCTGCATCGGCGCGAGCGGGCCCGGCTCGAGGACCAGCGGTCCGCGCTCCGCGCCCAGATCGCCGAGCTCCGGGAAACCACGACCGGCCAGGAACGGCGCCTCGCCACCACCCCGATCCTGTTCCGCTACGGCTCGGGCGCGTTCGCCCC
>Ga0190274_10000100_pt1 | contig 61853 bp, 63 predicted proteins | sample Popmic531T_FD_133002 | JGI IMG/M metagenome (GOLD analysis project Ga0190274, IMG submission 133002) | Populus adjacent soil microbial communities from riparian zone of Yellowstone River, Montana, USA - 531 T | ecosystem: Environmental > Terrestrial > Soil > Riparian zone | place: USA: Montana...
GAGCCACCGCCGTGCGATCGCACGGTGATCGAGGCGCGCGGCCTCTGGAAGTCCTACGGCGCGCTCGACGTGTTCGCGGATGTCACGCTCGACGTCGGCAAGCGCGAGCGGGTGCTGATCCTCGGCCTCAACGGCGCGGGCAAGACGACGATGCTGCGGATCCTGGCCGGCGTCGACCAGCCCGACACCGGCGCCGTCGTACCCGGCCACGGCCTGAAGATCGGCTACTACGCGCAGGAGCACGAGACGCTCGACGTCGACCGCACGGTGCTCGAGAACATGCAGAGCGCGGCACCTCAGCTCACCGACACCGAGGCGCGCTCGGTGCTCGGCTCGTTCCTCTTCTCCGGCGAGGACGCGCACAAGCCGGCCAAGGTGCTCTCCGGTGGCGAGAAGACCCGCCTCGCGCTGGCGTCGCTGGTCGTGTCCAGCGCGAACGTGCTGCTGCTCGACGAGCCCACCAACAACCTCGACCCGGCCTCCCGCGAGGAGGTCCTGGCCGCCATCCGCACCTATGAGGGCGCGATCATCCTGGTCACCCACGACGAGGGTGCCGTCCGCGCGCTCGAGCCGGACCGGGTGCTGCTGCTGCCGGACGGTGACGAGGATCTCTGGAACGAGGACTACGCGGACCTGGTGTCCCTGGCCTGACCTAGTGTTCGGGTCATGGACCTGAAGACGCTCGAGGAAGCCGGATTGCTGTACGACGTGGCCGGCCCGGTCGCGACGATCACCCTCAACCGGCCGCAGGTGCGCAATGCCCAGACGCCGACGATGTGGCACGCCCTCGCGGCCATCGGTGACGAGCTGCCCGCCGACGTACGGGTGGTCGTCGTGAAGGGCTCGGGGTCGGCGTTCTCGGCCGGCCTCGACCGCAGCATGCTCGATCCCAACACCGCCGGTGAGGGTTCGGTCGTGGCGCTCATGGGGCAGTCCGACGAGGACGTGTCGGCCGCGATCGACGGCTTCCAGCGCGGCTTCACCTTCCTGCGTGACCCGCGCTTCGTCTCGATCGCGCAGGTGCACGGCTACGCCATCGGTGCCGGCTTCCAGCTGGCGCTCTCCTGCGACCTGCGGGTCGTGGCGGAGGACGTCCAGTTCTGCATGAAGGAGTCGGCGCTCGGCCTGGTGCCCGACCTGACCGGAACAAAGCCGCTCGTCGAGAGCGTTGGCTATGCCAGGGCGCTGGAGATCTGTGCCACGGCGCGGATGGTCGGCGCGAGTGAGTCCGTGGACATCGGGCTCGCGCTCGCCGCCGTACCGGCCGACGAGCTGGACGCGACCGTGGCCGACCTCGTGGCCGCCCTGACCGCGCCGATGGCCGGCGCGGTGAGCGAGACCAAGGCGCTGCTCCAAGGTGCTGCAGACCGCAGCCTCGACGAGCAGCGCCGCCTGGAGCGCGAGGCACAGACTCGCCGCTTCCGGGAGCTGGTCGCGCTGTTGGGCCGGTAGGGGAGCAGACACCATGTCGGGCATGCAGGGTTCGGGTGCCGCGTGGCGACACCTGCGGTCGGACCGCAGCATCGTGCACAACCGGATCGAGCGCGGGACCGTACGCCGGGTCTTCGGCTTCGCCCGTCCGCACCGGCGCCTGATCACGGTCTTCCTGCTGCTGACCGTCATCGACAGCTGCCTGGTCGTGGTGTCGCCGCTGCTGGCGAAGCACATCATCGACGACGGCATCGTCGGCGGCGACGCCCAGCTGGTGACGATCCTGGCGCTGGCGATGGCGGGCGTGGCGCTGGTCGGCGCGGTGCTGTCGGTCGGTGAGGGCTGGTTGTCGTCGCGGATCGGCGAGGGGCTGATCTTCGACCTGCGCACCCGGGTCTTCGGGCACGTGCAGCGCCAGTCGCTCGCGTTCTTCACCCGCACCCAGACCGGCGCGCTGGTCTCGCGCCTCAACAACGACGTCATCGGCGCCCAGCGCGCGTTCACCTCGACCCTGTCGAGCACGGTGGCCAGCACCATCTCGGTCGTCGTGGTGGGCATCGCGATGCTCGCGCTGAGCTGGCAGGTCACCCTGCTCTGCCTGGCGATCTTCCCGCTGATGCTGCTCGTCTCCCGGTGGGTGAGCGGCCGCCTCGCGGGCCTCACCCGGCAGCAGATGGACGGCAACGCCGACATGGGCAACGCCATGACGGAGCGCTTCAACGTGGGCGGCGCCATGCTGCTCAAGCTCTTCGGCCGTCGTGGCGAGGAGGACGAGCTCTTCGCCCGCAAGGCCGCCACCGTGCGCGACCTCGGCGTCCGGATCTCGCTGCTCACCCGGATCTTCGCGGCGTCGATGATGGCGGTGCCGGCGCTCGCGACGGCCCTCGTGTACGGCGTCGGCGGCCACCTGGCGATCGACGACGCGCTCACCGTCGGCACCCTGATCGCTCTCGCGACCCTGCTGCTGCGGCTCCTCGGGCCACTGCAGAGCCTGTCCAACGTGCGCATCGACGTGATGACCGCGCTGGTCAGCTTCGAGCGGGTCTTCGAGGTGCTCGACCTGCCGTCGTTGATCGAGGAGAAGCCGGGCGCCGTCGAGCTGCCGCGGTCGGCCGCGCGGCTGGAGTTCGCCCACGTCGGCTTCGGCTACCCACGCGCCGACGAGATCTCGCTGGCGTCTCTGGAGGCCGTCGCTCGCAAGGACTCCCGCGACAGCGGTCCGGTGCTGACCGACATCGGCTTCGTCGCCGAGCCCGGCCAGATGGTCGCGCTGGTCGGCCCCTCGGGCGCCGGCAAGACCACGATCACGCACCTGGTCGCACGGTTGTACGACGCGACCTCCGGTGTCGTCCGCGTCGGCGGCCACGACGTCCGCGACGTGACCCTGCAGTCGCTGGAGGACGTCGTCGGCTACGTCACCCAGGACGCGCACATGTTCCACGACACCATCCGGACCAACCTGCTCTATGCCCGCCCGGGCGCCGGCGACACGGAGGTCTGGGCGGCTCTGGAGGCGGCCCAGATCGCGACGCTGGTCCGAGCCCTGCCCGACGGCCTCGACACGGTGGTGGGCGATCGTGGCTACCGGCTCTCCGGCGGTGAGCGGCAGCGCCTCGCGATCGCCCGGCTGCTGCTGAAGGCGCCGGCGATCGTCGTACTCGACGAGGCGACCGCTCACCTGGACAGCGAGTCCGAGGTCGCCGTACAACGCGCGCTGGACGCGGCGCTGGAGGGGCGCACGTCGCTGGTGATCGCGCACCGGCTCTCGACCGTCCGCAACGCCGACCAGATCCTGGTCGTCGAGGCCGGGCAGATCGTGCAGCGCGGCACGCACGCCTCGCTGCTCGCCGAGGGCGGGCTGTACGCCGACCTCTACCGCACCCAGTTCGTCGAGGACCTGCCGACGACGCCGGTCTGAACGGCGTCGTCAGCCCACCCGGGCGCTTCGGAACGGCGAGAGCGCCAGCATCAGGGCCGAGGCGGCGAAGATCACTGCGGCGGCGGCCAGCACGGAGCGGAAACCGACCTGATCGGCCAGCAGCCCGGCCACCGGCGAGACCAGGACGATCACCGCACGGTTGAACGAGCGCAGGGTGGTGTTGGTGCGTGCCTGCAGCTCGTCCGGGGTGCGTGCCTGACGGAAGACCATCTCGTGCGAGTTGCTGACACCCATCGCCCAGCCGTGGCAGAGCTGCCCGGCGCCCAGGACGACGGCGCCGGCCCACCCCGCGGGCACCGACGCCGCGCCGAGCATGACGAGCACCCCGACCGCGCTGACCGCGCGTGAGCAGATGATCGCGCCGCCCGTGCCCAGACGGAGGCCGACGGCGGTGCTCATCACCGCGCCGAGCAGCGCACCCGTCCCCGCGACGGCGAACACGATGCCCAGCTGCAGGACGGTGAGCCCGAGCTGGAGATAGCCGTAGGGGACGACGAGGACGAGGATCACCGCCTGGCCCGCGAACCAGACGTGCGTCGCGATCGCCAGGCGACGAAGGCCGGACCGGCCGTAGGCCCACCGTGCTCCGTCCCTGATCTCCCGGGCCAGCCCTCGCGCGCCGACCTGCGCGGGCTGGGTGGCGGGGGGCTCGGCGACGTCCTTCAGGGACGCGACCATAGCGGCCGAGAACAGGTAGGTCAGGGCGTCCACCAGCACCGCCAGTGGCGCGCCCAGGACGCGGATCAGGGCGCCGGCCAGGGCCGGTCCGGCGGTCTGTGCCACCGCGTCGGCCCCGTCGAGCCGGGAGTGTGCGCGCTGTAGCTCGTGGCGCGGGACGAGGCGCGGGACGAAGGACATCGAGGCCGCGTCGTTGACCAGCGAGACGGTCCCGAAGAGCAGGACGACGACCAGGAGCAAGGGGAAGGTGAGGACGTCGAGCGCCCAGGCGAGTGGAATCAGCGCGAGCAGGCCGGCTCTGGCGAGATCCGAGACGATCATGACCGGTCGCCGACGCACCCGGTCGACGAGGGCGCCGACGACGAGGCCGAGCAGCAGGTAGGGCAGCCACCGCGCGGAGTTGAGCCAGCCCACCTGGGTCGCACCACCGCCCAGCGTGACCAGGACGAGGGTCTGCAACGCCAAGGACGTGATCGCGGTGCCCATGCCGGACACCGCCTCGCCCCACCAGAAGCGCCGGAACTCCGCTGAGCGGTCGTCGGCGTCTGTCGGGGCGGCCACGCGGGCAACCCTGGCACGTCCCCACGTCGGTAGGGTCGACGGCATGGATCTCGAGCTCACCGACCGGGTCTTCGTCGTCACCGGGGAGCCCGCGGCCTCGGGCGCGCCACCGCCGACGTGTTGGTCGAGGAGGGCGCCAGGGTCGTGCTCTCCGGCCGCAGCCAGGAGACGCTCGCGGCCGCTCGTCAGGTATTGGGCGACTCCGTGGAGACCGTCGTGGCCGACAACGCGGACCCGGCCACCCCGGACCGGCTGATCCGCACCGCACTCGACCGCTGGGGGCGGCTCGACGGAGCCCTGGTCAGCGTCGGCGGCCCGCCGAAGGGCCCGGTCGTCACCATCACGGACGAGCAGTGGACCCAGGCCTTCGAGTCCGTCTTCCTCGGCGCCGTACGCATCGGACGCGAGATCGGCAAGGCCCTGCCCCACGGCGGGTCCCTGGCGTTCGTGCTGTCGTCGAGTGTGCGGGCGCCGCTCGCGGACATGGCGATCTCCAACGGCCTGCGACCCGGCCTCGCGATGGTGGCCAAGACCCTGGCCGACGAGCTCGGGCCCGGCGGCGTACGCGTCAACGGCCTGCTGCCCGGCCGGGTCGCGACCGAACGAGTCGCCGAGCTGGACGCGGCGAGCGGTGACCCCGAGGCCGCGCGGGCCGCGGGGGTCGCCTCGATCCCGCTGCGCCGCTACGGGGAGCCGGAGGAGTTCGGCCGAGTGGCGGCCTTCGTGCTGTCGCCGGCGGCGTCCTTCGTGTCCGGCGTGATGCTGCCCGTCGACGGGGGCATGCTCCGCGCCTTGTGAGCATCGCGGGCAGCGCGTTCCTCGGCGTACGCCTTCTGGTAGGCCGCCTTCACGGCCTGCTTGTGCGCGTTCTTGGCGACCCGCTTGGCCTTCCGCTCCGAGAGCGCCTCGGCCCGCGCCGACACCTCGTCGCGGCGCTGGGAGCGCCACTCGTCCCAGGCGAGGTAGCCGAAGCCGAAGAGCGCGAGCAGCCCGAAGAACCACCACTGCAGGCCGTAGAAGAAGTGCGGGCCGTTGTTGAGCTCGGGCAGCTCGACCGGCTCCAGGTCCGTGGCCGGCTGGCCGTCCTCGGTATCGAGGACCACGAACCCGCCGTACACCTCCTGGCCGATGGTCTCGGCGATGCGCTTGCTGGAGATCGACCGGGTGGAGTGGTCGGTGACCGTGGTGCTGTCGCCGTCGGCGTCGGCCCGGACCCAGCCCTCGACGGTGACCTCGCCGGCCGGGGGCTCGGGTACGTCGGCAGGACTGGTGCCCTCGTTGTCGGCGGCCATCCAGCCGCGGTCGACCAGCAGCGTGGCGCCGTCGGTCGTCACCAGCGGGACGACGACGTCGATGCCGGAGGCGCCGTCGCGGGTGCGGTAGCGGACGATCACGGTCTGGTCGGTGTCGTAGCTGCCGGTCGCGGTGACCTGGCGCCACTCGTCGTTCTCACCGACGGGGCGTCCGGGGGCCAGCACGTCACCGACGGGCGCCGGGTCGCGGTCCTCGTTGGCCCGCACGACCGCGTTGCTGGCCTTGCGGTCGTCGAGCCGGTGGAACTGCCACTGGCCGAGCCACCACGCGGCGTAGCAGAGCAGCACGACGACGACGGCGAAGAGCAGCCAACGCCGACTGATGAGGAACCGCCAGGACCGCACGGGTCGAGGCTAGTCGGCAACGGTGCGTCCTTCGGGGGCGGCCTCAGGCGAGGTCCCTAGACTGTGGTGGTGACGACACAGCGACTCGAGGACCGCTTCGGCCGGGTGGCGACGGACCTGCGGGTCTCGCTGACCGACCGGTGCAACCTGCGCTGCAGCTACTGCATGCCCGCGGAGGGCCTCGAGTGGCTGCCCGACGAGTCCGTGCTGACGGAGGACGAGATCGTCCGGCTGGTCCGGATCGGGGTCCAGCAGCTCGGGATCCGTGAGGTGCGCTTCACCGGTGGTGAGCCGCTCGTACGCCGTGGCCTGGTCGACATCGTCCGGCGTACCCACGAGCTCGGGGTCGAGACGTCGCTGACGACGAACGCGCTGGGCCTGGCCCGGATGGCCGACGCGCTCGTGGCGGCGGGCCTGGACCGCGTGAACGTCAGCCTCGACAGCATCCGTCCGGAGACCTTCCACGCCATCACCCGCCGCGACCGGCTCCACGACGTCCTCGCCGGTCTGTCAGCCGCCCGAGCGGCCGGCCTGGGCCCGGTGAAGATCAACGCCGTACTGATGCGTGGCCACAACGACGACCAGGCGCCCGAGCTGCTGCGCTGGGCGCTGGCCGAGGGCTACCACCTGCGGTTCATCGAGCAGATGCCGCTCGACGCCCAGCACGGCTGGTCGCGCGAGGGGATGATCACCGCCGACGAGATCTTTGGCTGGCTGGAGTCCGAGTTCGTGCTCACCCCGGCGGTGGAGCCGCGGGGCAGCGCACCCGCCGAGCTGTTCCAGGTCGACGGCGGCCCCGGCACCGTCGGTGTCATCGCCTCGGTGACCCGCCCGTTCTGCGGCGACTGCGACCGGGTGCGGCTGACCGCCGACGGCCAGATCCGCAACTGCCTCTTCGCCCGCGAGGAGTCCGACCTCCGGGCGTCGCTCCGCGGCGGCGCCACCGACGACGAGATCGCCGAGCGCTGGGTCATCGCGATGCGTGGCAAGCGCGCCGGCCACGGCATCGACGACCCGACGTTCCTGCAGCCGGACCGTCCGATGTCGGCCATCGGCGGCTGATCAGCCGGGTCGTCCGCCTCTCAAGCGGCTATAGGTGCTTCTGAAGCGGACGACCCGAATGCGTCAGTGCGGGACGACGTCCTTGAGGAACTGCCGGGCGCCGAGGAAGTCCGAGAGCGACTGCTTGTGCTCGTCGCAGGCCAGCCAGATCTTGCGGCGGTCGGGGGTGTGCAGCTTGGGGTTGTTCCAGAGCAGCTCCCAGGTGGCGGCTGCCTGGCAGCCCTTGGCCGAGCAGACGTCCGGCTCGGTGGCCGGCTGGTCGTCGGTCACGGCGTACTCCTCCTGTGGCCCGGAACGGTGTTCCCCTGAAATGTGAAGTGGTGCCAGACAGCCACGGGGGAAGCCGTCCGGCACCACGACGAGCCAGGACGGGGGAGACCCGGCTCGCGTGGATTCTGTCACCCGGTGGGGTGAAGTCAAGGGTGCCGGTGGTCCTTGTCCGAACTTTGCGACTTGGCGTCAAGCTCAGGCATGTAACGCCCGTCCTGGAGCTCGATACCGTCGTCCTTCGTCATCACGGCGTTGGCCATCACGACCGCGACGTACGGGAGGATCAACGCCGCCGCGATCAGGATCGGCCAGAGCCAGCCGACGTGCGCGAGCGCGGCGACGATGGCCCCGACGAAGCACAGCGACCGCAGCGCCATCGAGAAGATGTAGCGCTTCTGGCGCGCCGCGATGTCGTCGTTGCGGTTGGAGGCGGCGGTGGTGATGCGGACCGCCTCGTCGCCATGCCGGCTGCCGGGTCGACGCAGGTCGCGGGCCATTGACCCATCGTACGTCGGTAGGGTCGGGCACCAAGGTCAGCCCCAAGCCGTCCCATGCAGGCCCGAAAACGGAGGTCACCATGACGAACCGCACCTACCGCGTCACCGAGATCGTCGGCACATCGCCCGACGGCATCGACGCGGCCATCCGCAACGCCGTCGACCGCGCCGGCAAGACCCTGCGCCACCTGGACTGGTTCGAAATGACCCAGGTCCGCGGCCAGATCAAGGACGGTCAGGTCGAGCACTTCCAGGTCGGCCTCAAGGTTGGCTTCCGCCTCGAGGACGACTGATCGGTTTCGGTCTACCCACGGGTAGTCGATAGCGTCGCCACGTGAGCGAACCAGACGAGACGACAGCCCGTTCCGTGCTTGTCACGGGCGGCAACCGTGGCATCGGCCGCGCGATCGCCGAGGCGTTCGTGGCGAACGGCGACAAGGTCGCCGTGACCACGCGCAGCGGTGGCGCGCCCGAAGGCACCCTCGACGTCCGGTGCGACATCACCGACGCCGGCCAGGTCGAGGCGGCGTTCGCACAGATCGAGGAGGCGCATGGCCCGGTCGAGGTGCTCGTCGCCAACGCGGGCATCACCGCCGACACGCTGCTGCTGCGGATGTCGGACGACGACTGGTCCTCGGTGATCGACACCAACCTCACCGGCTCCTTCCGGCTCGCCAAGCGGGCCTCGAAGGGCATGCTCCGGCTGCGTCGCGGCCGGATCGTCTTCATCTCCTCGGTGGTCGGCCTGCTCGGCTCGGCCGGCCAAGTCAACTACGCCGCGTCGAAGTCCGGCCTCGTCGGCATGGCCCGCTCGATCGCCCGCGAGCTCGGCTCCCGGTCGATCACCGCGAACGTCGTCGCACCGGGCTTCATCGAGACCGACATGACCGGCGTGCTCACCGACGAGCAGAAGGCGGCCATCAAGGCACAGGTTCCGCTCGGCCGGTACGGCGCGGTCGAGGACATTGCAGAGACGGTGCTGTGGCTGACCGGCCCCGGCGCGGCGTACGTCACCGGGGCGGTCATCCCGGTCGACGGTGGACTCGGAATGGGGCACTGACATGGCTGGGATCCTGGACGGCAAGCGCATCCTCGTCGCGGGCGTGACGATGGACAGCTCGATCGGCTTCGCGACCGCGAAGGTCGCGCAGGAGCAGGGCGCCACCGTGCTCATCTCCAACTTCGGGCGGGCGCTGGGCATCACCCGGCGGATCGCGAAGCGACTCCCGGTCGAGCCGCCGGTGCTGGAGCTCGACGTCACCGACGAGGACCACCTGGCCGGACTCGAGGCGCAGGTGCGTGAGCACGTCGACGGGCTCGACGGCGTCGTGCACTCGATCGCCTACGGCAACCCGGAGACCCTGCTGGGCGGCAAGTTCCTCACCGGCCCGTGGCCGGACGTCGCGCAGGCGGTCCAGGTCTCGGCGTACTCCCTGAAGTCGCTCGCCGAGGCGGCCCGCCCGCTGATGGGTCCCGGCGGCTCCATCGTCGGGCTGACCTTCGACGCGACGGTCGCGTGGCCGGCGTACGACTGGATGGGCGTGGCCAAGGCGGCGCTCGAGTCCACCTCGCGCTACCTGGCCCGCGACCTCGGCCCGCACGGGATCCGCTCCAACCTGGTCTCCGCGGGACCGCTGAAGACCCTGGCCGCGAAGGCGATCCCGGGCTTCGAGGACCTCGAGTCCATGTGGAGCGACCGGGCGCCGCTGGGCTGGGACAACACCGACCACGCGCCGACCGCACGGGCCGTGTGTGCGCTGCTCTCCGACTTCTTCCCGGCCACGACCGGCGAGATCATCCATGTGGACGGCGGGCTGCACGCGATGGGTGCGTGAGATGACCCGGCGGCTGGTCGTCATGCGGCACGCGAAGGCCGAGCAGGCCGGCCCGACCGACTTCGAGCGGCCGCTGGCCGCGCGCGGGCGCGACGACGCGGCAGCTGCCGGCGCCTGGCTGTCCGCCGAAGGGCTGTCGCCCGACCACGCACTGGTGTCCGCTGCCGTGCGGACCCAGCAGACCTGGGAGGCGGTCGCCGCGGGCGCCGGGTGGTCGCTGGCTCCCGACTTCGACCGGGGGCTGTACGCCGCCGGCCCCGAGACCGCGCTCGACCTGGTCCGGCTGGTGCCGTCCGAGGTCGCCACGCTCGTCGTCATCGGGCACAACCCGACGATGGCGGTGCTCGCGCAAGTGTTGGACGACGGCTCCGGCGACCCGTCGGTCGGGGCGTCGATGGCGGGGGACTTCCCGACCAGCGCGGGCGCGGTCTTCTCGTACGACGGCGCCTGGGCCGACCTGGGCGAGGGGGCTGCCCGGCTCGAGGCGTTCCACGTCGGACGCGCCTGAGCGGCGTACTGGACAGGCTCCTCTGACGCTTGTAGGGCGTTGCAACGGCCGTCAAGCGACGGCATCCCCGGTCGACCGGGGATCCATGCAGCCCGACGCCCCTCAGACCGGCGGAGCCGGCGTCACGATCCCGGCCTCGGCGTCGGCGGCCACGATCTCCTCGCGGGAGATGCCGAGCAGGTACATGATCGCGTCGAGGTAGGGGACGTTCACCGCGGTGTCGGCGGCGTCCTGCACGACCGGCTTCGCGTTGTAGGCGATGCCCAGGCCCGCGGCGTTGAGCATGTCGAGGTCGTTGGCGCCGTCGCCGATCGCGATGGTCGCCGCCTCGGGCACGCCGATCTCGGCGGCGAACTCCCGGAGGGCGGCGGCCTTGCCCGCCCGGTCGACCACCGGTCCGACGATCCGGCCGGTGAGGACGCCGTCCAGGATCTCGAGCTCGTTGGCCCGGGAGAAGTGGATGCCGAGGTCGTCGGCCAACCGGTCGACGAGCTGGCTGAACCCGCCCGACACCAACGCGAAGCGGTAGCCGAGCCGACGCAGCGTCCGGACGAGCGTGCGGGCGCCGGGGGCGAGGACGATGGCGTCGTACACCTCGTCGAGCGCGCTGGCGGGCACGCCGGCGAGGAGCGCGACCCGGGCGCGCAGCGACTCCTCGAAGTCGAGCTCACCGCCCATGGCGGCGGCCGTGACCGCGGCGACCTCCGCCTCGTAGCCCGCGTGCGCGGCGAGCATCTCGATCACCTCGCCCTGGATGAGGGTGGAGTCGACGTCCATCACGATCAGGCGGGTGCCCCGGCGCAGCAGGTTCGCGGGTTGTACGGCGATGTCGATGCCCTGCGTGGCGGCCTCGCCGGCGAGCACGGTGCGCAGCGAGTCGGTGTCGACGCCGGAGACGTGCAGGTCGATGGCGGTGACCGGGTAGCGCGCCATCCGCTCGATCCGGTCGATGTTGGCGCCGGCATCGGCGATCCGCCCGGCTACGGCCGCCATGGCGGACGCGCGCAGCGGCGTACCGATGATCGTGACGTGCGACCGGCCCTCGCGCCGGGCCTTGTTGTCGCCGACACCGCGGTCGATGTCCACGCTCATGCCGAGGGCCTCGGCGGTCTCCTCGACCGCGGCCCGCACCCGCTTGGGGTTGCGGGGAGCGGTCACCAGGATGCCCAGGATCAGCCGGCTGCGGAGCACGATCTGCTCGATGTCGATCACCTCGACACCCGCACCGGAGAGTGCGGCGAACACCGACGAGGTCACGCCCGGTCGGTCCTTGCCCGACAGGGTGATGAGGAGGGTCTCCGGCTTCTGGCCTGGCTGCGCGTCAGTCATCTCAGTCGGTGAGGCTATCGCTGCGCGGCCGGTTGTCGGCGGCGCGTCCTACATTCGAGGCATGACCAACATCCATCACACGATCGACTACGTCGAGCTCAACGTCGGCGGCTCGATGGCCGCGACCCGTGCCTTCTACGAACAGGCGTTCGGGTGGGCGTTCAACGACTACGGACCTGAGTACGCCGGCATCCGCTGGTCCGACGGAGAGGGCGAGGTCGGTGGGCTGAGCGCCGCCAAGGAGGCGGTCCGCGGTGGCCCGCTCGTGCTGCTCTACTCCGACGACCTCGATGCGACCGTCGAGGCGGTCCGGGCCGCTGGGGGAGAGGTGGTCGAGGGACCGTACGAGTTTCCCGGCGGACGCCGCTTCCACTTCAGGGACCCGGCCGGCAACGAGCTCGGGGTGTGGGCGTCGAGCTAGCGGCCGAGCGCCGTTCGGACGTCGGCACGCCGGAGCATGGCCATGCACCACGAGAAGTGGCCGTCGTTGCCTTCGGGGCTGAAGCAGGTGGCCGTTGCCAGCGCGTACGCCGCCCGGTAGATCGCGACCCGGCGCGGCTCGTGGCCGAACCGGTCAGCGAGTGCCTGGTCGAGCGCCCGCTCCGTCTCGCGGGCAGCCGGGCTGTACATGTCGTAGATGCTGGCGGTGACGGCGGCGTCGAACGCGGGGTCGCCCACGGCGGTCAGGAAGCCGAAGTCCACCACGGCGGGGCGCGGGTCAGCGCTGACGAGGACGTTCGCCGGGATCAGGTCACCGTGCAGAAGTCCCGGTGGCGCCGGAGTCAGCTCACGCAGTGCGGCGGCGACGTCGCCCGCGACCCGGTCCAGGTCCGGCAGGTGTCGGGCGAGCGGTGCGCGAGCGCTGGCGACCCGGCGCTCGACGAGATCCGCGAGCGAGCTCTCGAAGTCCTGCGAGGGGTCGAAGGGCTCGTCGCCGTCGAGCGCAGGAAGCGACGCGAGCGCGGGATCGCGCGGGTCAACTGCCGCCAGCGCTGCGAGGACGTCGACGAGGCACTCGATCGTGTCCGAGTCCAGGTGCGGAGACGGCTCGTCGGCAGGCGCCAATGGGCGACCATGGATCCGGTCCTCGACCGTGACGGCGCGTCCATCCACCGCCAGCACCCGTCGAATGCGCGGAGTCCGCAGGTCGACGCCGGCCAGCGCCACCGCGTCGTAGAAGCCTGCGAGCCTCGTCGCCTCGGCCTCGGTACGCCGGAACCACACCTTCGCGACCAGCCCGCCGTCGAGCCCCACGACCGTGCCCTCCATGCCGGAACCGAGGACCTCGCCGACGGCATACCCGTGGTCCTGGAGGGCGCGGCCGGCCGCCGTGTCGATCACGCCGGGGGCCAGACCTCGGGCGAGCACGCGGCGACGAGCGCGCGCCGCCCGGCCCGGGCCAGTGGGCGCAGGGCGGCCTCGCGCGCCGTGATCTCGGCGGCACTGACGGCGCCGCCGTCGTCCTCGAGGGCGAGCTCGGCGATCCCGAGCGCCTGCAGCCCGCGGGCGGCGAGCTCGACACAGCGCGGCGGCACGCCGGCGGGTGCGGCCACCGGTTCCCGATGCCGCAGGTTGAGCAGCTCGTCGGCCACCTCCGGCCGCCAGCGGGCCACCTCCAGCCGGGCCAGCTCGTTGGCGGAGTCGATCAGCGCGGACCGCAGCTGCCGGTCGGCCTCGCCCACGTCGGGGAGCTGGCGCCGCGCCGCGGGGTGCGACGTCCAGGTCACGGCCGCGCCGGTGCGGTGCGGCACCAGCCCCAGACCGGCGTCGGCGGCGACGACCGCCTCTCCGGCCTCCAAGGCGTCGGCGTTGAAAGCCGCCGGACCGCCGAGCCCGACCGGGTCGCCCTCGGCGGGGAACGCCGCTCCGAGGCCCGACGCGCCCGCGGACCGCAGCCGGCCGAGGGCGACCACCAGCGTCTCGGTCCGGTCGGTGCCCGGCAGGCCGGCGACCGCGTGGGTCGCGTCGTCGCCCAGCACCGCGTCGACCACCAGGTCGGTGACGACGTGGCCGCGCAGCCACGCCGTACCCCACCAGGCGAGGCGGGCGGAGGCCGGGAGCAGAGTGGTCACGGCCGGTGAGGATACGCCGCGAAGCATCACCGAGCAGTCGATAGGGTGTGCGGCGTGAGCACCCCCGTCCTGGACTTCGCTGATGTCACCATCAGGCGGGGCGAGGCCACCTTGCTCGACCGGGTCAGCTGGCGCGTCGAGGACGACGAGCGGTGGGTCATCCTCGGTCCGAACGGCGCCGGGAAGACCACGCTGCTGCAGGTCGCGAGTGCCCAGATCCACCCCACCGAAGGCGTGGCGGGGATCCTCGACGAGGTCCTCGGTGCGGTCGACGTCTTCGAACTGCGCCCGCGCATCGGCATCACCAGCGCCGCTCTCGCCGAGCGGATCCCGCGTCCCGAGCGCGTGCACGACGTGGTCGTCTCGGCGTCGTACGGCGTGGTCGGCCGCTGGCGTGAGGCGTACGACGACCTCGACCACCGGCGCGCGACCGACCTGTTGACCGAGGTCGGGGTCGCGCACCTGGCCGACCGGACGTTCGGGACCCTCAGCGAGGGGGAGCGCAAGCGGGTGCAGATCGCGCGCGCCCTGATGGCCGACCCCGAGCTGCTGCTGCTCGACGAGCCGGCCGCCGGTCTCGACCTCGGTGGTCGCGAGGACCTGGTGTCGACGCTGTCGGTGCTGGCCGCCGACCCGGCGTCGCCGGCCACGGTGCTGGTCTCGCACCACGTCGAGGAGATCCCGCCCGGTTTCACCCACGCCCTCCTGCTCCGTCGTGGGCGGGTCGTCTCGGCCGGGCCGATCGAGGAGGTCGTCACCGCCGCCAACCTGTCGTCGGCGTTCGGGATGCCGCTGGTGCTCAACCACGAGGACGGTCGCTGGAGCGCTCGTCGCCGCACCCGGCACAGGTAGGGTCGCGCCATGGACTGGCTGAGCGAGCACGCATGGGCGGTCTGGCTCGGCATCGCGGCGTTCCTGGGCATCGCCGAGCTGATGAGTCTCGACCTCGTGCTGGCCATGCTCGCGGTCGGTGCGGGTGGCGGTGCGATCACCGCCGCTCTCGGCGGCGGGGTCGCCCTGCAGATCATCGTCGCGGGCATCACCGCGATCGCGATGCTGGCCGTGGTCCGGCCGTCACTTGTCGCGCGCCTGCACGAGGGGCCTGACCTCGTGCTCGGCACCAAGAAGCTAGTCGGTCAGCGTGCGACGGTGACCCAGCGGATGACCGGCCTCGCGGTGGGCCAGATCAAGCTGGCGGGCGAGACGTGGAGCGCGTCGCCGTACGACGAGACCCTCGCGATCGAGGTCGGTGAGACCGTCGAGGTCTTCGAGATCCGCGGTGCCACGGCCTACGTCCACCCCCTTCCCGAGCTCGACAGCTAGACCTACCGAAGGAGTCTGTCTTGCCCCTTGCGATCCTGATCCTGCTGGCCCTGCTGCTGCTGTTCGTGGTGGTGCTGCTCGCCAAGACGGTGCGCATCATCCCCCAAGCGCGCGCGGGCGTCGTCGAGCGCTTCGGCAAGTACCTGAAGACGCTGCCCGCCGGTCTCAACATCGTGGTGCCCTTCATCGACAAGGTGCGGTACGTGATCGACCTGCGTGAGCAGGTCGTCAGCTTCCCGCCGCAGCCGGTGATCACCGAGGACAACCTGGTGGTGTCGATCGACACCGTCATCTGGTTCCAGGTCACCGACCCGATCGCGGCGACGTACGAGATCGCCAACTACATCCAGGCCGTCGAGCAGCTGACGATGACGACATTGCGCAACATCGTCGGCGGCATGGACCTCGAGCAGACGCTGACCAGCCGCGAGGAGATCAACACCGGCCTGCGCGGCGTGCTCGACGAGGCGACCGGCAAGTGGGGCATCCGGGTCAACCGCGTCGAGATCAAGGGGATCGACCCGCCGCCGTCCATCAAGGACGCGATGGAGAAGCAGATGCGCGCCGACCGCGACAAGCGGGCCTCCATCCTCACCGCCGAGGGTCAGCGACAGTCCGCGATCCTCACGGCCGAGGGCAACAAGCAGTCCGCGATCCTGAACGCCGAAGGTGACCGCGAGTCGCAGATCCTGCGCGCCCAGGCCGACCGGGAGTCGTCGATCCTGCGGGCCCAGGGTGAGGGCCAGGCCATCCAGACGGTCTTCCAGGCCATCCACGACGGCAACCCCGACCAGTCGCTGCTGGCCTACCAGTACCTGCAGATGATGCCCAAGATCGCCGAGGGTGGCGCCAACAAGCTCTGGATCGTGCCGAGCGAGATCGGCAAGGCGCTGGAAGGCCTCGGGTCCACCATGACCGACCTGGCGGGCATCCCGCAGCACACCAGCGGGTCGCGGACGCGGGTCGACATGGGCAGCACCGAGCCGCCGAAGCTCGGCGGGAGCGGGGCGCTCGCCGACTCCGAGCTCAAGAAGGCCAACGCGGCCGTCGAGGCCGCGATCGCCGAGGCCGCGCAGGCCGCGAACCCGCGCGCCGCTGCCCCGCCCGAGACGACCGATCCCGCAGTCGACCCCGGTGAGGTGCCGCCCGCCCCGCCGGAGGAGCCGCCCGCTTCGTGAGCGTCTTCGAGATCGTCGCCATCCTGCTCGCCGGGATGGCGGCCGGAACCATCAACACCGTCGTGGGCTCCGGCACGTTGATCACCTTCCCGACCCTGCTCGCCTTCGGCATCCCGCCGGTGACCGCCAACGTCTCCAACACCATCGGTCTCGTGCCCGGCTCGGTGTCGGGGGCGATCGGCTACCGGCGCGAGCTCGCCGGCCAGCGCTCCCGCGTGCTGCGGCTCAGCGTGGCTTCGCTGATCGGCGGTACGGCGGGCGCCGTACTCCTGCTGGTGCTGCCGGAGGACGCCTTCACGGCGATCGTCCCGGCCCTGATCGTGCTCGGCCTCGTCCTCGTGGTCTGCCAGCCGAGGATCTCGGCGTGGGTGGCCAAGCGGCACGAGGCGACCGGCGGGATGCCCCACCACGGCACCTGGTGGGTCTGGCCGGGCGTGCTGGCGACCGGCGTGTACGGCGGCTACTTCGGCGCCGCCCAGGGAGTCCTGCTGATGGCGGTGCTCGGCACCGGCGTCGACGAGTCGTTGCAGCGGCTCAACGGGGTCAAGAACATCCTGGCCGCGATCGTCAACGCCGTCGCCGGCCTGATCTTCGCGATCGTCGCGGACGTCGACTGGTGGGTCGTGCTGCTCATCGGCATCGGGTCGGTGATCGGCGGGCAGATCGGCGCCACCGTCGGTCGCCGGCTCCCGCCGTTGGGGCTGCGCATCGCGATCGTGTGCGTCGGCACCGTCGCGCTGGTCGTCTTCCTCCTCAGCTGACCTCGACGCGAGTAGCATCGCGGCGTGAGCTCTTCACGGCATGTGACGACCCGCCTCCTCGTGGTGCTCGCTGCCGTTGCCGGAGCGGTGTTCGGTGCCGTCCCGCCGGCGTCGTCCAGCGTCGCTGTGGCCCTGCTGACAACGGCACTCGCCGCGTTGCTCGTGCTCGCCGTGCGGCAGGTGTGCCTCGCCGGCAGCGTGGAACCCCTGACGGCCGTCGCCACCGACGATCCGGCGCCCCTGCGGACCGGCCGGGTCACCGACCCGATCCATCACCCGCTCCGACCGCGTGCTCCTGGACTGGTCTGACGCTCGCGCATCCGCGAGCCACGGCCCGGTCTTCTCTCCCCATCGTTCAGGAGCTCTGTCATGTCTGTTCTCGACCCGTTGTCCCATGCCCTCGCAGCCGTCATCGCCACCTCCCACGAGGGACTGACCGCGATCGGTGCCGACCCGACGGCCGGTGGCACGTGGGTGTTGTCCGTCGCGGCCGTCGTGGTGGCCGTGAGGGTGGCGCTGCTGCCCGTGACCGTCCACGGGGTCCGCCAGGCCCATGCGGCGGCCCGTGCCCGACCACAGCTGCAGGCGCTCGCCGAGCGCTTCCGCGGTCGCAAGGACCCCGAGAGCCTGCGTCGCTTGGCCGAGGAGCGCCGTCGGATCGCCGCCGAGCACAACCTGTCGCTCTGGGGCTGCCTGCCGGTGCTGGCCCAGCTGCCGATCTGGGTGGCGCTCTACCACCTGGTCGGTGCTGTCGCCGCGGGTACGCCGGTCGGCGCCATGAACCCGGGGCTCGTGGCCTCCCTGGGCGCGGCGACCGTGCTCGGCATTCCGCTGGCCGGGCGCGGCTACCTCGGCGGCGGGCTGACCCACCTCGTCGTGGTCGCGGGCCTGGCCGGTCTCGCGGCCGGTCTGTCGTACGTCGCTCAGCGGTACCTGGTCACGCCCAACACGCTGCTCACGGACGTACCGCCGGCAGTGTCCAGGGTCCAACAGCTGATGCCGGCCATCTCTGCCGTCGGGCTGCTGGTCGTCGCGGGTGCGGTCCCCGTCGCGCTGCTGGTCTACTGGGTCTGCAACTCGACGTGGACGCTCGCGCAGGCCGCCGTGGTGTGGCGCTGGTTCCCGACACCCGGGTCACCGGCCGCCGGCCGTCGGTAGGGGAGCTCAGCGCTTGAGCAGCCCGATCACGCCGGAGCCCACCGCGCCGATGGCCGGCCCGATCAGGGTCATGGCGGTCTTCCGCGACACCGAGCCGTCCTGCATGGCGAGGTAGCCGGTCGCCGCGTCGGCGCCGTCGACGAGGATGCCGAGGCCGATCAGGCCACGCTGGGCCTTGCCGCGGGCGAGTAGCGTCACCACGCCGATCGCGATCTCGCGGGAGCCGAAGAGCCGGACGACGTACGGGACCTGCGGGTTGGTCAGCGGGTCGAGCTGGAACATCTTCGCCGCGGCGTGCGGGTTCGCGAGCGCCGCGGTGCCGACCGCGATCCGTCCGAGGGAGAGGCCGATCACAGGGTTCATGGCGTGCACGCTAGCGCTCGCCCGGTGACCGCGCCCGTGACAGGCTCGCCCCATGGACCTGTACGACGTGATGCGGACGACCCCGGCCGTCCGGGAGTTCACCGACGAGCCGCTGCCCGACGAGACCCTGCACCGGATCCTCGACCACGCGCGGTTCGCGCCGAGCGGGGGCAACCGGCAGGGGGTGCGGATCATCGTCGTACGGGACCAGCAGACGCGGGAGCGTCTCGCCGAGCTCAACCAGCCCGCCGTACGGCGCTACGTCGCGCAGATCAAGGCCGGCCAAAGCCCATGGAACAGCCTCGAGCCGCCGATCCCGACGCCCGAGGAGATCGAGGCGACCGACGTACCCGAGTCGTTCACCAAGCCGGTGCTGACCGCCGGCGCCGTACTCGTCGTCTGCGTCGACCTCGGGGTCGTCGCCTCGACCGACCAGCTCCTCGACCGGGTCGGTGTCATCAGCGGCGCCTCGGTCTACCCGATGGTCTGGAACATCCTCCTGGCCGCCCGCAACGAAGGCTTCGGCGGCACCATCACCACCATGGCCGCCGCCGAGGAGCCGGCGGTCCGCGGGCTCCTCGGCATCCCGGACGAGTACGCCGTCGCGGCGGTGCTGCCGATCGGCAAGCCGGTCAAGCAGCTCACCAAGCTGCGCCGCAACGAGGTCGAGGAGTTCGTCACCCGGGAGACCTTTGACGGCGCTACCTTCTGACGATGCGCTTCTGGTGGTTGATCCTCGGGTTGGTCCTGGTCGTGAGTGGCGTTGCTGTCGCGGTCTCGGCCCGCTCGAGCGGCGACTTCGGCTGGTTCGCCTACACGCCCGACTCCGGGTCGGTCGGGTTCGACGACGGCGTAGTCATCTGGTCGAGCCAGCGGCTGTGGGGTCTTGCGATCATCGCGCTCGGCTCCCTCCTGCTCACCGCAGGCGTCGCCTACCGCGCCGGACTGCGTCGCGGACGCGCTTGATGGCCCGGCCGAGGGGTGCTTGTCAGCCGAAACCCGCACGACACGCCGTTGGCGCCCGGCGTGTCGTGCGGGTTTCCCCGGTCGGCCGGGGAAACCCGCAGCCGATGACCCGCTAGTCGACGTACGCCGACACCCACCGGTCGATCTCGGCGTACGCCGCGGCGCGCGGACCGGGCAGCGACAGCACCACGTCGTGGCGGGCGCCCTCGATGGCGATGTAGGTGACGTGGCGGCCGATGGCCGTGGCCCACTTCCGGATCTGGGGCACCTCGAGCACGATGTCGAAGCTGTGCACCTCGTCGCCCATCTCCTTGGGCCAGCGGGTGCCGCCCGAGGAGAGCACGAGCACCGGGCAGCCGACCTCGAGGCCGGCCTGCAGCTCGGCGTGGCCGCGTCGGATCGCGCTCAGCCACCCGAAGGACACCGGGAACGAGTCGAGCGGCTTCCAGTCGGTGTTGAACGGCCACTCGCCGGCGTGGTCGACGTGCAGGCTGCGACCGTAGTAGCCGCCGACGGTGCGCGGGATCAGCCGGGTGGGCTGCCGCGCGCCGACCTGCTTGACCACCGAGGTCCCCAGGCCCTGCATCAGTTTGCCGCCCTGCATGTCCAGCCAGGGCGAGTTGAGCACCATGCCGGCGATCGACGGTCGCCGCTCGTTGGCCCACAGCGACACGATCAGCCCACCGGTGGAGTGCGCGGTGACGACGACGTGGTCGTGGCCGTCGCGCTCGGCGACCCGGTGGAAGGCGGCGTCGAGCTCGCCGAAATGCTGGCGCAGGTCCGTCACATAGTTGGGCGTCTGGTGCGGCCGCAGCGAGCGGCCGTACTTGCGCAGGTCGAGGGCGTAGAAGTCGTAGCCGCGCTCGGTCCACCACTCGGCGTACGCCGTCTGGAAGAAGTAGTCGCAGAAGCCGTGCACGTAGAGCACCGCGCGGCCGGTCGGCTCCGCTGCCCGGCGTACGACGAGCGTCGCCACGACCGGCCCCTCCTCGTCGGGCGGGAGCGTGATCGTCTCGGCCAGGTAAGGCTCGCCCAGGACGTCGGGGACGAGCTCGTCGAAGACACCGGTCGTCATGGCAGAATTCTGTCAGCCCGCAGGCGCAGCGCGACCTCCGGCTCGTTCGTCGTCACCAGCCACGCCCGGCCCGGGCGCATCCAGTAGTCCAGCGCCCGCGGCGTGTCGACGGTCCACACGAGGAGCGGGAACCCGTGCCTGCGGGCGAACCGGCGCACGTGCAGGCGTGCCAGCCAGTGGTGCGCCACCGCGAGGTTCGCACCGGAGCGGTGGTAGCGGACCCGGGGGAAGAGCTCGGTGAGCCGCACCCGGATCGCGTGCAGCACCGGGATGTCGCGGAGTCCTCGGCCGAGCGACAGCCCGACCAGCAGGTCGTGACCCTCGGTGTCGGCCCAGTCCCGGACCGCGCGTACGCCGTCGTCGTCGAGCGTCGTGACCAGCAGTGCGTCGGTGCCGAGCCGGGCGACGGCCTGGGCCACGATCGGGACCTCGCCGCCCTGCACCTTGAGGTCGAGGTGCAGCCGGGTGCGGCCGGCGAGCAGGTCGAGCGCGTCGGCGTACCCCAGGGCGTCGGGTGGTGCGACGTCGACGGGGTCGTGCAGCAGCACCAGCGTGCCGTCGGCGCAGCGCTGCACGTCGATCTCGACGTAGTCGGCGTCCATCGCGATCGCGGCCTCGATGTCCGCGGCGGTGAGGCACCGGTGGGCGCTGACGAGGGTCATCGGGCCGAAGCGCTCTGTCGATGCACGCCTCCGGCGTGGTCCGCCGCGGCCCGCACGAGTCCGGCGAGGAGACCGACGTCGGCGGCCGTCTCCGGGTGCCACTGCACGCCCACGCAGAAGCGCTCACCCGACGACTCCATCGCCTCCAGGGTGCCGTCAGCGGCGTGCGCGACCGCGTCGTACCCGGGATGGGTGCGCACCGATTGGTGATGGTGGCAGTTCACCGTGAGCCGGTCGCCGACCAGGCCCGCGACCCGGGTCCCCGCGACCGTGACGACCTCGATCTCGCCGAACGCGTCGCCGCCGGGGGAGTGCTGTTCGTGGTCCACCAGGTCGGGCACGTGCTGGTGGAGCGCACCGCCGGCCTGCACCGCCATCACCTGCATCCCGCGGCAGACGCCGAGCACGGGCAGCCCGGCCGCCTCGGCGGCGTCGAGCAGTGCCAGCTCCCAGGCGTCGCGGTCCGGTCGCCAGCCGGCCGTCCGAGGGTGGGTGGCGTCGTCGTACCGGTCCGGGTCGACGTCGGCTCCGCCGCTGATGACCAGTCCGTCGAGCCGGGCGACCACGGCGTCCGCCGCACCGGTCTGGGCGACCGGCGGCAGCAGCAGTGGTACGCCGCCGGTCGCCTCGACCGCGTCGGCGTACTGCCTCGGCAGCAGGTCGGCGCGCTGGTGCCACACCCCCCACGCGGCGTCCTCGCGGTAGGTGGTCAGGCCGATGATCGGTGCGGGCATCTCAGAGGGGGGTGACGTAGGCCCCGGAGATGCCGCCGTCGACGAGGAACGTGTTGGCGGTCATGAACGAGGAGTCGTCGGACGCCAGGAAGAGTACGGCGGACGCCATCTCCTCCGGCTCCCCGAAGCGACCCATCGGCACGTGCACGAGGCGACGGGCGGCGCGCTCCTCGTCCTTGGCGAAGAGCTCCTGGAGCAGGGGCGTGTTCACCGGCCCGGGGCACAGCGCGTTGACGCGCACACCCTGGCGGGCGAACTGCACGCCGAGCTCGCGGCTCATCGAGAGCACGCCGCCCTTGGAGGCGGAGTAGGAGATCTGCGAGGTGGCCGCGCCCATGACCGCGACGAACGACGCGGTGTTGATGATCGAGCCCTTGCCCTGCTCGAGCATGTAGGGCAGTGCCGCCTTGCAGCACAGGTAGACGCTGGTCAGGTTGACCTCCTGCACCTTGCGCCAGGCGTCGAGGTCGGTGTCCAGGATCGAGTCGTCCTCCGGCGGGCTGATGCCGGCGTTGTTGAACGCGATGTCGACCGAGCCGTAGGTGTCCTTGGCGGTCTTGAACAGCGCGTCGACCTGGTCCTTGTCGGTCACGTCGACGTGGACGTACACAGCGATATCCTCACCGAACTCTTGGGCGAGCCTTTCGCCTTCCTGGTCGTTCAGGTCGCCGATGACGACCTTCGCGCCCTCCGCGACGAAGCGCTGGACGGTCGCCAGGCCGATACCCGAGCAGCCGCCGGTGACGACCGCGACCCGGTCCTGGATGCGTCCTGCCACTGTGATGCCTCTCTGCTGTTGGGTCGTCCGCTTCACAAGCACCTATAGCTAGCGGAGAGGCGGACGACCCGAGTTGGTCAGTGAGCGATGAAGACATTTTTGAGCTCGGTGAACGCATTGGGCGCGTCCGGGCCGAGCTCCCGGCCGAGGCCGGACTGCTTGTAGCCACCGAACGGCGTCCAGTAGCGGACCGACGAGTGGGAGTTCACGCTGAGGTTGCCGGCCTCCACGGCGCGGGCGACCCGGAGGCCACGGCCGAGGTCGTTGGTGTAGATCGAGCCGGACAGCCCGTACTCCGTGTCGTTGGCCTTCGCGACCGCGTCGGCCTCGTCGTCGAACGGCATCACCGCGACGACCGGCCCGAAGACCTCCTCGCGCCAGATCCGGGTGCCCGGGTCGTCGACCGTGACCACCGACGGCGGCACCCAGAAGCCGTCGCCGCCCGGCGTCGTCCCGGCGAAGGCGACCGACACCTCGTCGAGGTAGCCGGTGACCGTCGCCTTCTGCTGGGCGGAGATCAGGGGACCCATCTCCGACGACTCGTCGCTCGGGTCGAGCACGCGCATCCCGAGCACGGCCGGCTCCAGGTGCGAGACGAACTCGTCGTACGCCGACCGCTCGACCAGGATCCGCGAGCGCGCGCAGCAGTCCTGGCCCGCGTTGTCGAAGACGGCGTACGGCGCGCTGGCCGCTGCCGCCGCGATGTCGGCGTCCGCGAAGACGATGTTGGCGCTCTTGCCGCCGAGCTCGAGGGTCACCCGCTTCACCTGGTCGGCGCAGCCGCGCATGATCTGCTTGCCGACCTCGGTCGAGCCGGTGAAGCACACTTTGCGGACCAGCTCGTGGGTCACGAACCGCTCGCCGACGACGGAGCCCTTGCCGGGGATCACCGTCAGCACGTGCTCCGGGAGGCCTGCCTCCACGGCCAGCTCACCGAGCCGGATCGCGGTCAGCGGGGTCAGCTCGGCGGGCTTCAGCACCACCGTGTTGCCGGCGGCGAGCGCAGGGGCGAAACCCCAGCCGGCGATGGGCATCGGGAAGTTCCAGGGCACGATGATCCCGACGACGCCGAGCGGCTCGTGGAAGGTGACGTCGATGCCGCCGGCCACCGGGATCTGCTGGCCGAAGAGCCGCTCGGGAGCGCCGGCGTAGTAGTTCAGGCAGTCCCGGACGTTGCCGGCCTCCCAGCGGGCGTTTCCCCAGGTGTGGCCGGCGTTGCGCACCTCGAGCTCGGCGAGCTCGTCCAGGTGCGCGTCCACGACGGCCGCGAAGCGGCGCAGCACGGTCGCCCGCTCGCCCGGCGGCATCGCCTTCCAGGCGGGGAACGCGGCGTGCGCCCGCTCGATCGCGACGTCGGCCTCCTCGACGCTGGCCAGGTGTACGTCGGTCACCGGCGACGCCGTCGCCGGGTTGATCACCGTGTAGACAGACACTTACAGCCTCTCGAATCCGCGGAAGAGCTCCCAGTCGGTCACGGCCGCGTTGAAGGCGGCCAGCTCGACGGCGGCCATGTTGGCGTAGTGGTCGACGACCTCGTCGCCCAGGGTGGCTCGGGCGATCGCGGACCCGGCGAAGGCCTCGCGGGCAGCCGCCAGCGTCGACGGCACCTTGGCCCGGTCGGAGGTGTAGGCGTTGCCGACCAGCTCGTCCTCCAAGGGCAGCTGGTGCTCGATCCCGTACAGGCCACCGGCGAGCATCGCGGCGAGCGCGAGGTAGGGGTTGGCGTCGGCGCCGGGCACCCGGTTCTCCATCCGCGCGCCGGGTCCGTGCCCGACGAGGCGTACGGCGCAGGTGCGGTTGTCGAGCCCCCAGGCGATCGTCGTCGGCGCGAAAGACCCGTCGGCAAACCGCTTGTAGGAGTTGATGTTGGGCGCGAAGAACAGGGTGAAGTCCGCGATCGTGGCGAGCACACCGGCGATGAAGTGGTCGTAGAGCGGCGTGCGCGCGCCGTCCTTCCAGAAGACCAGCTCACCGTCCTCGCCGCGCAGCGACAGATGGATGTGGCAGGAGCTGCCCTCACGCTCGTTGTACTTGGCCATGAACGTGATCGCCTTGCCCTGCTGGGATGCGATCTCCTTGGCGACCGTCTTGTAGACCACGTGGTTGTCGGCGGTGGTGAGCGCGTCGGCGTACAGGAAGCCGATCTCGTGCTGGCCGAAGTTGCACTCGCCCTTGGCGCCCTCGACGTCCAGACCCGCGTCGTACATGGTGTTCCGGATGGCCCGCAGCAGCGGCTCGATCCGGGTAGTGCCGAGGATCGAGTAGTCGACGTTGTACTGGTTGACCGGCGTCAGGTCGTGGTAGCGCGCGTCGTGAGCGGCCTCGTACGTCGTGTCGAAGGCGATGAACTCCAGCTCGGTGCCGGCCAGCGCGACCCAGCCCTGCTCGGCGCAGCGGTCCAGCTGCTTCTGCAGGATCGCGCGCGGTGACTGCACGACGGGGGAGTGCTGCCCTGAGGCATCGGGAGGCCAGACCAGGTCGCACTGCACCATCGCCGTGGCGGGCAGGTGCGTCAGCAACCTGATGGTGCGGTCGTCGACGACGAACTCCATGTCGCCGTACCCCTTCTCCCACGAGGAGATGGCGTAGCCGGCGACGGTGTTCATGTCGACGTCGACGGCCAACAGGTAGTTGCAGCCCTCGGTGCCGTGGGGCACGACCACATCGGAGAAGTAGCGCGCGTGCAGCCGCTTGCCCTGGAGCCGGCCCTGCATGTCGGTGAAGGCGACCACGACGGTGTCGATCTCGCCCTCCTGGATCCGGGCAAGCAGGTGCTCCATCGAGAGGTGCCGGCTGTTGCGCACGCAGGTTGTCCTTCCGTCGGGCTATCCCACGAGCCCGCGCAGCAGCGCGGCCGTGTCGTCACAGTGCTCTTCCATCACCTTGCGTGCCCGTTCGCCGTCTCCGGCGATGATCGCCTTGACGAGGAGGGCGTGCTGGCGGTCGGAGTGGGCGATGTTGGCGTCCAGCACCGGGATCGCGAGCAGCATCTCGTGCAGCGTCGCCTGCACGGAGGTCACCGCCTCGATCACGCGCGGCGAATCCGCCAGCGACGCGACGGTGAGGTGGAACCGGGAGTCGGCCTGCCGGTGGGCGGCGGGCCTGCGCGCCTTGGCCAGGTCGGCGTGGGCCCGCTCGAGCTGCTGACGGCGTACGCCGGTCGGCTCGGCCTGCGCCGCGAGGTAGGCGGCTCCGGGCTCGACGATCCGGCGGTAGTCCAGCGCGTCCAGCCAGTCGGCACGTCGCTCGGGCGAGACCCGGGCGGCCGCCCTGGCCGACGGCGTACGCGCCTTGAGGGTGACGACCGTGCCGCCACCGCGGCCGCGCGTGGTCTCGACCAGGCCGGCCTCGCGCAGGGCGGCCATCGCCTCGCGCAGGGTCGCCCGGGAGACCTGCAGCCGCGCGGCCAGGTCTCGCTCGGCCGGCAGCGTCGTGCCGAGCGGGTAGACGCCGAGCCGGATCGCCGTCGCGAGCTGCTCCACGCAGGCCTCGAAGGCATGGTGGCCGCGCACCGGCCGGAGGACCGCCTCCGGCAGGTGGTGCTCCGCCGTCGGTGGGTCCGACGGCAGCGGCGACGCGGTCATGGGCTCAATCCTTGGAGTGGTGGCTGGTGGTGTCAATGGTCTGAGTTCATACCAATTTTGGGGATGGGTATGGACACCCTGATCGGCCCGGGTCTAGCGTCCGTTTCACATTCGCACGAACTCCCCGGAGGGCTGTCCCATGCCTGAAGCACACGAGCCGATACCGGAGCTGACCGCCGACGAGAAGCACCTCGCGCAGCTCGGGTACAAGCAGGAGCTCAACCGTTCGTGGTCCGGCTTCTCGAACTTCGCCATCTCGTTCTCCATCATCTCCATCCTTGCCGGCTGCTTCACGACGTTCGGCCAGGGCTGGAGCAACGGTGGCCCGATCGCCATCTCGTGGGGCTGGCCGATCATCTCGATCTTCATCCTGATCATCGGGTTCACCATGTCCGAGCTGGTCTCGGCGTACCCGACCTCGGGCGGGATCTACTGGTGGGCCTCGAAGCTCGGCGGTCCTGCAGCCGGCTTCTTCACCGGCTGGTTGAACCTGATCGGCCTGATCGCCGTCACTGCGTCCGTCGCGTACGGCGCCGCGACGTTCCTGGACATCACGCTCAGCACGATCAGCGACGGCTGGGCGGACGGCTACAGCCTGAAGCGGGTGTTCGTCCTCTTCGTGCTGATCATGGTCATGGCGGTGCTGCTGAACGCGTTCGGCGCGCACCTGCTGGCGATGATCAACAACATCTCCGTGTGGTGGCACGTCGCCGGCGCCGCTGTCGTGATCCTGATCCTGATCCTGGTCCCGGAGCACCACTCGAGCTCGTCGTTCGTGTGGACCGAGCGGATCAACAACTCGGGGTTCAACGACGGATCGACGAGCGGCATGACCTTCTGGTTCCTCGTGCTGCCCCTCGGCTTCCTGCTGACGCAGTACACGATCACCGGGTTCGACGCCTCCGCGCACCTCTCCGAGGAGACCAACGCGGCGAGCACGGGCGCCGCCAAGGGCATCTGGCGCTCGATCTTCTACTCGGCCATCGGTGGCTGGATCCTCCTGCTGGCGTTCCTCTACGCCGTCCAGGACCCTGAGGGCGTCACCGCCGGCATCAACTCCGGCCTCAACGGAGCTGACGTGATCTTCGGCCAGGCGCTGCCCGAGCGATGGCACATCATGATCCTGGTCATCTCCACGGCCGGTCAGCTCTTCTGCGCGACCGCGTGCCTCACGAGCGCGTCCCGGATGACGTTCGCGTTCAGCCGTGACGGGGCGATCCCCGGCTCTCGGCTGTGGTCGAAGGTCGCGGCCAACAAGGTCCCGATCAACGCCGTCGTCGCGGTGGCGATCGTCGGTGTGCTGATCACGACACCGGCCATGATCGAGGTCAACATCGGCACCCCGGAGGCTCCGATCATCGTGCCCACGGCGTTCTACGCCGTCGTCTCGGTGGCGGTCATCGGGCTCTACCTGGCCTTCGCGATCCCGATCTTCCTACGCTGGAAGATCGGCGACGCGTTCCAGCCCGGGACCTGGAACAACGGCGCGAAGTACAAGTGGATGAACCTGGTCGCGGTTGCCGAGATCGTGATCATCTCGATCTACTTCGTGCTGCCGTTCACCCCGCTCGCGGTCCCGTGGAACGACGACTTCTCGTGGAAGTTCGTCAACTACGCGCCGATCCTCACGATCGGGTCCCTGATCCTGCTGACGATCTGGTGGCACGCCTCCGCGAAGAGGTGGTTCACGGGTCCCAAGCACACGATCGACCAGGCCGTCATCGACTCCTTCGGCGAGTGACCGTCCTGCGTGACTGATGCGCCTCAGCTGGACCGCCTCGCCTGCCTGGCGGGGCGGTCCTGGCGCGTGCAGGACCTGCCGGGTGGCCTGACCAACACCAACCTGCACGTCGAGTCCGACGACGGTCTCGAACCAGCGGTCAACCTGGTGGTGCGGTGGTCGCACGGCGACGCCGCGCTGCTCGGGATCGACCGGGACGCGGAGGCGGCCAACACGGCGGCGGCGGGCGAGGCAGGCGTAGGGGCTGACGTGCTCGAGTACCGGCCCGACCTGTCGATGCTGGTGATCTCCTTCCTGCCCGGACGGTCCCTGGAGAACTCCGACTTCGCCGACGCCGGCGTGCTGCGGCGGGCCGCCGTCGCCACCCGCGCGCTGCACGCAGGCCCGCGGTTCACCGGCGACTTCGACATGTTCGCGCGGCGGGCGGCGTACCTCTCGACCGTGCAGGAGCGGGGCTACGGCCTGCCGCCGGGCTACCTCGACCACGCCGACGCGTGGGACGCCGTACGACGGGCGCTCGGCGTGCGCGCTCGGCCGACCGTGCCTTGTAACAACGACCTGCTCGCCGCGAACTTCATCGACGACGGTGAGCGCTGCCGGCTGATCGACTACGAGTACTCCGGCAACAACGACCCCTGCTTCGAGCTCGGCAACACCGCCACCGAGTGCGACTTCGCGCCGGAGCAGGTCGAGGCGTACGCCGAGGCGTACTTCGGCCCCCTGTCCCGGGCCGACCTCGCCCGGGTGCGCCTGCAGATGCTGGTGAGCGAGTACGGCTGGTCGCTCTGGGGCTTCATCCAGGCCGCCGCGAGCCCGATCGACTACGACTTCCGCGGGTGGGGGCTGGAGCGGTACGAGAAGGCCGTCGCCACGTTCCGCGGTCCTCACCTCGCGAGATTGTTGGAGGAGGTGGCGGCCGGTGGTGGTTTCGAGGCTCGTCGCTAGCGCTCCTCGCACCTCAACCACCGACACGGTGGTTGAGGTGCGAAGGCCGCTAGGCCTGAGCCTCGAAACCACCACCCGCGAGGTCACGTCATGACCGACCTCCCGTCCCGCGCGCAGGTCGTCATCGTCGGCGGCGGCGTCATCGGCACGTCGGTCGCCTACCACCTCACCAAGCTCGGCTGGACCGACGTGCTGCTGCTGGAGCAGGGCACGCTGTCGTGCGGCACCACCTGGCACGCCGCCGGGCTGGTCGGACCGCTGCGGGCATCGGAGAGCGGCACCCGTTTGGTGCAGTACTCCGCCGAGCTCTACGACTCCCTGGAGGCGGAGACCGGGCTGGCGACCGGCTACCGCAACGTCGGCGGCGTCATCGTCGCGCGGACCGAGGACCGGATGGTGCAGCTGCGCCGTACGGCGGCCAACGCGACGGCGTACGACATGGACTGCGAGCTGGTCTCCCCGGCGCGGGCGCAGGAGCTGTGGCCGGCGATGCGGGTCGACGACCTGCTCGGCGCGGTCTGGCTGCCGGGCGACGGCAAGGTCAACCCGTCCGACGTGACCCAGTCGCTCGCGAAGGGCGCCCGGATGCGCGGCGCCCGGATCGCCGAACGGGTGCGGGTGACCGGGTTCGACGTCGTCGACGGTCGGGTGACCGGGGTGGTCACCGATCACGGCACCATTGAGGCCGAGGTCGTCGTCAACTGCGCCGGCCAGTGGGCCAAGGCACTCGGCGACCTGGTCGGCGTGCCGGTGCCGCTGCACTCGGCCGAGCACTTCTACGTCGTGACCGAGGCGATCGAGGGCGTGCACCCGGACCTGCCGATCATGCGCGACCCGGACGGCTGGACCTACTTCAAGGAGGAGACCGGCGGCCTGGTGGTCGGCGGCTTCGAGCCGCACGCGAAGCCGTGGCGCTCGCCGGACGACCTGCCGTACCCCTTCGAGTTCCAGCTGCTGCCCGAGGACTGGGAGCACTTCTCGGTGCTCATGGACCAGGCACTGCTGCGGATCCCCGCACTGGAGGAGACCGGGATCCGGAAGTTCTACAACGGCCCGGAGTCGTTCACGCCCGACAACCAGTTCCTCCTGGGAGAGGCACCCGGACTGCGTGGCTTCTTCGTCGGCGCCGGCTTCAACTCGGTCGGCATCGCCTCGGCGGGTGGCGCCGGCCGGGCGCTGGCCGAGTGGATCGTGGCGGGGGAGCCGCAGGACGACCTGGTCGCGGTCGACGTACGGCGGTTCGCGGCGCTGCATGCCGACAACGGCTGGCTGCGCTCCCGGGTCGCCAAGGTGCTGGGGCTGCACTACGCCGTGCCGTGGCCCAACCGCGAGCTCGAGTCGGCGCGGCCGCAGCGCACCTCGCCCCTGCACGAGCGGGTGGCCGCGGCTGGTGCGCTCTTCGGGACGCGGATGGGCTGGGAGCGCCCCAACGTCTTCGGTCCGCCCGATGCCGTCCTCGACTACGCCTGGGGCAAGCCCGACTGGCTCGCCTGGTCGGCCGCCGAGCAGCGCGCGACCCGGAACGACGTCGCGGTCTTCGACCAGACGTCGTTCTCCAAGTACGTCGTCGCCGGGCCCGACGCGCTCGCCGGGCTCCAGTGGGTCTGCGCGGCGGACGTCGACGTGCCCGTCGGGCACTGCGTCTACACGCCGTTCCTCAACGCCCGTGGCACCTACGAGGCCGACCTGACCGTCACCAGGACCGGCGCCGACTCCTTCCTGCTGGTGTCCAGCTCGGCGACGACGGTGCGCGACCTGGACTGGCTGGCTCGTCACGGCGTACCGGCGCGCGACGTCACCGACGACTACTCGGTGCTCGGCGTGATGGGCCCGCGTTCTCGCACGTTGCTCGGTGCGCTGTCGGACGGCGACTGGTCTGCGGACGGGTTCCCCTTCGCGACCTCACGCGAGGTGCGCGTGGCCGGGGTCGTGCTCCGGGCGACCCGGATGACCTACGTCGGCGAGCTCGGCTGGGAGCTGCTGGTCCCCATGGCGGACGCCGCCGCCGTGTACGACGCCGTCGTCGCCGGCGGTGCGACCAACGCCGGTTACTACGCGATCGAGTCGCTGCGCCTCGAGAAGGGCTACCGCGCCTTCGGCCGCGAGCTCACGCCCGACTACGGCCCGGTCGAGGCGGGGCTCGTCTTCGCGACCGCGCTGAGGGCAGACCAGGACTTCCTCGGCCGGGCCGCGCTGGAAGCCCACCGCGCGCGGCTGGCAGCCGGTGGGCCACGGCGCCGGCTCGTCTCGCTGGTCGTCGAGTCACCCGACCCGATGCTCTGGGGTGGTGAGCTGCTGCTCCGCGACGGCAACCCGGCCGGCCAGGTCACCAGCGCCGCCTGGGGCGAGAGGGTCGGCTCGTGCGTGGGCCTCGGCTACCTGCGCCACGACGGCCCGGTCACGTTCGAGTGGCTCGCGGGCGGGGCGTTCGAGGTCGACGTCGCGGGGGAGCGGTACGCCGTACGCGCGTCGCTGAAGGCACCGCTCGCCTAGCCCGAGGCGGGACGTCATACCAATCGTGGGTCAGAGGCCACGATTCGGATGACGTCCCGGGCGCGGGAGGCTACCCCGCGTCGAGCACGCGCGACAGGAACCGCTGGGTCCGCTCCTCGCGCGGGTCGGTGAGCACCTCGGCACCACCCCGCTCGGCGACGACGCCGCCGTCGAGGAAGAGCGCCTGGTCGGCGACGTCCCGGGCGAAGCGCACCTCGTGGGTGACGATGACGAGGGTCCAGTTCTCGGCTGCGAGGTCGCGGATCACGGCCAGGACCTCGCCGACCAGCTCGGGGTCCAGCGCCGAGGTCGGCTCGTCCAGGAGGAGGACCTCCGGCTTCAGCGCGAGCGCCCGGGCGATGCCGACGCGCTGCTGCTGGCCACCGGAGAGCTGCGAGGGGTAGGCGTCCTCGCGGCCGGCCAACCCGACCTGCGCGAGCAGCTCCCGCGCGGCGGCGGCCGCCTCCTCGGGATCCCGCTTCTGCACCTGGACCGGACCCTCGATCAGGTTGCCGAGGACGGTCTTGTGCGGGAAGAGGTTGTGGGACTGGAAGACCATGCCGCTGCGGGCGCGCAGGGCCCGCACCGCGCGCCGGTACGCCGACTTGTCGGCCGGCGGGTCGCCGAAGTCGATGCTCGCGTCGCTGATCCGGACGAGCCCGGACTCCGGGGTCTCCAGGACGTTCATCGAGCGCAGCACCGTGGTCTTGCCCGACCCCGACGGGCCGAGCAGCACGGTGACGGTGCCCGCCGCGGCGGTGAAGTCGACGCCCTTGAGCACGAGCTGCTCACCGAAGGACTTCTCGAGCCCGCGTACCTCGATCAGGGTGCTCATGCCATGTGCCTGCTCAGTCGTCGTTCGAGTGGCGCCTGCGCCAACGTCACCAGGTAGCAGACCACCCAGTAGTAGAGCGCGGCCAGGGCGTAGAGCGGGAGGAACTCCGTGCTGAGAGCCGCCGCGATGTTCGCCTCGTGGAACAGCTCGGGCACCAGGATCAGCGAGGCCAGCGACGTGTCCTTGATCAGGGAGAGCAACGTGTTGGAGAGCGGCGGTACGGCGATCCGCGCGGCCTGCGGGAAGACGATGCGCCGCATCGACTGCCAGTACTCCATCCCGACCACGGTCGCGGCCTCGTACTGGCCGCGTGGCACCGACAGGACCGAGGCGCGGACGATCTCCGCGGCGTACCCACCGACGTTGAGGCTGAAGGCGATCGCGGCGGCGACGTACGGGTCCAGCTTGATGCCGATCTGGCCGAGGCCGTAGAAGATGAGGAAGAGCTGCACCAGCAGCGGGGTGCCGCGGATGACGGAGATGAAGGCCCGCGCGATCCAGTCGAGAGGCCGGATCGACGACAGCCGGGCGAGGGCCGCCAGCACCGCGAGCGCCAGCCCGATCACGAAGCTGACGATCGTGAGCGGGATCGTGCCCTCGATCAGGCCGCCGAGCATCTTCGGTGCCGTGTCCTTGATGACCTCCCACCGCGTGCGGGCGTCCGATCCCTTGACCTTGACGTCCTTCGAGCCCTCCTTCACCGTGACGTCGGCGTCGAAGTACCTCTTCGAGATCTTTGCGAGCGTGCCGTCGTCGGCGAGCGCCTTCAGGGCCTCGTCCGCCTGCTGCTGCAGTTCGGGGTCGCCCTGGCGGAAGGCCAGCGCCTGCTCGAGGACCTCGTCGCCGGCATCGCCGGCGATCTTGACGTCCTTCGTCCCCGACGTGGCGAGGTAGTCGAGAACGGCGATGTTGTCGTTGACGATCGCGTCGACGCGCCCCTGGGTGAGCAGCTCCACTCCCGGTCCGAAGTCCTGCACGTACTTGACGTCCGCCCCGGCGTCGCGCGCGACCTCCGCCCAGTTGCTGCTCGCCGTCTGGGCGGTCGTGCGCCCGTCGAGGTCCGCGAGCGTCGTGATGTCGTCGGTCTCCTTGGCGGTCACGATGACGCCGTGGGAGAACGTGTACGGCGTGCTGAACAGGTAGCGCGCCTCGCGGTCGGGGTTGATCGTGACCTGGTTGGCGATGACGTCGATCCGCTTCGAGTCCAGGGCCGGGAAGAGCGAGTCGAACGGCGCCTCCACGAACTCCACCTGCCACCCGGCCTCCTCGCCGACCGCCTTCATGACGTCGATGTCGAAGCCGGCGAGCTCGTCGGTCTTCGGGTCGCGGTAGGTGAACGGCGGGTAGGTGCCCTCGGTTCCGACTCGGACGACCTGCGGAGCGGCGTCGTCCGCGGCCGACGCCTGCGCCGCGGACCCAAGCAGCACGACCCACAGCAGGGCGAGCAGCAGCATCGGCCGGGTCAGGTGCACCCGCATCCCGTACCCGCGCTACGCCGGCCTCAACCGCCCAATGTCCAGCGGGCTACTGCTATTTGGCGGCGAGGGCCGGAACCAGCCAGCACGCCAAGGCGACCAGCCCGACGAGCGTGCCGGACGACGGGAGCCAACGCAGCCGGCCCGGCGCCCAGTGGGCCAGCTGACCGAGCTGGTCCCGCTGCGCCAAGCCCTCGACGGCGGCGGCGATCTGGTCGAGCTCCGAGGACTGGTCGCGCTCGCTGAGGAACCGGCGGGGTCGGAAGACCCGGGTCAGGCCCGGAAGCTCCAGGACGACCTTCTGACCGGAGCGTCGAACGGTGGGGCCGTCCGCGGCGAGGACGAGTCGGTCGTGCCAGATGCGGGAGAGCCGCAGGCCCCATCGCGATGTCGTCACCCGAGGTCGACCGACAACCCACCACGCCATCGACACCACGGCGATGACAGCGCCCGCTTCGAGCGTCACGAACGGGGCAGCCCCGCTGTCCTGGAGCCACGGCACGACGACGAAGCCCGCCGCGGCCAGCGCGACCCAGCCGAACCGGGCAGACCGGTGGAGCAGCACCAGCCCCAGCTGCGCGATCGGGGACGTCCGCTCGACGCCGGTCTCGGCCGCGCGATATCCCGCCGAACGCGGCGGCAGGTGGGAGAGAGTCTTCGCGATCAGGGTCTTCGCAATCACCGTGTCGCGCGCCGGTCGTACGGCGCCGAGCATCAGCTGCTCGTCCCCGTCCGGCACCTCCAGCACACAGAGCGAGCCGTCGCTCACGAGACCCACGATTGACGCGGCCACGAGCCTGTCGTCGGCGAAGGGGTCGTCCGAGGCAAACCGCGCCTCGTCCCGGAAGCGGCCGTACGCGCCGCCGCGACGAGCCCGGGTGGGTGCGCCGAACAGGCGACGTACGATCCCGCGAGCGTCCTCGATGCCACCACGAACCCCGGTCGGCTCGGAGCCCGTGCGGGGCACGAGCTGCTCGATCTTGGGCAGGTACGCGAGCGGACGCGTTCCGGCCGCGTCGTCGACGGCGAAGACCACGAAGCCGCCGTCCAGCGGGTGCCGGCCGATCAGCGCCCGCATGCTGGCACCGCCGCCGGTCGCCAAGGCCTCGACCCGGCGCCGGCGCCGTCCGAGCTCGACCACGACGACCCACAGGAGGAGCAGCCCCGCCCCGAGCGGGAGCCCGATGATGCTCCAGTCTGAGGGGTCGACGTCCTCCGCGCCGTACGGCGCCATCTGGCCGGTGGGGTCGGTGAACACGACGAAGGTCGATCCGACCGGGTGGTCGTGGGCGTCGTCCACGAAGAACTCCCGCTCCGCGCCGTCCAGCTTCACGAAGACCGAGTCGAAGACGGTGTCGACCGCGGTCACCTCCGTCTCGACGGGGACCGCTCGCTCGGCGAGTGCCCGGGCGTCGTCTCGCCACCCGTGCCACAGGAGGAGGCCGGTCGCCACGGCGGCCGCGAGGAGCAGTGCCGCCATCAGACGTGCGCCGAGATGATGGTCGGCCTGCCAGCGAGTCTGGCTGGGCGCTCGCACCGACATCCAGTGCGAGACGCTGCGCTGCCGTACGACGAGCGCCAGGTCGAGCGCGACCACGCCGGCCCAGGCCCACGCGACCACCGAGAACCAGAGCGGGCTCTCGCCGTAGAACCACGGAGTCACCGCGACCGCGACCGTCCAGGCACCCAGCCGGGGCACGAACCAGCCCAGGAGGACGGCTGCGATCGCCGCGCCGGCGGGGATGCAGGCCAGCATCGTGCCCCACGACGTGGCCTCGGCGATGTCGTCGGCGTAGCCGGCCGGCTGGCCCCACGACGCGAGGATCCCGAGCAGGCCCACGATCGCCGCACCGACGCTCAGCACGAGGGTGGGGATCCGCCGTGCCCAGTCGCGACCGCGTTGGTCGGTCAGGTCGGCGGGCAGGTTCACGCCAGGAGGGTAGTTGCGGCTGCCCGCCGACGCCCAAACCAGCCTGTTGGGTCAGCTGTCGGCGTGCGTGTCCGACTCGACCACCGGATCCGAGGCGTCCTCCTTGGCCTGGTCGTCCTGGGCTCCGGGTGCGCCGAGGTCGGCATCGGCGCGGACCAGCTCCTCGATCTGCTTGCCGGTCTCGGCGTCGACGGCGTTCCAGTACTGGAAGGCGCGCTCGAGCACGTCGCCCTCGACCCCGCCGAGGAGGTGTCCGGCAACGGTCTTCACGAAGTTGGCCCGGATCTCGTCGTCCCACACCTCGCGCACGAGGGTGCCGGCCTGGGTGAAGTCGTCGTCGTCAGGCCGCAGCATGTAGGCCTGGCGCACCATGGCCCCGTCTGCCTCCCAGCCGGGGTCGACCTCGCCGACGTTGTCGGCGTACCCGCGCCCGAAGGAGTTCGGTGCGTAGACGGGGTCGTCGCCGCGGTGCTCGTAGGCCATGGCGCCGTCCTGGGTGTAGGTGTTGACCTCGACCTTGGGACGGTTGACCGGCAGCTGCAGGTAGTTGGGGCCGATCCGGTGGCGGTGCGTGTCCGAGTAGGCGAACGCCCGCCCGAGCAGCATCTTGTCCGGCGAGAACCCGATGCCGGGGACCAGGGCGGACGGCTCGAACGCAGCCTGCTCGATCTGCGCGAAGAAGTTGTCCGGGTTGCGGTTGAGCGTCATCGTGCCGACCTTGATCAGCGGGTAGTCGCCGTGCGGCCAGATCTTGGTCAGGTCGAACGGGTTGATCCGGTACGTCGACGCGTCGTCGTACGGCATCGCCTGGATCGACAGCGTCCACGAGGGGAAGTCACCGCCGGCGATCGTCTCGTAGAGGTCGCGGCGGTGGAAGTCGGCGTCCTCGCCGGCGATCCGGGTCGCGTCCTCGTCGGTCAGCCCCTCCACGCCTTGGTCGGAGTGGAAGTGGTACTTCACCCAGTGCTTCTCACCGGCCTCGTTGACCCAGAGGTAGGTGTGCGAGCCGTAGCCGTTCATGTGCCGGTAGGACTTCGGGATGCCGCGGTCGCCCATCAGGTAGGTCACCTGGTGCGCCGACTCCGGGTTCAGGCTCCAGAAGTCCCACTGCATGTTGTTGTCGCGCAGGCCCGACCCGCCACGGCGCTTCTGCGAGCGGATGAAGTGCGGGAACTTCATCGTGTCGCGGATGAAGAAGACCGGGGTGTTGTTGCCGACCAGGTCGTAGTTGCCCTCGGACGTGTAGAACTTCAGCGCGAAGCCCCGCGGGTCCCGCCAGGTGTCTGGTGAACCCATCTCGCCGGCCACGGTCGAGAAGCGCGCGAGCATCTCGGTCTTCACACCGGGTTGGAAGAGCGCCGCCTTCGTGTACGCCGACACGTCCTCGGTCGTCTCGAACTCACCGAACGCGCCCGAGCCCTTGGCGTGCACGTTGCGCTCCGGGACCCGCTCCCGGTTGAAGTGCGCCATCTGGTTCAGGAAGTGCACGTCGTGCAGCAGGATCGGGCCGTCCGGCCCGACCGTCAGGCTGTTGCGGTCGCTCGGCGCCGGCGCGCCGTTGTCGGTGGTCGACCCCAGTTGCGCCTCGTCCGACGGTGCGGTCGAGATGGAGGTGCCGTCGTTTGGCTGGGGCAGTTCGGGCATGGGGTTCCTCCTGAGGGGACTGGCGGACACCCCGAGCGGTACCCGCCCCGCCTCTCACACAAGCACTCGATCTGGAACCGCTCAAGGAATCGGGCGCACCGAGAGGCGCCGTTTGGTCACCAACCGCAGATTTTCGGGGGTGAAACCTGCGGTTGGTGACCAAACGGTGCGCCCGACGACCCCGGTCAACCCTTGACCGCGCCCTCCAGCCCGCCCCGCAGAAAGAGCCGCTGGAACACCAGGAAGAGGACGATCGGGAGCGCGCAGGAGATCAGCAGGGCACGCAAGTTCTATGACAGCGGCACGTCGGTTGCTGTCTCCCGACGTCGAAAGTAGGACTGGACCAGGAGGCCGGCCAGCACCGCGCCGAGCGTCCCGAGGGTCTCGTCGCCCAGGGTGTCCTCGTACGCCGTGTCGATCTCGGTGCCGTGCCGGATGAACGTGTACCACTCGCCCAGCTCCCAGCCGATGGCCAGGATGGCGCCGAGGCCGGCGATCATCAGCACCCGCGCCCATCCAGGACGCACCGGCCCGGCGATGATCAGCCCGATCCCGGTCAACAGGAAGACCCAGTTGACGAAGTGGTTCAGGTCGTCCCACCAGACCAGCGAGTCGTAGAGGTCGAGGCTGTTGCCGGTGACGTCGACCAGGAAACCCAGCATGATCAGCGAGAACGCGCCGTACGGCGGGGGCTCGTCGGGGCGGCGCCGCTTGACGACGAGCCACCACAGCGCCGGGACCAGCAGCATCATCAGGGGATAGGCGATCAGCCTCGCCCCGAAGGCCTTGTCGGCGAACCGGTCGATGCCGGGTGCCCACTCGGCCACGGCGAGCTGGCCGACGGTCAGGACCAGGATGAGAGCGGGGACCCAGAACGGGCAGCGGCGTCCGGCGCGGGTCGGGGTCACGCGAGGATGGTGGCAGGAATACCGGGTCGCCGCGGGTCGTTGAGGGGTTAGTTCGCCATTCAACTAGATCCGGCGGACCACCACCTACCTTCAGGAGTGAGCGGACATGCAGTTCGGCATCTTCACCGTCGGCGACGTCACGGCGGACCCCACCACGGGCCGGACGCCGACCGAGCACGAGCGGATCAAGGCGACCGTCGCGATCGCCAAGAAGGCCGAGGAGGTCGGCCTGGACGTGTTCGCCACGGGCGAGCACCACAACCCGCCGTTCATCGCCTCGAACCCCACGGCGACGCTGGCCTACATCGGCGCGCAGACCGAGCGGATCATCCTCTCCACGGCGACGACGCTGATCACCACGACCGACCCGGTGCTGATCGCGGAGGACTACGCGAAGATCCAGCACCTCACCGACGGTCGCGTCGACCTGATGATGGGCCGTGGCAACACCGGCCCGGTCTACCCGTGGTTCGGCAAGGACATCCGCGACGGCATCAACCTCGCCGTCGAGAACTACGCGCTGCTGCGTCGGCTGTGGGACGAGGACGTCGTCAACTGGGAGGGCAAGTACCGCACGCCGCTCCAGGGGTACACCTCGACCCCGCGCCCGCTCGACGGCGTCGCGCCGTTCGTGTGGCACGGGTCGATCCGCAGCCCCGAGATCGCCGAGCAGGCGGCCTACTACGGCGACGGCTTCTTCCACAACCACATCTTCTGGCCGGCCGGCCACACCAAGCAGATGGTGGACCTCTACCGCCGGCGCTTCGAGCACTACGGCCACGGCGCGTACGACGAGGCGATCGTCGGCCTCGGTGGGCAGTTCTTCATGCGGAAGAACAGCCAGGACGCGGTCAACGAGTTCCGGCCGTACTTCGACAACGCCCCGGTCTACGGCCACGGCCCGTCGCTGGAGGACTTCACGGAGGCCACCCCGCTGACCGTCGGCTCGCCGCAGCAGGTGCTGGAGCGCACCCTCGGCTTCCGCGAGTATGTCGGCGACTACCAGCGTCAGCTGTTCCTCCTCGACCACGCCGGCCTGCCGCTGAAGACGGTCCTGGAGCAGCTCGACCTGCTCGGTGAGCTGCTCCCGGAGCTGCGCAAGGGGATGGCCGAGGGCCGGCCCGCCAATGTCCCGGACGCGCCCACCCACGCGTCCCTGGTCGCCGCCGCCGGCGGCGCCCACGACTCGACCGTGTACGCCGAGGCCGACAGCGCGACCGGTCACCGCGCCGAGGACGCCGAGGTGACCGCATGACCAAGCTCGTCGTCATCAGCGCTGGCCTGAGCGTCCCGTCGTCCACCAGGCTCCTCGCCGACCGGCTCACCGCCGGCACCGTCGAGGCGCTGGAGGACGTCGAGGTCACCCACGTCGAGCTGCGCGACCTGGCCCACCAGGTGACCGACCAGCTGCTCACCGGGTTCCCCGGCGCCGAGCTGGCGGCCGCGCAGGACGCCGTACGCGCGGCCGACGGGCTGATCGTCGTCACGCCGGTCTTCTCCGCGTCGTACTCCGGCCTCTTCAAGTCGTTCTTCGACGTGTTGGAGACCGGGCTGCTGGACGGCAAGCCGGTGCTCGTCGCCGCGACCGCCGGCACCGCGCGGCACTCGCTCGTCCTCGAGCACGCGCTGCGGCCGCTCTTCGCCTACCTGCACGCCGTGGTCGTCCCGACCGGGGTCTTCGCCGCGAGCGAGGACTTCGCGGGCACCGACCTCGATGCACGCGTTTCGCGGGCCGCGGGCGAGCTGGCCCTGCTGATGGGCAAGGTCAGCAGCGTGGACAGCGCGGTCTCGGTACGTCGTACGACGCAGGACGAGTTCGCGGAGCCGACGCCGTTCGAGCAGCTGCTCCGTCAGGCGTCCGGCCGCTGAGCCTGCTCAGTGCTGGTATGTCCCGTGGACGATCGCGCGCGCGGCGGTCTTGAAGGCCAGGTTGAACGACACGACGGCCGCGGAGGCGTCGGAGTCGACGCCCAGGGACTCCTCCTTCACCGCGTGCACGACGAAGTAGTAGCGGTGCACCTGGTCGCCCTCGGGCGGGGCGGCGCCCATGAACGCCTTGGGGCCGCCGTCGTTGCGGCACATGAACGCGTTGCCGGGGAGCGCGGCGCCCTCGGCGCCGGCACCGGTGTCCAGCGAGGTGACGTCGGCCGGCAGGTCGACCAGGACCCAGTGCCAGAAGCCGCTCGGGGTCGGGGCGTCGGGGTCGAAGCAGGTGACGGTGTAGCTCTTGGTGCCCTCCGGCGCGCCCTCCCAGGAGAGCTGCGGGGAGGTGTTGCCTGCGGCCGCGACCTGGTCGTCCTTCAACGGCGCTGCGTCGGTGACGTCCGCGCTGGTGACCGTGAAGGACGGTACGGCGGGCAGCAGGTCGTACGGGTTCGGCGTGACCGGGCGGTCGAGAGTCATGACGCTCCTATCTGACGGGTGCGAACGACCCTCAACGTAGTCCGGTGGGTGAACCCGCGTCACCGACCGGATCGAGGGGCCCGGGATGATGGTCCGATGGACGACTTCCCCATCTACCCCTCGGGCCTGCGGCTGACGGGACGGCGCGTGGTCGTCGTCGGCGGTGGCCACGTGGCCCAGCGGCGGGTGCCGCAGCTCATCTCGGTCGGGGCCGACGTCCACCTCGTCTCGCCGGAGGTGACCCCGGCGATCGAGGGCATGGTCCAGGCCGGGGAGATCACCTGGCACCAGCGCGGGTTTGCCGCGTCCGACCTGGCGCACGCCTGGTACGTCATCGCCGCGACCGCCGATCGCGAGGTCAACGAGGCGGTCTCGGCGGCCGCCGAGACCCGCCGCATCTTCTGTGTCCGCTCCGACGACGCCACGCGGGCCACCGCGTGGACGCCCGCCGTCGGGCGCCACGACGGCGTGACCGTCGCGGTGCTGGGTCAGCGCGAGCCACAGCGCTCGGCCGCCGTACGCGACGAGATCCTGGAGGGCCTGCGCGAGGGCACGATCGTCGCGCGCCACGAACGGGACCGTACGCCGGGCGTCGTGCTGGTCGGCGGTGGGCCGGGTGACCCGGACCTGATCTCGGTCGCCGGTCGCAAGGCGCTGATGGAGGCCGACCTCGTGGTCGCCGACCGGTTGGCCCCACGCGAGCTGCTCGGGGACCTGCCGGCCGATGTCGAGCTGGTCGACGTCGCCAAGCTGCCGCGGGGGCGCTCGGCGCAGCAGGAGGAGATCAACCGGATCATCGTCGAGGGCGCACTGGCCGGGAAGCGCGTCGTCCGGTTCAAGGGCGGCGACAACTTCGTCTTCGGGCGCGGCTTCGAGGAGGTCCTCGCCTGCCGCGAGGCGGGCGTCCCGGTCACGGTGATCCCGGGACTGTCCAGCTCGGTCGCCGTGCCGGCCATCGCCGGGATCCCGGTGACGCACCGCGGGATCACCCATGAGTTCACGGTGGTCTCCGGCCACCTGCCGCCCGGCCACCCGGAGTCGCTGGTCAACTGGGCCGCGATCGCGCAGCTCACCGGAACCGTGGTCCTGATGATGGCCGTCGAAAACGCTCCCGCGATCGCGACCGCCCTGATGAAGGGCGGCCGTGCGGGCCGGACACCCGTGGCGATCATCAGCGACGGGACGATGCCCGAGCAGCGAGTCACCTTCACCCAGCTCGCGTCCCTCGCCTACGGGCAGGAGGACCACGTGCGTCCACCGGCGATCATCGTCATCGGTGAGGTGGTCTCGGTGGCCTTCCCGGGGACGACCATGTGATGGCCATGATCGTCGAGATCGACGACCCGGCCGACCCGCGGCTGGCCGACTACCGCGACCTGCGCGACGTCGAGCTGCGCAAGCACGTGGAGGCGGCGCACGGGCTGTTCCTGGCCGAGGGCGAGAAGGTGGTCCGGCGCTCGGTCGAGGCGGGCTTCAGCCCGCGGTCCTTCCTGATGGCCCCGCGCTGGGTCGACGGCCTCGCCGACGTACTGGAGACGACGGACGCGCCCTGCTACGTGCTGGCGGAGGCGCTCGCAGAGCAGGTCACCGGCTTCCACGTGCACCGGGGCGCGCTGGCCTCGTTCGAACGACGCCCGCTGCGCTCGGTGGAGGAGGTCCTCGCCGGCGCGCGTTCGGTCCTCGTCCTCGAGGACCTCGTCGACCACACCAACGTGGGTGCGATCTTCCGGTCGGCCGCGGCGTTCGGCTTCGACGCCGTGCTCCTGGCGCCGCGGTGCGCCGACCCGCTCTACCGCCGCTCGATCAAGGTCGGGATGGGCGCGGTGTTCACCGTGCCGTGGACCCGGCTGCCGGACTGGCACGATGCCCTGCCGGCGCTGTCCGCTGCGGGGTTCACGACGGTCGCGCTGACCCTCGCCGACGACGCCGTGGCGATCGAGGACGCCGTCGCCGGGGTCGAGCGGATCGCGCTCGTGCTCGGCTCCGAGGGTCACGGGCTGTCGCCGCGGTGGGAGCAGTCCGCGGAGCGCCGGGCGATCATCCCGATGCGTGAGGGGATCGACTCCCTCAACGTCGCCGCCGCCACTGCCGTCGCCTGCTACATCACGGCGCGGCGCTGACTCCGGCTCAGACCTGGAGCTCGTAGATCAGCTCGCGCCCGTCCTCGTCGTCCCACTGCTCGCCGTTGTGGACGAACGGGTACTGCCGGATGAGTGCGAGCGATGCCTCGTTGTCCGGCGAGATCGTGGCGCGCAGGGTGCGGACGGCCGGCTCCGACCGCGACCGCTCGATGGCGAGCTCGAGGGCCGCCCGGGCGTAGCCGCGGCGCCGGTACGCCGGGTCGACGCCGTACCCGACCTCGACCATGCCGGCGTCGTCCGGAGCCGCGTGGAACCCGGACTGGCCGACGGCCGTCCGTTCTTCCTCGTCCCACAGGACGCCGGTGATCCACGGCAGGTCCTCGGGCGTCCGGATCGCCTGGACGGCGCGGTACTGCCAGGTGCGCACCGAGCTCTCCGACACCATCCACTCGGTCAGTGGCACGGGCGAGGCGGCGTTGGCGCCGGCGAGGTCACCGTCGGCGAGCGCGATGATCGCCTCGGCCGGCAACCGCGCGATGCGTACGGCGCCGGCCGTCACGCCGGCCACTCGGGCGGGAACTCGTCCGCGGCCTTGTCGTGGGCCTTCTGCAGCTTCTTGCGGAGCTTCGTGGGGATCCGGTCGCCGAACACGGTGCCGAGGGTGTGATCGGTCTCGTGCTGCAGGCAGCGCGCGAGCAGACCGTCGCCGGAGAACGTCACGAGCTCACCGTCGAGGCCGGTACCGGTGACGGTCGCGAAGTCGGGCCGGGCGCACTCGACGAACGCGCCGGGGAAGGACAGGCAGCCCTCGTCGTCGGCGTCGAGGTTGCGGTCCTTGCCCTCCGGGAGCGTGAGGACCGGATTGCAGACGAGCCCGACGGTCCGCTGACCGTCGGCGTCGGGGCAGTCGAAGACGAACATCGCGACGTCCTCGCCGATCTGGCAGGCGGCCAGGCCGACCCCGTCGGCGGCGTACATCGTCGCGACCATGTCGGCGGCCAGCGCACGCAGCGCGTCGTCGTACGTCCGGACCTGGGCCTGGGGCCGGTGCATCACCGGGGTGCCCCACCGGGTCATCGGGCGGACGGTGCCTCCCTCGGGGAGTGGTCCGTGCGGGGCGAGTGGCTCGTCGGGCATGAGCAGGAGCGTAGTCAGCGTGTGACGGGACCCACCGGTCGCGTCGTAGCGTTCGTTGTAACTCCAAGTTACATTTGCTCCATGTCACTCCTCCAGACCTTGCGACCGGGCGGCAGGCACGGCATCGCCGCGACCGAGACGCGCGACCCGATCGGGTACGCCGTCGCGGCGCTGAGCCGCCTCGCGCAAAGCGACCTGCTCGACCGCCTAGGACTCCGCAAGCAGACGGAGACCGCCGTCTACACCGCCACCCGAGGCGGGTTCCGGACGATCACGGCCGTCGGCCGCACGTTCGCGAAGGCTGGCCGGCCGGGGAGTCCCGGTGCTCGGCCGGCCGCCGCACCGGCCCCTGGAGTCTTCGACCTGACCCCCAGCGAGGACGAGCAGCTGCTCGTCGACGTCGTCACCGAGCTCGCCGCCGAGGTGCTGCGGCCCGCCGCTGCCGAGGCCGACGAGACCTGCGTGGCGCCGGAGGCCGTGCTCAAGGCCGGTCTCGAGGTCGGGCTGCCGATCCTGGGTCTGCCCGAGTCGCTCGGCGGCATCACCGAGGAGCGCTCGGCCGTCGCCGGCGCCCTGGTGGCCGAGGCGCTCGCACACGGCGACCTCGGCCTCGCCGTCGCCTCGCTGGCTCCCGGCTCGGTCGCGACCGCGCTCGGGCTGTGGGGGAGCGAGGCCCAGCAGCAGACCTACCTGCCCGCCTTCACCTCCGACGACCTACCGGCCGCCGCCTTGGCGCTCACCGAGCCGACGGTGCTCTTCGACGTGCTCTCGCCGACGACGACGGCCGTGCGGACGGACGACGGCTTCCTCCTCAACGGCCTCAAGTCGGCGGTCCCGCGCGGCGGGGAGGCCGAGCTGTTCGTCGTCGGTGCCGTGCTCGACGGCGCGCCGGTGCTCTTCCTCGTCGAGTCCGGCACCAGCGGTCTCGAGGTCGAGGCCGACCCCGCGATGGGGGTGCGTGCGGCCGGGCTCGCGCGGCTGCACCTGCGCGACGTCACCGTCCCCGCCGATGCGGTGCTGGGGGCGACCGACGGCACGACGTACGCCGAGTGCGTGCGGCTGTCGCGGCTGGCCTGGTGCGCGCTCGGCGTCGGCGTCGGGCAGGCGGTGCTCGACTACGTGACGCCGTACGTGAAGGAGCGCGAGGCGTTCGGCGAGCCGGTCGCCCACCGGCAGTCGGTGGCCTTCATGGTCGCCAACATCGCGATCGAGCTGCAGTCGATGCGGCTGCTCACCTGGAAGGCCGCGGGACGTGCCGCCGCGGGCAAGGACATCCGCCGTGATGTCGCGCTCGCCCGGCAGCTGTGCGCTGACAAGGGCATGCAGATCGGGCTGGACGGCGTACAGCTGCTCGGTGGCCACGGGTTCGTCAAGGAACACCCGGTGGAGCGGTGGTATCGCGACCTCCGGGCCATCGGCGTGATGGAAGGTGCGGTGCTGATCTGATGGCCATCAATCTGGAGGACCCGAAGAAGTTCCGGCCGCTGGTCGGGCAGGCGCACCAGGTCGCGATGAACATGCTGCGACCGATCTCGCGCAAGTACGACAAGGCGGAGCACGAGTACCCCAAGGAGCTCGACCTGCTGGCGGCGATGATCGACGGCCTGTCCGAGTCCGGTGCGAGTGAGGGCGCCGGGGCGGCCGGGGTGAAGCGTGACGAGGCCGCGCCCGACGGCGCCGTGAAGAACGGGACCAACCTGGCCTCGGTAATGTCGATCGCCGAGATGTGCTGGGGCGATGTCGGTCTGCTGCTCTCGATGCCCCGCCAGGGTCTCGGCAACTCGGCCATCGCGTCGGTCGCCGACGACGAGCAGCAGGAGCGATTCGCAGGGGTGTGGGCCGCGATGGCGATCACCGAGCCAGGGACCGGGTCGGACTCCGCCAACATCGCGACGACCGCCGTACTGGACGGCGATCACTATGTGATCAACGGCGAGAAGATCTTCGTGACCTCGGGCGAGCGGGCCGACGCGGTCGTCGTCTGGGCGACGCTCGACAAGTCGTTGGGTCGCGCGGCGATCAAGTCCTTCGTGGTGCCCAAGGGCACGCCCGGGATGAGCGTCGAGCGGCTCGAGCACAAGCTCGGCATCAAGGCCTCCGACACCGCGACGATCCGCTTCGAGGACTGCCGGGTGCCGGCCTCGAACCTTCTCGGGTCGCCGGAGGTGGACACCAAGCAGGGCTTCGCCGGTGCGATGGCCACCTTCGACAACACCCGGCCGCTGGTGGCGTCGATGGCCGTCGGGTGCGCCCGGGCCTCGCTGGACCTGACCCGGGAGCTGCTGTCCCAGGCCGGGGTGTCGGTGGACTACGACCGGCCCGGTCTCACCCAGTCGGCAGCGGCAGCCAAGCTCCTCCAGCTGGAGGCCGACTGGGAGGCGGCGTACCTGCTCATGCTCCAGGCCGCGTGGATGGCCGACAACCGGCAGCCGAACTCGCTCGAGGCGTCGATGGCGAAGGCGAAGGCCGGCCGGGTCGGCTCCGACATCACGCTGTCGTGCGTGCAGCTCGCGGGGTCGCTGGGCTACAGCGAGGCGGAGCTGCTCGAGAAGTGGGCTCGCGACTCCAAGATCCTGGACATCTTCGAGGGCACCCAGCAGATCCAGCAGCTGATCGTGGCTCGTCGGGTCCTCGGGCTGACCAGCGCGGAACTCAAGTGACGATCGGCGCGATTCGGTCGACGTCGTCGGCACTCTCCAGGTCGGCGATCGCGACGAAGACGGTGTCGACGCCTCGCTCTGCGAGCGCGCCGTAGCGGTCGCGCTGCTGGGTGGCGGTCCCGGCGTGGGTGCGCTCGGCGTACGACGACGCCTTCGTGCCGCCACGCAGCCGTTCGACCCGCGCCCAGGTGTCGTCGCGGTCGCGGCCGATGGTGGGCAGGTCGAGCACGGTGACCTTCACGTCGGTGCCCCGGACCGCGGTGATGGCGCGGTCGACGAGCTCGGTGCGGACGTTGACGGCGTCGGCGAGCCGGGCGCCGATGCGTAGCGTGCGCTCTCCGGAGCCGCCCACGACGATCGGGATGTCGTGGGCGGGCCGCGGGTACGACGTGGTCTCCGGCAGCCCGCCTGCCGCCTTGGTCCCCGGCGCCCAGAGCGCGCGCATCGTCTCGATGGCGTCCGCCAGGGCGTCGAGCCGTTCCGGTGCCGGCGGGAAGGGGACGCCGTACGCCGCATGCTCGCGCGCCCACCACCCGGCTCCGACGCCGACGAACGCCCGGCCCCCGGTCAACGCGTCGAGCGTGGCCGCGGCCTTGGCGGTGATGCCCGGCGGGCGGAAGGTGACAGGAGTGACGAGCGTGCCGAGCTCGAGCCGGGTGTCGAGGCCGGCGAGCAGGCCGAGGGTCACCCACGGTTCGGGGATCGGCTCCCACGCGCGGCCCACCTGCGGGATCTGGATGAGGTGGTCCATCAGGGCCAGCCCGGCGAACCCGGCCTGGTCCGCTGCCGTCGCGATACCCGTCAGCCAGGCTGTCGGGTCCTCGCCCCACGGGAAGCGGCCCACTTGCAACACGAACCGCAGCCCCTGGGAGCTGCGGCGCTCCTCGGTCGACCGGGTCGTGCTGCCCACTGTGCGCTGGGGCGCACTCTCAGCAGCACGACCCGCATCGGTCAGGCGGTGGACGGCGTCCCAGCCCTCGTGATCGAGCATGGTGGCGATCGTGGCGGCCTTCCTGAGCTGACCGGTGATGACCTGCGCGGGCACGGGGCGGTCGCGCTCGCGGTTGCGCGCCCGGCACAGGTCCGGGGGAGTGTCGAAGAGGACCGCTACCGCGGGCAGCCCGGCCGCGTGGGCGGCCCCGAGCCACGCCGTACGACGGGTGTCGTCGAGGCCCAGCGTGTCCACGACGGTCGTCAGGCCGCGGCCGAGACGAGCCGCGACGATCCGTTCGAGCAGGTCGAACGCGTCGGCCGAAGCGTCCAGGTCGTGCGGCCCACTGCCCACCACGCCCCGCAGCGCGTCGGAGGACACGACCTCGTCGGCGCGGAAGCGCGCCGCCGCCCAGGTCGACTTGCCGGCCCCGGACGCCCCGACCAGCACCACCAGTGCCGGGTCGGGGAGGCGGGCGTCCGTCAGCTCTCCGTCCCGGCGGCGGGTGCCTTCTTGGCGGGTGCTTTCTTGGCGGGTGCTTTCTTGGCGGGTGCCTTCTTGACCGGTGCCTTCTTCACGGGTGCCTTCTTCACGGGTGCCTTCTTGACCGGCAGCTTGCCGCTCGGGGACTTCTTGGCGGGTGCCTTCTTCGCGGTGTCCGGCTTCAGCTCGACGACCCGGGCGACGTCGGCGGGGGTCGGCAGCTCACGGTCGATGATCGGCGGCTTCGGGGCGGATGGCGGCGGCGTCGGGGATTGCATCAGGCGGTCGGCAACCGTCTGGGCGACCTGCCCCACGACCATGAATCCCAGTGACAGCGCACCGCGGATCTGGTCCGCGGCCTTCCTCGCGCTGCCTTCGGGGTCGGCGACGACCTCGCGCACCATCTCGACGACGGCGTCCTGGACCTTCTCGATCGGTGACTTCTCGGGCATGCCAGGGATTCAAGCACGGCTCCGGGCGGCCCAAGGCACGCCGTTTGGTCACCAACCGCAGATCGGAGCGCTCCCAAGACGCGGTTGGTGACCAAACGGCGTGCCTCAGGACACCACCGCGGCCGCACCGCTCGGCTCGCCGAGGAGGTGCTGCGGGGCGCGGAACGCAGCTGCGATGAACGCGGTGTCGACGGCGCGGACGACGGCGTCAAGGCGCTCCGAGGGGACCAGTGCGATCGAGGATCCGCCGAACCCGCCGCCGGTCATCCGGGCGCCGATCGCGCCGGCCTCGACGGCCGTGGCGACCGCCAGGTCCAGTTCCGGGCAGGAGATCTCGAAGTCGTCTCGCATCGAGGCGTGCGAGGCGGCGAAGAGCCGGCCCACCGCGGCCCAGTCGCCGGCCCGGATCGCAGTGACCGCGTCGCTCACCCGGTCGATCTCCGTGACGATGTGGGTGGCGCGCCGGCGCACCCGCGCGTCGGACAGGCCGTCGACGTCGGCGAGCGATGCCTGCCGCAGGCTGGGTACGCCGAGGGCGTCGGCGGCCGCCTCGCAGTCGGCCCGGCGGGCGGCGTACCCACCATCGACGAGCGCGTGCTGCACCCGGGTGTCGGTGACCAGCAGCGTCAGTCCGGCGCCGGCGAGCCCGAGGGAGACCTGCGACGAGGTGTCGGAGTCGAAGTCGATGAGCAGGGCCGAGTCGGCCGCGGCGAGCAGCGAGATCGTCTGGTCCATCCCGCCTGTCGGCGCGCCGGCCATCTCCGTCTCCGCCCGCACACAGGCCCGGACCAGGCGGTGCCGCAGGGCGCCGTCCACGTCCAGCCCCAGCAGGCCGCAGACCGCGAGGGCGACGCTGCACTCCAGGGCGGCCGAGCTGGAGAGGCCGGCCCCGAGCGGGACGGTGCCGTGGACGAGCACGTCCATGCCCGGCACGTCGAGCCCGTCCTCGCGCAGCGCCCACAGCACGCCCGCGACGTACGCCGCCCATCCCTCGACGGCGCCCGGGCCGATGGCGTCGACGGAGCCGGTCCACGGGTCGCCGTCGTCGCCGCTCGCGATCCGCACCACGCCGTCGTCACGACCGGAGACGGCGGCGTACGTCGTGTGCGCGAGCGCCACCGGCAGCACCAGCCCGCGGTTGTAGTCGGTGTGCTCGCCGATCAGGTTGACCCGGCCGGGCGCGCGGGCGACGACCGCCGCCTCGCCGTCGTAGGCCTCTCGGAAGAGGGCCCGGGTCGCCTCGGTCAGCTCGGACGGTTGGCCTGGCGACACGAACGACATGAGCCACACACTAGAGAGACCCGTAGACTCGTACGACGTGCGGTTCCTCGATGACAAGGCCCCCGGCCACGACCTGACCTACGACGACGTCTTCATGGTCCCGCGGCACTCAGCGGTCGCCAGCCGGTACGACGTCGACCTGGCCACGACCGACGGGACCGGGGCCACGCTCCCGCTCGTGGTCGCCAACATGACCGCCATCGCCCGCAAGCGGATGGCCGAGACGATCGCCCGTCGCGGCGGCCTCGCGGTGATCCCGCAGGACATCCCGGCCACCGTGGTTGCCGAGGTGATCGCGTTCGTGAAGTCCCGCCACCTGGTCTTCGAGACCCCGATCGAGCTCGCGCCGCACCAGACCGTCGCCGAGGCGCTGTCGTTGATCCCCAAGCGGGCGCACCGCGCCGCGGTCGTCCTCGATGACGGTCGACCCGTCGGGATCGTGTCCGAGGCCGACTGCGCCGAGGTGGACCGGTTCGCCCAGGTCCAGCAGGTCATGCAGCCGGTGACGGTGCGGCTCGGTGCGGACGCCGACCCCCGCGACGCCTTCGACGCTCTCGACGCGGCGCACGCCCCGCTGGCGGTCGCCGTCGACGACGACGGCATGCTGGTCGGCGTCCTGACCCGCACCGGGGCCCTCCGCGCCACGTTGTACAACCCCGCCGTGGATGTCGGCGGCGGGCTGCGGATCGCCGCGGCCGTCGGAGTTAACGGCGACGTGGCGCTGAAGGCCAAGGAGCTGCTCGACGCAGGTGTCGACAGCCTCGTGGTCGACACCGCGCACGGCCACCAGGACCGGATGCTCGAGGCGCTCGCCGCCGTACGAGCGCTCGACCCGCAGGTGCCGATCGTGGCGGGCAACGTCGTGGACGCCGACGGCACCCGTGCGCTGATCGCCGCTGGCGCCGACATCGTCAAGGTGGGCGTCGGACCGGGCGCGATGTGTACGACGCGGATGATGACCGGTGTCGGCCGTCCGCAGTTCTCGGCCGTGCTCGAGTGCTCAGCCGCGGCCCGCGAGCTCGGCAAGCATGTGTGGGCCGACGGGGGAGTGCGCCACCCGCGCGACGTCGCGCTCGCGCTCGCCGCGGGGGCATCCGCCGTGATGGTCGGGTCCTGGTTCGCCGGCACCCACGAGTCGCCCGGCGACCTGATGCACGACGCCGACGGGCGCGCCTTCAAGGTGTCGTTCGGGATGGCCTCGGCGCGCGCGGTCGCCAACCGCACGAGCACGGAGTCGGCGTACGACCGCGCGCGCAAGGGTCTCTACGAGGAGGGCATCTCGTCCTCGCGGATGTACCTCGACCCGGCTCGCCCGGGCGTGGAGGACCTCGTCGACGAGATCTGCTCCGGGGTGCGCTCGGCCTGCACGTACGCCGGCGCGAGCACGCTCGCCGAGCTGCACGAGCGGGCCGTCGTCGGCGTCCAGAGTGCGGCGGGCTTCACCGAGGGTCGGCCGTTGGCGACGAGCTGGTAGTCGACCAGTCGGCTGAGTTCTCCGGGTCGTTCTCGACCGCGATCACGAAGTCGTCGCCGTGCGCGGTGACGCCGGTGACGACGGCCTGCTCGACCGCCTCGGAGGCGTACCTGCGGCGCACCATCAGCGGGTCGCTGCGCAGGTCCTTCATCAAGGACACGCACAGCCCGAGCATCACGACCACGAACGGCAGGGCGGCCACGATCGTGATCGACTGCAGGCCGGTCAGGGCGTTGGACCCGCCGACGAGGAGCATCACGGACGCGACCGATCCGGTGGCGACGCCCCAGAAGACGACCGTACGACGGCGTGGCTCCTGGCTGCCGCGCTCGGACAGCGTCCCCATCACGATCGACGCGGCGTCGGCCCCGGAGACGAAGAAGATCGCGACCAGGATCATCACGATGATGGTCGTGACGGTGGCGAGCGGATAGGCGTCCAGGGTGTTGAAGAGCTGCGACTCGATCTTGCCGCCACCGGCGCCGGCGATATCGGTGCCGGTCTGCTGGAGCTTGATCGCGGCGCCGCCGAAGATGCAGAACCAGATCAGGCTGACGATGCTCGGGACCAGCAGCACGCCGGTCACGAACTGGCGGATCGTGCGCCCGCGCGAGATCCGGGCGATGAACATGCCGACGAACGGCGTCCAGGACACCCACCAGGCCCAGTAGAAGATCGTCCACGACTCGAGCCAGGAGTTGACGTCGCCGCCCTCGGCGGCGGTGCGCGCCGACATCATGGGCAGGTCGGCGAGGTAGCTCCCGACAGAGGTCGGGACCAGGTTGAGCATGAAGATCGTCGGGCCGCCGATGAAGAGGAAGAGCGCCAAGGACAGCGCGAGCACCATGTTGATGTTGGACAGCCACTGGATGCCGCGGGCGACACCCGAGACCGCCGAGAGGATGAAGGCGACGGTGAGGACGGCGATGATCCCGATCAGTACGGCGTTGCCGACCGTGCCGATGGAGGTGACGATCGTCAGGCCCGTGCCGATCTGCAGGGCGCCGAGCCCGAGCGAAGCGGCAGATCCGAAGAGAGTGGCAAAGATCGCCAGCATGTCGATGACCCGGCCCCAGCCGCCGTTCGCGCGCGCGCCGAGGATCGGCTCGAAGGCCGCCGAGATGAGCTGCACGCGACCCTTGCGGTAGGTGCCGTAGGCGATCGCCAGCCCGACGACCGCGTAGATGCCCCACGGATGCAGGGTCCAGTGGAAGAGCGTGGTCGCCATCGCGGTCTGCACCGACCCGGCCTCGCCGGTGCCCGGCGGCGCGGTGGTGAAGTGGCTGATCGGCTCGCCGACGCCGTAGAACATCAGGCCGATGCCCATGCCGGCGCTGAACATCATCGCGACCCACGAGACCGTGCGGAACTCGGGCTCCTCGTCGTCGCGGCCGAGCGGGATGTCGCCGTACCTGCTCGCGGCCAACCAGATCACGAAGACGACGATCGCGCTGGCGGTGAGGACGAACAGCCAGCCGGTGTCCTCCATCACCCAGGTGAGCGCCTTGTTGGAAGCCGTCGCGAGACTGCTCGTGCTGACGAAGCCCCACACCAGGAACGCGATCGCGATCCCGGCCGTAACGCCGAAGACGGTGCGATCAAGGCCGCCCGGCCGACTGGCCGCCACCTCGACCGGCAGGTCCAGCGCCGGGTGTGGGATCGGGTCCGCGGCGGGCAGCTTGGCCGCGTCGAGGACCCGTTTGGTGGGGCGTTGCTCTTGTGTGGTCACTTGATGCGCCTTCCACGAGATCGCCGGTCCCGAAACCGTGCGTCATCTCACGGTAAGCCCATCAGTGGGTCTCTAGCGGGAGCTGCGCTCCGTCCTGCCGCGCACGATGCCGATGAAACGCTGCACCCAGGGGTCCTCGTTGTCGACGAGCCACGCCAGCCCGACGGTCGAGCTCGGCAGGTCGGTCACCACGCGGTGGGTGACGTCCTTGCGGTTGTGGAGACGCGCGATGGACATCGGCAGGATGGCGACTCCGGTGCCGGACGCGACGACCTCGATCGCGTCCTTGACCGTCATCGGGGGCCACGCGAGCTGGTCGGCCGACGGTCGCCAGCCCGATCGCTCGGGGATGACCAGCTGTTCGTCAGTGAGGTCGCCGGTCGACACCTCGTCAGCGAGCGTGAGCAGGTGCTCGGCACCCATGACGGCGACCGGCAGCTCCTCGTACAGAGGGATGCAGTGCAGGCCGTCCCGGTCGACGGGGAGCCGCACCAGGCTCATGTCGAGCGTGCCCTCGCGGACGCGCTCCTCCTGCTCCTCCTCGGTGAGGGGGACCAGCTCGAGCGGGTCGCGGGCGAAGCGTTCGCGCCAGGTGCGCGCCCACTTGTCGGGCGTGGCCCCGGTGACGAACCCGACCCGGAAGTGGCCGAACGCCTCGCTCACGAGGGACTCAGGCGGTCTTGGACCGGCCCGCGTACCAGCGCCAGCCCGCCGTGATGATCAGCGCGCCGACGAGCGAGCCGATGATGCCGCTGGCCCGGAGATGGAGACCGTCACCGGACAGCAGGCTGATCAGCAGGCCGCCGACGAAGGACCCGACGAGACCGGCCACGATCGCCATGGTCCAGTCGATCCCGCCGCCGTCGCGACCGAGGATGAGCTGTGCGCCGGCGCCGATGAGCATGCCGAAGAGGATGAGACCCAGGATGAGCATGACCTGATCCTAGGGTCAGGAGGTCTCGCCGAACTGCTCCACCCGGATCGTGTCGCTCGCGAGTCCGACATCCTCGAGCAGCCGGGTGGCGTACGACGCGAACCCGACCGACCCGCAGACGTAGGCGCGTTCGGCGCCCGCGACGTACGACTCGACCTCGGAGGGGTACGGCGGGGCGGCGACCCGGTCGCCGTGGTTCTCCCGGGTGAGCGCGATGAACGCGCCGTACCTCTCGAGCTCGGCGGCGTAGGGGAGGTCCTCCCAGGTGCGCGCGACGACGACGACCTTGAGCTTGTCCTGGAGCCCGAGCCGGCGGGCGTAGCGGGTCATGGCCACGATCGGCACGACACCGGACCCGCCGGCGACGCAGACCGCGGGCACGTCGCCCTCCCAGACGAACCAGCCACCGATCGGGCCACGCAGCTCCAGCACGTCGCCCACCTCGGCGACGTCGTGCAGGAACCCCGAGACCTCGCCGCCGGGCAGGCACTCGACCATCAGCTCCAGCAGCGGGTCGTCCGGGTCGGACCCGACGGAGTACGAGCGCTGCGCGGTGTAGCCGTCGGGCGCGCGGAGCCGGACGACGTAGTGCTGCCCGGGCAGGTGGTCGACCCGGTCCTCGACGTGCAGCCGCAGCCGCACCAGGCGGTCGGTCGGGTGGTCGAGCTCGATGATCGTGCCGGTGGTCCACCCACCGGCCGGAGCCGCCACTTACGGATCTCCCTGGTAGCGCTGCTCGAGCCAGGGATCGCCGCGGTCGTGGTAGCCGTTCTGCTCCCAGAAGCCCGGCCGGTCGCGATCCATCAGCTCGAGCCGGGTGATCCACTTCGCCGACTTCCAGAAGTAGAGGTGCGGCACCAGCAGCCGCACCGGGCCGCCGTGCCCCTTGGCCAGCGGCTTGCCGTCGAACTCCCAGACCACCCACGCCTTGCCGCCGGTGAGGTCGTCGAGCGGCAGGTTGGTCGTGTAGCCGGTCGTCGAGTGCGCCATCACGAACTTCGCCTCGGGCAGCGGTCCGGCCGCCTCGAGAAGAGTGTCCACGCTGACCCCGGTGAAGGTCGTGTCGAACTTCGACCAGGTCGTCACGCAGTGGATGTCGCCGAAGTACGTCGAGCCGGGGAGCGCGTGCAGCTCCCGCCAGGACCAGCTCTGGGGCTGGGCGACCAGGCCGTCGACCGACATCGACCACTTCTCGACGTCCAGGTTCGGCGTCGCCTCCGCCGTCAGGGTCGGCCAGCCGCTGCCGGTGTCGTACTGACCGGGCGGCAGCCGGTCGGGACGATCGGGCCTGCGCTTGCCGAAGAAGCCGCGTGTCGTGGGCACGGAGCAAGTATGCCGAGCCCGTGTTACAGAGGGTTGTCAGAGCACCATGATCGGGATCGACTTGCGCGTCTCGAACTCGAAGGACGCCCCCGTGCTGAAGCGGGTCACCGCCACCTCGCCGAACTCGGGCGCCGGCTCGTCCCGCCTGACGAGCGTGGCGGTCCAGGACGCCGGATCGCCGGTGACGTCCACGTCGAAGTGCGGGTCGATCGCGCGTACGGCGGCCTGCAGCGGACGGGTCTCCTGCGGACCGCACAGGGCGATCCAGGCACCGTCGGCGGTGGCATCCGAGGCTTCGACGGCCAGCGTGTAGCCGTCGACCGAGGCCGCGACGTACGCCGCCGGGTTGAGCAGCGGGTGCAGCTCGAGCGTCCGCAGCGCACCCTCGGCGGTGGCGGGGAGTCCGAGCGCGCGGTGGATCCGCTCGGCCGCGATCCCGGCGATCCCGATGAGCTGCTTGGTCGCGATGTCGACGGCCTGCGTCTCGTCGGTCGACCGGCTTCGGACCGCGTGCACGAAGGACAGGTTCAGGAGGTGCATCTGGAGGCAGACCTCGTCGGCGATCCGCACCAGCGCCGAGTGCGAGAAGGCGCCGAAGTCGACGTCCGCGAGGAGGTCGCCCGAGTAGTCGGCCGCGCCCTCGTCCGCCGGGTCGATCGGGTCGAGCTTGACGACCGCGGCCCGGGTCTTCTCGATGACGTAGTACGGCGCCAGCGGGGTCACCTCGGGGTGGGACTCGTCGATGATGACCGTCCAGGCGCAGTGCGGGTGCCGGTCGGCCGGCGCCCGCGGCGGGCGGTGCACGGGCCGGACCTGCGCCTTCGGGTTGGTCGCGACCGCGGTGGCGTCGAAGGTGGGATCCTCGATGTCGTGGCACATCGAGCGCACGTAGGACTCGCCCATCGGCTCGACGTCCATGAGCGCGCCGCAGTGGTCCAGGTGGAAGGTGCCGTGCCAGCGGTCCTGCACGTCGTACCTGAAGTCCATGAACTGCGGGGGAGCGCCGATGTCCAGCTGCAGCCCCTTGAAGATGGTGAAGATGTCGGTGCCCTCGTACCGCAGCGCCTTCTGCATCCGCCGGGTGTAGATCGGGCTCGAGCCGGCCCACTCCTCGATGGCGACCTGGGCCATCTCCTCGCGCCCCCAGGCCGAGATGCACCACGCCATGCCCGAGCGGTCGATGAGCTGACCGATCAGCAGCAGCTCGGGCACGAGCGTCGCGAGCTCTGTGCGGGAGAGGCTGGCGAAACGACTCGGCATCTGGTCCCCTTGGTGTGACGGGAGTTACTAGAACGCGTTGCAGTTTAGTGCAAGGTCGCCTAGTTTGACGCGTGTCAACTTAGTGCTTTGGTCCAGGGAGAGAGAAGGCGACGTGGCCGAGACGGTCCAGCAGTTGCTGCGCGAACGCGCGGAGGACGACAACACGGCGGTGCGGTACGGCGAGCTGAGCTGGACCTGGCGCGAGCACATCGCCGAGGCCTCGGCCGTGGCCGCCGCCCTCATCGGCATCGCCGACGCCGAGCGCCCGATGCACGTCGGCTCCCTGCTGGGCAACGGTCCCGACATGCTGCGCGCGATGGCCGCGGCGGGCCTGGGCGGGTACACGCTGTGCGGCATCAACAACACCCGTCGCGGCGACGGCCTGCTGAACGTCGTACGCCGGGCCGAGTGCCAGATCCTGGTCACCGACGCCGAGCACCTGCCGTTGCTCGACGGGCTGGAGCTCGACGGCGTACGCGTCCTGGACACCTCGTCGGCCGAGTGGGCCGACCTGGTCGCCGCCGCGGGTCCGCTGACCCCGGCGCGCGAGGTCGAGGCCATGGACACGTTCATGATGATCTTCACCTCCGGCACCAGCGGCGACCCCAAGGCCGTGCAGGTCAACCACCTCATGGTGCTCTTCTCCGGGCTGAACCTGCAGGGCCGGTTCGGGCTCGGCCCCGACGACGTCTGCTACGTCTCGATGCCGCTCTTCCACTCCAACGCCGTGGTGGCGGGGTGGAGCCCGGCGGTGTGCGGCGGCGCCACGATCGTCCCGGAGAAGTTCAGCGCCTCGCGCTTCCTCCCCGACGTCCGCAAGTACGGCGTCACCTACATGAACTACGTCGGCAAGCCGCTCGCCTACGTGCTGGCCACGCCCGAGCTGCCGGACGACGCCGACAACACGTTGCGGGTCGCGTTCGGCAACGAGGCCAGCGACCGCGACATCGACGAGTTCATGCGCCGCTTCGGCTGCGACGTGTGGGACGGCTTCGGCTCCACCGAGCTGGCGGTGATCATCACCCGGGAGCCGGGCACGCCGAAGGGATCGATCGGCAAGGGCTTCGACGGGGTCGCCATCTACAACTCGGAGACCATCACCGAGTGTGCGGTCGCCGTCTTCGACGAGACCGGCGCCCTGACGAACGCCGACGAGGCGACCGGTGAGCTCGTCAACACGCAGGGCTCCGGCTACTTCAACGGCTACTACAACGACCAGTCCGCGAACGACGAGCGGATGCGACACGGCATGTACTGGTCCGGCGACCTCGCCTACCGGGACGCCGACGGCTGGATCTACCTCGCGGGCCGGACCGCGGACTGGATGCGGGTCGACGGCGAGAACCTGGCCGCCGCGCCGATCGAGCGGGTGCTGCAACGGCTCGAGGCGATCAACCGGGTCGCGGTCTACGCGGTCCCGGACGAGAACGTCGGCGACCAGGTGATGGCGGCGATCGTGCTGCAGGACGACGCGACCTTGTCGCCGGACGAGCTCGAGCAGTTCCTCGGGGAGCAGGCCGACCTGTCCGCGAAGGCGTGGCCGCGCTACGTCCGGATCGCGTCCGACCTGCCCAGCACGGCCACCAACAAGGTGCTCAAGCGTGAGCTGGCCGCCGAGGGTGCCAGTGCCGGCACCGGCGTGCTGTGGACCCGGGCGCCGCGCGGGACGTCGTACGCCATCGCCGATGGTGCGCCGGTCTGAGCCGATGATGCGCGGGAACGCTCCCGCTCGTTGATATCTTGCTCCCCGGGATCGACCGGAAGGGTGCAGATGGCGGTGACCGTGGGACCTCCTATGCCCGCGCCCCCGGCCGGTGACCGCGAGCGCGCGGCAGGTGCCGGCCGGCACCGGGCAGCGTCGGTCCGACAGTTCCGCCGCGCCCGGACCCTTGCGGGGGCGCTCGGCGTCACGCTGCTCGGGGCCGTGCTGCCCGGGCTGGGCTACATCTGGTCCCGCAGGCGCCTCGGGTACGCCGTGCTGCTGCCGTTCCTGCTCGGGCTCGGCGTCGCGGCGTACTACGTCGGGGACCTCGGCCGCGCGGCGGACCTGGCCTTCGACCCGGCCCCCTCGAGCTGGCAGCGATCGCGCTCGCCGTGGTGTTCGTGATCTGGGTGTTCGTCGTCGCGACGACGTACCTGATGGTCCGCCCGATCGGCATGCCGCTGCTGGAGAAGGGCCTGGGCGCGCTCGTCGTCGTCCTGCTGTGCGTGCTCGGCGGACTCCCGGCGGTGCAGAGCGTGCGGATCGCCCACAGCCAGGCGAGCCTGGTGAACGCGGTCTTCGACGGCGAGGAGACCGCCACGACTCCCGACGACGTCACCGAGGCCGACCCGTGGGGCGGTCGGGAACAGGTCAACGTCCTGCTGCTCGGCGGTGACGGGGGAGTGGGCCGCACGGGCATCCGCACCGACTCGGTGATCCTGCTCAGCATGAACACCAAGACCGGCAAGTCGGTCATGTTCAGCCTGCCGCGCAACATGATGAACGCCCAGTTCCCCGACGACAGCCCGCTGCACGAGGTGTTCCCCGACGGCTTCCGCAGCGCCGACGGCTCCGACCCCGGCAACTGGATGCTCAACGCCGTCTACAGCCAGGTGCCGGCGCTCCACCCGCACATCCTCGGCAAGTCCGAGAACGAGGGCGCCGACGCCGTCAAGCAGGCGGTCGCCGGCAGCCTCGGGACCCACGTCGACTACTACGTCCTGATCAACCTGCTGGGCTTCCAGCAGCTGGTCGACGCGGTCGGTGGGGTCACCGTCAACATCAACGAGCCGATCGCGATCAACGGCAACACGGACGCGGGCATCCCGCCGACCGGCTACCTCGAGCCCGGACCCGACCAGCACCTCGACGGCTTCCACGCGCTCTGGTACTCCCGCGGGCGGTGGGGGTCCGACGACTACAAGCGGATGCTGCGGCAGCGGTGCATGGTCGATGCGCTCGTCGAGGCGGCCGACCCGTTGACGGTGCTGCGCCGCTACCAGGACCTCGCGTCGGCCGGGAAGCAGATCCTGCGCACCGACGTACCGCGTGAGCTGATGCCGTCGTTCGTCGACCTGGCGCTGAAGGTCAAGGAGCGCCCGATGAAGTCGATGGCGTTCGTCTCCTCCGACAAGTTCTACTCCGGCGACCCGGACTACGCGTGGATGCAGTCGGTGGTCGCCAAGGCGCTCGGACCGCGCACGAAGCACGCCGATCCTCAGGGCGCCGACGCCCCGGTGAAGACCCAGGACGCGTGCGGCTACGACCCGGTCGCGGGCTGAGCGGGTCGGACGGTCAGGGCAGCTTGAGGCTGGCCTGCTTCGCCACCCGCGCCACGGTCGTGCTGCCGAGGTAGACGACCTTCAGGGCCCGCTTGCCCTTCGGCAGGCCGCTGACCCGCAGGCGAGCGACCCCGTGGCGGAGCGTGACCTGCTGCTTGAAGCCGCCCTGCACCCGGACCAGGACACTGCCCTCGACGCGAGGGACGAACCGGGTCAGCACCGAGAGGCGCAGCTTGATCCCGTGCTTGACCCGGACCCGCTCGATCTTGATCCGAGGCGTCGCCTTGACCCGCTTGGTCGTGGACGTGGTCGGCGTCGCGGTCTGATAGCCGGGGCTGGAGACGGTGATGCTCGGCGTGATCGCCGCCCCGAGGTCTGCAGCTCCGAGCCGATACGTCGTCCCGACCGCGCCGGGGACGGGTACGCCGCCGCGCAGCCACTGGACGGAGACCGTGGCCTCGGCCGGCCGGTAGGCGCCGGGGTCGACCGTGAGCGTCTGGCCCGCCTTGGCGGTGCCCGTCATGACCGGCTTGCGGGACGACCTGATCCGGCCGAGCGCGACCGGCGCGGTGGCGGTGCTGACGGTCACCGGGTCGTAGTAGGCCCGGTTGGCCTGGATGGCCACGGAGATCACGTGACCGGCGAGGTCAGGAGTGAGCTTGAGGCTGCGACCGACCGCTCCCGGGATGCCGACCCCGTCGGTGAACCACTGGACGTTCGTGCTGTCCGGCTTGACGTTCCAGGCGCCCTCGTCGAGGGAGATCGTGTTGTCCACCCTCACCACGCCGCTGATGACCGGGGCCTTGGTGCTGGTGAGGACTCCGGGCAGGACCGCTACGGTCGTGGCCGAGTTGGCGGTCTTCGTGGCGTAGCCGGCCTTGCTCGCGGTGGTCCGGACCCGGATCGTCTGGCCGAGGAGGGCGCCGCTGAGGGCGAGGGTCGCCTTGGTCGCGCTGGCGATGGCGACGCCGTTGGCGAACCACTGGTAGGCGACCTTGGCGTCCGTGGGGTTCCAGGTGCCGGCGGTAGCGGTGAGCGTCGCGCCGACCTTGACTACGCCCGAGACGGTCGGGGCGGCCTTGTTGACCAGCTTGAGGTCGTTGAAGTGGATGAAGCCGCTCGGCCAGTTGCCGCTCGCCCTGGTGACGGTGGCCCAGGAAAAGTCGCCCCCCCAGCTGTCCTGCGAGATCACGATCTCGTCGGCGGAGACGACCCTCTCGACGTACGCCACGTGGCCGGCCGAGCCCGCGGGGCCGGTGTTGGCCTTCCACCAGGCGACCGCACCGACGGCCGGGACCTTGTCGGTGAGGGACGGCACGGAGGTGCCCCAGTACGTCGCGTTGCCGCCGCCCGACCAGGGGCGGGTGTTCGGCAGGCCGCTGTTGACCATCCGGTAGGCGGCGTAGTTGGTGCAGTTGTGCCCGGCATACATGCGCCAGTACATCTTGTCGTTGTTGCTGGCGTAGCCGCCGGAGCCCATCCCCGCCTGGTTGCAGGCCTTGTAGCCGACGCAGAGGTAGGAGCTCCTGGCGAACACCGCGCGCGAGCGGGTGAGGCCGTCCTTCTTCGCGAGTCGTCGCTCCCGGGCGACCATCCCGGCCTTGGTGGCGGGGCCGGCGGGGCTGCTACTGACGGACCGCCGATCCGGCTTCGCAGCCGCCTCGGCACCCGACGGAGCGAACGCCAGCAGGCCGCCGATCAAGGTTGCCGCAACGGCAGTGATCAGCGGCGCACGGAGACGGTTCCGGAGCGACACGGGTGGGAGTCTAGGGACATATGCGCCCTCGTGGGAATGGAGTGACAGAAAAAGTCAAGCGACACGCCCTAGTGCGTTGGTTAAATTACACCGGTGTGGTTCTGCTCACCCGGGCCCGCGCACGCCGCAAGAAGCGCCCCGAAATGAAGAAAAGGCCCCGTGGAGCCGGGGCCTTTCCAGTGTCCGAGGGGGGACTTGAACCCCCACAACCGTTAAAGGTCACTAGCACCTCAAGCTAGCGCGTCTGCCAATTCCGCCACCCGGACGAGTGCCTCGGAACTGTAGCAAAGAC
>Ga0190274_10000101_pt1 | contig 60502 bp, 45 predicted proteins | sample Popmic531T_FD_133002 | JGI IMG/M metagenome (GOLD analysis project Ga0190274, IMG submission 133002) | Populus adjacent soil microbial communities from riparian zone of Yellowstone River, Montana, USA - 531 T | ecosystem: Environmental > Terrestrial > Soil > Riparian zone | place: USA: Montana...
ACACGCCGCCGATCGACGGCGCCGGGACGGTCACACCCGTCACCGTGAACGCATACGTCCCTGACGACTGGCCGTCCGGATTGTTGACCCGCACCGTCCACGTGCCCGCGTCGTTGCCGTTGTTGAACTGGTAGCTCAACTGGCTGCTCGACACGTACGTCAGCTTCGACGCTGTGCTCCCGATGTCCGAGCCAGTCGGCGGATCGAACGTCAGCGCCGCGCCGTTCTGGAAGTTGCTCCCGCTGATCGTCATCGTCTGGTTGCTCGACGACGCCGGATACGTCGACGGCGACACGCCGCTGATCGACGGCGCCGGAATGGTCACGCCCGTCACCGTGAACCCCGCGGGGCTCGACTGCTGCCCATCCGGATTCGTCACCCGCACCGTCCAGAAACCGGCGTCATTGCCGTTGTTGAATTGGTAAACCAACTGGCCGCTCGAAACGAACGTCAGCTTCGACGCCGTGCTTCCGATGTTCGAGCCCGTCGGCGGATCGAAAATCAGCGTCGCACCGTTCTGGAAGTCGCTCCCGTTGATCGTCATCGTCTGATTGCTCGACGATGACGGGTACGACGGCGGAGAGATGCCGCTGATCGACGGCGCAGGAGTCACGCCGGTCACCGTGAAACCCGCAGGGCTCGACTGCTGGCCGTCCGGATTCGTCACCCGCACCGTCCAGAAACCGGCGTCGTTGCCGTTGTTGAACTGGTACACCAACTGGCTGCTCGAAACAAACGTCAGCTTCGAAACGGTGCTTCCGATGTTCGAGCCCGTCGGCGGGTCGAACGTCAGCGTCGCACCGCTCTGGAAGTCGCTCCCATTGATCGTCATCGTCTGGGTGCTCGACGATGCGGGGTACGAAGGCGGCGACACGCTGCTGATCGAAGGCGCAGGAGTCGCGCCCGCCGTCACCGTGAAGCCCGCAGGGCTCGACTGCTGGCCGTCCGGGTTCGTCACTGTCACCGTCCAGAAACCGGCGTCGTTGCCGTTGTTGAACTGGTAGACCAACTGGCTGCTCGACACGAACGTCAGCTTCGAAGCTGTGCTCCCGATGTTCGAGCCCGTCGGTGGGTCGAACGTCAACGTCGCCCCGCTCTGGAAGCCGTTTCCGTTGATCGTCATCGTCTGTATGCCCGACGACGCGGCGTACGATGGTGGCGATACGCTGCTGATCGCGGGGCGCACCTCCGCAGCCTGAACTTGAAATTCGAGAACGTTGGAGGATGCGCCATCCGGATTGACGACCTGCGCCGACCAGGTGGAATTCGTGCTCGTGAAGCTCGCGCTGACCGAGAGCTGGCCACTGTCGATCACGGTGGCCGCTTTGGTCGTCGTCGTTTGCGCGGTCAGGTTCTTGAGCTTCACGGTCGCATTCTGCGCAAAGTTGCTCCCGTAGACCGAGAGTGTCTGCGGGCTCGCCGACCCCGGCACCGGGCTGGGGGATACACGGGAAATCGTGGGAGACAAGGCCGCGGGAGCGCGAGCGCTCACCTCGGCGGAGTAGCCGGAGCATCCCGAGGCATTACACGCCCGCATCCGGTAGACGTACTTCTGGGAGGGGATGACTTCCGAGTCGAGGAAGCTGACGCTGTTTTTGGGAGAGGTCGCCCGTGATTGCCACGATCCGCTACCGGTCCGCCGCTCGATCTCGAACCGCTCCTCGAGGTTGTCCGCATCCCGCCACGACAGCCGGATCCCCGTCCGGTCGGTGGCGGCCGAAACCTCTTGAGGAGTGTCGGGCTTCCGTGCGACCGGAGTCCGCGCCGAAGCCGGGTCCGAGAAGGCCGAACACTTCTGTCCCCGGCAGGCCCGGACTTTGTAGGCGTAAAGCTCTCCGCTGGCCAGTCCTGTATCAGAGAACCGCACGGTGTTGGCCGGCAGGAGCTTGATCGTCGTCCATTGCCCATTCGCCCCGATGCGGCGCTGAAGGCGAAACTCCTCTTCGTTGTTGGACCGGTCAAACCAGGTCACAACGATTTCGCTGGGCGAAACCGGCGTCACACTGAGCCCGTCGGGCCTCACCAGGGTCACCTCGGAGCCCGCGTCTTTCTCGACGTAACATTGGATGGCCCACCCGGAGAGGCCGTCATCCCACTGGACCTCCCACCAGAGATAGCCATCGGCAGATTGAGGACCGCTCTTGATCCACCCGAGACCCCCCTTCGGCTCTTCTTTGGCGGGAACGCACGACACGCCGGCGCACGGGCGGACGTTGAGCTTCTCGAGCGCCTGCACCCGGTCGCCGACGGAGAAGAAGCCGCCGACCGACCTGCTGCGAAGCGGCAGGTAACCGGCGAAATCTGAGAAAGCATAGGAGAAGCGGGAGACTCGCCAGTCGCGCGCCGAGCTTTCGATCACCGGGAACTTGCCATCGTCTCCCCGCTTGCCGACCAGGAGACGTGCATGGTCGCCGGCCTTGACGAAGGCATCTCCGGGCAGCATGTCGTCGAACGAGGGGAGGCGGCACGAAATGCTCTCCAGCTCTCCTGTCCCATAATGCCTTGAGAGGCTCCAGGCGCGTGAAATGAGACCCGAGCAGTCGACTCCGAGGGTACAACTGGCACCTTGGTAAATTCCGCTGCAGTCCGGGTCGACAGCGGTGCACGTATCGCCAACGTACTGCCCCGCGAGGAGACCCGCTTCAAAGTCCTCTTGCGAGGTGACCTCCGGAGTGGCTTGTTTCAACCCGGAGAAGCCTCCCCATTTGTAGGGGATTCCGGGTTGCGCCACACCCGGCTTCAACCACTCCGGGCTCTTGACCAGCTTCCTCCTCGTCGTGCCGGAAATGGAACACCGGAATCCGCCTTGTGGCGTCAGATTGCTCGCGGACGGCGTAAACACATGATCCGCAAACGCGGCTGCCCGCTGCAGCGCTTCCTGCGCCGACACCTGGGCCGCCTGAAAGATCGGCACGGCCGTGTCCCCGGTGAAGCTCGGAGCGGTGCTCTGGGCCAGCGGCACCCACATCATCGCGGGCGGAACCCAGGCGCGCTCCTGCGGAGTGCCGATGCACCACCGGAGCACCACGACTTCGCTTTCCAGTGGCAGGAGCTGGTACACACAGCCGGAAGGAGCCAGCGCGAGATCCTGGTCGACGTGCGCGAAATCGCTCGATGGGAGCTCGCCGGCGGCGACCAACTCGCCGGTGCGGGTCATTTGATGCAAGTAGCGCGCGATCATCGTTCCTGAGATCAGCTCTTCGGTGACGATGGAAAGATGGCCACGCCGGTCAGCCCCAATGAAGTGAATCGTCTCCAGCGACCCTCCCATCGGGGGAACGACGATCTGGCCGCGGCGTTCTCCGCCTGGACCCAGGAGACGAAGGCGCCCGAGAGACGACGACAGACGCTCCGGGATCCCGCGGTCCACGTCGCGCGCGCCTTCCGGCACGGCGAGCCGATGCTCCTGCGACGGGACCATGCCCTCGTCCTGCTCGGCAATCTCCGTGGCCTGCCGAGGCTCACCCGTCATCGAGAACGCCTGAATTCTGCGGTTCGCCGTGTCCAGGATAAAGACGGTTCCCGCATCTTCGTCCACCGCCAACGAGGCCGGGCCGAATCTCTCGCCCGGCGACTCACGAAATCCGACTTGGCCGGCGTCGCTCCCCCAGGACAACGAAAACAGGTGGATCGGGCGAAGGAGAGAAGGCTGCGCCTCCTCGGCGGCGGACATCGGCCTGCTTCCGAGGCAGACCAGAAGCACGACCAGGGACAACCAGACCCGTCTCGACATACTCTGCTCCTTGACTCTGTACACCTCGCCTGTGAAGAGCGAGCTCAGACCGTTTCGACACCAGAGGAGAGCGGCGTGTTTAGTTGTATCTCAAACCGCGGTCAGGCGCAACGCCACTGCCTCCGCCACCTTGATCCCATCCACCGCCGCCGAGAGAATCCCACCAGCGTAGCCGGCTCCCTCCCCCGCGGGGTACAGGCCTTCCGTGTTGAGGCTTTGAAACGTTTCGTTGCGCGTGATGCGGATCGGTGAGGAGGTGCGCGTTTCGACGGCGGTCAGCAGGGCGTCCTTCATGGCGAAGCCGCGGATCTTCTTGTCGAAGGCAGGGAGCGCTTCCCGGATCGCTTCGATCGCGTACTCCGGCAGGCTGGTCGAGAGATCGCACATGCGCACGCCGGGCCGGTAGGACGGCTCGACCGTGCCGAGGGCCTGGGACGGCCGGCCCGCGAGGAAGTCGCCGACGAGCTGGGCGGGCGCGTCGTAGGTGCCGCCGCCCAGCTCGAACGCGCGCTCTTCCCACCGGCGCTGGAAGTCGATGCCGGCCAGGGGGCCGCCGGGATAGTCCTCCGGCGTGATGCCCACGACGATGCCGCTGTTGGCGTTCCGCTCATCCCGGGAGTACTGGCTCATGCCGTTCGTCACGACCCGTCCGGGCTCCGACGCCGCCGCCACCACCGTGCCGCCCGGGCACATGCAGAAGCTGTAGACCGACCGGCCATTGCGGCAGTGGTGCACCAGCTTGTAGTCGGCGGCGCCCAGGAGCGGGTGGCCCGCCTGCGGTCCGAAGCGACAGCGATCGATGAGGGCCTGGGGATGCTCGATGCGAAACCCGATCGAAAAGGGTTTCGCTTCGATGTAGATGCCCCGGTCATGGAGCATCTGAAACGTATCCCGGGCGCTGTGGCCGACCGCCAGAACCACGTGATCCGTTGCCAGGCGCGAGCCATCGGCAAGGATCACTCCGCGCACCTTGCCCTGCTCGACGATCAGGTCCTCCACCCGGCTCTGAAAGCGGATCTCGCCGCCCAGCGACTCGATTTTCGCGCGCAGGCTCTCCACCATCTTCACCAGACGGAACGTGCCGATGTGGGGCTTGCTGACATAAAGGATTTCCGGGGGCGCGCCGGCCTCGACGAATTCCGTGAGCACCTTGCGCCCGAGGTGTCCCGGGTCCTTGATCTGGCTGTAGAGCTTGCCGTCGGAAAAGGTACCGGCCCCACCTTCGCCGAACTGCACGTTGGACTCCGGATCGAGGATCCCCTTGCGCCAGAACCCGAACGTGTCGACCGTACGCTCGCGCACCTCCTTGCCGCGCTCCAGGAGGATCGGCCGAAACCCCATCTCCGCCAGGATCAGGCCCGCGAAGAGGCCGCACGGCCCCAGGCCGATCACCACCGGCCGCGACGCCAGGCTCTGCGGGGCCCGGGCCACGAAGCGATAGGAGGTATCTGGCGCCGGCCCGACGTTGGCGCGGCCTCGCAGCCGGCGGAGGACCTCCGCCTCGCGCGCCGTCTCGACGTCGAGGTGGTAGACGAGAGAAATCGCCCCGCGTTTGCGGGCATCGAAACCGCGCCGGAAGATCGAGTAGCCGGCAAGCTCCCGCGGCTCGATGCCGAGATCCTCGCAGATGGCCGCTCGCAGCTCGTCCTCGGAGTGATCGAGGGGCAGCCTGACTTCGGTGAGACGCAACATGATTCTAGAGTCCGATCTCCATCCCGTCGCGCAAAACCCGGAACCCCTTCGCCTCGATCGCCTTCCGGGCCGTTCCCTGAGGGTCGAGAGCCGGGTTCGAGTGGTTCAGGTGGATGAACAAGATACCAGCTTGCCGGATTTCACCTGGGGCCCAAGCAGCTCCATGGTGTCGGTCACCAGAGGGTGCCGGGATCTTCGTGACGTCGCGATCCGGCAACTCGTCGGGGGAGTAGAAGGTGGCGCCAAGAAGCGCCACGTCGACCTTCTCCTCCTCCAGGAACTGTGGGAGAGGCCGGGATACGAACAATATTTTTCAAGCCCCGGTAGGGGCGACAGCAGGCTCGGCAGGGCAAGGAGTTGCTGTCGCCCCTGGCAGGGCTCGGGAACAACGGGGACCTCCTGACCCGGGGTCGCCGCGCCGATGACGCTTTGCCCCCGGGCTACATTCTTGAGCCTCTCCGAGGCTCCTCTTTTGCAACAACCGGGTAGAGCATGGTCGACTTCGGACCGCGGATCACGAAGGCTATGGTGTCCGAATAATCGTCCCGGTGCAGCACGGGTCGACGAGCGCACGCGGGCCGTCTTCAAAGCGCCTGTCACTCCAAGCCCCGAGTTCGCAATCAGACATCGGCTGCCACATCGATCCGAACGGCACCTGCAGGGATTAGACCCGGTCACGCTCGGTCCTCTTCATGTTCATCGAAAGGGCCAAGCGCCTGGTGTCGCAGGCCGCCCTCTACAGCACCACCACCTCCCCCTCCGCAAGCACCCGAAACCCCTTCGCCTCGATCGCCTTCCGGGCCGCGCCCTCGGAGTCGAGAGCCGGGTTCGAGTGGTTCAGGTGGGTGAACAAGACCTTCACCTTACCGGATTTTACCTGCGGGCCGAGCAGCTCCATGGTGTCGGTGACCAGCGGATGCCGGATCTTCGTGACGACGCGATCCGGCAGCTCGTCGGGTGAGTAGAACGTGGCGTCGAGGAGCGCCACGTCGACCTTCTCCTCTTCCAGGCTGGGTGCTCCGTAGCATCCCTCCCCGAACAATGTCCCCAACGTCCCCCGAGCGGGCTTCTCTGGAATCTCCACCGCAGTTGTAGGTAGTTCACTCTGCGCATATACTTCACAGCCGACACAAAAGGAGGTTCCGATGACGAGACTCCGCTTGCTGACCAACCTCTTCCCCGTCCTGCTCCTCCTCTCTGCCATCCTCAGCGTCCCAGCGGCCGCCATTCCGCTCTGCGACGGCGTATGTGATGGCCCTGATGACTGTCCTGACGACTGTGCCTACTGCGGCGACGGCTTCTGTAACGCCGGTGAGACGTCAAGCTGGTGTCCGAGCGACTGCCCGCCGCCGAACTGCACACCAGACACTTGCAGCACCTGCAGCCGGCCCAGCCTCGGCGTTGACGCCGACGGCGACAGCATCCCGGACCAGCTCGAATACGATCTCGCCCATGCCTTCTTCCCCGCCGTTATGCTCAAGGATGTTGAGTCGGATCTCCAGCAGGCATACCTCTACCGGGGCAAAGCCATCCCCTACACCATCAGGGTTCTCCCGGCCAGTGGTATCTGTAGCGAGGCATATAAATGTCTGGAGATCCGCTACGGCCTGGCCTACGTCAGGGACTACGGGGATAGAGGGCTGACCGCACACCTCGGCGATAGCGAGTTCTACGCCCTGATCGTCTCACGCACCCAATCCTGGCCGGTCGCTCAATCCAGCCCAGGCTACTGGCAGATGATCCGCGACTTCACTGCTGCCCACTGGGGAGCAAGCGCGGACTCAAGCTCCTACGGTGCCTACGGCTCCTGCCCCGACTACTACGCCGGCTACTGCGACGGCATTCCTGATCCAAACTCGGGCGAGAGGAGCTGCTACCGGATGACCAACTACGAGTGGTGCGCCTCATCCGGCTGCACCTGGAACTTCTCCTGCCAGGTACCGCCACACTGCTATTCGTCGTATCCCGCCTCAAGCTATGTCCAGCTCTATGCCTCCGAAGGCAAACACGCCACGTACCACACCGATGCAGAGTGTGATGCCGGCGGTTTTGATTATTTCGGTGTAGGCTCGGGGGAAGATGAGTGCCCAAACACGAACCTCTACAGCCTCCGGAGTTTCAAAGGAGAGCTGCTTCAGAACGTCGGGAACGGTTTTGTACTTCCCCCTGACACGACCATCCAGCATCCCAACATGTGCGATCTCTACTACGTATGGAGCAACCAGAAGTTCGGAAGCCCCGACTCGACGTCGTACTACCAACATTTCACCAAACCTCTTGCTTGGTGCCTGATCAACTGAACCCCTGAAGTGCCAGCCTCCTCCTGCCGTCCGAAACAGACGGCAGGAGGAGAATAAGCGTCTTTAGGTCGTCGAAGCAGGCTCCACCCCATACTTCTCATATAATCTCTGAAGCTTCCCCCGCTCCTCCATCGGAATCACGAATACCCCATGAGATTTCTCCGGCACCAAGCCAAGCTTCCGGCGGATTATCCCGCCGATCCGCTTGGCCGTCACCGGCCGATCGGCAGATACCATATCCGATACTTGGGATTTGTAGAGACGCCCCGTGTGTTGGGGCGTCTCCGCGGCGGCAACGACGGACCGAGAGGACAGGTGGCCGATCGGACGCGAACGGTCGACGGTACGATCTGAAGAGACCTGGCGATCGCGCACCGGATGTGGTCTTTGCGACGAAATCGCCGCTTCGGAGAGACGCCCCACGGGGCGTCTCTACATTGGGGGGCGCCTGTCGTGGTCGAGATAGGTTAACGCCTATGCCCCTACAACCCCACCACCTCCCCCTCCCCAAGCACCCGAAACCCCCGCGCCTCGATCGCCTTCCGGGCCGCTCCATCCTGCTCCAGAGCCGGGTTCGAATGGTTCAGGTGGGTGAAGTAGACCTGGAGCTTGCCGGCTTTAACGAGCGGCGCGAGGAGGTCCATCGTGTCGGTGACGAGCGGGTGCTTGATCTTGGTCACGTCCCGGTCAGGAAGCTCATCCGGGGAGTAGAAGGTGGCATCGAGGAAGGTGATGTCGACCTTCTCTTCTTCCAGGATGGTCGTCAGCGGCCGAGGCCAGGTCTTCCACGAGTCGGTATCGGGCACGTAGAGGAGGGTCTTCTTCGGCCCCCGAAAGAGGAAGGCCACCGTGTCCGAGAACTCGTCACGGTGAGGAACGGGAATCGGCGTAACCGAGAGACCGTCTTCAAGCTCGAAGCGGGTACCGGGCGCAAACTCCCGGAGCGTGATGTTGCCGAGTCGGACGAGCTGGCTCCAGGGACCGTTCCCCCGCAGGTACCCGGCCATGCGGGGCGAGACCCAGGCTGGGATGTCCTTGGTGTTGAGACTCTCGAAGCCGAAGTGAGCAAGCCCGAGGTAGTGGCCCATGTGGGCGTGGGTAAGAAGCACCCCGTCAACCGGCCGCCGGTCGGTCTTCCCCTCCGGATGGCCGCGGAACGCGTGGATCGCCTCGATCTGCTCCGGAAGGTCCGGCGTCGCATCCACGAGGTAGACGTGACCGGTCTTCGGTACGTGAATGGCGAGGCTTGCCACATGCCGGGCAAGGGCAGGGTTCTTCCGGGCGGCCACGCAGCGGGTGCAATCGCAGCCGGTTTGCGGGAAGCCGCCGTCCTGGGCAGTGCCGAGGACCACCACCCGAGGACCGGACGGCGCCGGAGGGCTCATGGCGAGCGAACCGCAGAGGAGGAGCGAGACGACGAGTAGGTAGCGAAGCTTCATACGGTCTCCTTGCTTGAGACGGTACCACTTACTCTCCTGTCGCCGCCGGCCGCCAGACCGGCGAGAAGAAGAGGCAGAGGGAGGAAGGCAAGAAGCTTCATGAGCTGAAGGATACGCCGGAAAAAGGAGGGCATGGCTCGTGGCCACACCCCCGCCGCGGGCCGCAGGGGGAGACCCTGCCGTTCGGCGGCGAAGGTTTCTGGTTGAAAGGAAGTGACCTCCGGTTGAGCCAGCGAGGCTTCCCGTTCTACGGGAGAGGCTTCCGGTGGAGCGAGGGGATGCTATCTGTTCAACAGAAGAGGCTCTTGTTCAACACAAGCGGGCTCCCGTTGAACGGAGAGGCATGCAGCTCACCAGAAGAGCTCTCCCGTTGAACGGTTCTACAGTATTTGTTCACGGGAGAGCCCTCCCGTTGAACCGTTGTACAGCACTTGCTCACGGGAGAGCCTTCCCGTTGAACCGTTGTGGAGTACTTGCTCACGGGAGCGGGCTCCCGTTGAACCGTCCTACAGTATTTGTTCACGGGAGAGGCCTCCCGTTGAACGGTCATGCAGTACTTGCTCACGGGAGAGTCTTCCCGTTCAACGAGACGCCTCGCTCGTTGAACGGGAGGGCTCGCTGGCTTAACTCAGCGGGCCGTCGGCACCAGGTTCACCTCGATCCCCTTCCCCACCTCGGTCCGGAAGCGGCGGGTCCAGGGCTCGTAGCCCGGCAAGACGATCCGGATCTCATGGAGGTCGAGGGCGAGTTGGAGGGTGATCGGCGTCTTGCCCATGTAGATGCCGTTCAGGATCACGTCGGCTCCGGCGGGTGTCGAGCTGACGGGGACATCGATGAACTGCCCCGCCGCGCCGAGCCCTCCGACCACCTGGGTCAGGGCGTTCCGCATTTCGGGCTGCGCCTGGGCGAGTAGGGCCTGGAGGAGCTCGCTGGTGAGGTCGATCGGCTCGCGCGGCGCCGAGGAGGCCTTGGGGTATTGCTTGGTGCGCTCCACGTCGAAGGTATTCGAGAATTGCACCCGCCCGGATTTCACGTCGAGGATCTGAAGGCTGATCGACATGCGGAAGACGTCCTGGAGGGCGCTGGTGCCGTACCCCTCGAAGGTCCGGCGCTCGACGTCGTAGCGCACGATGGAGCCGGTGACGAGGGCGTCCGCCTGGAGCAGGTGCCCGATGTTGGTGATTCCCTTTCCGGTTTGCAGGGTTTCCGGAAGCTCGATCTCCTGGCGCACGGAATCCAGACGGTCGCGGGTCACCAGGACGACTCCGGGCAGGGTGTGCAGGTAGGACGCCGTGATGTCCTGCGCGACGAAGCCCAGGCTCGGGAGGTCCTTGGTGCTCCGGTTGTCGAAGCCCATCACCGCCACGTTGATCTTCCGGGAAGCGGCTGTGTCCCGCTCCCGCGGCGGCGGCGGGCGCAGGCTCACGTCCAGCTTCCAGCCCTGGACGATCTTGAGGACCGGATCGATGCGCAGAGCGCGGCAGAACGGGCGCTCTTCTTCGATCATCATCCCCACGAGCCGCCACTGCTGGTCGAACACCGCGCCTCCGGAGTGCCCCTGCGGACAGTCGGATTCGAACAGGAAGGCGATGGCACCGTCGCCTTTGGCAAAGCGGACCGGTGTCTTGGGGGAGATCCAGGCGCTCGCCGTGGAGTGTCCCAGGCTGTACAGCGCATCCCCGGGATCGAGCTCGCCGGAGGAGCCGAGCTGGTCCAGAGGAACTCCCTGGAGCACTTCCGCGCGCGAGAGCCCGAGAGGAGAGAGCTCGGCGCGGAACACCGCGAGGTCTTCCTGGTAATGAAGCTTGAAGGCCTCGACCGGCAGCTGCCGTCCCGGCCATCCCCGCAGCTCCGCCTGGAGGCCATCGATCACTTTTCCCCGCTGGAAGACGACGTGCTTGGCCGTGATGCCATAGACGTACCGGTCGTCGACGTGAATGATGATGCCGGCGCCTTCGGTGTTGGGCGCGGTGATGCGGACGACCAGCAGCTCGGCGCGGTCCGCGTCCTGGTGGAGGTCGACGTGGTTGCCGGCGCCCAGGAGCGGAGCCGTCACGAGAAACCCAATCGCCAAGGCCTGCATGAGAGATCTGATCTTCACGTTCATCTCCTTCAATCGCCTGCGTGGTAGATCTCGATGTCCTGCTCGACGGAGAGGCCGGATTTCGGAATGGCCGTGATGACGAGCCGGTAGAAGCCGGCCGGTCCGAGCTTGCCGGTCGGAAAGACGGTCGGCAGGGCTTGCGGGTAATAGCCGAAGCCCAGCTCCCTGTCCTGCACCGCAGCCACGACATTGCCTTCGCCGTCGAGACGGCTCACCGTCACGTGGACCTCGGAGAGCTTCACGGAGGGGATGAGGGTGACCTCGTAGCCGTCGTTCCCCTTTGCAGCGCCTGCGCCGGCACGGAGGGGCAGAAAGACCGGACGGCTCGCGCCTCCTGGCCCGGGCAGGTCGATCCAGGCGATGAGACCGAGATCGTCCTTGCCGAGCTCCGCCGAGGCCAGGACGTCGGTGGGCCAGAGATAGGTGCCGCGGCCGGGCGGCACCTTCGTGTCCATGCGGTAATAGGTGCGCGGCTTGAAGCTGAACGCCCGCAACCGCACGTCGCGCTGGCTGCCGGGCGGTGCGGTCCATGCCAGCTCCAGCTCCTGATTCCTGGCTGGATCGAAAGCCCCGAAGCCCGCGACGAGCGAGCGGACCTCGATGGAGATCGAGCTCACCTGCTGGGCGTAGATGCCCTCGCAGCGGTCGCCGCGCATGTGGTAGGCCATCGGGCTCTTCGAGTCCTGCGGAAGATTCGGATCGCAAAGGGATTCCGCTCCCACCGCTCCCGCCGGCAGGAGCAGGGCCGCCAGGCACAAGGTCGCGCGCAAGGCGGTCATCGATCGAGCTCCTTCTTCTTGTTTTCCGCGGATTTTTTGAGGAAGGGGACCCGCGCGGCCCAATCGAGGATGAGGGAACGGCTCCCTTTCAGCCGGACCAGGCTGGCCACGGGAACCGCCCCTTTCGCCTTGGCCTTGCACGTGGACACCTGCGGCGAGGCGGTCACCACCTTCAGCTCACCGATCACTTTCATCGGAGCGGACAGCACCTGCCCGGTGACGGGATGAATGATCTTTTCCCCCTCCTGCACGAGCTCGAGGGTGTCCCCTTTCTTCAGCCCCGCCTCGCTCCCGAGATCGATCACGACCTCGTTGCCGTTGACGCTGACCACGTAGCCCAGCGGGGGAAAGGCGTCGCGGATGCTCTTGTACAGGAGCTGCCCGGCTTCCCGGGGAGTCGAGGAGGGCAGGATCAGGCTGGGGCGATCGCTGGTGACGGTGGCGAGAAGCGCGGCCGTCTTTACGTCCACCAGACGCACGTCGATGATGCATTTCGCCACCGGCTCCCCCTCGGGAGACTTCGAGACGTCGACCGTGTAGCCGACGACGCCCACGAGATCGAGCCCGAGGACATCGGTCAGCTTGTTGTTGACCTGCCCGCCGATGAACTCCTGCAGGCTTTTCTCGGTGAAGACGGCGTCGAGCTGGTTGCGCTCGACCATGGTGAAGCGGCGCGTAGCGACGAACGCGTCGGTGGCCGCGTTGAGGACATCCTCTCGAAAGCGCCGCTCCTTCTCGCTTTCATGGCGCGGGTCCTTCTCTCCTGAGATAAGTCCCAGCTTGTAGAGGCTCTTTTCGACTTGTGCCACACCCGGAGCGGTGTTGGCGAGCAGGAGCAGGACGGCGAGCAGCGGGGAGATTTTCAGAATCATTTCGATTTCCTTTTGCTGAGGATGGAAATATCCAGGGCGGTGAACAGCAGAACGGCCAACGCCACGGCAGCGGAGGCCGCCTGCACTGTGACGCGGGCCGGCCCGGCGATCCAGAGATCGAGAACGGAAGGCATCAAGCTTTCGGGCGGGAGCCCCGGGCGGACGCATTCGAGCCGCGAGACCCGTCCCTGGAAACCCGCATGAATGCCGTCGGCGGCGAGGCGCAGACCGGTGAGCGATCCGTCGAGCGCGGCGAAGCGCAGCGTCTCGCCTTGCGCCAAACGCACCCTCCGGCCGGTCGCCGGCATCCGCACCTCTCCGCCGAGGAGCGCGGACTCCTTTTGAAACAGGGTCGTCTCCGGGGTCTGCTGATCGATCACCCGGAGCAGATCGAGACGGTCGATGCTGATCTCGCGGGTGAAGCTGTCCGCCGCGAAACTCGCGAAGGCGACGTCGACCACCGCGGTGCGGCCGCCGGGGAACAGGACGACCGCGTCGGGGCGATCGAACTGGAGAGTGACGGCGGGAGAGCCGAGAGGTTGCAGCCGGACCTTGCCCTGAAACGTCGCGCGGAGCGGCTGGCTGGAATCGGCGATGGTGAGCCGGTAGGAGGTCTCCTCCTGGTGCTCGACGGCGATGCCGGTGCCCGCCGGCAGCGGGGGCGTGTGGAGCGTGAGGTGAGCGCCGTCGCCGCGGGTGGCCCCCGCAAGAGAGACAATGAATCCCTTGATGCCGCCACCGCCCGGCGCCCAGGAGCTCGGCACCGGGAAGGACGAGGGCAGGCGCAAGGCGGCGAGCTGGGTGGCGGCGATCTCCTGGAGGTCGAGGCGCTCGATGACCGAGGAGCTCTTCGCAAGCCGGAAGAACAGCTGGGATGTCCGGAGATCGAAACGCGCCTCGGCGCGAGCCGCCGGCCAGAGGCCGAGGACGAAGAGCGCCAGCGCGAGGAGCGCCGGCATCCAGGGAAGGGGGTGCCGGAGGCGGTGGAGGGAGAGGCGAACGAGCGGACCCGCCGGCGCATCGGCCATCTCCGATCCTGCGGTCCGGGGGAGCCAGAGCCGCCCATCGCTCACCCGCGAGTAGAGCACCGGGCTGCTCCAGTCGATCCCCTGCGGCGCGGCGAGAAAGAGCTGCTGGCGCGCCTCGTTGACCGCCGCGTCGGCACGGCCGGTCTGGGCGATGTGCCGGTAGAGATGCTGCGTGAAGAGGTGGGCGCTGGAGATGCGGACCGCGCGGCGCATGGCGATCACGGACGGCACGCCGCGCTGGACGAGCCGCCCCGCGAGGCCGCTGAAGGGATCGCCAGACGAAGGTGCCCCGCCGTGGCAGGCGACCAGGGTGACCAGGCGCAGCTCGCGGACACCCAGGAAGACCTCCGCCAGCAGCTTTTCGTCGACCGGATGGACCTGCCCCTGCTCGGTCTCCAGGACCAGGGCGGAGACGCCGTTGCGGCTCAGGCCATGGCCGAAGAAATGGAGGAGTTGAAAGCCCCGCTTCTCCATCAAGCGGTCCCGCAACCGGCCCAGCGTGGCTGGGGGCTCCAGGAAGACCACCTCGACGGCGTCCGCCAGCTCTCCGAACGAGGCTTCGAGGCTCTTCAGGGCCTCGTCGCGCCGGATCTCGGCCATCCCGTAGCGGGCGACGTCGGACGGCGCGGAAACGACGCAGAGCAGGCGGGGCCGTCCCGGGGCCGGCGCGCCCTGCGCCCGCCGCGCGTCCAGGTACCGGGAGAACGCCGTGTCCGGCGAGCGCGCCAGAGCGAGATGGCGGTCGGGATCGGTCAGCAGCTCCCAGAAGAGGGCATGGACCCAGTCGGGGAGATCGAGCGAGAGATGCAGGCGGAATCGCAGGCGGCTCTTCTCCCGTTCCGCCGCGACGATCGCCTCGCGCAGCCCTTCGCGCAGCTCGCTGTCTCTGGGAAAAACGGCTTCGTACAGAGCGAGACCATACGCCTCGTGCTCGCCCTCCAGAGCGAGGAGCCGCTCGGCCAGCTCCGGCGCGAGCGCCGGCTTTCCCCGGTAGTCCCCGCCGCTCCAGGAAAACCGGGCCGACTGGAGGCTCGACAGCTCGAGCTCGCTGTCGAGATAGGCCGCCTCCGGTGCCGCCATCTCCGTTACTCCTCCGCTCCCACGCCTGGCGAGAGACGCACCGCAGGGTCGCCGAGCACGACGTAGGACCGGGCGTCGTTGGCGGCGGTCCACAATTGCGAAAGGTTCAGGACATCGGGCCGGGCTCCCCAGCGGACCTCTTCCCGTTCCTCGGTCAGATCGGTGAACAGCTCGGCATACCGCTGATTGAAGTACTCTGTCGCGGCACCGACGGGATACCCTGCGAGCAGCCGCCCCAGAGCGCTCTTGAAGACCTCGAGCTGCGTTCCTGCCTCCGGCCAGTCGAAGGAGAAGGTCCAGGCACGGTCGATATGACCGATCACCGCAAGAGCGCCACCCCGCGGATGGCCGAGCAGGCGCTGCGGCAAGCGAGCGATCAGGTTTTCGGCGGCAATCTGCCGCGGCTCTCCATCCATGACGAAGCTGTCGTTCACCGGCGTGCCGGCGCTGTAGCAGGCGAAGTGAAAGGCGATGAGGCCGGCTGGCGCGGCGGCATCCGGAACGTCGTCCGCCGCCAGGTAATAATCTTGTGGAATCCTCCCTCGCCCCGCCTTCGGACCGGGCCAGTCCTGGCAGAGCAGAGCTCCCTGGTGCGGAAGATGCCGCGGATCGGACGGAGGGAAGCCGAGGCCGTGGCTGGCGGTGAAGAGAAGCGACGGTGTCGCTGCTCCGCCCATTCGTGCGGCAAGTGCCGTCTTGGTGGCCTCGGGACCGAGAACGGTCTCGACCGGCCAGTCCGGCCGCTCGTGCGCGACCCAGTCGGCCAGAGGCTCCACCAGATTCTTCAGGCTCGCCGCAGTCGTCGGATCATCAGGATGAGCCACTCCGAAGAAGGAAACCTGGCGGGCTGCCGACAAGGTCCCCTGCTCCGCCGCCACTACGCTCCCGGCATACCATGCGTGCTCCTCCAAGGTCGCGAGGCTCAGCCGGCCGACGCCGTACTGCACGTCGAGCTGGTATTGGAAACGGAACGAAACTTCGGCCGGACTGGCGACGATCAACAGGTAATAGGGGAGAAGATCCGGGGCGGCCGGTCCGGGTCCTACTCCGTGGCGGGCGAGGAAGCGGGCTTTGGACTCGCCGGGGAGGGCGACGAGCTCTCGATAGCGGTTCTCGCGGAGGCGGCCGGCCTGCGCTCTCCGCAGGGAGAGAAGTGGAGCGAGGGCTTCGCGCAGCTCGTCCTGCCGTCCCTCCGGAAAGATCACTCCCCATCCGGCCTCCGCCAGATTGCGGGGATCGATCTGAAAACGGGTGTCGAGATGATCCTCGCGGAGAGAGGCTGCGTAGCGTTGAATCTCTTCGCTCTCTCCCGCGGGGACCTGCTCGCCACAGGCGAGAGTGGCAATCTGCTCGAGCGTTGCCTTGAACAGCGGCTCACCCGTGGAGGCGTCGATACCGTTCAAGACGACGGTCGTCTGCGCGCTGGATGGCATGGGGTTTTCTCCTGGCTCAACCGTCGGTGAAAGGGGCTCGGTACGTGACCCCGAACGCGTCGTCGACCAGCCATTCGGAGTAGGGGCGCCGGCTCGCGCGGGCGCGCTCGGGGTTTCGAACCAGGATTTCGAGGTGGACCACGCGGCCCCGCATCTCCGGCGGACAGTCGTTGCCGTCGAGGAACGTGTAGTTCCACCAGATCCAGCGTTCGTCGGCGTCGAAGACCATCTGGCGGCTGTCGGGCTCGCCCAGGAGATGAAGGATCTGTTCCGCCGTCTTGCCACGCACGAGAGCTTGGATCTCGTCGAACGAGCGCTCCGACCGCGCCCTGGAACCGCGGCATCCCGCGCCGAGGATCAAAAACAAAGCCACACCTGTGACGGCGATTTTCGAAAACATGGCAATCTCCCTGACGCGGAGCGCTCGCGAAAGCCGGTGCCCCTGAGAACGAGCCCTACTTTTTGACCGGGCGCTTCCCTCCACCTCGCCGTACACCCGCGCCCTTGTGCTTGGAGGATGAATTCGTGGGTGGGTCGTCCTCGACCGTTGGCCCGATCGCGGCGGGCGGCTCGAAGTCGCCGGGCTTCACAATCACGGGAGCCTTGTCAGGACGGGACGCTACGCTGACCTTGCGGTTCTCCATCTCATTCTCCTCCTGCCGCCTCCGGTCGTCCGGAGGGCCGGGCGGCGGAGGGGCGTTCGATGTTTGGGGAAGGGAGAACCCGCGAGAACCGGTTTGGTTAGCGAGAAGATCGCCACTCACCCTGGAAGATGAAGCCGGCCCAGTAATAGGGCGCGCGCCACCGTTCTTCGCGCAGGAGAGAGAGCTGGGCCTGTCGCAAGGCCTGGGCGGGAGAGAGCTTCTCCCGCAGGAGAGCGGTATAAAACCGAGTCATCAGCTCGCTCGTGGCGCGGTCGTCGACGTCCCAGAGCGAGACGAGCAATCGCGGTGCGCCGGCGAGAAGAAAACCATTCGTCAATCCCGTCAGCCCTTCCTCGCCAGGAGCTGTACGGCAGGCGCTCAGCACCACAAGGTCAGCGCGGAGGTCGAGCGAGGAGACCTCATAGGCGCGCAGAAGGCCATCGACCGGCAGGCCCCCGGCGCCGTAGGCCGACAGGGCGAGAGCAGACAGCTCGGGATGGAGATCGTTGTAAAGGCCATGCGTGGCGAAGTGCAGGATGCGGAAGCCCCGCAAGCGGCCACTCTGCACCAGGCTTCGGCTGGCCGCGAAGCCGGAGGCGGCGAGGACCGGCTCGGTGCCGGCCAGGGAGAGGATCGTCGCGGCTTCCCGGCCGGTGTACGGCAAACGGCTCAAAGCGGGGCCCCGCCCGGCGGCCGCGACGAAGGGCTGGCGCGTCCGGAACCGCTCGTCGTCAGGTCCCAGGATCGGGTCCGCCACGACCGCCAGCAAACCAGAGGGCGGTTTCCTGCCCGCGAGCTGCGAGCGGAGGGCGCCGAGGACCGAGGCCGAGGGCAGGCTCACGATCTCGTGATCCGCGATCAACGGGCGCTCGTCCGGAGAGCCGGGCCAGGGCAGGGCGGCGAAGGGGACGGTTTGGAGAGCACCGGGAGCCACTACGACGAGGCGCCGGTGGCCGAGAAGGTCGGCCACCGGCCCAAGGATCATCCGGCTGAGCCGCGCCGCCGCCTGACGGGCCGCCACCTCGCCGGTCTGCCGGTGGCTTTCGGTCATCCGATCATGGGTCCGGCGCGCCGCCGCCTCGATCTGTTGCCGGCCGGGCAACGTAGCGACGAACCGTGCCGTCTTGGGGGTAATCGCCCAGAGGAAGCTCCGCTCTTCTCCCAGGAAGTACTCGAGAAACAAGGTGTCTGCGTCGAGCAGCCGGGCTTGCAGCTCTGCGAGCGAGAGAGTGGACGGGGCGGGCTGGCGGGTGAGGCGAGGCCCCTCGACCGCAGCCCGTGCCTGCCGCAGGCCTTCGAGCAGCTCATCCAGCTCTCCTGGCTCGCCCTGTGCCACCCCCGGCATCGAGGCCGTGAGCATCTCGCCGTGGAGGTCGTTGATCCGCCGGCTCAGGCCGTCGAAGAGACGGAGCTCCTCGGGCCGGGGTTTCTGGCGGGCCGCCGCGAGGAGATCGAGCAGGCTCCGTGCCCGGGCGCGCTCGGCAACGGCGAAAGCTCTCGCGTCGAGGCGGCGCCGCGGCTCGCGCTGATGATGCTCCGCCAGGAGATCGATGAGGAAGGCATACTGCTCCTGCCGGGTCTCCTGAAAAGACGACCGGAGATCCGGCCGCCAGACCTGGAGCCGGGACGCCTCGACCACCTCCAAGGTCTTCTCCATCCAATGCTCCGCCTCGTCGAGCCTCCCCTCCAGCCGGGCCACGCGGGCGAGCCCGAAAAGGGAGACTTCCTCTGCCGACAGATGCGGGCTCTCGCGGGTGGCCAGAGTGAGCGCCTGCTGATAGAGCTCTCGCGCCCGGTCCGGCTGGCCGAGCCGCTCATGGGCGAGCCCCAGGCTGTCGAGGACGGACGCCAAGGGTCCCGGCTCCTGGAGCCGCAGGAAGATCTCCACCGCCGTCTCGAACGCATGCAGAGCCTGCCGCGGCCGGTTCGCCGCCAATTGGGCATGACCGATGCTGTTCAGGGTCACGGCCTGCCCACGCGGGTCGCGCTGCCATCTGCGAAGCTCCAGCGCCTCCCGCAAGGGCGCCAGGGCAGCCTCCGGTCCGGCGACCTGCAGCAGCACGTCGCCCAGCTTGTTGAGGGCAACCGCCCGCAGCGCGGGATCCGGCTGCCGCTCCAGGAGCGCCAGCGCGGTGCGGTATTCATCCAGGGCCCTGGCGCTCTGGCCCAAGGAAGCATAGAGGCGGCCGAGATTCGTACGCGTGACGGCCAGCGAGCCCCAGGCCTTCTGCCTGCGCCAGACCTCGGCCGCCCGCGAGTAGAGGTCGAGCGCGGCATGAATCCGCCCCTGGCGCGTCCGCACGCGGGCCAGATCATTCCAGCAGGCCGCCTGTTTCTCCACGTCTCCCAGCTTCTTCCAGAGGTCGGCAGCGCGCTCGTAACAGCCGCCGGCCTTGTCGATCTCACCCAGACGCAGCCACATTTGCCCCAGATCGGACAGGACGACCGCCTCCTGCAGCACCTCGCCCGCGAGCGCAAAGAGGTCGACCGACCGGGCGAGAAGCTCGGCCCCCTCCCGGCGGCTGGCCGGATCCTCGCCATAGAGCTTCCCCAGGCGATAGAGAGCCCAGGCCTCGCGGCCTGCATCGTTCAGCTCGGCCCAGAGGCGGGCAGCCTCCTGGTAGCTCACGGCGGCTTCCGCGGCGCGTTCGCGCTCGTCGAGGCGGCCCCGAGAGTAGGCACTCGCCGCCGCCGCGCGGGTCCGGTCCTGCGGCGCCGCCGGACGTAGCGCCTCGACCCGGATCGCGAAGCGTCCCCCTGCACCGGAGCCGTCCCAGGGCTCGACCGCGAGAACGTAGCGGCCGGTCGCGCCCGCGACCAGAAACAGGTCTTCCGGACCCGACGCGCCGTTCGGGCTGTCGACCCGCAGGAGGAGACGCCCCGCGGCGTCCCGGATGGTGGCCGCGACGTCGACGCCGAGCTGCTCGACGACCAGATGGAGATATTGGCCCGCCTGCAAGGGCACCGCGTAGCTCGCCGGCCGGCCCGGCTGGAGATGCTGAAGGTGGCGCGATCCAATCCTCCGGTCGATGGACGGAAGAGGAGCCGGCCGGGCGGGCTTCTCCACCTCGACCTGACCCTTCCCGCAGCCCACGGTACCGAGCCCTCCCACCGCCAGAGCGAAGAGGGGGCCGACGATGTGGTGCGCTCTCACGGCGCGGCCGGCGGCGCGCGGCGCACGCTCAGCTTGAACTCCTGCACGACCTGGCGGCCGCCTGTGGCCTTCCTGGTGAGCAGAATCCGGGAGTCCCCGTCCTGCAAGGCCGAGCCGGGGATCTCGAGCCGGAAGTTGCCCGCCTCGCTGCTCCGGAGGTTCTCGAAGCGGAGGACGGTCCGGCCGTCCGGGGCGATCACCTCGACGTCGTAGCCGGGGGCGTCCAGCTCCGCCACCGGATTGAGGATCACCCACACCCGGCGCGCCTCTGGAGCGAGCCGCAGCTCGGGAGCTGCCGGGAGGCCTTGCCGCGCCGCACCGGCCGGCTCGAGGTTGACCAGGGGCGGATTGGCCTGCGGCTGACTCAGCCGGGTGATCGTCCGCCACTGGGCGAGAGCCACGATGGCGAGCAGCGCCGCGGCCAGCCCCAGGGAGGCCGCGGCGGTCCAGGCCCGGCGCAGCGGCGTGACCTTCTCGCGCGGAAACAGCCGCGACCGCTGCCGCCGCCAGGCGGCGTCCAGATCCGCGCGGGAGAGCTCGGAGCCGGGGTCGTCCTGGTCCTCCTGGTCGTCCTGGTCATCCGGCTCGTCGAAGAGGGCTGCCAGCTCCAGGAGCTCGGCCGTGCAGTCCGGGCAGGCCGCCAGGTGCGCGCGCACCTCGTCCGCCTCACCGGGAGAGAGCCGGCGCTCGTGATAGGCGGCGATCCGCTCCGGAGGCGGGTGCCGGCCGGTGGCGTCCCGCTCGCCGCGGAGGTGCGCCCGCAGTCGATCGGTCGGATCAGAGCTGGACGGCATGCCGCGTCCTCCTGGGGTCCCGCCCGTTCCGGACCCATTGTTGATCAGAACCCTTGTCCGCGGGCTTGTTTAGGCCCGCGCTCAATCCGTCCATTCCCCGAAGTCCTCGCCCAGCTCCGCGCGGAGGCGTTGCCGGGCCTGGAAGAGGTGTGCCTTGACCGTTTCGATCGAGATCTGGAGCACGGCGGCGATCTCGCGGTACTTGAGGTCCTGGTCGACCCGCAGGGAGAGGACCTGCCGCATCTGCGGCGGCAGCTCGCGCATGGCCCGCGCCAGCGCCTCCCGGCGCTCCTTCTCGTAGGCCGCCCGGTCGGGCGCGGCCTCCGAGGACGGAGGATCGAGCGGCCGTGCATCCTCCCCGGCCGGGGCGTCGATGGAGACTTCCGGCGCGTCCCGCTTCTCCCGGTGGCGGTGGCGATGCTCGTTGCGGTGCAGGTTGGCTGCCACCGCGAACAGCCAGGACTTGAACGAGCTTTCGTTGCGGAAGGACTGGATCTGGCGGAACACCCGGTCGAAGGTCTCCTGCGCCAGATCCTCACTATCCTGAGCGGTATAACCGCGCCCGACGAAGAAGCGGCGCACCCACGGGTAGAAGAGATCGAAGATCCGCCGACTGTTGGATTCGACGCGTGCTCCGGCCCGCAGCTCTTCTACGGCAAGCCGCAGCCCGGGATCTTCTTCGCCCCTGGTGACCATGAATCGCTGCGTATCTTAACCCAGGGCACGGTGAAGCGCTGATTCCTTGTACACTTCCGCGCCATGTCCCAGCGCTCCCGCAAAGCCAAGCGTCCCGCGGCTGCGACCGCCCGGAAAACCGCGGCGCCCGCCGCCATCGAAACCGGGCCGGTGTGGCGCCACGCTCCGGCTCTCCTGCTCGCGGTCGCCGCCCTCGCCGTCCTCACCTTCTACGTGTCGCTCCGGGCCGTTGCGCCGCAGCCCTGGTCGTATGACGAGTACTACCACCTGGGGCTCGCGCGCCAGATGTGGTCCGATTTCCGGGTCGAGTCGTTCCGCTGGACCCCGTTCTCCATCTTCTTCGACCACTTCGCGGACAAGGAGCCTCTCTTTCACGTCCTCCTGATGCCGTTCGCCCGGTTGCCTCTCGAGCGGGCGGGCCTCTTCGGGACGGTCCTCGGCCAGGTCTTCGTGGTCGGGGTGTTCGCCTGGATCCTCTGGCGGCTGCGGGTGCCTCGCGCTCCCCTGTTCCTGCTGGCTCTGACCGCCCTGGGGCCGATGTTCGCGCTCCGGGCCGAGATGTGCCGGCCGCACATCTGGCTGATCGGGTTCTCGCTCCTGGTGCTCGGCCTGTTGGCGACGAACGCGTCGTGGAAGGTGCTCCTCCCCGTGTGCGCCCTCTTCGGCCTGGTCCACACCGGCGGCTGGATCGCCATCCCCTTCGCCGCTGTCTGGAGCGTGGCCGGACTCCTGTCGCAGGCTCCGGAGGAGCGGCGGCTCGACTGGCGGCCGTTGGGCGCGGCGGCGGGCGGCTGGCTGCTGGGGCAGCTCATCCATCCGAACGTGCCGGAGAACTTCCGGCTCTTCTGGCTGCAGAACATCGTGGTGCCGTACCAGTCGACCGCGGGGAGCGCCGCGCTGCGCTCCCAGATCGGCAACGAGCTGACGCCGCCGGAGGGGATGGTCCTCCTGGAGCAGCTCCCGGCCTTCGTGGCGCCGCTCCTGGTGGTCTGGCTCCTGCTGTTCCGCGAGCGGCTGCGCACCCGCGCCACGATCACCGCGGCGGTCTTCGGGCTCGCCTTCCTGGTGATCGGCAGCTTCTTCCTGCGCCGCTTCTTCGAGTTGGGCGCGCCGCTCTCGCTGCTCGCGCTGGCGCTCGCCGTCCGCGAGCGGCGCCTGGAGAGTCCCCCGCGCCGCCGCTCGAAGGCGTGGCCGATCGCGGCGGCGGTCGCCATCTTGCTGGGAGCGGCCTGGACCTGGCTCCTGACCGGCGCCTACGGGTTCGGCGCCTCGTCGCCTCCGCGGGCGGTGGCCGAGTGGCTCGGTGAGCGCGGGACGGAAGGCGAGCGGGTGTTCACCGCGCAGTGGGCGGACTCGGCGCCGCTCTTCTACTCCGCGCCGCAGCTCCAGTCGCTGGTGGTTCTCGATCCGACCTTCTTCCTGGCGAAGGACCCGCAGCTCTTCGAGACCTATGTGCGGATCGTGCAGGGGCGGCATCCGGAGCCGGCGCGGGCCATCCGCGAGCGCTTCGGGGCGCGCTGGGTCACGGTCTGGAAGCAGCCGGCCTACCAGACGCTCGCCAGCCAGCTCGGCCGTACGCCCGGCGTGATCGTGCCGTTCAATACGGATGACTACATGGTGTTCGACTTGCGGTCGACGGGGCTCTGAGAGACTCGCGCTGCCTGAGGGTTGCGGATATGATCAAGCGCATGGCCTACGAGATCGACGAGGTCCTCCCCACTTCAGGCAACGCTATCGAATTCGAGAATCGCGACGCGTTGCTGGAGACCCTCGATCGCCTCGATCAGCAGGTTCCCGCGAGGCATGAAGGAAGGACCACGGCTCAGCGGGAACACTTTGTCATGCTGCGCTACCTGCGCTTCCTCGCTGGCGAGGATCTTCTGTCTCTGCCGGTGACCTTGAGAAAGACCTCCAGGAATCAAGACCCTCCCGATTTCATTCTCGAGTGGCCGAAGGGACGGGCGGAGACCTTCGAAATCACTGACGGCTCCACTCAGGAATACCAGAGGAAGCTCTCCGAGACGAGCGGGACCGCCGAGCTGGTCCTGCCCGTGGATATCAATACACCGGAGAAGGATGCGGCTCAGCTTTGGGCGGAGATCTTGTTCTCCGCATTCCTCCGCAAGGCTGAGGTGCTCAAGATCGGCCACTTCGACCTGGACCATCTCATCATCTATGACTTGACGGGCCTTGGCTTGTTGCTCCCTTTGGAACGTGGGGCACCGGTTCTCAGGTCGAAGATCCAGGAGTGGCATGCCAGGGAGAAGCCGGCGCATCGCTTCGGGCGCATCTCCGTCTTGCGAGACCTGGCTCTCCTTCTCGACGTGGGGAACAAGGGGCAGATCCTCCGTCGGGAGTCGCCGTACTTCCAGCTTCCAGTGATCCGCGCTCGCGACGAAGAGGACTTGAAGAAGCGGCTCCGGGAGATCGACCGCTTCTGTCGCGAAAATTCCATCCGGCACCTCAAAGTATTTGGCTCCATTTTGGGAGACACGATCGACGACTTCCGCGATGACAGCGACTTGGACCTGTTGGTGGAGTTCGAGCCCGGGACGCGCGTCACTCTACTGGACATCGCCCGGATGGAAAGGGAGTTGAGCGAGCTCACCGGATTCAAAGTCGACCTTCGTACGGCTGGCGACCTGAGCCGGTACTTCAGGCGCGAGGTCCTGCAAAACGCAGTGGAGTTGAGTGCTACCCGAGCCTGACAGGATCCGCTTGCAGCACATGCTCGACGCTGCCAGGAAGGCGGTGCGCATTGCTGCCGGTCGTAGCCGTGGAGACCTCGAGGTCGAGGACGATCCACTCCCTGACGCTCTGGTCCACCTGCTCTCTGTGATCGGCGAAGCAGCCAACAAGGTGAGCCCCGGCACGCGATTGGAGCTCGACGGAATTCCCTGGCCCGATCTCGTCGGCATGCGAAACCGGCTGATCCACGCCTACTTCGACATCAACCTGGACATACTCTGGGAAACGGTTGAGGACAGCCTGCCCTTCCTGATCCAGAAGTTGGCGTCTGCTCTGGAAAAATAAGTGATGCGCATCATCTCGCTCGTTCCGAACGGCACGGAGATCCTCTTCGCGGTGGGCGCCGGTGACCTGGTGGTGGGGGTGAGCCACGAGTGCGACTACCCACCGGAGGCGCGGACGCGGCCGATTCTCACGGGGAGTGCCCTGACGCCAGGAATGAGTGCCGCGGAGGTGGACCAGGCGGTCTCGGCCCAGGTGGGGAGCGGCCTCAGCCTCTATACGCTGGACGAGGCGCGGATCGCCGAGCTCGCTCCCGATCTCATCGTCACCCAGGAGCTCTGTCCGGTGTGCGCGGTCAGCACCGCGCAGGTGGACGGCGCCGTCCGCCCCCTCCCCCGCTGTCCGGATCTCGTCTCGCTCGATCCCAGATCGCTCGCGGACGTCTTCGCGGACATCCGTCAGATGGGCGAGGTGACCGAGCACGCGGAGGAGGCCGAGGCGCTTCTCCGCAGCCTGGAGGAGCGTCTGGAGGCGGTGCGCGCGCGGGCCGCGGACCGCCCCCGGCCGAAGGTGGTGGCTCTGGAGTGGCTCGATCCGCTCTTCGCCGGCGGTCATTGGGTGCCGGAGATGATCGGGATCGCCGGCGGTCTCGACGTCGTCGCGAAGCCCGGCGACCACTCCCGGCGGCTGACCTGGGACGACGTCCGCGCCGCCGATCCCGATCTCCTGGTCGTCATGCCCTGCGGGTTCGACGAGGCCGGGGCGCGCGAGCAGATCAGTCTCATCGCCGATCGGCCCGAGTGGCGCGAGCTTCGCGCGGTGCGGGAAGGGCGGGTCTTCCCGGTCGACGCGAACGGCTGCTTCAGCCGTCCCGGTCCGCGTCTGGTCGACGGCATCGAGCGGCTGGCCGAGCTCTTCCACGTGTCCCGCTGAACCGCCGGTCCCCTGCGCCTCCGGTATATGATTCCGGAGCCTTCCGCTGTGTTCTTCTTTGCTTGGAAAGGAGCTCCTCTATGATGCGTCACCGACGGACGCCAGCGATTCTCGGCATCGCCGTGCTTTTGCTCTTCGGCCTCGCGCTCTCCCCGGCGGCGGCCCAGTCCCTGGCCGCGGGCGGCGAGATCGAGGGCACCGTCACCGACGAGACCGGCGGCGTCCTGCCCGGCGTCACGGTCTCGCTGCGCGACCAGGAGCGCGGCGTGGTCCGCGAGATGCAGACCGATGCGGCGGGGCGCTACCGGGCCCCCCTGCTCCCCGTGGGCACCTACGAGATCACCGTGACCGCCGACGGGTTTGCCACCACGCGGCGGACCGGCCTCCAGCTCACGGTGGGCTCGACGCTGACCGTGGACATCGCCCTCCCGGTGACCGCGTCCGACGAGATCGTGGTCACCGCCGAGGCGCCGACTCTCGAGCCGGCCCGGGTCAGCCAGGCGTCGACCGTCGATGAGCGCGCGGTTGCCAACCTGCCGGTCAACGGCCGCAACTTCATCGACTTCGTGCTCACCACGCCGGGCGTAACCCGCGACGTGCGCCTAGGCGACATCAGCTTCGCCGGCCAGCGCGGCACGCTGAACAGCCTGGTGGTCGACGGCGCGGACAACAACAACACGTTCTTCGGCCAGGCTCTGGGGCGTACCGGCTCGGGCCGCGCGCCCTACCAGTTCAGCCAGGATGCGGTGCAGGAGTTCCAGGTCAACCGGAACGCCTACTCCGCCGAGTACGGGCGGGCCGGCGGCGCGGTGATCAACGTGGTCACCAAGTCGGGCACCAACGAGTACCACGGCTCGCTCTTCGAGTTCTACCGTGACGCGGATCTCAACGCGAACAGCTGGGTCAACAAGACCGCCAATCCGCCGCGGCCCAAATCCCCCTACAACTACGACCAGTTCGGCGGCTCGCTCGGCGGGCCGATCGTCCGCGACAAGGCATTCTTCTTCCTCAACTATGACGGCCAGCGCAACGAGATCCCGAACGTCATCAATCTGGATCAGAACCTCGCCGGCCTCACGCTGCCCACCGATCCCGACACGCAGGCGGGCCTCGTCAAGCTGCGCGCCCGGGCGGACAGCTTCCAGCGCGGCCAGAACCAGGACGTCCTCCTGCTCAAGACCGACTGGCATCCCACCTCATCCCAGCACCTGAGCGTCCGGTACAACGATCAGGATTTCACCGGCAGGAACTTCGAGAACGGCGGCGCCACGAATGCCGAGGAGCACACCGGCGACAGCCTGGTGAAGACGCAGACGCTCAACGCGTCGCTGTCGTCGATCCTGGGCGCCACCCTGTTCAACGAGGTCCGCGGCCAGTACGCCAAGGACGAGGAACCGGGCAAGGCGAACAGCGATGATCCCGAGGTGACGGTCCGCGAGAGCGGCCGCACGATCCTGACGATCGGCCGCAACTTCTTCAGCCCGCGCGAGACCTCGATCGAGCGCTGGCAGATCGCCGACACCGTGACCCTGGTGCGCGGGGATCACACGTGGAAGACGGGCTTCGACTTCAACCGCGACGAGATCGTCAACTTCTTCCCCGGCAACTTCTCGGGCGCCTATACGTTCAACTCGATCGCCAGCTTCAACCGCGGCACGCCGAACGGCGCGGGCGAGCGCTACGTGCAGGCCTTCGCGGGCCCGGGGACGACCGGTCCCACGACGCACCCGGACATCGAGGAGTACGCGGCGTTCATTCAGGACGAGTGGGATCTGCGGTCCAACCTCCATCTGACGGCGGGCCTGCGCTACGACCTGCAGAAATTCGCACAGCCGGACGTGCGCAACCCCGATCCGCAGCTCGCCGCGGCGGGGATCGACACGAGCTTCCTGAATACCGACAAAGACAACGTTGCGCCGCGCCTGGGCCTGTCCTGGAATCCCAACCCGAAGACCGTGGTGCGGGCGGGCTACGGCCTCTTCTATGGCCGCACGCCGTCGATCATGGTTGGCACAGCCCACTCGAACAACGGGATCAACGTGCAGACGGTGACCTTCACCGGCAATCAGGCGCCGGCCTTCCCCAATTCCTTCCCGACGCTGCCCACGGGCGCGGCGCTGCCGAAGCCGACCATCTTCGTCTTTGACCGCGACTACGAGAACCCCGAGGTGCATCAGGCGAGCGTGGGGGCCGAGTACGCGCTGACGGACGACATCGTGGTGGGCGCCGGCTATCTCTACGTCCGCGGCAGGAATCTGCAGCGCTCCACCGACATCAACCTCTTCGCGCCGGTGCCGACGGCGGTCCCGGTCCAGGGCGGGGGCACGGTGACGGTAGATCAGTTCCCCACCACCCGGCCGCTCACCAACTTCGACCGCATCATCGAGTTCCAGAGCACGGCGGAGTCGGAGTACAACGGCTTCACCCTGGAGCTGCGCAAGCGCTTCCGCGGCACGCTCCAGTACAACCTGGCCTACACCCTGGGCAAGGTGGAGGACACGGTGCCGGACGCCACGGCCGTGGTGCCCAACGGCAGCGACGACGCCAAGTTCGCCTCGAACCCGTTCGACTTCGACGACGATCTCGCGCCGGGCAACAACGACCAGCGGCACCGGCTGGTGCTGAGCGGTCTGTGGGACCTCTCTTATTGGCGGGAGTCCCGCGGCTGGCAGAAGGGCCTGCTCGACGGCTGGTCGCTCGGCTGGATCGCCACCTGGCAGACGGGTCAGCCCTACTCGCAGACGGTGGCCAACGACCTCAATCGGGACGGCAATACGCGCAACGACATCGTGCCGGGCAGCCGCAACTCGCAGCGTCTGCCGGACTCGCTGAACGTAGATCTGCGTGTCTCGAAACGGATTCCGCTGATCGGCGGCGCCGGTCTGGAGCTGATCGCCGAGGCGTTCAACCTGTTCGACGAGGACAACATCAACGCGCAGCGGAACGTGTTCTACAACTACAACGTCGCCTCCAACCTGCTGATCCCGCAGACCAACTTTGGGGACGACATCGGCGCCTTCGACAACCGGATCGTTCAGGTGGCGGCGAAGGTTACGTTCTGAGGACCTCCTACCCCGCCGTTCGCGTCGACTGCCAGGCGGCGAGCTTCCAGGCGCCGCCTCTCTTCACCCAGACCTCGGTGAACCGGAGGGGCAGGAGGAGCTCCTTCCCGTCCATGCTCGCCTTGACCGTGGCCCGGCCGGTGACCACGGCGACGTCGCCGTAGAGGCGCACCTCCCGGTCCGCGGGCTCGGCGGAGAGATAGCGGAGCTTGCCCGAGCGCAGGCTCTCCAGAAATTGGGTCTTGGTCTCGAGCTGACCCGAGGAATGGGTGTAGGTGAGGTCGTCGGCGAGCAGGCCGTCGAGCGCGGCCTGGTCTCCCTGGACCATGGCGGCGAAGCGGCGGTCGTCCGCCGCGAGGATCTCCTGCCGGGCGTCCTGGGCCGCGGCGAGAGGAGCGAAGGTCGGCAGCAGGAGAAGGGTGAGGGCGAGGGCGCGTGGCGATTTCATAGGCGAAGAGTAACCCTACTCCGGCGCCCCCGTCCTCTGCGCGTTGGCCTGGTAGGTCGGCCAGGCCGAGGTGCCGTCGGAGAGCCCGAACTCCAGGGTCTCCAGCAGAGGAGCCGGTTGTCCGGCGACCGCGGAGACGGTCTTGCCGACCACGATCTCCAGCGTGCCGTCGCCGTCGAGGTCGGCCACCACGGGCGCGGCCAGCGTGCCGCCGCCGAGGTCATAGGGCCAGCCGGCCAGGTTGCGGCCCGCGGCCTGCCAGACGTGGAGGCGGCCGCCCAGGTCGGGCACGATCACCTCCGGCCGCCGGTCCCCGTCGAGGTCGGCCAGCGCCGGAGAGGCGGCCACCGCCACCTCCGTAGCCACGGGCCAGCCCGGCAGCAGGCGGCCTGCGCCGTCCACCACCGAGAAGAAGCCGGTGCCGTCGAACTGGCCGCTGCCGATGGCGATCTCCAGCCGGCCGTCACCGTCCACGTCGCCGATCACCGGCGAGGCGAAGACCCAGGAGCCCGGAAGCTTGCCGAGATCCGTCACGCGGCCGGACCGGTCGATCCGGTAGAGGCGCCCGGTGACGCTCGCCGCCACGATGTCCACCGCTCCGTCGCCGTCGAGGTCCGCCACGGCGGGCGAGGAAGGTCCCATCTGGGCGAGCCGGGCAGGCCAGCTGCCGGCGGGCGCCGAGCCGTCCGCCCGCAGAGCCACCAGAGAGCCCTCCGAGGTCCCGGCCAGGATCTCCAGGCCGGGCGCGCCATCCAGGTCCACCAGGGTCGGGCCCGTGTTGCTGGCCGTTCCCACCTTCCGCGGCCAACCCGGCAGAAGCCGGCCGGCGGCGGTGAAGACGTGGACCCGGGCGTCGTCCGAGACCACCACGACCTCCTCGCGGCCGTCGCCGTCCACGTCGCCCGCGGCCGGCGAGCCGAGGACCCAGCCGCCGATCTCCTGCGGCCAGCCGGCGAGCTCCTGGCCCGACGCGTCGAGCACGTGGAGCTTGCGGTCGCGGACGAAGATCAGCTCGGGCTCGCCATTGCGGTCCAGGTCCTCCACCAGGGGGGAGGACTGCTGGGTCTTGCCCGGGAAGGCCACCGGCCAACCGGGGAGGAGGGAGCCGTCCGCCTCGCGCAGGAAGGCGTCGCCCCGGCTGGAGAGAGCAAAAATTTCAAAATCGCCATCGCCATCCAGATCCCCCAGGGCGGGCGAGGTGATCATTCCGTCGGAGTCCTGCGCGCCGGCCGCCGGCCAACCTTCCTTGACCGCCGGGCCGCGGAGCACGAGGGGGAGCGGCAGGTCCTGCTGCACACCCGTGCCGCGGATCTCCAGGCGCAGAGGACCGCTCGCGCCCCAGGAGACGTCGTTCGCCACCCGCAGCTCGACGGTCATGCTCCCGGCCCGCCGCGACGGCCAGGCCTCCGCCGGCAGGCTGCCCGACAGGACCGTGGCCTGTGGGCCGTCCGACACCAGCCGGACCGAGACCCCCTGCACGGCGCGCCACTCGTTCTCCAGATCGAGGCGGACGCGCACCGTCTCGCCCGGCTCGGCCACTCCGTCGCCGTCCGTATCGGACATGACCTCCCACGAACGGAGGATGAAGGACGGCCGCTCCGGCGCGGTCAGGGCGCGCAGCACGTTCAGCCGGCCGCTGCCCAGAGCCTGGGACCGACCGCCGCGGACCTCGAAGCCCGGGAGCGGGTCGGCCGTGGCGATCACGCGGGTCGCGGCCTCCGCGGGGCTCAGCCGCGGGAAGGCCGAGAGCACCAGCGCCACGGCCCCGGCCACCTGCGGCGCCGCCATCGAGGTGCCGCTTGCCCGCGTGTAGCGCTCGTCCACCACACCGCTCGTCCCACCCACCGAGGTCAAGGCCGCCCGGGTGGACAGGATCTCGCTGCCCGGCGCGGCGATGTCCACGCTGCCGCCCCAGTTGGAGAAGAAGATCCGGCGGTCGCTCGACACGGTGGCCGCCACGCTGATCACCCGCGGGTTGGCGGCCGGCCAGGTGTCGCCACCGTCAGCGCCGTCGTTGCCCGCCGCCGCCACCAGGACGGCTCCCCGAGACGCGGCGTACTCCACGGCCAGGGCGATCGTCTGCGACTCCACCCCGCGCACGCCGAAGCTCATGTTGATGACGTTCGCGCCGTGGTCGGCGGCCCAGCGGATCGCGGCCGCGATGTCGTCCTCCTCCAGGAAGCCGAGATGCGTGCCGTCGTTCTTCCGCACGTCGAAGCCGGCCCGCACCGGCATGATCTTCGCCCGCCAGGCCACTCCGGCGATCCCCTGGCCGTTGCGCGTCACGGCGCCGATCGTGCCGGCGACGTGGGTGCCATGCCCGTTGCGGTCGGCGGGATCTCCATCCGGCTCCCGATAGTCCTCCTCGGAGCTGATCGCGTATCCGGCCTCCGCGAGCGCCGTCAGGGTCTCGCTGGAAACGTCGACCAGGTCGGCCCCGGGATTCCCGGCGGCATCGCGCCAGACGTTGGCGGCCAGGTCCGGGTGACCGGTATCCACGCCCGTGTCGATCACTGCGACGACCACGCCGCCCCCGCCGCGGCGGGCCGGATCGGGCCAGATCTGGGTCTGGCGCCGCCAGACCTGCCCCCAGCTGATCCGCTCCAGAGCCCACATGTCGGCGTACGGCTGGGCCCAGGAGCCGCTCTTGAAGGCGTTCTTGCGGGCGGGATCGACGAAGCGGTCATTGGGGAGCGCCGCGGTGACCGCCAGCCGGTTCGGCTCGGCATAGGCGACGTGCGGATCGCGCCGCAGCGCCGCCGCGGCCTCGGCCGGATCGACGCCTGGTCCCAGCGCGAGCCGGTAGACGTGATCGAGCGCGGGCGTCCCCGCGGCGGCCGGCGTCAGGGTCTCGCAGGAGGCGCGGAAGACGGCGCGGACGTCCTGGACCCGGAGCTGCCGGAAGAGCTGATCGAGGGAGGACGAACGATCCATGGTCGCGGACCGGAACGGCTGGCCCTGGCGGAAGAGAGCGTCTGCGCAGGCGGTCACGCCATCTTTGAAGCGGACGAGCACCTCGCCGGTCGCCGGGATCGGCGTCCGTGCCGGGGTGGACAGAGCTGACAGAGGTGACGGATCAGACAGGCGGGACAGAGCGGACGTGCGGGCGTCAGGCTGAGCTCCGGAAACCACTGCCTCGATCACGTGCGGGACGAACAAAGACACTATGAGCAGCAAGGAAGCAGCCGTGGGCCGCATCCGCACCAGACCACACATGGTGAAGACCTCCGAGCATTCTTTTATAAGACCCCTTGCGGCCCAACCTCTCGACCGCATTGCCGTGGGCTTCTTCACGACTCGTGCCAGCCGGGAAACGGAAGGAGCGGTCATTGTCACGCTGGCCCTGGACCCGGCTGATCCCGCGACGCTCTATGCCGGGATCCCCGCGCAGGGAGTCTTCAAGAGCACCGACGCGGGGGAAACCTGGTCTCCCCTGGAGGTCTGGCCGACCGGCGTCCGCTTCCAGGGAGGGCTCCTCGTCGATCTCTCCGATCCGTCGATCCTCTATGCCGGGACCGACGTCGCCGGTGTTCTGACCTTCGACCAGGAGGACTGATGCTGCTCTCTACGCCCCCTCCCGCACCGCCTTCTCCGCCGCGCGGAACGCGCCGTAGAGCTTCTGATGGTGCTCCTCCGCGTCGCGCCAGATGCGGCGGAACGACGGCAGGTCCTTGGCGGCGACCACCAGATTGACGTCGTAGAGGAACGCCACCGTGCCGTCGAAGGTCTTCAGGCCGTCGGCCACGAGGATGTAGAAGGCGCGCCGGCGGTCCGCGGCGGAGAGAGAGGTGATCGGCTGGAAGTCGGCCAGCGGCGGCCGGGTCAGCTGCCCTGGGTTGAGGAAGACGACCGGCGGGTACTCCTGAAGAAAGAAGTCGCGAGCGGCCTCCACCGTCGGAAAAAACACCGGCTGGAAGCCGATCTCCTGGGCTGCCTGTCGCAGCGCGAGCGCATCCACTCCCACGATCAGCGCCTTGGCGCCCAGCTCGTCCTCGTTATCCGGAAGCTGAGGCGGAGGCTCCGGAGCCGCCACCGGGGCCGGCTCGGGCGCGGCCGGGCCTATCGGAGAAACTGTCCGGCGATCCACCGTAAGCGGGGCCTTGCACGCCGGGCAGGGGAACGTCACCGGCTGGAACGGGAGCCGGGACTCGTCCAGCGAGACCGGCTTCTGGCACGAGCCGCAGGTGATCCGCATCATTATTCTTCCAGCAGGGAGAGCATGGACTCGCTCTCCTCGGCCGCCTCGGGCGGGCGCGAGTCCACGAGCCTGAGGGCCAGGTTGGTCGGATTGCTGGCATAGGCCAAGGCGGTCTCGTGGGAGATCGTCTTCGCCTCCCAGAGCTTCTCCAGCTCATTGTCGAACGTCTGCATCCCGTCGATGCTGCCGTCGTGCATGGCATCGGTCAGCGACCGCCCGTCCGTCTCCCCCTTGAGCACATAGTCGCGCGTCCGCTGGGTCGACTTGAGGATCTCCAGGACCGCCACGCGGCCGCCGCCGTCCTTCGGCACGAGCCGCTGCGAGATCACGTAGCGGAACGACTGGGCGAAGCGGTTGCGGATCTGCCGCTCCTGGTCCTTGGGAAAGACGCCGATGATGCGGTCCACCGTCTTCGCGGCATCGATCGTGTGGAGCGTCGAGAGCACCAGGTGGCCGGTCTCTGCGGCTTCCATGGCGATCTCGATCGTCTCCACGTCGCGCATCTCGCCGATCAGGATCACCTTGGGCGCCTGGCGCAGAGCGGCGCGCAGCGCCAAGGAGAAGGAGCGGGTATCCGACCCGATCTCGCGCTGGTTCACCGTGGCCTTCACATGCCGGTGCATGTACTCGATCGGGTCCTCGATGGTGATGATGTGGTAGGCGGATTCGTGGTTGATCTGGTTGATGATCGCCGCGAGCGTCGTGGACTTGCCCGAGCCGGTGGGGCCGGTGACCAGGACGATGCCGTTCTTGAGCTTGCCCACGTTGTACAGCTCGCGCGGCAGCTTGAGCTGCTCCAGTGTGGGCACCCCGTCGGGGATCACGCGCAGGACGATCGCGTACGTGCCGCGCTGTGAGAAGACGTTGACGCGGAAGCGGGTCTTCCCCGGGATCGAATAGGACAGGTCGACCGAGCCGTTCTGGAGCAGGATACGGGTGAGCTCGCGGTCGCCGCGCAGCATGTGCAGGGCGATCATCTCGGTCTGGAATGGGGTGAGCCGGGTGAGGCCGGGGAAGCTCACCCCCACCAGCTGGCCGTCCACCTCCACCTGCGGCGGCCGGCCCACCGAGAAGTTCAGATCGGAGACACGCTCAGCCGTCTTGAGCATCGCCTCCAGGATGGCGTCCAAGTTGAAGTTCTTCATGGCCGGATTGGAGCGCCTATTGTGGCCCAGGAGGTGGGAGGAGGGGAAGGGACCCGTTCTAAATCACCCGCTCATTCCCCCCATCCACCGGAATCTGCGCCCCCGTCGTACGGGCGAAGAGCGGACCGCAGAGCTCGGCGGCCAGCTCGGCCACGTGCTTGCTCGTGACCTCCACGCCCAGGACGTTGTTCTTCTTGTAGGACTCCACGTCCAGCCCATAGGCCGCGGCGCGGGAGGCGAGGACCTCGTCGGTCCAGACGCCTGTATCGAACACCGCGTTCGGGTGCAGGACGTTGATCCGGATGCCGTCCTTCCCCCACTCCAGCGCCGCCACCCGGGCGAGCTGGTTGAGCGCCGCCTTGGAGGCGGAATAGGCTCCGGCGCCCGGCCCCGGCGCCGGCACGTTCTTCGAGCCGATCACCACCACCCGCCCGCCGTTCGGCGCCAGCGCCAGCAATGGGTGAGCCTCGCGCATCAGGGCAAAGCTCGCATCCAGGTTCACGCTCAGGACCCGGCGCCACTCCTCCGTCGGCAGATCGGCGAGCTTCTTTCCCCCCGGGAAGATCCCGGCATTGAGGATCAGCATGTCCAGCCCGCCAAAGGCGTTCACCGTCGCGGCCACCGCGCGCCGGAGCGCAGCTTCGTCCGTCACGTCGCAGACGATCCCGCGGTAGTCGTGGCGGGTATGGAGAGATTCGATGGCGGGATCGCGGTCGAGCCCCACCACCGCCGCGCCCCGGGCGACCAGCGAGGCCACGCACGCCTTGCCGATCCCCGAGGCCGCTCCCGTGACCAGGGCCACCTCCCCCGAGAACGGCAGCGGCGGACCGGCCTTTTTGAGCTTCGCCTGCTCCAGATCCCAATACTCCACGTCGAACAGATCGCGCTCGGGCAGCGCCCGCCAGCCGCCGAGCCGGTCCGCGCGCTCGATCACGTCCATCGTGTGGTCGTAGATCTCGGCGGCGATCACGGCATCGGTAGCCCGCCGTCCCGCGGTGAGCAGTCCGAGCTCGGGATCGATCACCACCCGCGGCGCCGGGTCGAGCATGGTCTTCGGCGTCTTCGCCTGCGGCGCATGGGCGTCGAAAAACTCCCGGTAGGCGCGGGTATAGCCCGCCACGTCGCGGCCGAGCAGCGGCAGGCGCTTGGTACGGATCACGTGGTCCGGCGTCGCGGGACCCTGCTGCGCGATCACGCCGGCGTCCGGCCGCCGCGCGAAGGCAAGGCTCCGGGCGTCGCGCCGGGACAGCAGGACCATGGGAAAGCCCGCCGCGCGCGACAGATCCCGCCGCAGCTCCGTAATCTCCCTGGGAGATACGGCTGGCGGCTCGATCGTCTCGGTCGTCGGCGGCTCCGGAAGATCCCAGGCGCCCTGCGCGGCGAGGTGCTCCTCGGCCCTGGTGACCAGATCGATCATCCGCTCATAGGACTCGCGCGCCGTCTCCCCGAAGGAGAAGATGCCATGGTTCATCAGCACCATGCCGATCGTCCGTGGACCGGCCTGCTCCGGGAACACGCGCGCGCAGAGCCGCGCCAGGTCGAAGCCCGGCATCACGTAGGGGATCACCACGACCAGATCGCCCCAGATCGCGCGCACCCGCGCCTCGCCCTCCGGCGTGTTGGTCACCGCGACGACGGCATCGGCGTGCGTGTGGTCCACGAACTTGTAGGGCAGCGCCGCGTGCAGGATCGCCTCGACCGACGGCGTAGGGGCGGACGCCCGGGTCATGTGCGTCACCATCTCGTTGACCATCCGGGGGTCGCTCAGCTCGTCGAGCTGGGCGAGGCGCAGCAGGTGGTCGCGCCGCACCGGAGCGAAGCCCGCCTCCTCGATCGTTTCCAGGTCCCAGCCGCTCCCTTTGACGTAGAGGATCTCCTCCTCCTCGCCAAAGAGATTCGGCTCGCGCACCTTGACCGACGTATTGCCGCCGCCGTGCAGGACGAGCGACTTATCCCGTCCCAGCAGGCGCGACGTATAGACCCGCAGTCCCAAGTCGCCGCCACGGTCCTGAAAGACCGCGGCATCCTCGTCATTCCAGAGGCTCTTCATGGCCGCTCAACCTAGCACAACGTCCCCCTCGCGGACCTCCCGCGCACCTTCCATGGTGTAAAGTGGCAGAGATTATGGTCATGGCGAAGGACTGGACTCCTACCTCCTGGCGACGAAAAACGGCTTTGCAGCAGCCGAGCTATCCGGATCCCGCGCGTCTGGAGAGCGTGATGGAGGAGCTTTCGCAGCTCCCGCCTCTCGTCACCTCATGGGAGATCGAGCGGCTCAAGAGCCAGCTCGCCGAAGCCGCGCGCGGCGAGCGCTTCCTGCTCCAGGGGGGCGATTGTGCCGAATCCTTCGCCGACTGCACCTCGGCGTCCATCGCCAGCAAGCTGAAGATCCTGCTGCAGATGAGCCTGATCCTGACGCATGGGCTGCGGCGCCGGATCATCCGGGTGGGCCGCTTCGCCGGCCAGTACGCCAAGCCGCGCAGCGAGGACCTGGAGACGCGCGGCGACCTCACGCTCCCCACCTACCGCGGCGAGCTGGTCAACCGCGCGCCCTACACGCTGGCCGACCGCACGCCCAATCCGGAGCTCCTGCTGCGCGGCTACGAGCGGGCGGCGCTGACCATCAACTTCATCCGCTCGCTGATCGACGGCGGCTTCGCCGACCTGCACCATCCCGAATACTGGGACCTCGACTGGGTCCAGCACTCGCCGCTGGCCGACGAGTACCACCGCATCGTGAACGCCATCGGCGACTCCCTGAGCTTCCTGGAGCAGCTCGCCGGCCAGCCGGTCAGCGAGACGAACCGGGTCGACTACTTCACCAGCCATGAAGGGCTGCTGCTGCTCTACGAGCAGGCGCAGACGCGGCAGGTGCCGCACCGCACGGGGTGGTACAACCTCTCGACCCACTTCCCCTGGATCGGTCTGCGCACCGCGCAGCCCGGCGGCGCCCACGTCGAATACTTCCGCGGCATCAACAACCCGATCGGCGTGAAAGTCGGAGCGAGCACCTCCGCGGAAACGCTCCTGGAGCTGGCCGAGATCCTCGATCCCGACCGCGAGCCGGGCCGCCTCACCTTCATCCACCGCTTCGGCCACAAGAAGATCGCCGAAGGCCTGCCGCCGATCCTCGAGACGATGCGCCGCGAGGGCCGCCAGGTGCTCTGGATCTGCGACCCGATGCACGGCAACACTGAGTCAACGAGCACCGGCCTCAAGACCCGCCGCTTCGAGAACATCCTCTCGGAGCTGGAGCAGGCCTTCGAGATCCACGCCGATGCGGGCTCCTACCTGGGAGGGGTCCACTTCGAGCTGACCGGCGAGAACGTGACCGAGTGCATCGGTGGCGCCCGTGGCTTGACCGAGGACGACCTGCGGCGCTCCTACCACACCCAGGTCGACCCGCGGCTCAACTACGAGCAGGCGCTGGAGATGGCCCTGCTGATCGCGAGGCGGGCGGCGCAGACGCCGCGGCAGCCGTTGCGGGTGGCGGTGTAGAAGACCTTCCCGCCTGATCTAGTCATCCTCTCCCGCCGACCGTAGGATCTCCTCGACGAGTGCCGGTCCAGCGCGGAATCCTCCACGCCGGAGCCGATCGATCTCGGCGCGGAGGGACGGAATCTCGCCACGCAGTTTGGCCGCGAGGAGGAGACCCAGCGTGCCGACCAACTTCAGACCGAGGCGATCGGCCAACCGGCGAGCATCCAGATCATCGAGGACGATCCGCGTCGCATCAGTCTCCAAGGCGAGCGTGATCGCTTCAGCCTCTCCATCTCCCAACTCGCGTTTCAGCACGGCTAACAGCCGCACATCCCGCACCGGCTGCACCACCAGCCATGTCCGCCGAGCCTCTTCGATCTGGCGTCTCGCATCGTCTTCCTGTCCGGCGATCTCTTCCAGGACGGCGGGAGGAACAAGAACCTCATCGGCCTCCTTTCGCAGGAGGTCCAACCGGTTGAGCTTGGCAAGAAAGATAAGGGGACTGGAATCGATGACCCAGAGGCTCATCCAGCCAACTCGTGCGCCGCCCGGATCTCAGCCTCGATCTGCTCATCCCGAAGGTTGATCGCAGGGACACCGATCCGGTCGAGCTCGCGGAGGAAGGTCATCCGGTCCATGCCCGCCAGGCGCGCTGCCTTTCCGGAAGACAGGCGGCCTGTCTCAAAGAGCTTGGCGGCTGCCAGGAATGGCAGCTCGCGAGCGAATTCGAGATCTGACAGCTTCAAGAGCTCAGGAAGTCCGGACGGGTACTCGATGACCGCCCGCTTGGTATCGGTTTCCGCCATGACCTACCTCCTTGGATAGTGGGCGCCCCTATTTCCCACTCCCCGCTTCGAGTATAGGGAGTCTCCCGAGATCCGTCAAAGATATCGTGGAAGGACGATCAGGGGAAGAGAGAAAGTGTGGGTAGAAGCCATCTCAGCCTGCTACGTCCGCCTTCTCCTTCTTCTTCCGCCGAAACCGCTCCTTCGCCTCCTCGATCGGACGATTCTCGACGAAGTAGGCGATCGCCGCTTCGCCGATGCCCCAGGTGCCGGCGGCGGCGACGCCCGCGGAGAGGAGCTCTCCCCCCACCGGAAGCGCGATCTTGCCGACCGCCCGCGCCAGCTCACGTAAGGCGAAGGCGGCTCCGAGGTTCGCCCCGAGGGCCACGAGGAACTCCTTGGCCGCGTCTTTCGACAGCTCCCGTCCCGAGAGGTAGGCGATGCCGGTGATCAGGCCGACCTGCGTCGCCGTAATCGGCAGGATGTCCGCGACCGGGATGGGCGTGGCGGCGATGCCGCCGGCCAGGGCCGCGGCGGCGGCAGTCATCTTCCGGGCGGTCTTCGCCTGGACGGCGCGGACGCGGGAGAGGCGCGCCATCTGCACCTGGGCGCTGCGCGGCAGCACCTCCACCAGGTATTCGACCAGCGCGTCGATGTTCCAGTAGTTGTCGTACGTCCGCCGCCCCTCGGCGTCGTACTCGGCGTAGGCCGAGACGGGAATGACCCGGGCGAGACCGATCCCCTGCTGCTCGGTCAGAGCCTCGTCCAGAGTTGCCACCGCCGTCTGGATGTTCTTCTGCTTCGTCTCATTTTCATACGGGGGCTCGACGCGCTTGGGATCGAGCTCGTCGACCTGGGTGACGATGGCGACCACCGGCGCATCGTAGCGGTGCCGCTCCAGGAGGAAGCGCCGGACCTCGCGGATATTCGCCAGGTCTTCGGCGATGTGGGAGTCGACGTCCTTGGCCTTGCAGAGGAAGAGGATGGCGTCCGGCCAGTCCTCGGTGAGCGCGGCGCGGATCTCGTCCAGGGCGTGCTGGAAGTTCGCCGCCTCGGGCCGCGTACGGTCGCCGATGCCGCGCGTGTCGAGCAGGCGGAGATCGCCCTTCGGCGTGCGGGCCACATGCCAGGACGGGCGTCCCGTCTCCGAGAGCACCGAGCCGATCGTGGCCACGGGCTCGCCGCAGAGCGCATTCACGAGAGACGACTTGCCGGCTCCGCGCCGGCCCAGGAACATCAGCTTCGGCGCCCGCGCCTCCATCAGCATCTCCTTATAGGTCCGCACCGCCTCCGAGACCTGCGGCCGCAATGCCTCAGGCACCGCGGAGACGGCGCGCGCGAGGAGGTCGGAGATGGTGTGGAAAAGGGGTTCTTGAGAGGACATGGCGGGATTGTATGGCAGATGCTTCGACGGGCCGGGGACGTATACTTCCTGTTCATGAGGGGAGCGGGTGGCCTTTCCGGAGTCCTTCTCGTTGCAACTGTTGTAACCGTCATTGCGCCAGCTCCCGGCCGGGCCGAGGACCTCCCCTTCGTCCGCACCGTGATCACCAGGAACAGCCCCGCCTGCCCCTGCGGCAAGGCTCTGGGGGATCTCGACGGGAATGGCCGGCCCGACGCGATCGTCGCCGGCAGCGACGGACCGCTGATCTGGTACGCCGATCCCGATTGGACCCCCTCGACCCTTGCCGCCCAGGGAACCGCCACGCAAGGCGGGCTGGCGGTCGGAGATCTGGATCGCGACGGCGACCTGGACGTCACCGTGGGCACCGTCTGGTTCGAGAACCCGCGCTGGCCGGCCCATCCGATCGGCTCCGGCAACGGGATTCAGGGTGTCCAGGAGGTTGCCCTCGGCGACCTCGATCGCGACCGCAAGCTCGACGTCGTGCTGCGCGGAGACACCGGCTCCACTGTCACGCTGTTCCGGCAGAGGGGACCGGAGTCCTGGCGCCGGCGCGACCTGGCCCTCGGAGCCGAGACCCGCGGGCTGGCGCTGGCCGACATCGACAAGGACGGGTTTCTCGACATCGTCGTCGGAGGGCGATGGCTGAGGAATCCCGCCGGGAAGATCTTCTCTCAGCCGTGGCAGCGGCGCAGCTTCGGCGCCTGGAGCCCGGAGGCAGCCCTCGACGTCGGCGATCTGAACCGGGATGGCCGGCCGGACGTTGTGATGACGGCATCGGAAGGGGAAGGAAGGATCTCCTGGTTCGAGAATCCGGCGAATCCCCGCCGGCCTCGCTGGAAGGAACACGTGATCGACCTCGGCCCTCTCGATTCGGCGCAGGGAGTGCGTCTGGCGGATCTCGATCGCGACGGCGACTTGGACGTGGTGACGTCGGAGATCCGGGGCGGCGGACGCCTGCTGGTCTATCTCAACCTGGGTCAAGCCTCGCGTTGGAGCCGCCAGGTCCTCGGCACGCCGGCCCTGCATGACGTCCGCGTCTCCGACGTCGGCGGCGATGGCGACGGCGACATCCTCGGCACCCTGCCGTTCGGGAAAGGGCCGGTGGAGCTCTGGGAGAACCGAATGGAGCCCAAGCCACAGCCCGGTCCGGATCGCATCCTCGTCTTCTCCAGGACCGCCAGCTTCCGCCACAGCAGCATCGAGCCAGGGATCGCCGCCCTGCGGAACCTGGGGGCCGCGAACGACTTCGCGGTCGATGCGACCGAAGAGGCGGGCCAATTCACCACCGCCAACCTCAGCCGCTACAAGGCCGTCGTCTTTCTTTCCACGACCGGAGACGTGCTCAATAGTGAGCAGCAGGCCGCCTTCATGACCTATATCCGCCGCGGGGGCGGCTTCGTGGGAATCCACGCCGCGGCCGACACGGAGCACGATTGGCCCTGGTATGGAGGTCTCGTGGGGGCGTACTTCGCGAGCCATCCGGCGCCGGCCCAGGCCCGCATCCGGGTCGAGAATCGGGACCACCCCTCGACGAGAGCGCTGCCGGACCCCTGGAACCGCTTCGACGAGTGGTACGACTTCACGCAGAACCCCCGGAGCCGGGGTGTCACCGTGCTGTTGACCCTGGACGAGACCAGCTATTCCGGGGGACAAATGGGAAGCGATCATCCGATCGCCTGGTACCACGGGTACGACGGCGGCCGCGCCTGGTACACCGCGGGAGGCCACACGGACGAATCCTTCGCCGAGCCGGCGTTCCTGGAGCACCTGCTGGGCGGAATCCGGTACGCGGCCGGCGCTCAGTAACGGACCCTGAGCGCCGGCTCCCGCCTGCCCCGGCTCAGGGCCGGCTGTCCGGATCCGCCGGATCGGTCTGCGCGTCGCGCTCGTCGCCGTCCCAGGCGCCGTCGCCGTCGCGGTCCACGCCGACGCGCGCTCCGGAGCCCGGCGGCACGCAGGTGTAGGTCACCGGGCGGCCGAAGTCCGTGGCCAGAGACCGCAGCGCCGCGGCGGAGATGCTCGGCTGCCCGCGCCGGTCGCGCGCGAACCGGCCCGATCCCACATAGAGGAACCCGGCCTCCTCGTCGAGGATCGCGGCCTTGGCGACCAGATCGCACTCCCCCGCATCCGCCCGCTGGCGCAGGAGGTCCACGCGGGAGCCCACCGCCGCGGGGCTCGACGCCGTGAGCGTGATCTGCTGCCCCACGACGGGCGCCAGGTTGGTGGGGAACGCCAGGATGAACGCCTCGAGCTGCCGCCGCTGGACGTCCCCCGCTGGGCCTGTCGGGATGCCGTTGTTGCCGGGTCCGTTGAGCTCCTCCGAGAAGCTGAGCCCATGGGTGAAGCGGAACACCGTGTCGACGCTCCCGTCGTGCAGGAAGCCGAAGCCGCGCACCTGGTCTCCCTTGAAGCCATTGTCACCGCCGAGGAACCCGGGGTTCTCGGGATTCCCGAACATTCCGACCTTCTGGTACAGGTTGCGCAGATGAGGGACCTTGAAGAGCTGGGGGTTGAAATCGAAACCCGACATGCCGGACGTGCCGAAGAACCCGGGCTTCGCGGTACCCGGATTGGCGCCCGGGTCGATCGTATGGCAGCTGCTGCACGTGAGGACGTTGAATTGTCCCTCCGGCGTCGGGATGCCGCAGTTGACGGTGTCGAAGAGCTGGCGCCCGGCTTCCTGATCCGCCGTCAGCACGTTGTCGATGCGCCGGTTCGGGTTCGGCGGATAGGTGAGCTGGAGGATGAACTCGGTGAACGCATCCATATCCTCCTGTGGAATGTTCGCATGGCGGCCGAGCAGAGCGGGGAACGCTCCGTTGAACTTGTCGAACCCCGCGCGCTCGTCGAACGTCCCGCTGTCCGGCTGCTCGCTCGCCGCGTCGTTGCCGCCGGTGCGGTCGCCGCGCCAGTGCATCGGGCCGTGGCTCGCCATGCCGCGCAGGCTCTGCGTCGCCATGGGGCCCTTCATCGGGTGGAAGATGGGCTCCATGGGCTGCCCCGTGACCAGGTTGAGCAGGAGCGTATTGAAAGGCCCGGGGTTGTCGATCACCTCTTCGTCCGGGTTCCCCAGATCCCAGGCCAAGCTGTCCAAATCGCCGAACACGTGGCAGCTCGCGCAGGAGGAGTCGCCGTGGCTCGACGAGAACCGGGCGTCGTAGAGGAACCGGCGGCCGGTCACGATGCTCGCCGGTTCCGGGTTGTACATCCGGACGTGCTCCCGCTCCAGCCGCGACCCTGTGTCGACGACCGAGATCCCGTTGTCGAACCGCGTCATCACGTAGAGCTGCCCGCGCTCCTCGTCGAGAACGAGGCCGGTGGGACCGCCGCCGCTCACCGGGATGTGGCTCGCGGCGTTCGGCACGAAGGTGTCGGCCTCGAGCTGCGCCGTGGAGAAGACCCCCACCTTGTCGGACCCCAGGGCCGCGACATACAGGGTTGCACCGTTGCCGGACACGGCCATGCCCTGGGGCAGCGCGAGGGAACGGTCGTTTTCGGCGTTCGGGATCGGCGCGCAGCAACTGTCGTAGTCGACATGCTTGTTCAGGCGCCGCGACGCGACGCCGCCTCCGGGCGCGAGCACGGTGATCCGGCTCTCGTGCAGACGGGCGCGCAGGCTGTGCCCGGCGAAGGTGCCGGGGCCTTCGAACCGCGCGGCGTTGTTCGCCTCGGTATTGGCGACATAAACCTTTCCATTCACGGGATTGACGGTCATCGTGTACAGGATGGTGCCGACGCCCTGGAAGGCGCCGCCCGCTCCGGCGAGCTGCCGCGGCGGGTTGGCCATGGCGTCGAGAACGAACACGTCCTTGTCGGGCAGCGAGAACTTCACGTGCTGGTCGCGAGGGCGGCCGAGCGCGTCGACCCAATGCGAGCCGTTCCACTTGACGATGGTCCCGACCTCGGGAGCCGGGCGTCCTTCAGCGTTGGTGGCCGGGCCCGGGACGCCGTCCGGACCGAAGCCGTCCGGGAGCGCGGTCTCGGGGACGGTGGCGGTCCGGTTGCCCGTGTGGAAGCCGGCGGCGTAGACGCGGGTGCCGTCGGGCGTCACCGCGAGCGCGCGCGGAGTGTCCGTAAAGAGGGTCACGATGGTCAGCGGCGAGCCGCCCAGGGAGCCGCCGAGCCGGTCCGCGTCGAACACCCAAACGTCCGCGCGCCCCACGCCCGGGGTCGTGAGCTGGGGATCGGACGGGTGGTTCTGGCCCCGGTGGGCCGTCGTGACGAACGCCCGTTTCCGCCCCGGTCCGGCGAACACGAGGTCGCGCGGCTCGTCGCCGACGAGGAGCGTGCGCTCGACCTGCCCGGTCGTATCGTCGCCGTGCTCGTCGAGCGCGACGATGCTCACGCTGTCGGAGAGATGGTTGACCACCCAGACCTCGCGGTTCGTCCGCGCCGCGACGGCGACCGGCTCGAGGCCCACCGGGATCGAGGCGGCGTGGATGAGCCGCTGCCCGTGGATGCGGAAAATCTCCAGGCGGTTATCGGGCGTGTTGACCGCGAACAGGTGCCGCCGGTCCGGAGACATCGCGAGCGGTCGCACCTGTCCGCTCTCGAAGAGCGTGTACGGGGGAGACGCCTCTGTCGAGCTGCGGGATCGGATCATCCCGACCGCCGTATCGGCCGACGCCTCGGAAAGACGGCTCGTCTCAGGGGCGAAAGACAGAGCTGCGGTGAACACGAATGCGACAAGGACGATGAGCGACAACATCAAGCCACGGTGAGAGTTTTTCGGAGCCATGACGGTCCCCTCCCTTTTTGGGGACCATGACGCTCCGGAGGGAATGATCCCCTCACCCTCACGCCGTCTCGGCCACCCCGCGCACCTCCACCGTCGAAAACCCCTGGTGCTTGGTGACGATCACCTGCTGGGCGAACTCGTCGCGCAGCTCCGGGATATGGGTGATGATGCCGACCATCCGGCCGCCGACCCGCAGGCTCTGGAGGGTCTCGGAGACCAGGGCGAGCGTGTCGGGGTCGAGGGTGCCGAAACCCTCGTCGATGAACAGGCTGTCGAGATTCACCGCGCCGACGGCGCGCTGCACCTGGTCGCTGAGCTCCAGGGCGAGAGCCAGCGAGGTGAGGAAGGTCTCTCCGCCGCTGAGCGTGTCGCTGATCCGCGTCTCGTCGGCGTTGTCGTGATCGACGACGCGGATCTCCTCGTCGTCGAACTGCAGAGAGTACCGCTCGCCGGTCAGCTTCATCAGCCGGGCCGAGGCGCCCTGCACGAGCTCGTTGAAGACTTCCTGGAGGACGTACGCCTGGAACTTGTCGCTCCGCAGGTCGCCGGCCAGGAGGTCGTACACGCGCAGAGCCGACGCCTCGATCTCCAGCTGCTCGCGGAGCTCTTTCGAGCGTGCGAGCCGCTGCTTCATGCGCCCGACCTGCTCTTCGAGCTTCTTTTCCTTGCCGAGCGCCGTCTCCACTTCGGAGGTGAGGCTCGCGGCGAGCTTCTCGACCTCCAGCAGCTGCTCGTCGGACACCCGCTCCTCCCCCAGCTCGGCTTCGAGCAGGGCGGCCCGCTCCTCGGCGGCGTGGCTGTCCTGCGCATGCTTGTGGACCTGCTCCCGGAGCCGGGTGGCGGTGGCCTCGTCGAGGAGGGCCTCGCGGACGGCGGCCTCGTCGGCAAATCCGGAGCGCGCGATGTCCGCGTCCCGGCTCTTGGCTCTCCGGGTGGCCTCCTGTAGAGCGGCCTTGGCGGCTTCCGCTTGGAGCCGGCTCGCCTCCTGGGTTCCTGCCAGCCGGTTCTGGGCGGTTGACGCCTCCTCGGAGGCCGTCTTGCAGTTGGATTCCAGCTGCCGGATCTGCTCCTCCAGAGCCGCGGCCTCGGCCGCCGGGTCGGCCGACCTGGTGACGGCACGGATCGCGTCCTGTACCGCCGTGAGCCGCTCCCGACTCGCCCGGCGCTCTTCCTCCAACCGTCGTTGCGATGTCTCCCTCTCGCCGAGCCGTTCCCGCGCGGCGGTCTCCTCGGCCTTGGCCTTCTCCAGCGTTCGTTCCGCCGTCGCCAGCTGCGCCTTCGCCTCGTCGTTCGCCTTGCGGCTCCTGGCGAGCGCCGCGATCTGTTGATCGATCCACACCTCGACCACGACGTCCCCTTGAGGCGCACGGTTACCGAGCGTTCGGCGGATCGCGTTCTCCCCCGCGGCCACGCTCTTTTCCATCTCGGCGGAGCGCGACTCCAGCTCGGCGAGACTTTGCCGGGCGGCCTGGAGCCTCGCCTGCTCTCCCGTGAGTGCGGACTCTCTCTGCCGGGCGAGCGCGTCGGCTTCCTTGTAGGTTTCCCGCGCGCGCTGGAGCGTGGCCCGAGCCGTCTCGACCTCGGGCGCCCGGTGGGCGGGCGGTGGCGTGTCCACGATCTGCTCGCACACCGGGCAGGGTTGGCCGGGAACCAACCCCTCGCGGAGGTGATTGGCCTCGTTCAGACTGATCGCGCGGTGCAGCGCCTCCTCGGCCACTTCGAAGCCGCGCTGGGCCTTCTCCGCGGATGTCCGGCCCGACTCGGCCTGCTTCTTCAGCCGCTCGATCTCCCGCGCCTGCTTGTCCAAATCCTTGCGCTTCCGGGCGAGCTCGGCCGCGCTCTCCGTCGCGCTCCGTCGAGCCGCGCCCAGGGCAACGGCCTGGTCGCGGACGCTCTCCAGCGACGCATCCAGCTCCGGGTCATAGCCGGAGGCTTCCGTGGCCTGGCGGGCCGCATCGACGGCGGCCTGTTGCTGCGCTTGCACGGCCTTCGCCGCTTCCAAGGTCTCCTCAAGCGTCACCAGCTCGTCCTCCAGAGCCCGCAGGCCCTGCGTCTGCCGCTCGATCGCCGCCTGGAGCTGATCCCGCTCCGGCAGGCGTCCGAACACCTGGTGGAGGCGCGCCACCTGCTCGCGCATCGCCGGGATCGCCCCGGCGGCTTTCTCCGCGGACTTCAACGCGCCGGACTTTGTTTTCCAATCCTTTTGCGCGGAGTCCTGCTGGGCCTTGGCGTCGTCCGCCGCCTTCGCCGCCATCGTGGCAGAGACCGAGGCGCGGGCCGCTTCATCGAGCAGCGGCAACAGCGGCACCGCGCGAGCCGCCGCCTCGATCCTCGCTTGCACACGGCTGATCTGTTCTGTCTGCTTGTGCAAAGCGATCAGCTTTTCTTCGAGCTGTCGAAGCTCTCGCGTTTTCATGTGCTGGCCACGCAGCCGGTCGAGCATGACCTGGATCTCGTCCCGGTTCTTCCTCCAGGATGCGAGCGCATCGATGACCCGGACGTGTTCCGTCTCCAGCTGAACGACGGCGGCCTCGTCGACACCGGCGTACTCGTCCGCCAGGACCTTCTGCAATGAATCGACCGTGCCCTTTTTTGAAGCGGCCAGACGCTGCGCCCGTTCGCGCATCCGCTCGTAGACGTCGAGCCGCAGCAGCGTGCGCAGCATGCTGCGCCGGTCTCGCGGTTGCGCTTTGAGAAACCGGGCGAACTCGCCTTGCGGCAGGACCACGGCCTGCATGAACGCGGGGGCTTCGAGCCCCAGGATCTGCACGACCTGATCGCTCGCGGTGCGGACCTGGTCCGCCAGATTTTTGAACGAGCCGCCGACCTCCTGCTCCTCCAAACGAACCATTTGCACGCCACTGCGCCGGAGGGTCCGTGCGATGCGATAGCGGCTCGTCCCGACGTCGAAGTCCAGCACCACGCTGATCCGGTCGCGCGACGCCGAGATCATCTCGGTCCGATCGGGGCTTTTGACCCGGGGGATCTCTCCGTACAGCGCAAAGATCATGGCGTCCAGCAGCGTCGACTTGCCGGCGCCCGTCGGCCCTGAAATAGCGAACAGATCGAGCGCGCTGAAGTCGATTTTCTGCTTCTCCCGGAAGCAGGCGAGCCCCTCGACGGTGAGATGGACGGGACACACCGCTCAATCCTCGAGGGATGCCAGATCGTAGAGATCCTGAAAGGTTTCCAGAACGTCCAGGTCCGCTTCCTGCTGGTACACGCGGCGATGATAGGTGCCGTAGTGCCCGACCGGCGAGACCCCTTTCTCCAGCCGGACCTCGGGCTGCTCCTCAGGCTCGGGAAGCTCGGCGCGGACGACGAGCGCATTGGGGAGCAGCTCGCGGACTTTCCGATTGAGATCGGGATCCCTCTCCGTCAAAGGGACCGTCACGCGCAACCAACCCTCGCGGTAGTTGTCTGCGGTCTCTTCGAGCTCCGCGAGCGGAGCGCGCAGGTCGACGAGCTGCAGCCCCCCCTCGTAGGGAACATGCTCGACGGTCGCGGGCTGGCCGGGCGACGCCGTGACGACGATAAAGGTTTTTTCCTCCCCGGCCTCACCGAAGTCCATCTGGAGAAGCGATCCGGCATAGTAGGCGGGCACGGGCACGTCGATCTTCTGCGGCTTGTGGATGTGTCCGAGAGCGATGTAGCTCGCCGTGGACGGCAGCGCCTCAGGCGAGGCGGCCCAATCCTCTGCGATGTGCACGCGGCGTTCCGATTCTCCGAAGACGGCCCCCTCGATGTGCGTATGCGCCATGAGGAGGTTGACGGCGTCCGGATGAAAAGCGCCGCAGAGATCCTGGACGGCCAGCTCGAACATGCGGGCATATTTGGTCCGCGCGCTCGCCTCCTCGCCGGCGATGTCCAGCGCCGACACCCAGGCTCCGGGGGAAGCGAACGGAAGCGCGGCGACGATCGCCGTCTCGCCACGACGGGTCTCGACGATCCGTGTCCCTCCCCCGGAGGCGGGGCGTGGGCGGCCGAGGATCTGGACGTTGAGGAATTCCGTGAGGAGCGAACGAGCGTCGAGCCGGAGCGGATCGTCGTGGTTGCCGGCGATGACGAGCATGCGCGCTCCGGTCCGCCCCACGCGGACCAGGAACCGGTTGACGAGCTGCTCCGCCTCGGCCGGTGGGTTCCGGCTTTCGAAGACGTCCCCGGTGTGGAGGACGAGGTCGATGTCTTCCTGCTCGATGAAGGCCGCCAGATGGTCGAGCACCACCTCCAGCTCGTCGAGGCGCTGGATGCCCTTCCATCGGCGGCCAATATGCCAGTCGCTGGTGTGGACGATCCTCACAGGCCGGGATCTTATCCCGCCAACTGCCACCGCCGCCCCGCGACCGCCGCTCCCATCAGCAACGCTGTCATCCCCAGAAACACTAGCGGCATCCCGCTCGCCAGCCCCGCCGCCGTGGCTCCGGTGTAGTCGATCGCAGGCACCTGGTTCAGCGGGCCGATGTACCAGATCACCAGATAGATCACCTCGAAGAGCTTGCCCGAGCCGCTCCAGAGTCCGAGCGCCAAGGCGAGCGTGGGGATGAACAGCGCTCCCACCACCCACGCGCCGAGGCTGTCCCACTGCCTTGCCGCCAGGAAGCGGACCGCGGCGCCGCCGCCGGTCAGCATCGCCAGCGCGACACCGGCCAGCCAGGTGGCCGGGAGCTGGCGGCCCAGCGGACGGGCGGCCGAGAAGAGGAGGGCGGTCGTATCGAAGCGGATCTCCCGGGCTCCCAGGCTCGACCAGAGGAGCATCGGCCACATCCAGGCGAGGGGCAGGACGATCTTCTGCACCGCGTCGAGCGGCGCGGCCAGCGTGGCGATCAGGAAACCCGCGGCTCCGGCCCACCACCACCAGCGCCGGCCGTTCAAGAGCAGCCGCAGCTCGGCGCGCAGCACGTCCAGGAAGCGGAAGCGGCGGCTTGCCTCCGGCAGCGGCGTCAGGCGCACGGCCGGCACGGGCACGAAGGACGGCTCCGCCTCTTCCACCGCGCCATTGGCTCTTGCAAGACGCTTCTTCGCCGCGCGGCTTCCGATCCGGTTTTGCGCCGGATCAAACCGATCAAAGAACAGGGCGGCGGCCAGCGCGATCCCGGCCGCCACCAGGACCCAGAGCAGGCGGGTGAAGAGCAGATCGGGCGTCCAGTCGAGACCCTCCCAACGCATGATCTGGATTGGATCGTTCCCATGGTCGATGCCGCCGAGGACAAATCCACGCTTCGCCGGACCGAAAGCCATTGCCGCCGCGCGCTCCAGGTTGCCGTTGACCAGGTTGATCCCGAACGGATCCAACAGTCCGCCTACCTGGATCCCGAGAGGGATCAGCGCGGTCCAGACGATAAACCAGACCACGTTGCCGAAGCCGCCGCGCAGGCCGGGAATGGTTTCGAACAGCACGGCCGCCGCCGCGGCCAGGGCCATCATGGGGAGCGACAGAAGAACGAAGGGCATCAGGATCTGCAGGAGGTCGATGCGCCGGTCCTCCCCGGCCACCAGCTGCACGACCATGGCCGCCACGACCAGCACGCCGATCATGGAGCCCAGAACCGCCAGGTTGCTCAGCGCCTTGCCCAGTGTGTAGAGCGGCTTCGACATCCGCGTGGTGGCGAGGATCTGTCCCACACCGGTCTGCCGGTCGCGGTCGACCGCGTTCTTCACGATGTAGAAGCCCGCGAGCGACAGGAAGGTGTTGACGACCAGAGCCATGGTCGTGGCAATCCAGGCCGAATTGAAGGTGCCGCGCACGGTGCCGATCCAGAGCTGGAGCTTGCCGGTTCCCACGAGGTAGCCGAGCCAGACGGTGGCGGCGAGGGTGACGAGGAAGCTGTAGCGCCGCACCCGCTCCAGGAAGTCGGCGCGCAGCAGGTGCCAAACCATCCGGACAACAACCCTGGGAGCGCTCATGCGACCTTCTCCAGCCTTTCGGCGCGATGGCCTTCAAGCACGCTCAGATACGCGTCCTCCAGCGTCGGCGCCACCGGCACCGCGTCCGGCGACGGCGGTACGGCCGAGACCACCCGGACATGCACGCCGTCGGCGCGGCGGAACGTGCTGGAGATCTTCCAGCGCTCCCGCGCCGCCGGCAGCTCCGCGCTCGGCAGCACCCACTCCCAGACCCGCCCCTCGACGCCGGAGAGCAACGCCTCGGGCTCGGCATGGGCCAGCAGGCGTCCGCGGTCCACCACCGCGATGTCGGTGGCCGTGGCCTCGACGTCCGACACGATGTGGGTCGAAAGGAGGACGATCCGCTCGCCGCCCAGATCCGAGAGGAGGTTGCGGAAGCGCACCCGCTCCTCCGGATCGAGCCCGACGGTCGGCTCGTCGACGATCAGGAGCTTCGGATCGTTGAGCAAAGCCTGGGCGATGCCGATCCTCTGGCGCATGCCGCCCGAGTAACCCCCAAGTGGCCGTTTCCGCGCCTCCGTCAGGTTGACCAGGGCGAGCAGCTCGTCGATCCGTTGCCGCGCCGCCCGGCCGTCGATCCCCTTGACCGCGGCGATGTACTCCAGGAACTCCACGGCGTTGAGGTTGGGATAGACGCCGAAGTCCTGCGGCAGATAGCCGAGGACCGACCGCAGGCCGTCGGGCGTCTTGGCGATGTCCTCGCCGTTCCAGAGCACCCGCCCCTCGGTCGGACGGGTGATGGTGGCGAGGATGCGCATCAGCGTCGACTTCCCCGCGCCGTTCGGTCCCAGCAGGCCGAGCACGCCCGGCCCCAGATTCAAAGTGAAATCCCGCAGCCCCCAGAAGTCGCCGCGGTACCGTTTTCCGACTTGTTCGATGGACAGGTTCATGAAGCTCCCCTCCCTGCATCTTTACGACGAAGGGGGGCGGAATGTTCCATGGGGGCCCTCACCCCCGGCCCCTCTCCCGCAAGCGGGAGAGGGGAGAGAGTTAGTCGATGAGTGGCAAGAGCGACAAGCCCTTCTAACCTACACCCCTCTCCCGCTTGCGGGAGAGGGGCCGGGGGTGAGGGAAAAGTCCAGCGTCCGCGTGGGGAACGGCATGGTGATCCCCTCGGCGTCGAAGGCCTGCTTGATGCGGATGATGGCTTCGCTGCGCGCTTCCAGGTAGTCGCCCTGCTTGCTGAAGGGGATCCAGAAGCGGACCACGAAGTTGATCGAGCTCTCGCCGATCTCCTCATAGTAGAGCTCGATCGGCCGGTCGGGCAGGCGCTGCGGCAGCCCCTCGATCGCCCGGATCGACACGTCTCTCGCCCGGGTCAGGTCGTCTCCGAACGAGACGCCCACGGCCAGGTCGATCCTCCTCCGCCCGAGCGAGGAGTAGTTCATGATCGGGTTCTCGAAGACCTGCTTGTTGGGGATCAGCACGAGCTGCCCTTGCGGCGTGTAGACCTCCGTCCATCGCAGGTTGACCTCGTGCACGGTCCCGAAGAAGTCCTGCGTCTTGATGAGTTGCCCCCGGCGGAACGGCCGGCGCACCGACAGGTAGATCCCCGCCATCAGGTTCGCCCCGATGTCCTGGAAGGCGAAGCCCAGGGCCAGAGTGATGATCCCGGCTCCGGCCATCAGCGAGGCCACCGTCTTCTGAAGCCCGAGAATCCCGAGGGCGATGAAGAGTCCGGCCGCGAAGACCCCCACATACACCATCTGGGCGAGGAGCCAGGTCACCTGCTCACTCTGCGAGACCCGCCGGAAGAGGCGCGTCACCAGGTTGCGCACCACCCGGGCCACCAGCCAGGTGACGACGATCACCAGGACGGCCGCCAGCAAATTGGGCAGCAGGAGAACGAAATCCCGCATCCAGCCTGCCATCTTGCGGGCCAGCAGATTCCAGGCGTTGGTGAAATTCACCCCTGCACCTCCTCTCCGGGTCCGTTCATGCCCGGCAAGGAGCGGCAACTTGCGTGCCAGGGGAGGCCCCTAACCTCCGCCCCTCTCCCGCGAGCGGGAGAGGGGCGGAGGTTAGAAAGCCTCTACGTGCTGGGCAGGAGATGAATCGACTTACCCACACCCCTCTCCCACTTGTGGGAGAGGGGCCGGGGGTGAGGGCCTCCCCAACCGCCCCTCCAGCCGCGCCTTCACCGCCGGCCACTCCTCGGCAATGATGCTGTACATCACCGTATGCCGCGGCAGCCCGTTGCTGCGGATCTGGTAATTCCGGAGCACCCCTTCGCGCACGGCGCCGAGTTTTTCGATGGCGCGCTGGCTGTGCACGTTGTTGGAGTCGGTCTTGAACTGGACGCGGAGAGCGCCCAGCGTCTCGAAGGCGTGCCGGAGGAGGAGGTACTTGCTCTCGGGGTTGACCTGCGTCCCCTGCCAGGCCTTGCCGATCCAGGTGCGGCCGATCTCCAGGCTGCGGTGCCGCTCCCGGATCTCCAGGAATCCCGTGGCCCCCACCGGCTCGCCCGTCTCCGCCAGGACCATGGCAAAGGCGAGCGAGGCCGGCGCCTCGATCGCGGAGGTGCGCAGCCAGTCCTGAAAGGCTTCGAGGCTCTCGTCGCGCGGAAACTCCAGGACCCACCGGAAGATCTCCGGATGGGAGTACCGGTAGAGGGCGGGCACGTGGTCGAGGGTGAGCGGCACCAGGTGGATGAGTCGCCCTTCGAGGCGAACCGGCTCGACGATCATGGGGAGAAGTTTAACCTCACCCCCGTCCCCTCTCCCATCGCCCACCCCTCCAACCGGGAGAGGGGCGCCCCCACCCTTCCTCTCCGAGCAGTCTCCCCTCTCTCCCGGGGGCTGGGTGGGCGATGGGAGAGGGGGGCCGGGGGGGTGAGGTCCTCCTTGACACCCGCCTGCGCCTCTGACAGCCTTTCTGCCGGCAAACTCTTCCAAAACGGAGGCTTCCCGTGAACGACGCCCCACGTCCGGCGCACCGTCGCGTTCTGTCCCTGGCCGTCCTCGGTCTGCTCCTCGTCCCGGCCCTGGCCGCAGCCGGCCTCCCCGGGTCGCAGAAGAAGCCGTTCCAGCAGGCGCCCTCGCTCCGGGAGCGGGTCAAGAGCAACCCGAAGACCGGCACGGGCAAGGCGGGCGGCAAGTTCCGTCTGACCTACGCGCCTGTCCAGGACCAGGACTACCGCGAGGTGCGGGACCTCTTCAAGGAGGCGGGCCTCCTGGAGGAAGCCGTGCAGGCCCTCAATGAGACCTTCCGGATTCCCAAGGACATCGAGGTGACCTTGCGCGAGTGCGGCGAGGTGAACGCCTACTACGAATCCGACAGCCGGCGCATCTCTCTCTGCTACGAGCTGGTGGCCTATTACGCCGGCGTGTTCTTCACCGACGCCGAGACCGACGAGGACCAGGAGATCGCCGGCGAGGCCGTGGCCGGCGCCACCCTGTTCACCCTGTTCCACGAGCTCGGGCACGCCCTGATCGACGTCTGGGACCTGCCGATCACCGGCCGGGAAGAGGACGCGGTCGATCAGCTCGCCACCATCATCCTCCTGGAAGGCGGCGAAGACGGCGAGACCGCGGCCCTGAACGGTGCCGCCTCGTTCTGGGGCGAGGAGGAGGAGTCGGAGGAAGGCGAAGAGGAGGAGGGCGAGCTCTCCTTCTGGGACGAGCACTCCCTGGGCGAGCAGCGCTTCTACAACATCGTCTGCTGGAGCTACGGAAGCAATCCCGAGGGTCTCTCCGACCTCGTCGGCGACGGCGAAGACGATTGGCTCCCCGAAGCGCGCGCCGGACAATGCCCGAACGAGTTCGCCCGGATGGCCAAGGCCTGGGACACACTGCTGTCGCCGTATGTGAGGGAGTGAGCCCTCACCCCCGGCCCCAGACGCGCGATATACGGCGCCCCACTGTAGAGACGCCCCGTGGGGCGTCTCCTGCGGCGGCGCCATTCATTCCCAGGGCTCCCTGCGGTGCAGCGGGCACCTCGGAAGAAGACGCCCCACGGGGCGTCTCTACAGAGGGGGACGATCTCCAGCGGGCAAATCCTCCCTCCCACCTCCCAGAATCCTCAGTCCCGCCCTCAACCAAGCCGAGGAGCCTGTGTAGAGGGAAAATCCTTCAAAGATAGAAGCATCCTCAATTGACCGTCACCGCCTGTGAAGGTATCCTGCGGACATGAGAAGCCCTGCCAAAATCCAGCGCGAGGCGAAGGAGAGGTCGGAGACGCTGTGCCAGGCTCTGCAGCGGGCGGTGGAGCGGAGCGGCGTGGAGCTCAAGGAGCTGTCGGCCCGGGTCGGCAGGGCGGACGGCTACTTCTCCCACCTGTTCAAGGGGCGGATCACCCTGTCGGCCGAGCACATCTTCACGGTGCTCCTGGCGATCGGCGTCAGCCCGGAGGAGTTCTTCCAACAACTCTACGGGCAGAAGGCCCCGAGCGTGTTGGTCGAGGACGACTTCGATGCGCGCTTCCTTCGCGCGATGGAGCGCTACGGAATCAAGCCGCGGCTGCGCGACGACGACGCGGAGGCTCTTTAGACACGGATTGAGGAACCTACACCCCTCTCCCTCTCGCGGAAGAGGGGCCGGGGTGAGGGCCCGCTGCCACGAGCCCCCACCCCCCTACCACCTACACGAAACCGACTACTCGATCGCCGGCGTCACCGGCCCCGCCACCGGGGCCGGCGGCTCCGGCGTGGTGGTGCCGCCCCGCTTCAGCGGCTTGCCATCCAGCCCGATCAGCCGGATCCGCGGCTGGCTGCGGAAGGGCTGCAGCCCGAACTCCACCAGCTTCTCGGCCCGGTTGCCGTAGTGATCCCGGATCCCGGCATCCATGAAGGTCAGCAGCTTCAGCCCCTCGTTCAGCAGGCTCGCGAGACGCTTCGAGACCTCCTGCTTGGCGGCGGTCAGGCTCGCCTGTTGCGCCTTGAGGTCTTTCACCTGGCTGAGCACCGAGTCGAGCTTGCTCAGCGGGATTTCCAACTGCGGCAGCTCCGCTTTGTTCGCAGCTACCGCCTTGCTCCGCAAATCCATCCGCTGCTGAATGTCTGCCTGTGTGTCAGTGGGCATCTTCTTCTCCTTTCAACTGTTTGAAATGTTTGTTGTTCGGTCCGTCTTCAGCCGAGCTGCTCCGCCAGGTTCAGCACCTTGTCGGTGACGCCCTGCGAGCGTTTGTTGACGCCGCCGACGGAGATCTGGATCGTGTTGCCGGTCACCAACGCCCGGAGGGGCACACCCGCCTTCCGCGCCAGCAGCGCCGCGAACGCCAGGTACGACGCCGTCACCAGCGCGTCCGGGAACTTCCGCACCCGGTCGATCGCCTTGCCGCCGGTCTGCATCTTCCAGCCCTGCATCTGATTCAGACGCAACTGAACCCGCTCGGACTTGAGCCGCTCCTCCACCTGGTTCCGCGACAGGGACACCGCGGCCCCACCCTGGTCGTCCGGCCGCACCACGCGCTTCCGGGAGACCACCACCGGCTCCTGCACACGCTCCGACTTCAGCTCCTGCACTGCGTTCATCGTGTTCATACAGCTTCTCCTTTCGAAGACTCCGGAACCTGAATTGGCACCGGAAGGTTGATTCCTGACTTCGTTCTGATTCGTTCAGGTTTCGCTCAGAAGACGTCCAGCCCGGCGTACGTCGTAAAGGCCGCGCTGCAATCGCGCGCCTGCACGGTGTGGCGGATCTCGTACTCCCCGCTCGCGATGCCCGAGAACGACACCTCGCGGGGGATCGGCCCGGGCTGGAGGGACTTGGTCTCCACCGGCGTGCCGGTGACGGCATTCCGGAGTTGGAAGACCACGTCGAGCACCTTCTCCCCGGGCGTGGTCGTGGACTCGTCCTCGCAGACGATCCGGTGGCTGCCGGCGACGCGGCACTGGCCGTTCAGATGGATGCGGTACGGCCCCGTTTCACACAGCGCGGCCTGCACTTTGTCGTCCTCCTTCGGCTCGGTCGGGCTGGTGTTGCAGCCCTGCTCGAGGAAGGTGGCAAAGGTGAGAAGGACCAGGAGGACGGCGGACTTGAGACTCGACATGACATGGCTCCTTGTGACTTGGAAAAAAGGGTTATTGCTCGCTCCACGTGATGCGGGATGGGAGGAGCAGGGTTCCGCGGCCGAGAGGCCGGCCGGTAAAGGTGACGCGGGCATTGGCGGGGACCTCTTCACAACGCTTCTGCAGAGGCCCGGCCGGGCAGAAGATCCACCAGGGAGTGGTCTCTCCCACCTGCGTGATCGGAAGCAGCACGCCTGCCGCGGGAAGACTGGTCTCCTGGTCGAGTCCGGTGGAAGGGGCAGCTTGCACCGGGACCAGCGGCCCGCTCTTGACGCCGGTCAGGACCAGATCGGAGAGAGCGGCGGATGTGAAGAGGGCCGTGCCGGCCTGGCTCAGGGGCCGCACGAGCCGCGCGAGAGTGCCGCAGCCGGTGGAAAGGATCGCCGCGATACCGAGGGCGGCGAGGAGGGGGACGGGGTTTCTGCGCATACACGATCTCCTATTCGGCAGATGCCGACTGTTTTTGGGACCTGGGGATCAGGCCTCCGGGGTTGCTAAAAAAGGATCGGGGCTATGGGGTCAGGACGCCCCTCTTCCGGGCTTTTGTCTGTCGCCATGACTGAAGGACGGCGACCACATAGGCTTCCGGTTCGACGCCGAGGACCTGGGCAATTCGGTGGAGCGTTTCAGGCTTGCCCCATGCGAGCCCTCGTTCAATGCGATCGAGAGTCCTCAGAGAGATCCCGACCGCGCTGGCTACCTGGCTGCGCCGGAACCCCACGGTCAGCCGAATGAGCTCAGCGGGTGACGGTGGTTTGGGTGTTACCTGCAACGTGTTCATGGCTCCATGATAGGTACCACTATGACCTCTGTCAAGTAGCGCGTTACGTGTCACGTCTCGGTCGTGCGGTGTCTTGACTTGAGACGAGATCGGTAACCATGGTACGCTCCGCGTCATGGCTAGAGAGGACGAGGCTCGGGAGGTCCGGATCGCGCGGGATGTCCTTCGCCGGATGCTCCGGGGAAAGTCGCTAGGACAACTCTCGATCGAAATCGGGAAGGCCAGGAACTATCTTGCGCGGCTGCTGAAAGGCGATATTCCCTTCACCTTCAGCGCAGCGGTCGATGTGCTGCATGCGGCCAAGCTGGCGCCAGCGGACTACTTCAGGCTGGTTGCTGAAGAATGTTCGGGCGCACAGGAGGACGATGCGGTGCGAGAGCTGGTGGAGTCGTTTGGGACCCCACCCAGCCTGCGCCGCATCGAAGACCGCGTCGAGGAAATCAACGAGCGGCTGATTCAGCTGGCTTCAAAGCTCGCCCAGGAATAAAGAGGCAGCGATCAGGCTGCAGCCGCGAAGTGGTGGCGGATGAGAAGTCGTCCGGCGCGATTCAAGAGTGCCTGCGATTGCGTTTTGTCGCGGCCTACCAGCAGGAGGACTCGCGCGAGGCCAGAATCTCGACTGATACCAAGGTGGTCGAGGAGATTGAGGGCCTCGACCATCACCATTTCCAACTGATACCAACGTCCGCGGGATGCGAAGAACGATCCGAGTTCAAAAAGTACCTTGCCGCTCTCATAAGGTAGTTGGAGCTCAATGGCAGCCTGGGCCGTTGCCCTAAACGCCTGCTCAGCGGTCTCGTCGGAACTGACTCGCCCAAAGGATGCAGCGATCTTGGCAAAGAGCCACTGACCGCGGAGCTGCTGCACTTTGTCCCCAGCAGTAGCGTAGATAGGCTGGAGGCGTTCGAAAAGATCCAACGCTTCGACCGGACGGCCCATTGCCCTGAGCACAAGGATGCTGTTGTGCCTGGACAGCAGGAACATGCGCGGGTCTCTTTCCCATGTGATGAGCCGATTGGCTCGACATAGATGCCGTAAGGCGGTGATGTGGTTCCCACTCTCGGATTCTGCTAGGGCAAGCTGATTTAAGGTTGCAGCGATTGCCCCGGTTTCGCCGACCTGTTCACGTATTTTCAATGCTTCGCTCAATGCAGATATCGTTTCTGAGAGCCGCAGCTGCCGTAAACGCAATGCCCCCAAGCATTCAAGATACGAGGCACGCAGCGTTTCACGCTGAGTGTGCGCCAAGTAGGTTTCAGCTTTCTTGAAAGCAACTTCCGACACCCTCAAGACTCCTCGCACTTTTAGGGCATTAGCGAAATGTGTCCACGCCTGACCAAGGAGGTCGAGACAATCTCTTTGCTCGCCCCTACAGTGAGGAGCGATAATGGTGGCAAGATGCGCGAAGTGGAGCATTTCAGCCGGATTCTCGAAACGCAGCTCCCAAGACTTATCTAAAAGGGAACGTACCAAGGCCGGGTCGTGATACCTGGCGACATTCGCAGCAAAGTGCGCCCGAGCTCTCCGGGGCTTTGCCAGGAGGGATTTGATGGGGGTCATTGATTGCGTATGATACCAGAGGATGGCCCGCTCCTACCCTGCTCATACGCCTAACTGCGCCCGAGTTGCAGCGTTCCTTCCGTATAAGAAGCGAGAGGCCCGGCGGCTGAGTCCGGTCGGGCCTCTCATCGTCCAGCGGATCAGCGGCCCGGTGCCAACTCAGTGTCTGAAGCCACCTGTGGGATCCATGCCCGCACCACAATCACTGTCCAAGGTGGTGGTAGGCGAGGCCGGTTTCTGGTCGGGTGCAAAGATGGCCTGCACAAGGTCTGCGAGAGTGGCCCAGAAGTTGGCTGGCCATGAAATGTCAAGGTGCGCCGCACGCGATTCCTGGGCCTGAACCGCGCCTGTAGTGAGCGCGAGCAGTAAGAGTGCTGCCCATGCGATTCTTCTCATCGTGTCTCCTCCGAGTTGCGCCTCTCGGCGCGATAGCCGGAAGAAGGGATATCCTTCATTCCGCTCTCATGTGTCAAGTGCCTTGAACTAAGAAAAAGAGGACGCGGCGTGTCCTTTTTTTTGACCAGGGTCAAGAAATTACCCCCGGTGGTGGCTTTTTGAAAGTCGCTCGATCGACTGAGGGGAACGGATTTTTCTGACCCGGGTCAAGAAGTGGCTCGTTGGGGGCGGGCCCGAGTGAGTGAAGCGGCGACTTCACGGGCGAGCTCGGCGGTGGCGGTTTCTTGACGCGCGGCCTCCTGGAAGAGGAGGACGGCGGCCAAGGGCTCTCGGGCGACTTCGAGATCCCGGAAGACGATCACCATCTCGTCGGCGAGCTCGCGGACCTTGGTGGTCTTTCCCTCGGCCAGGTAGGAGATCGACAGGTCGAGGGAGGCCAGGGCGGCGTCGAAGGCGTTGCTCTCGTCGAGGAACTTCTGGCGGATCTTGGTGAGAAGCGCGCGGGCGCGTTCGTGATCGCCGAGACCGGCGGCTACTCTCCCCTCCACCCATTCCAGGCGAAGCCGATCCTTCGTGCTCCCGTGCGTCGCGGCCAGCTCTTTGAGCTTGGGCAGGAGAGCTGCCGCTTCCTGAAACCGGCCGACTGCGGAGGAGAGGGTGTGCACCAGGTTGTGGTGGACGCAGAGCAGGAGGCGGGGCTCGCGTTCGGGGTCGATGAGGCCATTCGCCTTCTTCAGGGCTTGGATGGCGGGCTCCGTGTCGCCCTTCTCGATGAGCAGGAGGGCCTTTGAGATAAGGCTCCTGCCCGCGAGGTGTGGATCCGGGTATTCGCCGTTGAGGAAGCGCTCCACGGCATCGGCGAGCAGCCTGAGAGCTTCGGGGAAGCGCCGTTGCGCGATGCGGAGAGACGCCTTCAGATCCCAAAGGACAGGTTCATAGCCC